>Ga0209483_1001395_pt1 | contig 18293 bp, 18 predicted proteins | sample NGEPerA_FD_184508 | JGI IMG/M metagenome (GOLD analysis project Ga0209483, IMG submission 184508) | Arctic peat soil microbial communities from the Barrow Environmental Observatory site, Barrow, Alaska, USA - NGEE PermafrostL2-A... | ecosystem: Environmental > Terrestrial > Soil > Wetlands >... | reverse complement strand
ATCCCAGCCTTCTCCCGCTTGCGGGAGAAGGCTGGGATGAGGGTGTGCATCGGCGACACCCGCCCTCACCCTGACCCTCTCGCGCAAGCGGGAGAGGGAACGCGTCGCGGTGCTCGTTCTCCCGCTCAACGCTCAATGCTCCGTTCTCCCGCACGCGAGAGAGGGCCCGCATCGCGATGCATCGAGCCCGTGTCGAGTGATCGTGCGCAAAGGCAGCGGACCCGCGCTTGATATAATCGCCATATGACTGCGAACTCCGCCACTGCCGATCGCGAAGTCGACGCCCGTGGCCTCAATTGCCCGCTACCGATCCTGCGCACCAAGAAAGCGCTCAACGACATGCAGAGCGGCCAGGTGATTCGCATCGTCGCCACCGACCCTGCGAGCGTGCGCGACTTCGAAGCCTTCGCGCGGCAGACCGGCAATGCGCTGATCGAGCATGGCGAAGCCGACGGCGCGTTCTGGTTTTTGATGCGCCGCCGCTGATTTCCGCGCCCACGAGTCTCTCGTGAGCGTCGCGCTGCTACTTTTCCCCGATTTCCTGCTGATCGCTGCCGGTGCATGGCTGCGCCGGCTGCCGTCGTTTCCGCCGGTGTTCTGGACAGGCCTCGAGCGGCTCGTCTACTACGTGCTGTTTCCTGCGCTGTTGTTCCAGTCGCTGGCGGCCGCACCGCTGGGCGTCGCCAGTGCAGGTGCGTTTCTCGGCATCGGCGTCGGCTGCACGCTCGCCGGTATCGCGCTTTCGGCGCTGGCGATTCCCCTGTTCCACCTGCCGCAACCGACGTTCGCCGCGAGCTTCCAGTGCGCGTTCCGCTTCAACACCTATATCGTGCTGGCCGTGGCGTCGCAGCTTCCCGCGGGCAATTCGCTCGGTCTCGCGAGCCTGCTGGTAGGTGTGCTGGTTCCCGTCGTGAATACCGCCGCGGTTTCGGCGCTGGCGCACGGCAAGGCGACACACGTCGGCCGCGAGCTTGCGCGCAACCCACTGCTGATCGCCTGTGTCGCAGGAATCGCAGCCAATGCGCTGCACCTGCGGTTGCCAGCGCTGCTGGACGGCGTGCTGGCGATGCTCGCGCACGCGGCATTGCCGCTGGGACTCCTCGCCGTCGGCGCGGCGCTGCGCCTTGCGCGCGGCCACCTGCCTTTGGCCGCGGTCGGCTGGTTCCACGCCATCAAGCTCGGCGTGATGCCCGCGCTCGCGTGGTGGCTCGCCCGCCACCTTGCGTTGCCGGCGCCCGAAGCCACCGTCGTCGTGCTGGTGATGGCGGTGCCGACAGCCCCCAGCGCCTACATCCTCGCCGCGCAAATGCACGGCGATGGCCGCGCTGCGGCGTGGCTCATCACGACGGGAACACTGGTGGCGGCGGTGAGCCTGCCGCTATGGCTGTCGCGGGTGGTGTGACGGCCCTGGCGGCCGATTTCATCCGCTTCTTTGTCGTCGCCTCGGAACCTCTGCCTCAGTATGCTAGCGCCGATAGCGATTGAGGAAGTCGGCGACGATCCCTTTTTGCGAGCGGTCGATCGCCGCGTCGAGATCGTGGTCGGAAGGGTCGTATAGCTTCGCCTTGCGGAACGCGGCGATGGCGTCCTGATGGTAACCCTGCGCCTGCCACGCCTGGCCGAGGCAGCGGTAGGCGTCGGCGCTGGCGAGGTCGAGATCGGTCCACGTGCGGCACAACTCGGCGGCGCGCCGCCAGTTGCCGGCGCGCAACATCCGCGGCCCTTCGACCTTGAGCACGGCGACCTTCGCGCGCCGCTCGGCGAATTGCGCGTCGAGTTCCGCGTCGATCGGAGCGCCAGGGGTCGCCGCGCCCGGCGGCGCGGCGGTGTCGGACGCGCCTGCTGCAGGCGGAATGTTGGCGCGCGCGAGGTTGCGGCTGGCGGCGTCGCTCTTCGACGCCGGCGAAAGTCCGCCGATCAATCCGCCGCCACCGGCGAAGCTGGACAGCGTCTGCGGCGACGGCAACGCATCGGTGATCGTGGCGCGCGCCCATACAATCGAATCGGCCATCGGCTGGTGCCATGCGACGCCATACAGCCACAACATCGCCGCCAGGCCGCAGACGCCGGTCAGCGCATTGAGAATGCCCGGCGGCCCGTGCGTGACGAGGCAATCCTGCGCGAAGTCCCAGTCGGTTTCCTGGTTCTGCGCAATTTTTTCGTAGGCGACCGCGATGAGGATGGGCGCGAGCAGCGGAAACCCGCACGCGACGCCTTCCCACCACACGCGGAATGCGCGATAGAGGCCGCGCTCGAAATGCGCGCGCGCGTCGCGCCGTGCATAGGCGTCGGAAATCGAAAACTGCAGATAGACGCCGAACAGCCACTTGCCGGGCGTAGTGCCGAGCGACGCGATCAAAAGCCCCTCGATCGGCACCCACGAAAGCGTGATCAGGATGGGCGCCACCAGTGGATGCCCGAGCCACCACGCGACGTTTTCCGGCACGACGTCTGCGCCGCGCAATTCGGACAGCAGCAACGCGAGCACGAGGCCCCACAGCGCATAGTCGAACAGGCGCGCGGCGAGGCGATGCCACGGCCGCGGCTCGCTGGTGCGGCCGGACTTCGCGCGCTCGAGCTCCGCCATCCGCAACTGGAAAATCCAGCTCGCGTCCTCCTGCGGATGGTCGGTGCCGAGGAAAACACTGCGCTCGCGGCGCCAGTTGAGGATGGCCAGGTCGGTCTGCGGCAACAGCGACAGCGGAGCCGGCGCACTGCGCCGACGCAGCCATGCGACGCCGTGCACGATGCCATAGACGGCGGTCAGCACGATCAGCGCAAGCGTCAGCCATACGAGGACCTGCTTGGCGACCAGCACCGTGTCCGCGGGCGTCACCGATACGATCGCCGCGGCAATGAATGCGGCAAACAGCACGCACATGACCAACGTCAGCAGCGGCGAGCGGCCGAACGACACGACGCGCTCGGTCAAACCGGGATGGTGCAGGTTGATTTCCGGCTTCGGGTCCTCGGCGTCGAGTCCTGTTTCCAGCGGATCGGCCAGCGCTTCCGCGAGCTTGTCGACCGCTTCGGTGCCGACGTCGGTCTGCTCGCCTTCGTCGGCGACGGCATTCGACACGACGTGAGCGATCTTCTGCTCGGTGGTGCCCGCCGACAGCGCGAGCTCGTTGTCGTAGCGCTTGCGGCGGTCCGAATCGGACAGGATGCGGCTCGCATGGTTGATGAAGCGCAGCGCTTCCTCGACATTGCCCTGACCGTCGCGCGTCTTCGCGTAGTACTTGCGGATCAGCCGGCGCAACGACGCGCGGACCTCCTCGTCCGAGGCGGCCTGCGGGATGCCCAGTGCTTCGTACAGCGTTGCTTTCATGCGGCCCACGAAATCCGGCACAGGAACCGACAGATTATGCCAATGGAATCTTCGGTCCAACAGGCGCTTGCATATTTTTCACGCGAACACGTGACAGGTGCAATTATCGTGCCGAAGAATGGTGACGGGAAGCGCCTTTGCGGGCGGTATGTGTTGCGCGACACACGCGCGCACATCGCCGCCGGCCCGCCTTCGGGAATGCACGCCCCGCGCTGCGCGGCGTTTAAAAAAAAGCGGCCCGAAGGCCGCCTTGCTGGCGAGGTTCCGGGGCAGTCGCGACGCGGCTGCCCGTCGTTGTCACTCGCCCTTGCTGCTGTCGCCCCTGACCGCGAGCTTCTCGCGAATCCGCGCCGACTTGCCCGAGCGCGAGCGCAGGTAGTAGAGCTTGGCGCGGCGGACGTCGCCGCGGCGCTTCACCTCCACCGACGCGATCAGCGGCGAATACGTCTGGAACGTACGCTCCACGCCTTCTCCGCTCGAGATCTTGCGCACGGTGAACGCGGAGTTGAGGCCGCGGTTGCGCTTGGCGATCACCACACCTTCATACGCCTGCACGCGCTTGCGCTCGCCTTCGACGACGTTGACGTTGACGATCACGGTGTCGCCGGGCGAGAAATCCGGGACTTTCTTGTCGAGGCGCGCGATTTCCTCGCGCTCGAGGGTTTCGATGATGTTCATGCTTGCTCTTTCCTTTCGTTTTTACGGGGAAGAGAGGTGGGCGCTTGCGCCGACGTCATTCCCGCCTTTTTGTCGCCGGCAGACGCTGTGCGATCCGCCGGGCTTGCAGCGGCATTATCCGCCACCGGTGCTGCCATTACCGCCAACCACTTGCGATCCTCGAGCGTCAATTGCGCCTCGGCCAACAACTCCGGGCGGCGCGCCGCCGTTCTTGCAAGCGCCTGCTGCCGGCGCCAGCGCGCGATGCCCGCATGGTGCCCCGACAACAGCACCTCCGGCACGCGCTCGCCCGCGTACACCTCCGGCCGTGTGTAATGCGGCGTGTCGAGCAGGCCGCCGACGAACGACTCCTGCTCCGGCGATGCCGCATCGTTCATCGCGCCAGGCAATTGCCGCACGATGGCGTCGATCAGCATCAGCGCCGGCAGTTCGCCGCCGGACACCACGAAATCCCCGATCGCGATCTCGCAATCGACTTCGCGCGCGATCAGCCGCTCGTCGATGCCTTCGTAACGTCCTGCCAACAGCACGTATCCCGCATCACGCTGCGTCGCGAGCTGCATCACCCGCGCGTGCGTCAGCGGCTGCCCTGCCGGCGACAGGTGGATCACCGTCGATCCGCTGCAACCCGCATCACGCTGCGCCGCGCGCGCCACTGCCAGCGCCGCTGCCAGCGGCTCGGCCAGCATCACCATCCCCGGCCCACCGCCATACGGGCGGTCGTCGACGCTGCGGTGCGCGTCCTGCGCGAAATCACGCGGATTCACTGTCGCCAGCGACCACAGACCGCGCTCGCGCGCCCGCCCGGTGATGCCGAAACCGCTGGCGTGCAGCACGAGCTCCGGAAACAGCGTGACGACATCGAAGCGCATCGCGGCCCCGTCTATTTCACATCCCTATTGCACAATCCTGCGCACATCCAACGCGGCGCCCCGAGAAGCCACGCGTCTAGAATTCGGCGCCCCAGTCGACGCTGATCGTGCGCGTTTCGCGATCGACGCCATCGACGATCGCGCCGACATACGGGATCAGCCTCTCGCGTGCGTCCGTCGCCACCACCCGCAGCAGCGGATGCGCGCCCGATTCCTGCACATCCTGCACGCTGCCCAACTCGACGCCCTCGCGGTTGACCACGCGAAGGCCGACGAGGTCGGCGACGTACATTTCATCATCTGCCGGCGCCGGCAGGCTTGCGCGCGACAGCGCCACCTGCTGCCCGCGCAGCAGCTGCGCGGCTTCGCGGCTGTCGATGCCCGCGATTTTCGCCACCAGCATTCCGCTGTGCTCGCGCGCGTCGGCGATCCCACGCTCGCTCCACGCGCCTTCCGTGGACGCCTTGAAGTACCAGCGAGGGTGCCCGATCAGCGCATGCGGGTCGGACGACAGCGGCAACACCTTGAACCACCCCTTGACGCCAAACGATGCCGCGACGCGTCCCATCACGACCAGCTGCTGCGGTTGACCGGCATTCGCCGGCGCGACATGCAGCGCGTCGTGTCCGGCCGTGGGCGCCTGCTTCAGCTTGCCGCAACCGGCGCCACGGCCGGCTTGTTCTTCTTGACGAGCATCGACACGGTGTCGGAGAGCTTGGCGCCGCGTTCCTGCCAGAAGTTGATGCGGTCGAGCGCGAGCCGCACACCCTCTTCGCCTTCGCCGGCGATCGGATTGTAGAAACCTACGCGCTCGATGAAACGGCCGTCCCGACGCGTACGCGAGTCCGCAACGACGACGTTGTAAAAGGGGCGCTTCTTTGCGCCGCCACGTGCAAGGCGGATGACAACCATGATTAAATGTATTCCGGTGAGGGCGAAAAAAGGACGTTGATTCTACAACGAAAATTGCCAACTCCGCAAGGGGGACGCCAGCCCGGCCCAGACCGGGTCTATCCCATTTTCCACTGTTGAATCAAACCATTGCGTCATAAGGCGAAAGAGCTGGACGTGCAGATGCTGGAACCGGTGGCGCTGCCCAAGGCGCGCCTGGAGGCGATAACCGACGGCATGTTCGCGGTCACGATGACGCTGCTCGTGCTCGACCTGCGCCTCCCGGGCAACCTCATGGAGGGCGAACTGTGGCGCGCGCTCGTCGCGCAGGCAACGGCGATCGACGACTACGTGATCAGCTTCGTCGTGCTGTGCGTGTTCTGGATCGGCCACCTGCGGCTGCTGCGCCGTCTCGAATCGATCGACACCGCGTTTACCAGCTACAACCTCGCGTTCCTGCTGTTCACCACGTTCGTTCCCATCCTCACCGCGTTCGCCGGCCACAACCCCGGGCGCACGGCGCCCGCGGTGCTGTACGGCGCCAACCTGATCGCGATACTCGGCGCCGAAATGACGATGTGGCGCCACGCACTGCCGCCGCTCGTCAACAGCAGCGTCACCGACGCCGAAGGCGCGTGGCGGCTGGTGCGGCGCAAGCTGCTCATCGCGATGTGCGTCGTGCTCGTCGGCATGGTGCTGGCGATAGTCGAAATCCGCGCGGGATTCAACGCGGGATTCGCGTCGTACACGTACCTGTTGCTGGTGGTGGTCGGCGTCGTGCACCCCGCCGTGCCGCGCGCGCGCGCCGCCGCGCGCACGAAGCCGGCGCGCGTCAGCGCATCCCGGGAATGATGTTGCGCATGCCGCGCAGCATCTTCTGCGCATTGCCGCCCTTGCCGACGATCTTCATCATCTTCTGCGTCTGCCCGAACTGGTTGAGCAGCTGGTTGACCTCCTGCACCGACACGCCCGCGCCGGTGGCGATGCGGCGCTTGCGCGACGCCTTCAGCAGTTCCGGCTTGGCGCGCTCGGCCGGTGTCATCGAATCGATGATGCCTGCGATGCGGCCGATCCTGCGCTCGTCCATCTGCGAGCCCTGCGCCGCGCGCGCAAGCTCTGCGGGCAGCTTGTCGAGCATCGCCGAGAGGCCGCCCATCTTGCGCATCTGGCCGATCTGCGCACGGTAGTCGGCGAGATCGAATCCCTTGCCGCTGCGCATTTTCTTCGCGAGCTTCTGCGCATCCGCCGCGTCGACATTCTTGTGCGCCTCCTCGATCAGCGACATCACGTCGCCCATGCCGAGGATCCGCGCCGCCATCCGCTCGGGATGAAAGACCTCGAGGCCGTCGACTTTTTCGGACACGCCGGCGAACTTGATCGGCACGCCGGTCACTTCGCGCACCGACAACGCGGCGCCGCCGCGCGAGTCGCCGTCGAGCTTGGTCAGCACGACGCCCGTCAGCGGAAGCGCATCGCGAAATGCGCGCGCGGTGTTGACCGCATCCTGCCCCTGCATGGCATCGACGATGAACAGCGTCTCGACAGGCTTCACCGCCGCATGGATTTCGGCGATCTCGCGCATCATCGCCTCGTCGATCGCAAGCCGGCCGGCGGTGTCGACGATCAGCACGTCGTGGTAGTGGCGGCGCGCGAAATCGAGCGCCGCGGCAGCGATCGCCGCCGGCTTGTCGCTCGCCTGCGACGGGAAAAAATCGACACCGACCTGCTGCGCGAGCACGCGCAGTTGCTCGATGGCCGCCGGACGATAGACGTCGGCGCTCACCAGCAACAGCTTCTTTTTCATCGATTCGCGCAAAAGGCGCGCGAGCTTGGCGGCTGTCGTCGTCTTGCCGGCGCCCTGCAGCCCGGCAAGCAGGATCACCGCGGGCGGTTGCGTGGCGAGGTCGAGCGGCGCTGCCGCCCCGCCGATCAGCGTGGCCAACTCGCGATGGACGACGCCGATCAGCGCCTGTCCGGGCGTCAGCGATCCGACGACTTCCTCGCCCAGCGCCTTGTCGCGCACGCGCGCGACAAAATCCTTGACCACCGGCAACGCGACGTCCGCTTCGAGCAGCGCGAGGCGCACCTCGCGCAACGCGTCCTGGATGTTGGCGTCGGTGAGGCGTGCTTCGCCGCGCAGCGTCTTGACGACGCGGGACAGCCGTTCGGTGAGGTTTTCGAGCATCGCGCTTGTGCGTTTCCGGTGTTGGCCCGCGTGGTGATCCGAGTGGTCCACGTCGGGGCCGCGGACCGTCGGCGATCCGCTAAACTTGAGCGCCGGATGCAACACACGCCGGCGCCCCATTGTGCCGGTCGCTATTGAAGGCCCGACAGACGTGACCGAAGCCCTGCCGATTCTACTGCATCCTGTCGTCGCGCTCCTCTACGCGCTGACGGCGTGGCTGTGCTTTCCGCAAGCGCGCCAGGCGAGCGGTGCCGCGCGTCACGTGAACGCGCTGGTTGCGATCGCGCTGCTGCTGCACGCGATCGGCCTCGGGCGCGCGATCTTCACGCCTACCGGCGTCGACCTGTCGTTCACGCATGCGCTGTCGCTGGTTGCCGGGCTTGCGGTCCTTGTCGCGTGGGCGACGGGGCTCATCCGCGCGCTGCCGGCAGTGGGCGCCGTGGTGCTGCCGGTGGCCGCGGTCGCCGCGGTCCTGCCGGTGATGGGGGAAAGTGCGCGACGACTGCCCTATGCCGACGTGCCGTGGGCCAGCGTGCACATCACCATCGCGCTTTGCGCCTACGCGATCCTGATCGTCGCGGCGGCCGAAGCGCTGGTGTTGACGGGCATCGAGCGGCGGCTGCACCACGCGCTGCCCAACCCCGGCGTCCCCGCGTCGCCGCCGCTGCTCACGCTCGAGCGCTGGCTGTTCCTGCTGATCGGCATCGGTTACGTGCTGTTGACGCTGACGGTCGCCAGCGGAATTTTCTACTCGTCGGAATTGTTCGGCATACCCGCTCGATTCAACCAGAAAAACGTATTCGCCGTCGCCGCGTGGGCCGCGTACACGGTGCTGCTGGTCGGCCGCTGGCGCTATGGGTGGCGCGGGCGTCGCGCGCTCAAGTGGATCCTGGCCGGCACGCTGCTGCTGCTCGCAGCCTACGTCGGCAGCAAGTTCGTGAACGAGGTGCTGCAGGTGTCAGGGATCAGGGGGCAGGAATCAGGGATCAGTTGGGTTGCGTCTCGACAACCGGCGCATTCAGCGCCGGTATATCGACCCGCAAGCAATGTTCACAGGCGGACCAATGGGGCAACCCGAGATCGACTCTGTTGAGTGAATCACACACGATAGACATCATCGGCGCTGAATGCGCCGACGAGGGAAATGACACGTCACTGATCCCTGACTTCTGATTCCTGACTCCTGAATGGACGCCATCCCACAGTCCACGCTGATCGTCACGCTGGCGATCCTGCTCGTGGTCTCCGGGCTGTTCTCGCTCGCCGAAACGGTGATGATGGCCGCCAACCGCGTGCGCCTGCGCCATCGCGCGCTGCGCGGCTCCGCCGGCGCCCGGCGTGCGCTCGCGCTGCGCGCGAACACCGACAAGCTGCTCGGCGTGCTGCTGCTCGGCAACAACCTGAGCAATGCGGCGGCGGCCACGCTCGCGGCGGTGCTCGCGGCGCGATTGTTCGGCGAAGGCAAGATCGTGCTCGCGCTCGACACCGTTGCCATCACTTTCCTGATCCTGGTGTTTGCCGAGATCACGCCGAAGGTGATCGGCGCGGCGCACGCCGACCGCCTCGTCGTCCCCGTGGCATTGGTGCTTTCGCCGCTGTTGCGGATCAGCTATCCGATCGTGTGGTTCGTCAACCTGTTCGTGCAGGCACTGCTGTTCCTGCTGCGCATCAAGCCCGCCGACGAGACCGGCGCCCGCCTGACGCAGGAAGAAGTGCGTTCGCTGGTGCTCGAGGGCCAGTATTTCCGCGGCAAGCATCGCACGCTGCTGGCGAACCTGTTCGACCTGGAAACAATCACCGTCGACGACGTGATGACGCCGCGCAACCAGATCCACGGCATCGACCTGGCAGCCAAGCCGTCGCTGCTGCGCCAGCAACTCGCCACCTCGTACCACTCGCGCGTGCCGGTGTTCAACGACACGCTCGACGAAATCATCGGCATTCTGCCGATCAAGCAGGTGGTCGGGCTGTCGCCGGGAGACGAGATCGACGCCGAGCACCTGACGCCGCTGGTACGCCCCGCGTATTTCGTGCCGGCGGGAACGCCGCTGTTGACGCAGCTGACACAGTTTCAGAACGATCGCCAGCGCCTGGCGCTGGTCGTCGACGAGTACGGCGAGTTGCTGGGCCTGGTCACCATCGAGGACATCATCGAGGAAATCATCGGGGAATTCACGACCGCGGCGCCTGGCGCCAGCGACGCATGGCGGCGCGAGGTCGACGGCAGCGTCGTGGTCGACGGCATGGCGCCGCTGCGAATGCTCAACCGGCGGCTCGGCACGCGTTTCCCGTTGACCGGTCCGAAAACGCTGAATGGGCTCATTGTCGAACATTTAGGCGACATTCCGGACGCCGGACTCCGTTTCGAACTGGCCGGCCAGCGAATCGAAATCCTGCAAACCGAGGACCGCGCGATCAAGGTCGTACGCTTGGCGGCGTCGGTCGAAAAGCCGGTTTTGCCTTTACAAACAGGGGGGGAGCGGGCATCATCGTCGACGTGACGCTTTATGCAATTGGAATGGAACGTATTTCCGCGCAGTCTTCGGCACGTTGATTGCTTCGAACTGGGGCTGAACAACAATTTCTTAAGAAAAGGCTCGCACCCCGTCAATGGCCACACATGCAACAACCCGCAACATCAGCGGCCTCGCGCGTGCGCTCGCGCAGGCGGGCGTCATGTCGGAATACGACGCCGAAGCGATGCAGCTGCAGTCGCAGCAGGCCGGGATAACGTTCGTCGAGCAGCTGCTGAACAGCAAGCGAATCAACGCGCAGCAGCTCGCGTTGTTCGGGTCACGCGCGTTCGGCGTGCCGCTGCTCGACCTGGCGGCGTTCGACCACGACCTCATCCAGAAGGAATTCTTCGACGCCAAGATCTGCCAGTTGCGGCGCGTGCTGCCGCTGCACAAGCGCGGCAACCGTCTGTTCGTGGCGACGTCCGATCCTGCGAACCTGCAGGCGCTGGAAGAAGTGCGCTTCAAGACAAACCTTGTCGTCGACCCGGTGGTGGTCGAGGACGACAAGCTGATGCAGGCGATTCACAAGCTTCTCGAAAGCAGCGGATCGACGCTGCGCGACATGTCGACGGGGCTGGAAGACATCGAGGTCTCCGTTACCGACGGCAGCTCGTCGATGTCCGACGAGGAGTCGCAGGATGTCGAGGACGCGCCGGTCGTCAAGTACATCCAGAAGATCCTGCTCGACGCGATCAGCCAGGGCGCGTCCGACGTGCATTTCGAGCCGTACGAGCGCTACTATCGCATCCGCTACCGGATCGACGGCATCCTTTCCGAGGTCGCGCAACCGCCGCTCGCCATCAAGGACAAGACGGCGTCGCGGATCAAGGTCATCAGCAAGCTCGACATCTCCGAAAAGCGCGTGCCGCAGGACGGGCGCATGAAGATCGTGCTGTCGAAGAACAAGTCGATCGACTTCCGCGTGTCGTCGATGCCGACGCTGTTCGGCGAGAAGATCGTGCTGCGGATCCTCGACTCGTCGGGCATCAAGCTCGGCATCGAGGCGCTGGGCTACGAGCCCGACCAGCAGGCGGCGCTGATGCACGCCATCAAGCGTCCGTACGGAATGATCCTGGTCACCGGGCCGACAGGCTCCGGCAAGACGGTGTCGCTCTACACCTGCCTCAACATCCTCAACCAGCCGGGCGTCAACATCTCCACCGCCGAGGACCCGGCCGAAATCCAGCTACCCGGTGTCAACCAGGTCAACGTCAACGACAAGGCGGGCATGACGTTCGCCGTGGCACTGAAGGCGTTCCTGCGGCAGGATCCGGACATCGTGATGGTCGGCGAAATTCGCGACCTCGAGACGGCCGACATTGCGATCAAGGCGGCGCAGACGGGTCACCTGGTGCTGTCGACGCTGCACACCAACGACGCGCCGACGACGCTGACGCGCCTGCAGAACATGGGCGTGGCGCCGTTCAACATCGCGTCGTCGGTCATCCTGATCACCGCGCAGCGACTCGCGCGCAAGCTGTGCACGCACTGCAAGAAGCCCGAGGACATTCCGCCCGAGGCGCTGCTGCGCGCAGGATTCAAGGACGACGACCTCGATGGCTCGTGGCAGGCCTACGGTCCGGGCGGTTGCGACAACTGCAAGGACTCGGGCTACAAGGGCCGGATCGGCATCTACGAAGTGATGACCATCAGCGATGACATGCGCCAGGTGATCATGCTCAACGGCGGCGCGATCGAAATCGAAGCGCAGGCGCAAAAAGAAGGCATTCGCAATCTCCGCCAGTCGGGCCTGTTGAAGGTCAAGGCGGGTCTCACATCCCTCGAGGAAATCGAGGCCGTCACGAACGAGTAGTCGCAGGCCGAAGGCAACACGCGCGAGGAAACACCATGGCAACCGCAACCGCAACCGCACGCAAGGACGTCAAGGAGTACACATTCCTGTGGGAGGGAATGGACCGCAACAACCGCCAGATACGCGGCGAGTTGCGTGCCGCCTCGGAGACGGTGGTCACCACCAACCTGCGCCGGCAAGGCGTGCGCATCACCAAGATCAAGCGGCAGACGTTCCGCGGCGGCCGCAAGGTCAGCGACAAGGACATCGCATTCTTCACGCGACAGCTGGCGACGATGCTCAAGTCCGGCGTGCCGCTGCTGCAGTCGTTCGAGATCGTCGCGCGCGGGCACAGCAACCCGCGCTTTTCGCGGCTGATGATGGACATCAAGAACAAGGTCGAGGCCGGCTCGAGTCTGTCGGCGGCGTTCCGCGAGCATCCCGCCCAATTCGACAGCCTCTACTGCAACCTGGTCGCCGCCGGCGAAACCGCCGGCATCCTCGACAGCATCCTCGACCGCCTGGCGATCTACAAGGAAAAGATCCTCGCGATCAAGAGCAAGATCAAGTCCGCACTGTTCTATCCGATCTCGGTGGTCACCGTGGCCATCGTCGTCGTCTGCGTGATCATGATCTGGGTGATCCCGGCGTTCAAGTCGGTGTTCACGAGCTTCGGTGCCGACCTGCCCGCGCCGACGCTGATCGTGATGGCGATGTCCGACTTCTTCGTCGCCTATTGGTGGGCGATGTTCATCATCGTCGCAGGCTCCATCTCCGGTTTCACATACCTGTTAAAGCGCTCGCCGACATTCCGCCTCGGCTACGACCGCATCATCCTCAAGGCGCCGGTGATCGGCGCGATCATCGAAAAGGCGACGATCGCGCGCTGGACGCGCACGCTGTCGACGATGTTTGCCGCCGGCGTTCCGCTGGTCGAATCGCTCGATGCCGTCGGCGGCGCATCGGGCAACGCGCTGTATCTGGCGGGCACCAAGAAGATCCAGACGGATGTCAGCACCGGCACCAGCCTCACCAACGCGATGATGAACACCAAGCTGTTCCCCAACATGGTGCTGCAAATGACGCAGATCGGAGAGGAATCGGGCTCGCTGGACGGCATGCTGGGCAAGGTCGCCGACTTCTACGAGCGCGAAGTCGACGATGCCGTCGGTGCGCTGTCCAGCCTGCTCGAGCCGATCATCATCGTGTTCCTGGGTGTAGTCATCGGCGGCCTCGTGGTGGCGATGTACCTGCCGATCTTCAAGCTGGGTGCGGTGATCTGACGCACGGCACGCGTGGGAAACGCGAAGGTCGCGTTCCCCACTCGTCGCGGTGGTGGCGAATCGTCCGGTGTGCGCGACGCGCCTTTTTTTTCACGCGAGACCGACCGTCGAGTGACCGATGCCCGCGCTCCTGACTGACCCGTACGCGGCGACCATCGCCGCGCTGATCGTCGGCCTGTGCGTCGGCAGCTTCCTCAACGTCGTCATCCACCGGCTGCCGAAGATGCTCGAGCGCGGCTGGCAGGAGCAATGCGCGGAACAACGCGGCGAAACCCTCGCGGCAGCGCCGCCCTACAACCTGTGGGTTCCGCACTCGGCATGTCCGGGATGCGGCCACCGGATCGGCGCGCTGGAGAACATTCCCGTCGTCTCGTGGCTCGCGCTGCGCGGCAAATGCAGCGCGTGCAAGACCGCCATTTCCGCGCGTTATCCGCTGGTCGAGCTCGCAGGCGGCGTGCTCGCCGCGTTCGCCATCTGGCATTTCGGTGCGAATGCCGCGGGCGCGGCGGCGTGCGTATTCCTGTGGATGCTCATCGCGCTGACGTTCATCGACGCGGACACGATGTTCCTGCCCGACGACCTGACGCTCCCGCTCTTGTGGGCGGGATTGCTGGCCAACGTGTGGGGATTGTTCGTGCCGCTAACCGACGCGGTCCTCGGCGCCATCGCCGGCTACCTCGCGCTGTGGTCGGTTTACTGGCTGTTCAAGCTCATCCGTGGCAAGGAAGGCATGGGCTACGGCGACTTCAAGCTGCTGGCTGCGCTGGGTGCGTGGCTCGGCTGGAAGATGCTGCCGCTGATCATCCTGATGTCGTCGCTGGTGGGCGCCGCGATCGGGCTTGCACTGATCGTGTTTCGCGGCCGCGACTCGCAGATGCAGTTGCCTTTCGGGCCCTATCTTGCGATTGCCGGTGCGATCGCGCTGTTCGCCGGGCCGACGCTGGTCGGCATCTGGCTGCACTGAGCGCGCGATGACGCGGCTGATCGGCCTCACCGGCGGCATCGGCAGCGGCAAGTCGGCGGTGGCCGATGCGTTTCGCGCGCGCGGCGTCGACGTGATCGACGCCGACGAGGTGGCGCACGCGTTGTCGACACCCGGCAACGACGGCTATCGCGCGCTGGTCGACGCGTTCGGCGAATCGCTGCTCGACGCCGACCGGCACCTCGACCGCGCGAAGATGCGCACACGGGCATTTTCCGACCCGGCATTTCGCGCACGGCTGGAAAGCCTGCTGCACCCGCTGATCGCCGCGCACATCGCCGAGGCTATCGCGCTCTGGCGCAGCGCCTACGGCGTCATTGTCGCACCGCTGCTGCTTGAGCGCGGCAGCCTGATGCACGGCATCGACCGCGTGCTGGTTGTCGATTGCCCGGAGGACGAGCAGATCCGTCGCACGGTGCGCCGCAGCGGCCTTGCCGAGGACGAAGTGCGCGCGATCATGGCGACGCAGCTTTCCCGCGCGGCACGTCTCGCCCGCGCCGACGACGTCATCGACAACAGCGGTGAGCATGCGGCCATTGCCGGCCGTGTCGCCGAGCTCGACGACTTCTATCGCGCAATGGCAACGACGAATGCGTGAAAGGCGCGCCGATTGCGGCACAATGCCGGATGGATTGATGGCAGGCGAACGATGATCCGCTACGAACATCCGCTGAACGAACGCATCCGCACGCTGATGCGCCTGGAAGACCTGTTCGGCCGCGCGCGCTTTTTCGCGTCCGCTGACGATCCGCGCGAGCACCATGCGGCGCTGACGGCGATGTTCGAGATCACCGAGGTCGCCGGCCGCGCCGACTTGAAGACCGACGTCCTGCAGGAGCTCGAGCGCCAGAAGCAGCTGTTGCAGCCGCTGCGCGAAAATCCGCACATCGAGACGCACGCGCTCAACGTGCTGCTCGAGGAAATCGAGAAGGTCGGTGGCCGCCTGCACGCGCAGGCCGGCAAGGTAGGCCAGCACCTGCGCGACAACGAATGGCTGATGGCGATCAAGCAGCGCAGCGTCATTCCCGGCGGCGTCTGCGAGTTCGACCTGCCCGCCTATCACTTCTGGTTGCACCGCGACGCCGACGGCCGCCGCCACGATTTGGCCGAATGGCTTGCGCCGTTCGAACCGCTGGGTGCCGGGCTCGCGATCATCCTGCGCCTGTTGCGCGAGCACGGCCGCACGGGCAAGCACACGGCGCAGCGCGGCGTATTCCAGCTGATGCTCACCACGCACAAGATCGCGCAGCTCTTGCGACTAACGGTCGCGCGCGAGATGCCCTGCGTGCCGGAGATCAGCGCCAACAAATACGCACTGAACGTGCGCTTCCTCGCCGTCGGCGGCGCCGATCGCGGCGCGGTCTACGATCGCGACGTCGAGTTCGAGATGATGTTCTGCAACTTGTGAGGGGATTGCGATGTCGCTGAGGGACCGCGCTTCTCGATGGCTGATCATCGCGACTGCAACACTATTCGTGCACGGGGCGAATGCAAGCAATAAGGACAACGACATTGGCTGGGTCGAGACGCTGCCCTCCGCGCCCACACCTTCCGACCCGATATTGGTTCGTTTTTTCATCAACCATGGCACGAACTATATCGGCACACACTCGCATGTCTTTGTCGGCAACGATGTCGTTGTAACGCTGAAGCAGGACGGGTTTTCGTGGTCGCCGAATCCGGCGCAACTCAACGAGGTGTTCACTGAGAACATCGGCGCACTGCCGGCAGGGGCGCACGACATTCTTGTGCACGTGCTGCGCAGCGACGGTTCATCGGCGCTCGATGGCGGCGACCTGGTGACTGTCGTCGCCGAACCGGACACTCGAGTCGTCCAAGCGATCGAGTACTACAACGCGAGCCTGGATCATTACTTCCTGACCGCCGATCCCACCGAGACTGCAGCACTCGACAACCACGAATTCACTGGCTGGCAACGCACGGGCTTGGCAATATCGGTCAATGCGGGCCACGTGAGCCCGACGGTCCCCGTGTGCCGCTACTACATCCCGCCGGATCTCGGCGATTCGCATTTCTTTTCGGCTTTCGAGGACGAATGCGAGCTCATCATCCGTTCCATTGCGTTCGGTGATCCGCCCCAGTTCGACTACACTCAGGAGACAGCCACGGCGTTCTACGTCACCCTGCCGGATGCTTGGGGCAGTTGCGAGTCGCCACGTGTCCCGGTTTATCGACTTTGGAACGGGCGGGCCGACTCGAATCATCGGTATACGACGAGCACAGTGGTTCGCGCGCAAATGCTGGCCAGGAACTACGTCTCCGAGGGCTTGGGTCCCGATGGCGTGGGCATGTGCGCATTGCCGTGAACGCCACGGAACGACACTCTCTAGAGAAAATTCAACACCCGCAGATTTCTTTGTTGCGAAGATTGTGATGTCAACCTTACATACCGTCCGTTGTCCGCAATGCGGCAAGACCGTCGAGTGGACGCCGGCGTCGGCGTTCCGCCCATTCTGTTCGAAGCGCTGCAAGGAGATCGACCTCGGCGCGTGGGCGTCGGAGTCGTACCGGATTCCCGTCGTCGATGACGAGAATGAGGACGGCACGCCGACCGAGGAGCGAGACTAGCGCGACGCTGCGCTAACGCGGCCTGCCGTAGCGCTTTCGGGAGCGCCAGTCGGTCCACAGGCGCTCAACTTACCGGCCACGCCGCGCGACGCAGCGCAACACCGTGCGCGCCATGATCGATTGCCATCGCAAGGTCGGCGTACGTGAGCCCGCCGAGCGCAAAGACCGGCAGCGGCGCGCCTTCGGCAAGCGCACCAAATCCTTCGAAACCTGTCGGCCGCGCATCAGGGTGCGTCGGCGTCGCGCGCACCGGTCCCAGCATCGCGAAATCGAGACCGAGGCGCCCCGCTTTCGCGATGTCGGCACGCGTATGACAAGAAGCGGCCGCCAGCAGTCCCTCGGGCCGCGATGTCGCCGTCGCAAGGCGTTGCGACGTCCAGTGCACGCCGGCGAAGCCGATGCGGCGCGCGACATCCTCGTCGCCATTGAGCATCAACGTCGCACCATGCGCCGAGGCCAGCGTGAGCATGGCCGCCGCGAATGGCTCCAGGCGATCCGCGGGCCACGTCTTTTCCCGCACGACCGCGAGCCGCAGCCCGCGCTGGAACGCATTCTCCGCGCGCGCCAGGAATTCACGTTCGCCAAGATCATCGGCGCTGGTGATGCCGTACACCGCAGGCAACATGAGCGCTGCGAGCACGCGCGTATTCGCTGGCAGCAGCGGCGCGACATCGATCGCGTCGGGTGCTTGCCACGTGAACGCCTGGCCGTCGTGTCCGACCGGCTCGCCGCTCCACGCAAACACGCGGAAGAAATGCAATTCGACATCGGCGTGCGGATAGTCGTGGCGCTGCACGAACCACGGCGCCGCGCGCGTGATGTCGAGGCCCAGTTCCTCGTGCAGTTCGCGCACCAGCGCGTCGCGCGGCGTTTCACCTACCTCGAGCTTGCCGCCGGGAAATTCCCAGTAGCCGGCGTATGCCTTGCCGGCCGGACGTTGCGCGAGCAGCACCTGACCGTCGCCGCGCAAAATTACGGCGGCGGCAACGCGCGTCAGCGGCCGACCAGTCGCGTGGTTTAGTGCCACGCGACGCTGCCGACGGGGCAGGGTGTCGGCCCAAAGCGAGTTCGCGAAGCGTGTTTGAGCGACGGCCGACTCCCTGCCCCGCCGGCATCGCACGACACGACGATCGAATTCACGGTTCCCGCCGGCGCAACGTTGCCGACGGGGCAGGAT
>Ga0209483_1001393_pt1 | contig 18305 bp, 19 predicted proteins | sample NGEPerA_FD_184508 | JGI IMG/M metagenome (GOLD analysis project Ga0209483, IMG submission 184508) | Arctic peat soil microbial communities from the Barrow Environmental Observatory site, Barrow, Alaska, USA - NGEE PermafrostL2-A... | ecosystem: Environmental > Terrestrial > Soil > Wetlands >... | reverse complement strand
GCTTTAAACCGTCATTGGGAGCCAACGGGTCGCCAAGCCGTCATTGCGAGCGCAGCGAAGCAATCCATCGCGCAGTAAAAAGAAAGAGTGGATTGCTTCGCTCCGCTCGCAATGACGGCTTGGCGACCCGTTGGCTCCCAATGACGGTTTAAAGCACCGCAAGCTGCTTGTTCTGCAAATCCGTCACCAGCATCAAGCCCGGCGCGTGCGTGATCGCGAACGGCAACTTCGCCGCTGCGATCACCGCCTGCGGGGTGACGCCGCAGGCCCAGAACACCGGGATCTCGTCGGCTTCCACCGGCACCGGGTCGCCGTAATCGGGCTTTGCAATGTCCTTGATCCCGATCGAATGCGGATGGCCGAGATGCACCGGCGCGCCGTGCACGGCGGGAAAGCGCGAGGTGATCTGCACCGCGCGGATCGCGTCCTTTGGCTTGAACGGTCGCATCGACACCACCATGGGGCCGGCGAACGGGCCCGACGGCGCGCACTCGATATTGGTGCGATACATCGGCACGCGAACCCCGCGCTCGATGTGGCGGGTCGGCAGATCGTCCGCCAGCAGCGCTTCCTCGAACGAGAACGAGCAGCCGAGCACGAAGGCGACGAGATCGTCGCGCCAATGCGCCTTGATGTCGGTCGGCTCGTCGACCACCACGCCGTCGCGCCAGATGCGGTAGCGCGGCAGGTCGGTGCGGATGTCGAGGTCGGCTCCGAGCGCGGGAATCCGGGGATCGCTGACGTCCGACATGCCGATGATCGGACAGGGCTTCGGATTGAGCTGGCAGAACCGGTGAAAGGCGGCTGCGAGCTTTTCCGGCAGGATCGCAAGATTGCCCTGCACAAAGCCGTTGGCCATGCCGGCGGTGGTCGAGGTCATGCCGTTGCGGCAGGCCAGCCGCGCCTCGAGGCTCGGCAGCATTTCCGGCTCGCGGGTGCCGTCTTGTGCTTTCTGTTTGAGACCGGCACTCATCGCATGCGCTCCATGCCTCGACAGGGGGGCTTGCAGGGTTCTACCATGCCGCCGCACGACACGCACCAACGGGATTTTCGGACAGCCTGAATGAACAAAATTGCCTCCAATTTGCAGATCGATTCCGCCCGCCTCTGGGACACCATTCACGAAACCGCGAAATTCGGGGCTACGCCCAAGGGCGGCGTGCGGCGGCTGACGTTGGGGCCTGAAGACAAGCAGGTCCGCGACTGGTTCCGTAGAGCCTGCGAAGCCGCCGGCCTCGACGTCCATGTCGATGCGCTGGGCTCGATGTTCGGCCTGCGTCGGGGACGCGACATGACGAAGCCGCCGGTTGGGCTCGGCTCCCATCTCGATACCCAGCCGACCGGCGGCAAATATGACGGCATACTCGGCACGCTCGCCGCGCTGGAAGTAGTGCGCACGCTGAACGATGCCGGAATCGAGACGGAAACGCCGATCTGCATCTGCAACTGGACCAACGAGGAAGGCTCGCGGTTTGCGCCGGCGACGATGGCGTCCGCCGCCTATGCCGGCGAATACACCACCGACAACATCCTGGCGCGCCGGGATGCCGCCGGCATCACGGTCGGCGAAGCGCTCGACGGCATCGACTATCGCGGCAGCGACGCGGTGGGCACGCAGAAATTCGGCGCCTTCGTCGAGTTACATATCGAGCAGGGGCCGCTGCTGGAAGCCGAGAACAGGACCATCGGTGTGGTCGATCGCGGCCAGGGCATCACCTGGTATGACGGCAAGATCACCGGCTTCGAAAGCCACGCCGGCACCACGCCGATGCCACTGCGGCGCGACGCGCTGGCGGCGCTATCCGAAATCGTGCTGGCGGTCGAGCGCATTGCCAACGCCCATGGCCCGAACGCGGTCGGCACCGTCGGCGAGGCCGTGATCGCGGCACCCTCCCGCAACGTCATCCCTGGCGAGATCGCCTTCACCTCGGATATCCGCAGCCCGAATGCGCAGACGCTCGATGCGATCGATCGGGAGTTGCGCGCCGCGATGACCGAGATTGCCGCGCGCCGCAGGGTCGAGATCACCTTCGAGGCGATCTGGCGCAAGCCGCCGACGGTGTTCAACCCGAAACTGGTCGATGCGGTCGAAAGTTCGACCAAGGCGCTCGGCTACAGCCATCGCCGCATCACTTCCGGCGCCGGCCATGACGCCTGCAACCTCGCCACCGTCATTCCGGCCGCGATGATCTTCGTGCCCTGCAAGGACGGCGTCAGCCACAACGAACTCGAGGACGCCACGCAAGCCGACTGCACGGCGGGCGCCAACGTGTTGATGCATACCGTGCTGGCGCTCGCCGGCGTCGCTTCATGAACAGGGTTTAGGGAGATTTCAGTGCGCGGTGTATTTGTCGATGCCAATGAATCGCTGGCGGTGATTTTCGAGCGGCTGGAAAAGTCAGGCGATCCGCCGGTGCGCACCAACCGCGATCCGGACATCAAGCCCGAGCAGATGCCCGCTCTGCTCGATGGCGCCGACATCGTCGTCATCGATCACACACCGTTGCCGACCGATGTCGCACGACGCTGCGCCGGATTGAAGCACGTCGTCTTTCTCGGCACCGGTGCCCGCAGCTACATGAACCCGGAAGAACTCGCCGGGCTTGGCATCGAGGTTCACCTGATAAAAGGCTATGGCGACACCGCGGTGGCCGAATGCGCTGTTGCGCTGATGTGGGCGGCCGCGCGCGGCATCGCACAGATGGACCGCGAGATGCGCGCCGGCAACTGGCTGCGCGAGGACGGCATGCAGCTCACGGGGAAAACACTCGGCCTGATCGGCTTCGGCGGCATCGCCACCGAGGTCGCGCGCATCGCCCGCGGCAGCGGCATGCGCGTCATCGCCTGGAACCGGACGCCGAAGAACGCCGCCGGGGTCGAGTTCGTCGATCTCGATCAGCTATTGGCGCAGAGCGACGTGGTCTCGCTGCACCTGCTGCTCAACGACGAAACCCGCGGCTTCCTTTCCGCAAATCGCATCGCCGCGATGAAGCCCGGCGTGATCCTCGTCAACACCGCGCGCGGCGCCATGGTCGACGAAGCCGCCATGATCGCGGCGCTGAAATCCAGCCATATCCGCCACGCCGGCCTCGACGTCTTCAACATCGAGCCGCTGCCGGCGGATCATCCGCTGACGAAGCTACCGAACGTGACGCTGTCGGCGCACTCTGCGTTCCGCACGCCGGAAGCGAGCGAGAATCTGATCGGGGCGGCATGGGAGCACTGCCGAAGAATTGCGAAGGGGTGAGGCAAAACACCCTCGTCGTCCCGGCCTTGAGCAGGGACGACGATAACGAAGATCCTACTCCACCATGTCAGCTACTGACTTGCCGCAGGCGGTGGTGTCCGCGTTGCCGCCGAGATCGCGCGTCCGCAACGTGCGTTCGCCCAGCGTGCGCTCGATCGCCGACACGATCGAGGCGGCCGCCTGCTTCTCGCCGAGATGTTCCAGCATCATCGCGCCCGACCAGATCATGCCGATCGGATTGGCGATGCCCTGGCCGGCGATATCCGGCGCCGAGCCGTGCACCGGCTCGAACACCGAGGGGAAAAGCCCGGGCGGGTTGATGTTGCCGGACGGCGCGATGCCGATGGTGCCGGTGCAGGCTGGGCCGAGATCGCTGAGGATATCGCCGAACAGGTTGGAGCCGACGACGACGTCGAACCAGTCCGGATGCAGCACGAAATTCGCGGTCAGGATGTCGATGTGGTACTTGTCCCACTTCACCTTCGGATAGTTCTTCGCCATCGCCTCCACGCGCTCGTCCCAATAGGGCATGGTGATGGAAATGCCGTTGGATTTGGTCGCCGAGGTCAGGTGCTTCTTCGGCCGCGACTGGGCCAGGTCGAAGGCGAATTTCAGGATACGATCGACGCCGACCCGGCTCATCACGGTCTGCTGCGTCACGAATTCGCGGTCGGTGTCGGGAAACATGCGCCCGCCGATGGATGAATACTCGCCTTCGGTATTTTCGCGCACCACCCAGAAATCGATATCGCCGGGTTTGCGGCCCGCAAGCGGAGACGGCACGCCCGGCATCAGCCGCACCGGACGCAAATTGACGTATTGGTCGAACTCGCGCCGGAATTTGATCAGCGAGCCCCACAAGGAAATGTGATCCGGGATCTTCGCGGGCCAGCCGACCGCGCCGAAATAGATCGCATCATGCTTGCCTATCTTCTGCTTCCAATCTTCCGGCATCATCTCGCCATGCTTCTCGTAATAGTCATACGAGGCAAAGTCGAAATGATCGAAATGCACGGCCACGCCGTGCTTTTTCGCCGCCTGCTCCAGCACCCGCAAGCCTTCCGGCATCACTTCCTTGCCGATGCCGTCGCCGGGGATGACCGCGATCCGGTATTGTTTTTTTGGACTGTTCATCGAAGAATTTCCCTGTGCCTTGTCGCGGCCGGACCAATGAACCAAACTTCGTCATTGCGCAACGCTGCAGTGCAATGTTGACCGGCTTGGCGGAGGCGGCCTAACTGCTACGATCCACCCACCCCACCAGACGTTTCCCACAAGAGCGAGTAATCCCATGGATCTGCATTTGCGCGGCAAGCGCGTCCTGATCACCGGCGCCTCCAAGGGCATCGGCGCCGCCGCCGCCGAGGCCTTTGCCGAAGAAGGTTGTCACCTGATGCTGGCCGCCCGCAGCGGCGATCAGTTGAAGGCGCTGACCGAAAAGCTGCGCTCGGCGCACCAGATCGACGCCTCGGCCCATGTCGTCGACCTGCGCAAACCGGAGGATCTGGCGCGGCTCGCCAAGGACGCCTCCGACATCGACATCCTCGTCAATAATGCCGGCGACATCCCGGGCGGCTCGATCGACAAGATCGACGAGCCGACCTGGCGTCATGCCTGGGAACTGAAAGTGTTCGGCTATATCAACCTCACGCGTGCAATCTACGCCCGGATGAAGGCGCGCGGGCACGGCGTGATCGTCAACGACATCGGGGCTGCCGGCGAGAAATTCGACGCCAATTACATCTGCGGCAGTACCGGCAACGCCGCGCTGATGGCGTTCACGCGCGCGCTCGGCGGCAAGAGCCTCGCCGACAACATCCGCGTGGTCGGCATCAATCCCGGCCCCGTCGGCACTGATCGTCACGTCACCTTGCTCAAGACACGCGCCAAGCATCAGTTCGGCGACGAGAACCGCTACAGGGAATTTCAGAAGGGCATGCCGCTTGCCCGCCCCGCCCACGCCCGCGAAATCGGCGACCTGATGGCGTTCCTCGCCTCCGACCGCTCCGGCTATACCTCGGGCGTGATCTTCACGGTCGATGGCGGCATCAGCGCGGGCTGGGGATAAGGCTCCATGTCCCCGGATGGAAAATCACGGACCATTCGTTTTGCACAGACGCCGATCGGAACCCGCGCGGTGTGACGATAAAATATTGACAGCCCGTCCCGGTGCGTCATCCGGAGGTGCGAGCGCTTGCGAGCCTCGAAGGATGACTGGATGGGCATCTATATCTACATGCTACGTTGCGCCGATGGGTCCTACTATGTAGGAGGCGCAACGGGACACGACCTCCAACCGCGCATCGATCAGCACAATGCCGGATCGTACGAAGGATATACTTTTTCAAGACACCCGGTCGTTCTCGTCTGGTCCGAATATTTCGACCGGATCACGGATGGGATTACCGTCGAACGCCAGATCAAGGGGCTGGAGCCGTGCCAGGAAGGACGCGCTTATCCGCTCCGATTGAGCAAATCTGAGCCAGCTTTCGCGGCGCCGGGCAGGTAAACCAAAAAGCTCCTGAGCAGGTCATCCTCGAGGCTCGCACCTCAGGATGACGTCAACCCTGAGTCCGCTCGAACAGTTGCCGGATCAGTGTCGTGATCCGCCCCGTCGGCATCACCATCTCGCTCATGATGCTGAAATGGTCGGCTGCCGGAATTTCCTCATAGGTCACGGGCAGGCCATATCTGGCGCGGTGGCCGGCGAAATCGGCGGTCTGCTTGCGCAATAGCGGCAGCTCCGCGCTGCCGACCACCAATGACAGCGGCTTTGGCGCGCCACCTCGCTGCATCATCGGCGAATTGCGGCGCGACATCTCTTCGTCCAGCTTCAGCTTCTCGTTGAGATAGCTGGCGCGGATCGGTTCGAGATCGTAGATGCCCGAGATCGCCAGCCCTGCCCTCACCTTGGGATGCGGCAGCGCCATCAAGGTCAGATGGCCGCCGGCGGACCAGCCGGACACCACGATCCCGTTGCCGTCACCGCCGAAGGCGGGCAATTGGCCGGCGAGAAAGTCGATTCCGGCGTGGGTCTCGGCAACGATCTGATCGAGCGTCACCTCCGGCGCGAGTGTATAGCCAATCAGCGCGACGTTGATGCCATGCGCCAACACCCCTTCCGCGAACAGCGTGAAGGCTTCCTTGGCGCGGGTCTGCCAGTAGCCGCCATGAATGAACAGCAGCGTCGGGCCCTTGTCGCGTACTTTCAGGAAGTCGATCCGGTTGCGCTCGCGCGGTCCATAGCGCAGGTCGAGATAGCCGGAATAGCGCGCCCGCATCGCGGCGGACCGAAGGTCCCAGCCGGCGACGATGTCGGCGCTGCCTGCGACCGCCACACCATTGTTGAGGCCGAGGTCGAGTTCCCCGCGGCCCATGCTGCGCCAGTCCAGTGCGTCCAATGGCGTGGTCATTCCCAAATTCTCCCGGCGTTTCCGTTTTGTTGGAAAATGTTTTACACCGCTCTCCAACCCGCTACCAGAAGCGGGATGGCAGGGAGAGACGCAAGTGGCAGAACAGGGACTGGTGCGCGAGACGGCATGCGCCGTCGTCAACAAGCTTAGATCCGGCGCGGTCACCCCGCTTGACCTGCTCGATGTGCTGGAGAAGCGGATCGCCGAGGTCGACGGTCGGGTCAACGCGCTGCCGACCTTATGCTTCGATCGCGCGCGGACCCATGCCAAGGCGCTGATGAAGAAGCCCGCCGGCGAGCGGGGCCTTCTCGCGGGCCTGCCGGTGCCGATCAAGGATCTGACCGCGGTCGAGGGCGTGCTTACCACGCAGGGCTCGCCGATCTACCGGGATAATATCCCGGCGCGCTCGGACATCCTGGTCGAACGCCTCGAGGACAATGGCGGCGTGATCTACGCCAAATCCAACACGCCGGAATTCGGCGCAGGCGCCAACACCTTCAATGAGGTATTCGGCGCGACCCGCAACCCCTGGGACACATCACGATCGGCCGCCGGCTCGTCGGGCGGCGCCGCGGTCGCGCTCGCAACCGGCATGGCCTGGCTTGCGCACGGCTCCGACATGGGCGGCTCCTTGCGCAATCCCGCAAGCTTCTGCGGCATCGTGGGCTTGAGACCGAGCATCGGCCGTGTCGCACATACGCCGGTCGCGGCAGTGGATCGCAATCTCGGTGTCCAGGGCCCGATGGCCCGTAACGTCGAGGATCTCGCGCTGTTGCTCGACGCCATGAGCGGCGAGCACCCGGCCGACCCGTTGTCACTACCCATGCTGCCGAATTCATTCCTGTCGGCCGTGCGTTCCGGCAACAAACCCAGGCGCGTTGCCTATTCGCCCGATCTCGGCATCACGCCGGTCGATCCCGAGGTCGTTGCCGTTACCCGCAAGGCAGCGCAACGCTTCGCCGAAGCCGGAATCATCGTCGAGGAAGCGCATCCCGATTTGCGCGAAGCCCATGAATGCTTCCATGTACTGCGCGCGTTCGATTTTGCGCTCAGCAAGGCCGCGCTGTTGCGCAGCAAGCGCGACCAGCTCAAGCCGGAGGTGATCTGGAACATCGAAGAGGGATTGAAGCTGACCGTGGAGCAGATCGAACGCGCCGAAGCCCAGCGCGTCGCGATGACCGCGCGCACGCTGGAATTTTTCAAGACCTACGATCTGTTGCTGACGCCGGCCACCATCGTGGCGCCATTCCCGGTCGAGAACCGCTATGTCGCCGAATGCGCCGGCAAAAAATTCGACAATTATGTCGAATGGCTCGGCATCGTCTATGCGATCACGTTGACCTGCGCCACAGCGCTGTCATTGCCTTGCGGATTCACCGCATCGGGTCTTCCGGTCGGGCTTCAGATGATCGCGCCGCCGCGCGGCGAGGCGCAGCTGCTGGCCGGCGCCAGGTTGCTGGAAGATATTCTGGGCTTGCGCGGCACGACGCCGATCGATCCGAGGCCGGCGAAGTAAGCTCTCCCCCTCATGGTGAGGAGCGCGCTCTTGCGCGCGTCTCCGGACGATGCTTCGCATCGCCGGGCGAACCATGAGGCCCGTGGTCTATCCTTCGAGACGCGGCCAAGAGGCCGCTCTTCAGGTTCAGGTTGAAGATGGGACTGCGCCCTTGCGACCCGCCGCTTCGATCGCGACCGACAGCGCCAGTCTGGTCTGCTCGACGATGTCCTCGACCAGTTCCTCGCGGGTGACGTGGGCAACGTTGCCGGTGAGCAATCCCTGCTCGGCCAGCATCACCACGCCATGCAGCGCCGCCCAGATTTTCAGGGCGTGGCGTTCACGCAGGAAGCCGATGGCGGGCGCTTCGAGCGCATCAAGGACCAGGCCGAATGTCTCCATCGTGGCATCATGGAGTTCGCTGTCCTTTGGCGCCTCACTGACGATCCGCGATACGAACATCAGGCGGTAGATGCCGTTGCGGCGAAGCCCGAAGGCCAGCGTCGCGTGCGCCAGCCGCGAGAGCTTTGAACGCTTCGACGGTCTGCGGACCTGTTCGCGCAGCATGGCGCTGAACTGCCGAAAGGCCTCGGCCGCTACTGCTACGAGCAACGCGTCGCGGTCGGCAAAATGCCGGTAGGGAGCCGGCTGCGAGACGCCGAGCTTCTTGGCTAACGCCTTGATGCTGATGGCTTCCGGGCCGCCCTGCTCGGCCTCAGTGAGCGCGGCCTGGATCAGGGCATCCCGCAAATCGCCATGGTGATAGGCGTTGAGCGGCTTGCGGACGAGTTGGGATGGCATCTGCTGCGACAAACTTTCTGCTTGACAGGGCAAACCCGGGAAGAATGTAATATGCTATAACTTGACGACGCCGCCAAGGGGCTTGCGCGGCCAAAATAAAATTCGACGACACCATACGCGCGGCAAACCCGCGCGTGAGCGGGGAGAATGCCTGTCATGGCCGGAAAGCTGAAAGTCCACGTCGACCAGGACAAATGCCAGGGCCACGCCCGCTGCAAGTCGCTGGCGCCCGAGCTGTTCAATCTCGACGAATTCGGCAACGCGCACGAAATCGGCGACGGCAGCGTGCCGGCCGGACTCGAGGACAAGGCATGGCTTGCCAGGTCCAACTGCCCTGAAATCGCGATCGAAGTCACCGAGGAGTAACCGGCTTGCGCCAGCGTTACTGATTTTGAAGTCCATTTGGCTCCCACATATTTTCAAGTGACCGAACCAGAGGAAATCACCCTGATGTCCGATACCGCTCACGCGATACAAGATCCCGACAAGGTGATGCCGGAGCACCCGCCCGTCACCGACTGGGTGCATGATTTCGATCACACCGATCCGCGCTGGACCGAGGACCCCTTTCCGATCTGGGAGGAGCTGCGCGCCGCGGGTCCGGTGGTGCACACGAAACGTTTTCTCGGCTGCTATCTGCCGGTCACCTATGAGGCGGTCAGGGAAATCGCCCATGACACCGAACATTTTTCCTCGCGCCGGATCATCGTGCGCGACGTCCGGCCGGAGCAAACCGGCGTGGCGCCGCCGATCACCTCCGACCCGCCGGCGCACAAGCCCGCCAAGCAGTTGCTACTGCCGCCGTTCACTCCCGACGCCATGAAGAAGCTCGAGCCGCGGGTCCGCGCGATCTGCAACGAGCTGATCGACGAATTCATCTCAGACGGCAAATGCGACGCCGCGGCGCGCTACACCAAATACATTCCGGTGCGCGCCATCGCCCACATGCTCGGCATCCCCGAGCAGGACTCCGATCGCTTCATCAAATGGATCCACGAGATCCTCGAACTCGGCATCCGGGATAATGAGGCGCTGATGCGGGCCGCCAATGAGATGACCGAGTATTTCAGAGGGCATCTCGAGAGCCGCAAGCAGCACCCGACCGACGACCTGATTTCGACGCTGATGAACGCGCGCGACAAGAACGGCGATCCGCTGCAGGACGAGCATGTGCTGGGTTCGTTGCGCCTGCTCCTGATCGCCGGCATCGACACCACCTGGAGCGCGATCGGCTCTTCGCTCTGGCACCTGGCCAGGACGCCGTCGGACTGCGAACGTCTGGTCGCGGAGCCATCGCTGATTCCGACCGCGGTCGAGGAATTGCTGCGCGCCTATTCGCCGGTGACGATGGCGCGCGAGGTGATGAAGGAGACGGTTATCAGCGGCTGCCCCGTCAAGCCCGGCAACATGGTGCTGCTGTCGTTTCCCGCCGCCAACCGCGATCCCGCGATGTTCCCGGATGCCGACAAGGTCATGATCGACCGCAAGGAAAACCGCCACGCTGCGTTCGGCCTCGGCATCCATCGCTGCGTCGGCTCCAACCTCGCGCGCATGGAAATGACGGTCGCTATCGAGGAATGGCTGAAGCGAATACCGGATTTCAGGCTCGACCCCGCCGGACGGGTCACCTGGTCGCAAGGCACCGTGCGCGGACCGCGCCAGCTTCCGATGCTGTTCGGAAAGGCCGGCTGAAGCCTTTCGCGATCCGGGCGGCGGCCGTGCTATCATCGGCGATGCCGGCGTCAAAGCGATCGTACGATATGGCCGGGCGCGTGCGCCGACCTCTCCTGATGGGCGAGGTAGCGCTAAAGGAGACCGACCATGCCGACCGAACGTTTCCAATTCACCGGCGAAGGCGGCCATCAGCTAGCGGCGGCACTCGATCTGCCCGAACGCGAGCCCTTGGCCTACGCGCTGTTCGCGCATTGCTTCACCTGCGGCAAGGACGTGCTGGCCGCCGCGCGCATCGCAGCGACGCTGGCTGCGAAAGGCATCGCGGTGTTGCGGTTCGACTTCACAGGACTCGGCTCCAGCGAGGGCGATTTTGCGAATTCCACCTTTTCATCGAATGTCGCCGATCTGGTGCGAGCGGCCAATCATTTGCGCGAGACCAAAAAGGCGCCTGCGATCCTGATCGGCCACAGTCTCGGCGGCGCCGCCATCCTGGCCGCCGCCGGGCAGATACCGGACGCCAAAGCCGTCGTTACCATCGCGGCGCCTTCCGATCCCTCCCACGTCACCGGCCTGTTCAAAAATCGACTCGAAGACATCCGCGCACAGGGTAAGGTCGAGGTTTCGCTCGCCGGCCGCCCGTTCAGCATCACCCGCGAATTCCTCGACGACATCGCCGAACACGGCCTGATGGCCCATGTGACGAACCTGCATAAGGCGCTCTTGATCATGCATTCGCCGACGGACGACACCGTGGGCATCACCAATGCAGCCCACATCTTCGCCGCGGCTAGACATCCCAAGAGTTTCGTGTCGCTGGCCGACGCGGACCACCTCTTGAGCCAGCGGCGCGATGCGGCCTATGTCGCAGACGTCATTGCCGCATGGGCCACCCGCTATTTCGATCCCGCAATGCCCGACCAGCCCGCCGCTGCCGGCGAAGCACCGCGCGCCGTGGTGGTCCGTGAGACCCGCGCCGGCAAATTGCAGCAGACCGTCTCGATCGGGCCGCATCAGATGCTGGCCGACGAGCCGGTTGCCGCCGGCGGCGGGGATTCAGGACCCGGGCCGTACGATTTCGTGCTGGCCGGCCTCGGCGCCTGCACCTCGATGACGATGCGGCTTTACGCCGATCGCAAATCGCTGCCGCTGGAACGCACCACGGTGACGCTCAGCCACAGCAAGATCCATGCGCAGGATTGCGCCGAGTGCGAGACCCGGGAGGGCATGCTCGACCAGATCGACCTCGTGATCGCCATGGAGGGAAATCTCGACGCCGAGCAGCGCAAGCGGTTGATGGAAATCGCCGACAAGTGTCCGGTGCATCGCACGCTGACTTCCGAAATTCACATCGTCACGCGCGCGGCGGATTGACGAACAACGGCGCGGGCGTATCATTCGTATCGAGGGCGAATTCCGTGGCCTCATGGTTCGAGACGCGCGGCGCTGCCGCGCTCCTCACCATGAGGGTCTGAGGACCTCATCCTGCGGAGCATCGCGAAGCGATGCGTCTCGAAGGATGGCGGAGGAACAAAGCAATGCCGGTCGTGGCGCGCGTCGATCCGAAAACCGTCTTCAGCTCCAGTGAATGGGGCCGGCTCACCTCGCGCAGCCCATGGCGGGGGATGTGGCTGGTCGCGCACGCCTGGGGCACGATCGCAGCCGCCATCGCGCTGGTCGCGCTATGGCCGAACCCGCTGACCTGGCTGATCGCCGTGACGGTAGTCGGCACGCGCCAGTTGGGCCTCGCGATCCTGATGCACGAGGCCGCACATGGCGGCATCCACGCCAACAAGGCGATCAATGAATGGGTCGGGCAATGGCTGTGCGCGGTGCCGGTCGGGGCTGACCTCGCCAGCTACCGTTCCTACCACCTGCAACATCACAAGTTTACCCAGCAGCCGGAAGACCCCGATCTCTCGCTGTCGGCGCCGTTTCCGATCAGCAAGGACAGTTTTTATCGCAAGGCGATCCGCGATCTCACGGGGCAGACTTTTGTCAAACAGCGGCTGCCGCTGTTCCTGTCGCTTTTCAAGCGGGACAATGCCGACGAGCCGGTGTCACACGAGAGCTTTGTCTCTTCCGGCGCCGACAAGATGGCGCGATTTCTCGCCCTGAACGCGCTGATGTTCGCCCTGTTCTGGTTGGCCGGCGCGGGCATCTGGTATTTTGGTGTCTGGGTGGTGGCGATGGCGACCTGGTTGCCGCTGGTGACGCGCATCCGCAACATCGCCGAACACGCCTGCACCTCGACCGGCGAAGACCCGTTCAGCCATGCCCGCACCACGCTCGCGGGTCCGCTCGAGCGGTTACTGATCGCGCCCTATTGGGTCAACTATCACGCCGAGCATCATCTGTTCATGTACCTGCCGTGCTATCGGCTGTCGGATGCGCATCGGCTGTTGGTCGAGAAGGGCCTGATCGGGCGGATGGAAGTTCGCCCCGGCTATCTCGACGTGATGCGGCTCGCGACGTCGCGTTAAGAGTCTTGTTTTGACGCGTTTTCTTCACGCGAACCGGTGGCCACTTCGCTCGAAAACGCGTCAGCGCGCCTGACCGTCACGCACCGTGACCCGCACATCCTGCGTGGCGACCAGCGGCTGCACGCGAAGCACGCCGCGCAAGCCCAGCGCCGAGCCCGACAGGATTCCGGCGACCGCGACAAATGATGCGAGCGCCAGCGTCGACAGACCGGTCAGGCCCTGCCCGATCGAGCAGCCATAGGCCATCGCACCGCCCGCCCCCATCAGCGCCGCGCCGGTGACCGAACGCAGCATGTGGCGCGGCGAAGTGTAGCCCTCGAGATGAAAGCGGCGCGTGACCAGCGCCGTCACCAGGCTCCCGGCGACGACGCCGCCGGCCATAGCGATGCCGAAGTTCAGGCTCAGCCCGGTCGACAGCATGACGTATTGCACGGAATCGGCGATCGGCGCGACGAAGGTCAGCGACGTCACGGCCGCGGGATTGAAATCGTCCGCGCCGAGATAGCCGGTGGCAAACCAGCCCGCGGCAACCAGCAGGCCGACGGCGATGCCGGCTGCGATTTGTCCCCAGGCGCGCTGGAACCGCGCATGCGCGAACGCAAAGATGATCAGCGCGCCCGCAATCACCGAAGCCGCCAGCGTCCGCGCGAAGGTTTCACTGAGGCCGAGCGTCGACAGCAGCGCGGGCAGCGAAACCTCTTTCGGCGCGGTCTGGGTTGCCTGCAGCACCGCGATTCGCGCCGGCGCGATCAGGCCCTTCAGGGTCATCTGCGCGACGATGCCAAGCACGATCACCACCACCAGCGAGCGCAGATTGCCGCGGCCGAGCAATACCAGCGCCCGCGAGGAGCAGCCGTTCGACAGCACCATGCCGTAACCGAACAAGACGCCGCCGAAGAACATCAGCGGCGCCGAGAACGACGGCTGCAGGTAAATCGATTTGCCGAGATCGACGACGTTGCCCGCCGCCAATAGCTGTGTCGCAGCGATCGCCGTGCCGAGCGCCAGCGCGAAAGTCCGGATCAGGCGGCTGTCGCCGTCAGCCCACCAGCCGCGCAAACCCGAGAGCAGGCAGAAGCCGCTCAACAGCCCGACCGCACCATAGGCGAGACCGATCAGAAGTCCGCTCGCGACGACGATATTGCCACCGTCCTGCACTGATTTTTCCTCGACGTATTTCCGGCCGCAGCGCGCCCGAGACGGACCAAAAGAGAGCAATTTCCGTGCTGCTATAATGGCTTAGATGGATGTCCGTCTACGTCTGTCAAGAACAAAGAAGGAAGCTGTCGTGAGGTCCGCAGCCGGGGGAATAAAGCATTTGCCGCCGGGCAAAATACGATTGGTTTCGTACCTGCCATATCGACCCGAACTCCGCGGGCTGTCGCCGCAGATCCGGGGCTCGCCGCCGGAGGACATCCGGGAATGACCGGCCGACTATCCCTTCGGCCGCTTGTCGACGACGCGCCTCGCCTTGCCGAGCGAACGCTCGAGGGTGTCCGGGGCCAGGGCCTTGACCCGCGCGGTGATGCCGATGGTGTTCTTGATATAGGCGGTGACCCGCTCCGTGTGCTCGACGAGTCCGTTGCCGTCCCACCTCTCGGGGCGCGCTTCCGCGAGCACGGTCATCTCATCCATCCGGCCCTCGCGCGTCAGCTCGATCATGAAGTGGCCGCCGCACCAGTCGGTGGCAAGCAACACTTCCTCGATCTGGGTCGGGAACACGTTGACGCCGCGCAGGATGATCATGTCATCGGAACGCCCGGTGACCTTCTCCATGCGCCGCATACCGGGCCGCGCGGTCCCCGGCAACAGCCGCGTCAAATCGCGGGTCCGGTAGCGGATGATCGGAAACGCTTCCTTGGTCAATGACGTGAAGACAAGCTCACCCTTCTCACCGTCGGGCAACACCGCCCCGGTCGCGGGATCGATCACCTCCGGATAGAAATGATCCTCCCAGACGTGCAACCCGTCTTTGGTCTCGACGCACTCCTGCGCGACGCCTGGGCCGATCACTTCGGACAGGCCATAGATATCGGTGGCGTCCATGTCGAACGCCGCTTCGATCTCGCCGCGCATCGCATTGGTCCAGGGCTCGGCGCCGAAGATGCCGAATTTCAAGGAGGATTTGCGCGGATCGAGACCCTGCTTCCTGAATTCGTCCAATATTGCCAGCATGTAGCTCGGCGTCACCGTGATGATGTCGGGCTTGAAATCATTGATCAGTTGCACTTGCCGCTCGGTCATGCCGCCGGAGACCGGCACCACGGTGCAGCCGAGCCGCTCCGCACCGTAATGCGCGCCGAGCCCGCCGGTGAACAGGCCGTAACCATAGGCATTGTGCATGATCATGCCGGTGCGGCCGCCGGCGGCGCGGATCGAGCGCGCCATCACGTCCGACCAGGTGTCGATATCCCTCCGGGTATATCCGACCACGATCGGCTTGCCGGTGGTGCCGGAAGAGGCGTGAACGCGAACCAGTTTCTCGCGCGGGACCGCGAACATGTTGAAGGGATAATTGTCGCGCAGGTCGGTCTTCACCGTGAACGGGAATCTGGCGAGGTCGGAAAGCTGCCTGAAGTCGGAGGGATGCACGCCGGCCTGGTCGAAGGCTTTGCGGTAATGCGCGACATTGTCATAGGCGTGCGCCAGCGACCAGGCGAGGCGCCCGGTCTGCAAGGCCATGATCTCGTCGCGCGAGGCGCGCTCGGCATCGTCCATTTTGGCGCGATACAAGCTTCCCTCGATCCGGCGTTTTGTCGAAGCCATCGGACGTTTCCCTGATTGATCTATTCTTGCTTGATGTCGGTCTCGGATGCCTGCAGCCAGTCGCCTCCGATGGTACGGGAATGGCCGCGAAATTCGGCGATCACCACGTCCTCGACGCTAACGCGCACGTCGCAGATGCCGGAGCGTCCGCTGCGGGAAATTTCCTGCGCCACCGCGACCAGACGATCGCCCAATTTGCCGGGCTTGATGAAGGAGATGTCGCACTGCGCAGCGACCGCGCGCTCATTGTGCGAGTTACAGGCGAAGGCGAACGCGGAATCCGCCAACAGGAAGACGAAGCCGCCATGCGCAATGCGTTGGCCGTTCACCATGTGCGGCTTGACCGTCATCGCAAGCGTCGCCCGTCCTTCGCGGACTTCGACGATCTCCATGCCGAGACCCTTGCTGGCGTCGTCCTCCTTCCACATCGCATCGGCGCAGGCTCGCGCGAGACCGTCCGGCGAAAGCTTGGCCTTGACATTCACTGCGCTCTCCCTGTTGCCGGGCTCGTTGAAACGGGCCCTTTGAACCGTGGGCTAGTCATGGGGCGGAGCATCTGCACTGTCAACGATCCCCGGCCTCTACACATGGTCGTAATCGACAACGACCCGCTCCGTCGTCGGCCGCGCCTGGCAGGTCAGGATAAACCCCTTTTCCAGCTCCCACGGCTCCAGCGAGTAGTTCACTTCCATCTGGGCCTCGCCTTCGACGAGCTTGGCGCGGCAGGTCGAGCACATGCCGCCCTTGCAGGCGAACGGCAGATCGACGCCGCCACGCAATGCGGCATCGAGAATGGCCTCGCCTTCGGCGACCGGCACCTCGCGGCGTTTGCCATCGATGATCAGCGCCGCAAAGGCTTTCGGTGGCGCGCTCACCGGCACGATCGCTTTCGGGCGCGGCTTGCCACCGAGGCCTGAGACAAAGCGCTCAACATGGATGCGGTCGGCGGCGATACCGATATCGCAACAGGTGGACTCGATGTCCTCGCTCATGCCGGTGGGGCCGCAAATGAAGACGTGATCAACGCTCGCCGCTGGAACCAATGAGCGCAGTAGCACCCTTACCTTTTCGCCGTCGAGCCTGCCGTGCAGGATCGGGATGTCCTGCTCCTCGCCCGAGATCACGTGAAATACCGAGAGCCGCTCCATGAACCGGTCTTTCAGCTCCTCCAGCGCCTCGCGAAACAGCATGCCCGATGTCGAACGGTTGCCGTAGAACAGGAAGAACCGGCTCTCCGGCTCGCGCGCCAGCACGTTCTTGACGATCGACAGGATCGGCGTGATGCCGGAGCCCGCGGCGAAGCCGACATGAACCCGCGCTTCGGCGGGCCGAGGCACCACACCGAAGCGGCCGGTCGGTGTCATGACATCGAGTTCGTCGCCAGCCTTCAATTCGTCCGCGGCCCAGCTTGAGAACGTCCCGCCGTCGACCTTCTTCACGGCGATACGCAACTCGCCGTCATCGGGGCCGGAGCAGATCGAATAGGAACGACGGACTTCCTCGCCATCCATGGTGGTGCGGAGCGTCAGATACTGGCCGGGAGCAAAGACGTAATCGCCGGCGAGTTCGTCCGGGATCGCAAAGGTCAGCGATATTGCGTCGGCGGATTCGCGCCGAAGATCGTTGACGGCGAGACGGTGGAAGCGTGGGGTTAGGGACATTAAAATTCTCAGGCTCTCAGTTCACCGTCATTGCGAGGAGCGCTTGCGACGAAGCAATCCATCCTTCGCTTGCTGCACGATGGATTGCTTCGCTTCGCTCGCAATGACGATTGAGGCATCAATGACATTTGAAATAATCAAAAGGTTCGCGGCAGCTCTTGCAGCGCCACAGCGCCTTGCAGGAGGTCGAGCCGAATTCAGAAAGCACCTCGGTATCGGCCGAACCGCATTGCGGGCATTTGACCTCTTCGACGCCGAACAGTGCGCGGCGGGAGCTTGCGGCGACCGGCGGCGCGACGCCGTACTCCCGGAGCTTGCGGCGGCCTTCCTCGCTCATCCAGTCGGTGGTCCAGGCCGGTGACAGCACGGTCTTCACTTTTGAATTGCGAAAGCCCTCACGTTCCAGCGCGAGCTCGATCTCGAGCGTAATCACGTTCATCGCGGGACAGCCGGAATAAGTGGGCGTGATCGCGACCTCGATCTGGCCGTCATGAACCGCGACGTCGCGCAGCACGCCGAGATCGGCGATCGTCAGCACCGGAATCTCGGGATCGACCACGGTTGCTGCAACCTCCCAGGCCCGCCGCCGCAATTCGGCGTCGCCGAAAACAGCCGTCACCATGTCGCCCCCGGAAAGGTCCGCTGCATCGACTGCAACTCGCTGAGGAGATGGCCGAGATGCTCACTGTGCCGGCCGCTGCGGCCGCCCCGCTGCATCCAGCCGCTTCGGGGCAGCGCCAGCGTCGCCTCGCCCACGACGGCGGAAAC
>Ga0209483_1001392_pt1 | contig 18310 bp, 17 predicted proteins | sample NGEPerA_FD_184508 | JGI IMG/M metagenome (GOLD analysis project Ga0209483, IMG submission 184508) | Arctic peat soil microbial communities from the Barrow Environmental Observatory site, Barrow, Alaska, USA - NGEE PermafrostL2-A... | ecosystem: Environmental > Terrestrial > Soil > Wetlands >... | reverse complement strand
CGCCCCGGGGTGCCACCAAGCGGCTGGCCGGTGCCACCGCCGGCATGGCGGTCGGCACCACCCTGTCCCGGCTCACCGGGGTGTTCCGGGTGGTGGCCATGACCGCGGTGCTCGGCGGCGGCGGGTTCGCCGACGCCTACAACCTGGCCAACACCACGCCCAACATCATCACCGACATCGTCATCGGCGGGGTGCTGGCCGCCACCTTCGTGCCGGTGTTCGTGGCCGAGCTGACCACCAAGGTGGCCAAGGAGGCGTGGGAGGCCATCTCGGCGGTCGTCACCGTCACCGTCACCATCCTGGTCGTCGCCACCATCGCCTTCTTCGTCCTCGCCCCGTCGATCATTAGCCTGTACACGGCGACCAACCACCACGCCGACATGCACCAGCAGCAGCAGGTGGCGGTCTTCCTCCTCCGGTGGTTCGTCCCCCAGCTGGCCTGCTACGGGCTCATCGCCCTGTTCACCGCGCTCCTCAATACCCAGGGCAAGTTCGCCGCGCCGATGTTCGTGCCGATCGCCAACAACCTGGTCGTGATCGCCATGCTGGTGTGGTTCCACGAGCTGGTGCCCACCCCGACGCTGGCCAACATCGAAGCCCACCACTCGGCCCTGGTCCTCCTCGGCATCGGGACCACGCTCGGTGTGGTGGTCCAGGCCGCACTGCTCCTCCCGTCGTTGCTCCGTTCCGACCTGCACATCCGGTTCCGGTGGCAGCCCGGCCACGAGGCCATGCGTCGGATCACCCGGTTGGCCGGGTGGACGTTCGGCATCGTGCTGTCCAACCAAGTCGCACTGGTGGTGGTGCTGGCTCTGGCCGACGGGGCCCAGGTGCCCGGCGCGGTGTCGGCCTACACCTACGCCTATACGTTCTTCCAGCTGCCCTTCGGGATCATCGCCGTGTCGGTGATGAGCGCGGTAACCCCGTCGTTGTCGGCCCGGTGGGCCGAAGGGGACATCGCCGCCTTCCGGCACAGGATGACGTTCGGGCTCCGGAGCATCCTCGTGATCATCATCCCGTCGGCGGTGGGCATGATCATCCTGGCCCATCCCCTGATCGAGCTGGTCCTGGCCCACGGTACCGAGACCGCGGCGCAGGCGTCCGAGACGGCCGCGACCCTCGCCATGTTCGCCCTCGGCCTGCCCGGATTCTGCATCTTCCTCTACATGGTGCGGGTCCTCCAGGCGATGCAGGACACCCGCACGGCCTTCCGGATCTACCTGGTGGAGAACGCCATCAACATCGTGCTCGGGATCGCCCTGGTGGGTCCGCTCGGCGTGCGGGGCCTGGCCCTTTCGGTGTCGATCGCCTACACGGTCGCCGCGGTGATCGCCCTGTCGGTGGTGGCCGGCAAGGACCAGGGACTCGGGGGCCAGGATCTGACCACGCCGATCGTCCGGGTCCTCGTCGCCACCGGGGTCATGGCCGTGGCCACCGTCCTGGCCGTCAACGTGTCCGCCGCCGACTCCGGGTTGGCGCTCCTCGGTCGGGTGGTCCTCGCCGTAGTGGTCGGGATCGTGGCCTTTGTCGGAACCACCGTGGCCCTGGCCGCTCGCCAGGAGCGGCGGGTCGACGACGAGCGGGCGGCCCGTGCCGCCGAACGACCGGAGCCGATCGGGCCGCCTCCGCTCCCCTCCGCCGACGGCCCGGGGCCGGCCGGGGCCGGGCCAGACGGGCCTCGACAACGCGCCGCCCACTCGTCCATCCGGCTCATCAACCCCACCGACGGGACAGCCGGTGGTGGGCCCGGCGACGAACCGGTGGAGCCGTCCGACGATGCGCCGCCGATGCCGTTCCGTGGCAGACTCGGCCAGGAATCCGACGAGGCCCCGGTGCGCCACCTACGCCCCGTGCCCGGAGGACGGAGGGACGCTCCGCTGAGCAGCCCGGGGGATGGCCAGACCATCGGCGGAGCGCCGGCGGAAGAAGCGGAGGGCGTGGTGCCCCCAGAGGATGAGGAGGGGCCCCATGGCCCGGATTCGGGTGGTAACCGATAGCGCGTGCGACCTGTCGGCCGAGGTGGCCGCCGCGCACGGCGTCACGATCGTCCCGCTGTCCATCCGTTTCGGCGACGAGGAGTTCGTCGACGGCAAGGACCTCACCACCGAGGAGTTCTGGGCCCGCTGCAAGGCCAGCCCGGTGCTGCCCGAGACGGCGGCCCCCTCGCCCGGCGCCTTCCAGGAGGCGTTCCTGGCGGCGGCCAATGACGGGTACGACGGGGTCCTGAGCCTCAGCCTGTCCGGCGGGGTGTCCGCCACGTTCCTGGCGGCGTCCACCGCGGCCAACGCGGTGGCCGACCGCATCGAGGTCCGCGCCATCGACAGCCGTTCGATGACCATGAGCCTCGGGCTCATGGTGCTCGACGTGGCTGACCTGGCGGCCGGCGGAGCCGACCTCGACGCCCTCCAGGCCCGGGCCGAGGACCTCATCCCCCGCACCACCGTGTACGGGGCGGTCGAGAATCTCGAACACCTGGAGAAGGGGGGCCGCATCGGCGGCGCCCGGGCTCTGCTCGGCTCACTCCTCTCCATCAAGCCGGTGGTGACCCTGGTGGACGGTGCGGTGGCCGAGGAGTCGAAGCAGCGCACTCGGGGCCGGTCCCTCCAGTACCTGGCCGACAAGATCCTCGACTCGCCTCCGCTGAGCCGCGTCGCCGTGGCCCACGGCGCGGCCACCGACATCGACTCCTTCCTCGGACTGCTGAAGGACGTAAAGAGCGAGCACCCGCTCATCGTCAGCCAGCTGGGCCCCGTCGTCGGCACCCACACGGGCCCGGGCACCATCGGCGTCTGCATGGTGACCGTCGACTGAGCCCGTCGTCGGCCCGTGGGGAGAGGACCGTCCGAGGGGGACGCGTGCCGTCCAGGGTATCCTCGGGCCATGGATCCGAAGCCTGAGCAGCACGCGACGTCCTTGCCCGGCCTGTCCGCGTTGAACGACCTCCCGACACGGGGAGCAGACGCGGTCGACACCATCGTCGACTTCATCCAGGTCAAGGCCGTCCGGCCCCTGACGCTGGCCACCCGGGCCATCGTCTTCGGCATCATCGTCTTCACAGCCGCCGTCGTGACGGTGACCCTGCTGTCGATCACCTTGATCCGGGTGCTGACCGTCTACATCCCGGGCAATCGGGTCTGGGTGTCCGACCTGATCGTCGGCACGCTCTTCGTGGTCGCCGGCTTCGTGGCCTGGTCGCAGCGGATCGATCGGTCGGCCGGCGAGTCAGCCACGGCCGCCACCAGCCCGTCGTGACCGAGGCCCGCCAGGTCATCATCATCGGCTCGGGTCCGGCCGGGCTCACCGCCGCCATCTATGCGTCGCGTGCCCAGCTGTCCCCCCTGGTCATCGAAGGAGAACCCTCCTCGACCAGTGACCAGCCCGGCGGCCAGCTGATGCTCACCACCGAGGTGGAGAACTACCCCGGCTTCGTCGACGGGGTCATGGGACCGGAGCTCATGACCACCTTCCGGGAGCAGGCCGCCCGGTTCGGCACCGACTACGTGACGGCCAAGGTGTCGCGGGTCGACCTGTCGAACCGGCCGTTCGGGCTCTGGGTCGGTGACCCGGATGCGGCCGAGCCGACGTACACGGCCGACGCCCTGATCGTGGCCACCGGGGCGAAGTCCCTGATGCTGCAGCTGCCCAACGAGGGGCGGCTGCTCGGCTACGGCGTGTCCACCTGCGCCACCTGCGACGGCTTCTTCTTCCGGGGCCACGAGATCGCCGTCGTCGGCGGGGGCGACTCGGCCCTCGAGGAGGCCCTCTTCCTGACCCGGTTCGCCGACAAGGTCACCCTCATCCACCGGCGGGGCGAATTGCGGGCCTCCAAGGTCATGCAGCAGCGCGCCATCGACCACCCGAAGATCGAATTCCTGTGGCACTCGTCGGTCATCGACGTGCTGGGCGACACCAAGGTCGAGTCGATCCGGGTCCGCAACAACGAGACGGGCAAAGAGTCGGTCCTCCCGGTGACCGGCCTGTTCGTGGCCATCGGCCACCAGCCCAACACCGGGATCTTCAAGGGTCAGCTCGACATGGAGGACAGCGGCTACCTGAGCACCCTGGGCAACACCACCTACACCAACGTCGACGGCGTCTTCGCCTGTGGCGACGTCCAGGACCACCGCTACCGCCAAGCCATCACAGCTGCCGGGTCGGGCTGCATGGCGGCCCTCGACGCCGAGCGGTGGCTCGAGGACCAGGCCGCGTCCCTCCACTGACGGCGTCCCTCCACCGGTACCCGGGAATGAGACCGGCTCCAACGCGGTTGACCTAGCCTGTCCGCACAGACACATCGGTCCGGCCCCGACCGGGCCCAGGAGGAACGAGCACCATGAGCGAGAAGATCACCAACCTGAGCGACGCTAGTTTTGACGAGCATGTCAAGGCCTCGGATGTTCCCGTGCTGGTGGACTTCTGGGCGGAGTGGTGCGGCCCGTGCAAGATGATCGCCCCGGTACTCGAGGAGATCGCCGAGGAGCAGGCCGGCAAGCTCGAGGTGGTCAAGCTCAACATCGACGACAACCTGGACGTCACCCGTCGCTTCGATGTCATGAGCATCCCCACCCTGATCCTGTTCAAGGACGGCGAGCCGGCCATGCGCATCGTCGGTGCCAAGGGCAAGGGACAGCTGCTCCAGGAGCTCTCCGCGCACCTTTGAGCGCCCCGGTGGCCCCCGGCGGGCCACCCCGCCTGTCGGCGGGCCCCCGGTGGGCCGGTCCGCGACGTTGAGTCCCGACCGAACCATCCACCTGGCCCTGGGCGACACCGGCCAGGCCGTCACCGACGTCCAGCGCCGGCTCGCTGAGCTGGGCTTTTCCCCCGGAGTGGACCCCGAGGGCACCTATCGCGAGGGCACCCGGGCCGCGGTCGAGGCCTTCCAGTACCGCCGTGGGCTGCGGGTCGACGGCATCTGCGGACGCCAGACCTGGTCCGCCCTGGTCGAGGCCGGACGCCGCCTGGGCGACCGCTTCCTCTACCGTCGATCCCCCATGTTGCGCGGCGACGACGTGGCCGAGCTCCAGCAACGGCTCAGCGCCCTCGGTTTCGACTCGGGAAGGGTCGACGGCATCTTCGGCGACCTGACCAGCGGTGCGCTCGGCGAGTTCCAGCGCAATGCCGGCCTCCCGGTCGACGGGATCGCCGGCGCGGCCACCGTGTCCGAGCTCCTGCGATTCGGGTCCCGTCACGACGGGTCCGAGTTGGTATCGGCCGTCCGCGACCGTGAGCGCCTACGCCAGGCCCCCCGCACCCTGGACGGTCTCCGGGTGTCCCTCGGCGAAGAGGGCGGACTCGGGGTGACGGTGGGGGCCGTGCGCCGGGTCCTGGCCAGCCAGGGTGCGCTGGTGACCACCCACCACCACCCCGAAGGGTCCATCCAGGCCGCCGAAGCCAACGCCGCCGAAGCCGAGGCCTTCATCGGGATCCGACTGGGGACCGAGCCCGGCTGCTCGGCGTCCTACTACTCGGGGTACCGCTACTCGTCACCCGGCGGGAGGCGCCTGGCGGAGCTCCTCCACGTGGCCCTGGCCACCACCTTGGTCCTCCCCGATCTCGGTACCCGGGGAATGTCGCTTCCGCTCCTGCGCGAGACGCGCATGCCGGCCGTGATCTGCGAGATCAGCCCGGCCAGCGTGATGGTCGAGCGGTCGGCGGTCGTCGCCCGCGCTTTCCTCGACTCGCTGGCCGAGTGGGTGGACACGGCCTGGGACTGATGGGCCCGGGTCCGTCCCCCTAGCGGTCGACCTCTACCTCACCTCAGGCTCCAGAGGGTAATCCACAACCTCATGCACAGGTTGTGGACGAAGCTCTACTAAGGGTTCATGGCTGTGAACTACCACGCATAGTGATCAGATTACCTGGAAGTATGGTGATTATGTCAGTTAACCTTACGGAGAGTGGTAACCTCATCCGGTGGAAGTCTCCACTCCCCCAACCATGAGCTTGTAGATCCGTTCCAGGTCCTCGAGGGTCGCGAATTCGACCACCACCTTGCCCCGTTTCGATGACAGGTCAACCTTCACCCGGGTGTTGAGGTGGCTCGACAGGAGCTCCTCCAGTTCGAGGATCCCCGGGGGCGGTAGTTGGCGGGGTCCGGGTGTCCCACCGTTCTGACCGTCGATCCGTCCGACCGACGGGACCGGAGCGGGACCGACCTGGCCGGTGCCATTGCTGCCGGGCGCTCCCCCGTCGTCGGTTGTCACCAGGTCACGCACCACGCCGTTGGCTTCGTCGTTGTGTGCCCGGATCAGGTCCTCGATGGCTCGCACGGTCATGCCCTCGGAGACCACCTGGCGGGCCAGGACCTCCTGGTAGCCACGATCGGGTGTTCCCAGCAGAGCCCGGGCGTGACCGGAGCTGATCTGCCCTTCGGCCAGGAGGCGCTGAACCCCCGACGGCAACTGGAGGAGCCGCAGGATGTTCGTCACCGCCGTGCGGCTCTTCCCCACCCGGGTCGCCACCTGGTCGTGGGTGAACCCGAACTCCTCGATCAGCTGCTGATAGGCGGCGGCTTCCTCCAACGCGTTCAGATCTTGCCGGTGGAGGTTCTCCACCAGTGCCTGCTCGAGGCTGTGCGTGTCATCGGAGGTCTGGATGAGCACCGGGATGGTGTGGAGACCGGCACGGCGCGAAGCGCGCCACCGTCGCTCACCGGCGATGAGCTCGAACTCATCGGAGGACTCTCCCCCGATCCGGCGAACCAGGACCGGCTGCAGCACACCGAGCTCCTTGATGGAGGCGGCGAGCGACGACATGGTCTCCTCATCGAAGTTCACCCTCGGCTGGCGGGGGTTCGGCTTGATGTTGCCGATGGGAACCTCTCGGAGCGCCGATGTGCGATCGCCCATGACCTCGGTGGGGATGAGGGCGCTCAGGCCCTTCCCCAGCCCGCTACGACGTGCCACCGCTGACCTCCTTGGCTAGTTCCCTGTAGGCAATGGCCCCGCGGGACGCGGGGTCGAACGCTGTGATCGGCTGACCGAACGACGGGGCCTCCGAGAGCCGGACCGTCCGCGGGATCACGATGCGGCAGACCTTGTTGCCGAAATGCTCGCGCACCTCGGTGGCCACCTGGTCGGAGAGCTTGGTCCTGGCGTCATACATGGTCAGGACGATGGTCGAGATATCCAGTCGAGGGTTGAGGTTGGAGGCCACCAGGTGGACGTTCCGCATGAGTTGACTCAGACCTTCGAGTGCGTAGTACTCGCACTGAATGGGGACCAGCACCTCATCGGCCGCGGCAAGAGCATTCACGGTGATGAGGCCGAGCGACGGTGGGCAGTCGATGAGTACGAAGTCGAAGTCGTCGATAACCGACTCGATGGCCCGCTTCAGCTTGAGCTCCCGGCTGAAGGCCGGAACCAGCTCGATCTCGGCGCCGGCCAGGGCGATGGTCGCAGGAGCGACGAAGAGGTTCTTCATGCTGGTTGGCTCGACGCAATCCTCCAGCGAGGAGTCACGCATCAGGACGTCGTACATCGAGAGTTCGAAGTTGCGGGCGTCGATCCCCAGACCGGTGGTGGCGTTGCCCTGGGGATCGAGGTCGATGACCAGGACCCGGAACCCGAGCTCAGCCAGCGCGGCGCCCAGGTTGACCGATGTCGTGGTCTTGCCGACACCACCCTTCTGGTTGGCCACGGCGAGGACGCGGGGGAGTGGATTGCCCGAAGCTGCCTGGGGCTGGCGTCCCGTCGGGGTGGCCGTCACCTCCTCCTCGCTTACCGGGGGAGATGGTGCTTTGTTCGACTGCTCTGGCATGGCGTCATCGATCTGTTCGGGGGACCCACTGATGGATGGGGCCGATGTGGCCTTGGCCACAGGCTCGGACCCGACGGATCCCTCGGGATCCGGAGGCTCCGAGTCGACCGGTGTATCGGACTCGCCCGGCTCGGCGGGGGAGTCGGACGATTCAGCCTCGATATCACCCGACGGTGACTCCAAGGCTTCGGGAGCAGAGGAGTCAGGCACGGTCCCCTCGGCGAAGTCAACCGTCTCATCAGAGGTAGGGGGCTCTTCAGGTAGTTCTTCGCCCGAGTCGGAGGAATCGAGCAATATGACGGCCCCATCCCCTCCGGATGCTGCCGCCTCAGCGGATCCAGTTGAGGGGGAACCCGGAGGGGATGGCTTGTTCCGACCACGACGTCGGCCGCGCATTATCGTCTCCTCGAGTAGGCAGGGTGCAAGGGCCTCATACTCTCCTGCCCTGACCCTCACGTCAAGCATCAGTGCCAATTGTTTCACGTGAAACACGGGAGCCCGGAAATTGGGGCCGTCCACTCCTCCGGCAAGTCGCTGGCTCTGTCCCCGCCACCGGTTCGTGTCGACCCGAGGCCCTGTCCGTGTCTCGGGTCCCGCAACTCGACCAGCCGGCGACGCCTTGCCCACTCCGACGCGGCCCCGTCCCAGGGACAGACAGCGTCGATCAGTCGGGAGAACTCGCCCTCTACACGAGCCAGATCGAGGTGCCGGTGCGGCTGTGCCCCAAGGGCGGACATCGGATCCGCCAGTCCCCACAAAGGAAAGTTCTGCATTGCACCGAAGACGGCCGAATCGCAGTCACCATGTCCCAGGTCGAATAGATGGTCACCGATCCGGTCGGTGCCGGTCTCGATGGTCCGGCAGGTCCCCGATCAGACCTCCCGATTCCACACCCCTCTCCCTCGACGGAACGAACGTCGGCTGCCCCGGTCAGCGGTGATCACGCGATCCAGCCCAACCACCCGGCTCATCCAGGCTGGATTGCGAGCCGACATGTCCACGGGGCCACACTGGGATGCCCACCAATTCGGTCGAGGGTTGTCTGCCCGGACCGCTCCGAGCAGTTCGCGCCAGGTTGCTCGGCCCCCCGTGATTCGTCTTCTGATCAAGATCCAACGGAGCGGGGGACGCTTTCTCCAATCCGGTCCGGCAGGATTTCGATCTGGCTACCCCGGACCATGGGGTTGAGGGTTCCCTCCCCTATGACTCGCCGTGCCAGCTACGCCCTGCTCCAGGAAGATCTCGATCCAACCGCCCGTCCGCTCCCAGTTCAGGTCTCCCAACTCGACGGTTCGAGCCATCGGTCGGCAGGTCTTCGGTGAAGTGGGGAACGATCCCTGTCCACCAGATCCACAAGGGCGTCATTCACAGTCGCTCGGCCCTGGTGGGGGAGGGATCACGGGTTCATACTGACGATGTGGGCTCGAAGCTTCGGCGTCCTCGAGGTCGAGTCCACGGGTTGAGGCTCTGCGGTTGTACACCGATCCGCATCCTGGAGGACGGGCGGCGCTGTTCTCGTGCCTCGAAGGGCGTCAATGGCGGTCGTGGCCGGACTTGGCATCGAGGGTCCTGATTGTCTGCCGTCGATGCACCCGGGATTTCCGAGCATTTAACCCTCGACGATGTTTCACGTGAAACATGAGGGTCGGTCGGCACAGCCGTCTGTACCCTGCCTCGCAAAGCGATTGTCAGAAGACCGGGCGCTTCACCGGGATTCCCACGCGGCGCGGAAACCGGTCGTCGAGGAGGCCGACCTTCTTGAGGACTTGATACCCGAAGCGCTCGACTGGGCGCACTGTGGCGACGGGAGCCAGTCCCAGCTCTAGCAGGCCCGATTCGGGCCAACGGTCAGCGGGATCGGTATCCGGAGGTTCCGACACCACCATCGAGCCGCCGAGTTCGAGGAAGGACGAGCCACATTCGGCGGTGGCCGCCGGGTTACCGAACGATCGCGACGTCACCGCAGCGAACTGCTCCCGCAGGGTCTCGACCCGACCGAGTTCCTCGGCCCGACCACGAACCACCTCGGCCCGACCACTCCCTGCCCAGCCGACAAGCACCTCCTGGAGGAAGGTGGTGCGGCGCTCATTGGCATCCATGAGCACTACTTGGGTGTCGGGCCAACACGAGGCCAGCACCAGCCCTGGAACCCCTCCACCCGTACCCAGATCGATCACACTGGGCGGAGGCCCTCCCACCTCTGACTCGAGGACCGCCACGAATCCCAGTGCGTGTTCGATCTGATCGGCGATGGGCATGCTCCCCAGGAAGCCCAGATCGAACGACCGTTGGAACACGGCGTCGAGTGCCGGGTCGATCCTCTCCCGCAGGTGATCCATCCGGTCGTCAGCCATTTTGTTGCTCCCCATTCGTCCACTCTGCCACGGCGGTCGCTCGACATGGACGACCCGTGGGGCCAACGAGCCTTGCCCGGACGCGTTCGTGGCACCGGGTTGACCCCGGTGCCACGATTTCTTTCTGCCGCTACTTCTGAGATTCCGATTCAGGCCGGAGCGATCACCACGTAGCGGGTCGGCTCCATGCCGTCTGAGCGGGTCTCCACGCCATCGATCTCGTTCACCGCGTCGTGGATTACCTTGCGGTCGGCAGGGGACATCGGCTCGAGCGCCCGCTCGTCACCTGAACTCTTCACCTCGTCGGCGATCCCCTCGGCGAACCGACAGAGCGCAGCGTTCCGCTTCTCACGGTACCCACCGACATCGACCAGGATCCGGTCAGTGCGGTTCTCCGACTGCCGTTGGACGAACGTACGGGTGAGGTCCTGGACGGCGGAGAGGGTTGCGCCCCGGGGTCCGACCAGGAGGCCCAGGTCGTCGCCGGTGGCCGCCACCTGAACGGTCTCCTCGTCAACCTCCGAGAAAGAGACCGTCGCGTCCAACCCGAACTCTTGAATGAGTCCGGACAGGAACTGCTGCGCCGCCTCGCCCTGCTGCTCCAGTGTCAATGACTCTTCCATGTTCTCCTCACGATCTCCGGACGCACGTCCAGATGCTTGCTTGCCCTGTTGCTTCGACTGGTTGCCCCCGGACGAGCCTCCGCCCCGGGACCGGTTCCGGCGATTCGATCCGCCGGTTCCGTTCGATCCGCCGACCGCCGCCGGGCTCTCGCCCGCCTGTCCGTCGGGGGAGTCCCCCTCCTGGCGTCCCGCTCCGTTGGCGCCCTTGCCCCTGGATCCGTTGGGGCGAGAACGCTCACCGCCCTCGCGTTTGCGGTCAGGACGTTGGCGCCGCGTCCGTTTCGGAGGAGGGGCGACCGGGCGGACACGGGCTTGAACCCGTGCCTCGCCGCGCAACCGGCCGAAGAGGCCGGCCTTCGGCTCACTCAGGATGACGAATTCGGCGTCATCCTCCGCGACCCCCAACATGTCGAGCACTGTCTCCTTCGCCTCGGCGAGGGACTTTCCGCTGGCTTCCACCCACTCCACGTGTCAGCGCGCCTTTCTCTCTTTTTTGGCCTTGGACCGGGGATGCTGCTGCTTTTTCGCGGCGCTCCCGGATCCGGACCCGTCTTCGGACTGTGCGTTGCTCCCATTGGTCGATGGAGTGGAGCCGTTGGCTCCCGATTCACCGCTGGAGTTCTTGGACGTTCCGCTCTTGGCACTACCTCCGGACCCCTTCGCCTTCGGCAGGGGTCGCTCGGATGACTCGACGCCGCCCTCTTTCGACGCGGACAGGGTCCGTGACTTCCCGCCCGACGCGGCAGGGGGCGAATTCGGTCCGGGCACGATGCCCCGGCGGAACAGGACTTCCTGGGTTCCGATTCGGATGGCGCTCGAAACGATGAAATAGACGTTGAGAATTGCCGCTACATTAAGATAAATGAAACCAAAGATGAGAGGCATGTATTTCTGCAGCATGGCCGCTTGAGGATTTGCCTGCGCAGCCTGAGGATTTCGTGCATTTAGGCGTGCCATCTGCAGGTACTGGAGGCCGACGGCCCCGAGGACCAGGATGGCGTAGGGGACGTAGACCCACGGCGAGGAGTGATGCGAGAGAAGCTTGGCCGCGAAGTCGATACCGCCTGACAGAAGTTTGCCGTGAGCTGCAACGATGTCGTGATACATCTTCGTGCTGGGCGAAATGTATCGGGGGTCGGCGCAGACGCTGACGTGGCAGATGCTGGTCTGATTGGCATCGAGCCCGGTGGAGGCGACCGAGTACGGGAGGGTGGCGCCCTTGCCTACGGTATTCGTAATTCCCCGGATTACGCTGTAAAGCATGAAGAAGAAGGGCATCTGCAATAGCATCGGGAGACACCCGGAAGCCGGGTTTACTTTGTGCTCTTTGTAGAGCTTCATCATTTCTTCATTAAGCTGCACCCGGTTTTCCGGGCCCTTGTACTTCTGCTGCAGCTTCTTCATCTCCGGACCGAGCGCCTGCATGGCGGCCATGTTCTTGGTGCTCTTGACCGTCAGCGGCGTCAGCGCCGCCATCACCACGATGGTCAGCAGCGAGACGGCAACCGGGTAGCTCGGGATGATGGCGTAGAAGAAGGCCATGATCCCGGCGATCAGCTTCAGGATCGGCTGGAAGATGCCGCCGATGGCGTGGGTCAGCGAACTCATGGGGTGCTCCGTTCGGGGACGGGGTCGATGCCGTGGCCGCCCCATGGGCCGCAACGAGCGATGCGCCGGATGGCTAAGAAGGATCCTCGGGCGGGTCCGTGCCGGTCGATGGCTTCCGCGGCATACTCCGAGCAGGTGGGGAGGTAGCGGCATCCGGTGGGCCGACCGGAACGGGCTCCCTGGTACCCGTGAATGAGCGACGTGAGGAGCCGAGCGGTCGACGAGCGGTTCGCCTTGTTGACGATGACCGGTTGCTCGTGACTGATCTCCCCGTCCACCTGGGGACTACTGCGCCTCTGGAGATCGGACGCGCTCATCGACCCGCCCGTGACGGCGTCTGGCTCGTCGCCTTCTCCAGTGCTTGGCTCATGGCCACCTTCAATTCGTTGAACTCGAGCGTGCGGCCGTCGGGGCTGCTGCGCACGATGTAGGCCCCGACCTGCAATTTCTCCGCCTGTGCGGACACGATGGCCCGCATCCGGCGCCTGAGGAGGTTGCGCTGCACGGCATTCCCGACCTTCCGGTTGACCGCATAGGCCACTTGCGGTCGGTCCCACTCGGGCCGATCGACGAACGACACCGTCACCGGGCCGCTGCGACCCCTCGACGAACTCCGCCGCAGGTCGGCGAAGGATTCGCGGGACCGCACCGGGCCGACACCGGGCCGTCCTGGCCGACCGGCCGGACCGGGCATCACACGGACAGGCGCTTGCGTCCCTTCGCCCGGCGCGCTCGAATGACCGCCTGGCCGGCCTTGGTCGACATCCGCTTGCGGAATCCGTGTGTCTTGGCGCGTTTGCGCACGTTGGGCTGATAGGTCCGCTTCATCCATCCACTTCCTTCCTCGCCCTGAACCGCGGACAGGTGTCCCGATCGGCAGGGGCCCGGTCACGAGGGACTGGGCATTCGACGTACATGCTACGCCTAAACGCGCCCTGCGCTCTAGTCGGAACCCGCAGGCGCCGTCGTCGGGCACGGTGTACCGTTCCGAATCGAGCACGCTATCGGGTGCGCCGGTCGGGTCCCGTGACCTGGCCCAGCGTGCACAGACCAGATCTCACGGAACAGGCAGTCACAGCGCCCCTCCGCCACCACGGGGAGGAGGCACCCATCGATGGTGCTCGTCCACAGCTGTGGATATCTTTGTGGACCAATTGCGCAGTCAAAGGGCGGAGGCCCAAGTGAATGACACCGAGGACTTGTGGATATCGTGCGCCGACGCACTTCGCGAGCAGGTGTCGGATGCGATCTGGCAGGCCTACCTGTCCGGGATCACACCGGTATCCATCAAAGAGCATGAGATCATTCTCGGAGTGCCCAACAAGCTGATCCGGGACCGGGTCGAGTCGCGGTTCCTCGGGCTCATCCAGGACACGGTGACCGGAACCCTCGGGCGCGACCTCGTCGTCCACCTCGAGGTGGTCGCCCCCGACGAGGAGCGTGCCCGGGCCGTGGCCGCCACCGACCTGATCGACGACGCCCGCCCCCTGCCCACCGGTCCGGCACGTGCATCCGGCGGGTCGGATCTGTCACCCTCACCGGTCCTCGACCGCCGGTACACCTTCGAGACCTTCGTGATCGCCTCTTCCAACCGGTTCGCGCACGCGGCCGCCCAGTCCGTGGCCGAGTCGCCGGCCCGTTCCTACAACCCCTTGTTCATCTACGGCGACGCCGGGCTCGGCAAGACCCACCTCCTCCACGCCATCGGGAACTACGTGCTGGAGAACTTCAGCGGGCGCAACGTGCGGTACGTGACCACCGAGACCTACATGAACGAGTTCGTCGACGCCATCCGTCACAGCTCCACCACCGCATTCAAGCGTCGCTACCGTGAGTGCGACGTCCTCCTCATCGACGACGTCCAGTTCATGGAGCGTAAGGAGTCCCTGCAGGAGGAGTTCTTCCACACCTTCAACTCGCTCTACGGAGCGTCCAAGCAGATCGTCCTCACCTCTGACCGACCGCCGAAGTCGATCGCCACCCTGGAGGACCGCCTGCGCAGCCGATTCCTCTCCGGGCTCATCACCGAGGTTCAGCCCCCGGAACTCGAGACGCGGCTGGCCATCCTCCAGACCAAAGCGGAGCACGAGCAGGTAGCCGTGCCCGATGAGGTCCTCGAGTTCATCGCCACCCATGTCAAGGAGAACATCCGGGAGCTCGAGGGCGCGCTCATCCGGGTGACCGCGTTCGCCAGCCTCAATCACCAGCCGTTGAGCCGGGCCCTGGCCGAGGAGGTCCTCTCCGACATCGTCTCGGCCGACCAACCCCGCCGGATCACCCCGCAGGTCATCCTCGACGCCACCTCGGAGACGTTCGGGTTCTCGATCGAGGAGCTGTGCGGCCCCAACCGGCGGCGGCCACTGGTCACCGCCCGCCAGGTCAGCATGTATGTGTTCCGTGAGCTGACCGATTTCAGCTACCCGGCCATCGGGCGCGAATTCGGCGGGCGGGATCACTCCACGGTGATGCACGCCGTCGAGAAGATCGGCGGCCTGATGAAGGAGCGGCACCAGATCTACAACCAGGTCACCGACCTCATCGTGCGCATCAAGAGCGGGTCATGATGACCTACCGGTATCCAGAGCTTGTGCTCATCCTGTGGAAATCTATGGTCGGATCTGGGGTAATTCTGTGAACTCCGGTGAACTTGTCCATAACAGGACACCCGGCGGACATCGGGTGGAGCGGCACCAAGACATTCCGGGGACGGACCGTGGAGAACCTCACACCCCTCGACCAGGGAGAATGATGGTCTATCCACAATCCACACCCCTTACTACCATCACTAGAATTTCTAATTAACTAACTAAGAAGCAATGCGAGAAAGGACTTCTTCGTGAAGTTTCGATGCGAGCGTGACTCGTTGGTGGAGGTGTTGGCGACAGCCGGACGGGCGGTCAGCACACGCTCGTCCGCGCAGATGGTCCTGAGCGGGGTCCGGATCGAATCAGTGGGCAACCACCTATCGGTGATCGGAACGGATCTCGACCTCACGGTCCACGTGTCCACCGAGGCGATTGGGATCAGTGACGGCGTCTGCGTAGCTCCAGCCAAACTCCTGGCCGACATCGTCCGCTCACTGGAGCCCGGTGCGGTGACCATCGAATCCGAGGGGGAGAAGATCGAGATCGGCGCGGCCCGATCCCGGTTCAGCCTGCGCACGTTCCCGGTGGCCGACTTCCCGTCCCTTCCCGAACCACCCGAACCCGCCACGTTCCTGCCGGCCGCCGGCCTGGCCAGTGCGTTGCGCCAGGTGGTCCGAGCCGCGTCCGGCGACGACGCCCGACCGCTGCTGACCGGCGTACTCATCGCGCCGGAAGGCACCGGGGTGCGCCTGGTGGCCACCGACTCCTACCGACTCGCCCTGCGGGATATCGAGGGGAGCGACGCCTTCGTCGGGACCTCGCAGATCCTGGTTCCGGCCCGTGCCCTGGCCGAACTGCAGCGGCTCTCGGCCCTCGGATCCGGCAAGGATTCCGCCACCGGCGCCGACGGCGACGGCGGAGCCAAGGTCGGCCTGTCGATCGGCGATCACGACGTGACGTTCACGGCCGGTGATGTCAAGGTCAGCACCCGCCTGCTCGACGGGACCTACCCGGACTACCGCCAGCTGATCCCGGCGGAGTACCCCAACCACCTCCATGTCGGCAAGGACTCGTTGCTCGACGCCCTGCGCCGCGTCCGCCTCCTCGTCCGCGACAACACGACTCCTGTGCGCCTGTCCATGCGCCACGGCGGCGTCGACCTCACAGTGGTGTCCCAGGAGGTCGGCGACGCCAGCGAGACTGTCGACGCCGACTTCGAGGGCGAGGACCTGACCATCGCCTTCAACCCGACGTACCTCATCGACGGCGTCGAGGCCGTGGCCGGCGACGAGGTGCTCCTCGAGACGGTGGATGCCACCAAGCCGGCCACCGTGCGGGCCGCGGAGGAGACCGACTTCCGGTACCTCCTGATGCCCGTGCGCGTGTCCTGATCCACTCCGGGCGCCGGTAACCCCGTGCACCTCGTCTCCTTGGCCGTCACCGACTTCCGCAACCTCGCCAGCACCGTCATCGAGCTGGATCCGGAAGGGACCACGGTGATCACCGGCCTCAACGGGGCGGGCAAGACCAGCCTCCTCGAAGCCACGGCGTACCTGGCCACGCTCCAGTCGTTCCGTGGGTCGCCCAAGGAGGCGCTCGTGCGGCGGGGCACCGAACGGGCCATCCTGCGGGCCGAGACCCGCGTCGAGGACCGGACACTGACCATCGAGGCCGAGATCCAGGCCACGGGCCGGTCCCGGACCCAGGTGAACCGACAGCCCGTCCGGCGCCGCGCCGACCTCCATGAGGCGCTCCGCGTGACCGTGTTCTCCCCCGAGGACATCGGGGTGGTCCGGTCCGGTCCGGCCGATCGCCGCCGATTCCTCGACGAGACCCTGGCCGTCATCGACCCCAAGGCCGCCCGCTCGGCCGAGGACGTCGAGAAGGTGCTGCGCCAGCGGGCTGCACTGCTGCGGACCGCCGGACGGACGCTGCGTACCGAGACGGCGGTGACCCTCGACGTCTGGGATGCGCGGCTCGACGAGTCGGGGTCCCGCCTGGTGGAGGCCAGGGAACACCTGGTCGGACAGTTGGCACCGCTGGTCACCGAGCACTATGCACGCCTCGCCGGGGAGCGGACCGAGATCGGCATGACCTATGTGCGCTCGTGGACCGGCCCCCTCCTCGACGCGCTGGGGGCGGCCCGCGACAGAGACGTGCAGCGGGGGGTGTCGACCGTCGGCCCCCACCGCGACGAGCTCGAGCTGACCCTGTCCGGCCTGCCGTCGCGGACCCACGCGTCCCAGGGCGAGCAGCGTTCGCTGGCCCTGGCGCTCCAGCTGGCCGCCCACGAACTAGCCACGGTCCGACTCGGCACGGCGCCGGTCCTCCTGCTCGACGACGTGTTCTCAGAACTCGACCCGCTGCGCTCGAAAGCGTTGCTCGAGGGACTCCCGCCGGGCCAGGCGATGCTCACGACAGCCCAGCCGGCTCCACCCGAGGTGACCGCGGCCAAGGTCTACGACATGGCCATTGGCGGCCATGTCGTGGCCTCCGGGAGCACCCGGTGAGCCCGGAGCCGCCTCACCGGCGCAACTCCGAGCCGCGCCAGATCGACGGCTCCCTCGAAGCACTGTCCAAACGGCTGGGCATGGAAGGAGCTCTGGGCGTCGGCCGGCTGTTCGCCGGGTGGACGGAGATCGTCGGCGAGGCCATGGCCGAGCACGTCCAGCCGGTGCGCATCGACCGGTCAGCCTTGGTGGTGACCGTCGACCACCCGGCCTGGGCCACCCAGGTCCGCCGTCTCGGGGACACCCTCCTCGACCGGGCCTCGGCCTACGCCGGGGTTGAGCGACCCGACCGCCTGGACGTCCGGGTTCAGCGCTGAGAGAGGGTCGCGCGGACCACGACCATCGGCCCGAGGCAATACACCGGGCGGCTACACTGGGGCATTGGAATCGGGGGAGATCCGAGGGCCTGAACGTGCGATCCGCGCGACCGGGAGTTCGTCGGGACACCGGTTCCCACCCGCTAGAACACTGCGAAAGGGCGCGCCTGTGGCGCTGAAGCCGGAGAAGGAACGCACCTTGGGGAAACCCACCTACGACGCGGGCGACATCACCGTTCTCGAAGGCCTGGACCCGGTCCGCAAGCGGCCCGGGATGTACATCGGCTCCACCGGCCCGACCGGCCTCCACCACCTCGTTTGGGAGGTGGTGGACAATGCGGTCGACGAGGCCATGGCCGGCTACTGCACGCGGATCGACGTGACGCTGCTGGGGGACGGCGGAGTGCAGGTGTGCGACGACGGCCGAGGCATCCCCACGGGTCCGATGAAGGAGCACAAGGGGAAGTCGGCCGCCGAGGTGGTGCTGACCGTGCTCCACGCCGGGGGCAAGTTCGGCGAGGGCGGCGGGTACAAGGTCTCGGGCGGGCTCCACGG
>Ga0209483_1001390_pt1 | contig 18317 bp, 17 predicted proteins | sample NGEPerA_FD_184508 | JGI IMG/M metagenome (GOLD analysis project Ga0209483, IMG submission 184508) | Arctic peat soil microbial communities from the Barrow Environmental Observatory site, Barrow, Alaska, USA - NGEE PermafrostL2-A... | ecosystem: Environmental > Terrestrial > Soil > Wetlands >... | reverse complement strand
GCGTCGATGGTCAGCGTGCCCTTCGGCTCCAATGATCCGGCGATCCAGCGCTTTCGCGCGGTGACGGGATTGGCCGGCGTCAGGAACCAGGTGCAGCGTCCACCGTCCGCGATGGCCCGCAGCGGATGCTCGATCTTGCCGGAGGCGATCAGCATGTGGGTGCCGCCGGTGGTCGCGATCTTCGCCGCCTCGATCTTGGTATACATGCCGCCGCGCGACAGTTCGGATTCGGCCGCGCCTGCCATCGCCTCGATGTCGGCGGTGACGGTTTCCACGACCGGAACGAGTTTGGCGTTGGGATTGCCGCCAGGCGGCGCATCGTAGAGGCCGTCGATATCGGACAGCAGGATCAGCAGGTCCGCGCTCGCCATGGTGGCGACGCGGGCGGCGAGACGGTCGTTGTCGCCATAGCGGATTTCATTGGTGGCGACCGTGTCGTTTTCGTTGATCACGGGCACGACGCGCCATTCCAGGAGCTTTGCAATGGTCGAGCGGGCGTTGAGATAGCGGCGGCGTTCCTCGGTGTCCTGCAAGGTCACGAGGATCTGCCCGGCGCCGATGCCGTGATGTCCCAGCACCTCCGACCAGATCCGCGCCAGCGCGATCTGTCCGACCGCGGCGGCGGCCTGGCTTTCCTCGAGCTTCAGCGCGCCGCGCGGCAGTTTCAATCGGCTGCGGCCGAGCGCGATCGAACCCGAGGATACGATGAGGACGTCGCGCTTCTCGCCGTGCAGCTTTGCGAGGTCGGCGGCCAGCGCCGCGAGCCACTCCGCCCGCACCTCGCCGGCATCGGAATCGATCAGCAGCGACGAGCCGACCTTGACCACGATGCGGCGGAAATTCTTGAGGGACGGGCGGGCCATGCGAGGTTCTAGGTTTGCCGTCATTGCGAGCGCAGCGAAGCAATCCATCTTTGCAGCAACAAGAGTGGATTGCTTCGTCGCTGGCGCTCTTCGCAATGACGACGTTTGCGAAGACGCGCGATCTTATATCATCCCATCACGAATGCATTGAGCTTGTTGCCGTCCGGATCCCTGAAATAGGCCGCGTAAAATCCGCCATCGCCGCGCGGGCCCGGAGCGCCTTCGTCGGTGCCGCCGAGCGAGAGGGCAAGTTTGTAGATACGATCGACTTCGGCCTTGTCCTTGGCGGCAAGAGCCACCATCACACCGTTCCCGACCGACATCGGCTTGCCGTCGAAAGGCTGGGTCACGCCGAGGCCGGCGCTGCCATCGGCCGAGCCCCAGGCAATGAAGCTGTCGGATTCCATGAAGCGCCCGATGCCCATTTCGGCGGCGATCTTGTCGTAGAAGGCCGCGGACTTCTTAAGATCTTTGGTGCCCAACGTAACGTAGCCGATCATCGAAATTCTCCCTGGCAGTGGCCGGCGGATAATCGAGTTTTGCCGCCGGACGAAGGCCCGTGCAAGTCAGCTTTGCGGCGTCGCGGGCGACCACGGCTCCGCCTGCGCGACGCCTTTGGCCTTGTTCGACACCGGCGCTTCGCCGATCACCTCGACCAGCGCGCGCAGTGCTTCCGGCACACCTTCGCCAGTTACCCCCGACATCAGCAGCGGCGTTTTCTTCGCGGCGCGCTTCAAACGATCCCTCTGCGTCTTCAATTCGTCCGGCGCCACGGCGTCTATCTTGTTGAGCGCGACGATCTCGATTTTCTCCGCAAGCTGGCCCGCATAGGCTTCGAGCTCGGTCCGGACCGTCTTGTAGGCCTTGCCGGCATGCTCGCAGGTCGCGTCCACCAGATGCAGCAAAACACGACAGCGCTCGACATGGCCGAGAAATCGGTCCCCGAGCCCCGCGCCCTCATGCGCGCCCTCGATCAAACCAGGAATATCCGCCAGCACGAATTCGCGACCGTCGGAATTCACCACGCCAAGCTGCGGATGCAGCGTGGTGAAGGGATAGTCGGCGATCTTGGGCTTTGCGGCGCTTACCTTCGACAGGAACGTCGACTTGCCGGCATTGGGCAGGCCGACAAGGCCCGCGTCCGCGATCAGCTTCAGCCGCAGCCAGATCCAGCGCTCCTCGCCGACCTCGCCCGGATTGGCATTGCGCGGCGCGCGGTTGGTCGAAGTCTTGAAATGCGCGTTGCCGAAACCGCCATTGCCGCCTTCGGCGAGGGTGAATTTTTCGCCGAGCGTCGTGAAATCATGGATCAGCGTCTCGCGGTCCTCGTCGAACAATTGCGTGCCGACGGGCACCTTGAGCGCGATCGGCTTGCCATTGGCGCCGTGGCGATCCTTGCCCATGCCATTGGTGCCCTTCTGGGCCTTGAAATGCTGCTGATAACGATAGTCGATCAGCGTATTCAGTCCGTCGACCGCCTCGACGACGACGTCACCGCCACGGCCGCCATTGCCGCCACTTGGTCCGCCGAACTCGACATACTTCTCGCGGCGAAACGCCACGCAGCCGTTACCGCCGTCGCCGGAGCGGATATAGACTTTTGCTTCATCGAGGAATTTCATGGGGCATAGGTAGGGCAGGGGTGCTGGCGCGGCAACCTCTTAGCGCGGCAAATATCGCGAAAGTTCAATAAATGACGCCCTAAATGGGGCTCGCTCAAATGACAATTCCGCCGATATGCTACAATTACTGTCGGCACGAAGCTGCGAGATTCGGAAACCATGATAAAGCGCCGCCAGTTCATCTCCTTTCTCGGCGGCGCGGCGGTCTGGCCGGTGGCTGCCACAGCCCAGCAGGCCGACCGGATGCGTCGGATTGGCGTGCTCATGGGATATGCGGAAGGCGATAGGGAAGGACAGGCATTCGTCGCGGCGTTCCGGGAGGGCCTGCAGAAGCTTGGATGGATAGAAGGCCGCAATGTCCAGATCGACGCCCGCTGGGGAGGCGGTAGCGAGGAGCCCACGCAGCGATTGGCGAAGGAACTCGTCGCGTTGAACCCAGACCTCATTCTCTCGCACAGCACGGTAACAACCGCGGCCCTCCTGAAGCAAACCCGCACCATTCCCGTCGTTTTCGCGAACGTCACCGATCCGATCGGCAGTGGCTTCGTGGTGAGCTTGCCGAAGCCGGGTGGCAATGCCACCGGCTTCGTCAATATGGAAGACTCGATGAGCGGCAAATGGCTGGAGCTGCTAAAGGAGGTTGCGCCACGCGTGCGCAGAGTGGCGTTTCTGTTCAATCCCAAGACGGCTCCGTACTTCCAATACTATCTGAACGCCCTGAAAGCGGCAGCTCCCTCCTTCGCAGTCGAAGCCATCGCCGCGCCAGTCAACGATGGTGCAGAACTCGAGCCTTTGATAGCTGCGCATGCTCGCGAGGCCGACGGCGGCATGATTGTAATGACGGATAACTTTAACACCTCCCATCGTGTGGAGATCACCTCGCTGGCGGCTCGCTACCGTCTCCCCACGGTCTATCCCTATCGTTTCTTCGTGGATCTTGGCGGCCTGCTGTCATACGGAAGCGACATCCCCGATAATTTCCGGCGCGCTGCGGGCTACGCCGATCGCATCTTCAAGGGCGCCAAGCCGAACGAGCTTCCTGTGCAGGCGCCGGTCAAGTTCGAGTTGGTGATCAATTTGAAAGCTGCCAGCGCACTCGGATTTGAGGTGCCGCCGCAGCTCCAGCAGCGCGCCGACGAGGTGATCGAGTGAGGCGGCGGTGCCGTCCGCGTCACTACGGTTTGGCAGGCCGGCGACGAATGAGAAACTTCTGCAGCCCTTCCAGCACCAGTTCGCGGCGCTGATTGAACACCGTGCTGGCAAGGCTCACCACGCCGGTCGAGCGGCCCGGCTTGAGCTCCGTCACTTCCAGCGCCGGATAGATAGTGTCGTCGGCGAACACCGGTTTCAGGAACCGGCTCGACTGTTCGAGAAAGCCGACCAGCGATTCCTCCACCAGATAGGGAAACAGCCCGGCGCCCGGCGCGGTGTGGATCAGGGTCTGGAAACCATGGGCCAGCAGATCAGGCATGCCGCGGGCGCGGCAATATTCGACGTCGTAATGCACGGGATGGGTATCGCCGCTCGCGGTCTGGAACGCCGCAAATACCGCCGAGGTCATGGTGCGGCTCGGAATCACGAAGCGCTCGCCGAGCACGAAATCCTCGAACCATCGCTGCTGCGGCACCATGCGATGGTTGGCGGGGTCGAACTCGGTCATGACGGGGCTCGCGCGCGGGATGGAGGAGGGCCCATCGATATCGCAGCGCCGATCCCGCGGCAATGCAGCCAAATCGTCGTGCCCGGGCTTGTCCCGGGCATCCACGTCTTTAAAACAGCGCGACGCCAGAAAAACGTAGATGGCCGGGACGCCCGTCTACGCCAAGGGATTCGCCGGGCCTTCGGTGCTGGTCCGCCGAAGCCCTGGCGAAGACGGAAGCCTGGCGATGACATCGAGAGAAAGGCGACAACGCGATCACAAATGAGTCTGCTTTCCAAAATCTCGGCCACCACCGACGAGCGTTCCGCGCGGCTTTACGGCATCGGCTTGATGCTGCTGTCGATCTCGATGTTCTCGTTCGGCGATGCGCTCGGCAAATTCATGGTCGCGACCTATTCGGTCGGGCAATTGCTGTGGTTGCGCGGCTGCGCGGCGCTGCTGGTGCTGCTGCCGATGATCTGGCGGCATCGCGCCGAATTCACGCATCTCGAACGGCCGTGGTTGCAATTGCTGCGCGCCGTGCTCTCAACCCTGGAGGTCGCGGCGTTTTTCCTCGCCACCGTCTATCTGCCGCTCGCCGACGTCGTCACCTATTACCTGGCCTGTCCGATCTTCGTCACCGCGCTGTCGGCGCTCGTGCTGCGCGAGCAGGTCGGCTGGCGGCGCTGGAGCGCGGTCCTGATCGGCTTTGTGGGCGTGTTGATCGCGCTGCGACCATCGGCGCAAACCATTAGCTGGCCGGCCATGATCGCGCTTTCCGGCAGCCTGTCGTTTGCGGTGTTGATGCTGATCACCCGTTCGCTGCGCGCGACGCCCGATATCGTGCTGGCCACGACCCAGTTCGTCGGCACTTTCGCACTGGGCGCGCTGATGTCGCCGTTCGGCTGGGTCACGCCGAGCCTCGGCAGCCTCGGCCTGTTCGCCGTTGCGGGGTGTATTTCCGTGAGCGCGCTGTTGTGCGTCAACCGCTCGCTGAAACTTGCTGCTGCAAGCGTCGTGGTGCCTTATCAATATTCGATGATCGTGTGGGCGGTGATGTTTGGCTATGTCGTGTTCGGCGACGTACCGTCCGCCGCAACCGTGGTCGGCGCGACCATCATCATCGCAGCGGGGCTCTATATCTTTCTGCGCGAACGCGAGCTCGGTCGAAGCGAAACCGCGGTCAGCCCGCCGGCGTGAGGCGGACCCAGGTCGTCCCGGTCTGCGCCGGGACGACATCTTGTAGAACTACCCTACTCGTCGCGTCGAACTGCTCCAGTTCTTCAGCGACGACCAAACGCCCCGCGACAGGCGGAAGCGGTCGACCGGGCTCGATGAGCCCAGCGCCTCGAAGCGGTGCAGCTCGACGCCGCTCCACTGGAAGCCGCATTTCTCCAGGATGTTGCGCGACGACGGATTGGTGACCCGGGCGCCCGCCAACAGATGCTCGGCCTCGAATTCCTCGAAGCTGAAATCGATCACGGCGCGCACGGCTTCGGTGCCAAAACCCTGGCCCCAATGCTCCACGCCGAGCCAATAGCCGAGTTCGGGCGCGTCCGGCTGGCCCCAGTCGATGCTGACGGCGCCGATCGGGGTAAAATTGCTCTCGATCAGGAACGCGGTACCGCGATCGTCGGCGGCCGTGCCGCGAACGAACTCGATCGCATGATCCTCCGAGTAGGGATGCGGCAGGCGGCGGGTGTTCTCCGCAATGCGGCGGTCATTGGCGAGACGCGCGATTGCTTTTACGTCCGCGAGCGTCGGCCTGCGCAGTGTCAGCCGTTCGGTCTCGAGGACGCAAGGACTGGCCTCGCGCAAGGTCGGGGTCGGGATATCCTGCAACATGTCGGGCTCCTGATGCTCTCAGACAGAAATAAAAAGAGGAGGCCGGTTTCCCGCCTCCCCTTTGGAGCCTTCAGGAGCTCCGCCGGTTCAACAGGACCCGGCGGACTCATTTGTGTCCACCGTTTACTCGGCCGCGGCTTCCGTCATCGGGACTACCGATACGAAAGTGCGGCCGTTGGCTTTGGCGCGGAACTCGACATGGCCTTCGACCTTGGCGAACAGAGTATGGTCGGTGCCCATGCCGACATTAAGGCCGGGATGCCAGGTGGTGCCGCGCTGACGCGCAATGATGTTGCCGGGGATCACATGCTCGCCACCATAGGCCTTGATCCCGAGCCGCTTGCCCGCCGAATCACGCCCGTTCCGCGATGAACCGCCTGCTTTTTTGTGAGCCATGGCCCGTCTCCAAACTTCAGACTATTTCTAGATCAATTCCTTGACGGAATCATTTCAATTTTTGTCACGCTTCACTTTTTATCACGTTTGCCCTTGGCGGCGGATTTCTTCGCCACGGCGGGTTTGGCGCGCGGTTTTGCCGCGGCCTTCTTGGCCACCGCCTTCTTCGGCGTGGCCTTTTTCTTCGCGGCCTTCGGCGCCTCGTCGTCGCCGTCGGTCGGCGCGGGCGCCACCTTTTCCCGCTTCGGGCGTGGTCCGACCGAAGGCTTGGCGTTGTCGGTCAGGATTTCGGTGATGCGCAGCACCGTGATCTCGTCGCGATAGCCGCGCTTGCGGCGCGAATTCTTGCGGCGGCGCTTCTTGAACGAAATCACCTTGGGGCCGCGCTTGTGCTGCAGCACCTCGGCCGCAACCGTGGCGCCGGCCACCGTCGGCATGCCGAGCACCGGCTGGTCGCCGCCGACCAGCAAAACCTCGCCAAGCTGCACGATCGTCCCGACATCGCCGGCGATCTTGCCAATCTCGAGCACATCATCCGGAACGACGCGATACTGCCGGCCGCCGGTTTTGATGACTGCGAACATCGTTTTATTCCTTCGTGTTCGATCCCGGCCTCGGCATATCCCCATGAGGGTTTGTCCGGGCCGGCTTTTTCTTCAGTCGGTATGGACTAGATTTCCGCGCCGTCGGGGAGCGATCCCTCAAATCCGCGCAAAAACAATCGGCGCGAGGAATTCCCGCGCCGGGTGGCCGGACTTATAGCCGGGGCGCTCTCCAAGTCAAGGCAAACTGGCCTGAAAACCGGCCAAAAACGAGGGATTTGGGACCGAAAGGGGCGAATGGCTGACAGCGAATGGCCGATCGGGAAGGGGTCTATTCGCCACTCCCCATTCGCCATTCGCTACTCGCCCTCCCCATGAAACCAAAGGGTTCCCCTGCCGTTGTCCTGCCGGTTTCCCAGCGGGCAAGGGCAATATGGCAGACGACGTAATCACGACGACCGGCATCGCCCGGCATGGCGCCAGCCGCCTGCCGTCAGTGGATGTGGACAGCTTCAATATCGAGTTGAAGGACGATGACGGCTTTCTCGGCGACCGCGCCAGCAAGGGCGCCTTCCGCAAAATCCTGGATACGCTGCGCAAGCCGCTGAAGAAGAACGGCGACGATCCGCTCGGCGGCAAACCGGCCGAAGAAATCAGCAAGAGCACGCTTGATGAGGCGCTGGTGGGCGAGGACATCCATGCCGCGGCGCTGGTGCACGGTGCGATCGAGGAGTTCGCCAGCGAACTCGCCTATGTGACGCAGCGTTTCCTCAAGTCCAAGGCCTGGGCCGACACCGAGCGCATTGTGGTCGGCGGCGGTTTTCGCGAGAGCCGGGTCGGCGAACTCGCGATCGCGCGCACCGATGTCATTCTCAAGGCCGACGGCTTCAAGGTCGACCTGGTGCCGATCCGCTTCCATCCCGACGAAGCCGGCCTGATCGGCACACTGCATCTGGCGCCGTCGTGGATTTTCGAGGCCCATGACTCGATCCTCGCGGTCGATATCGGCGGCACCAATATCCGCTGCGGCGTGGTCGAAACCCGCTGGAAGAAGGCGCGCGATCTGTCGAAGGCCTCGGTTTGGAAGTCGGACCTGTGGCGGCATGCCGACGATGAGCCGACCCGCGAAGGCGCGGTGAAGCGGTTGGTGAAAATGCTGAAAAGCCTGATCGAAGCGGCCGATACCGAGGGCCTGAAACTCGCGCCCTTCATCGGGATCGCCTGTCCCGGCGTCATCAACGAAGATGGCTCGATCGAGAAGGGCGCGCAAAACCTGCCGGGCAATTGGCAGAGCAGCAAGTTCAACCTGCCGGCGAGCCTGGTCGAGGCGATCCCCGCGATCGGTGATCATGACACCGCGGTGCTGATGCACAATGACGGCGTGGCGCAGGGCCTGTCCGAAGTGCCGTTCATGCAGGACGTGGATCGGTGGGGCGTGCTGACGATCGGCACCGGGCTCGGCAATGCCCGCTTCACCAATCGCCACAAGGAAAAGGATAAAGGCAAGGACGAGAAAAAGGACAAAGACGACAAGAAAGACAAGAAGAGCAAGGATTGATGCGCGCCCCCGGTAACCTTGACCGGTTAGGTTAAAACCGGGATCGCGTTGCCGCTTCCGGTGGGATTGCTAGGGTCGGCCTGTCGCTCAGACTGACCAGCGAAACTTCCCGGCCATGATTGCAACGAAGGCGGACACGGGACCGCCGGTTTTTATCGCGTCTGGCGGTCCCACCCCCTTGGCTCGCCCGACACCCCAGCCGGGGCGCCAAATTCCAGCCCGCCGCGCCTTGTCTGCCCTGCCGTCCTCGCCTAGAACTCGCCGCGACCGCGGGCAGAGAATCGCCCGCTTATGGCGCCCGGAGAGGTGGCAGAGTGGTCGATCGCACCGCACTCGAAATGCGGCATAGGTGCAAGCCTATCGGGGGTTCGAATCCCTCCCTCTCCGCCAGACCATTCTAACTCCATGGTCTCATTGCGATATTAGAAACAGCTATCGGCAGCTTCTCCGCCTGGGACAGAACCCTGGTACAGAAAGCCTGTCGATATGCCCCAATGCCATGTCGTTAAACGTGGTTCTCAATTCTATTTCCGGATCGCAGTCCCGCTGCACCTGACAAAATTCGTGGGCAAACGGGAAGTCAAAGCGTCACTCCGAACTTCTGACGCATTGTCGGCGAAGATGCGTGGCCGCGTTCTGAGCAATGTGCTTGAACGGCTGTTTCGGGAGTTGCGCTCGATGAGTGCTGTATCGAACGATGACATCGTGAACCGGGCAAAGGATTACTTTAAAGCCCAACTCAGCAAGTCTCTCGAACATGCCTTGCTACTCCCCACGGACCCGTTGATTGACATTGATTTCGAAATTACCGGCACGAAGCAACTCGCGACGAATATGCGGGAAGCACTAAAACAGCAGCATTTCTCCCCCAGCGTTCAGTCAGATGCCCGCGCGTTACTGAACCCAACCAATCCGGATGCCGATACAAAGCCGTCTGACGCCTTTCAGTTCGCCTGTCACGCCGTTCTAAGGGCCAAAATCGAAAGCACGAGAATATTAGCGGCCCAGCTGGCGGGCGAATACCATGCGACGGCTCCCCAGGACCCTTGGTTTGCGGGCATCAGCACAGTTGATTTGCCACCAATACCCGGGGACGACGCGAAACCCGCGCCCGCAGGTCCTACGTTCGGAATTGTCGCAAAGCAGTTCTTTGGTTTCAAATCCAAAAATGATTGGACGGCTAAGACGGCAGCCGATGTCAAGCGGGTCGTCGCGCTGGCAACCGAATTGATTGGCGCAGACAAGCCTATGGCTTCGTTGGGCATCGACGACGTGAAAAGTGTCCGAGACGCTTTGGCTTCCGTCCCACCGAACTACATCAAGATGGCGGCAAATAAGGGTCTAAGCGTCAAAGAGGCCATGAAAGCCAACGTTTCGGGTGCCTCTCTCTCGGTGAAGACCCAAGATAAGTACTTTACTATGTTCAAGCAGATTTTGATCTGGGCGGCGAACGAGGGATACCTCGACAAAGTCCCTGGAGCGAATGTGAAGGTAGCGGGGCTTAAGAAAATTGTTCCAGGCGAGCAACGCGACCCGTATTCTCCCGATCAACTGATCAAAATCATGAAATCACCTCTCTACACGGGCCACAAATCGGAAGATTGTCGCCACAAGCCGGGGACGCTTGTCATACGGGACGGATATTTCTGGACGCCATTAATCGCGTTGTTTTCCGGGATGCGGCTCGGCGAAATTCTTCAGCTGCAAAAAGCGGACGTAAAGCTCGAAAATGTTGTCTGGTTCTTTGATATTTGCAAGGGCGAAGAAAAATCGCTCAAGACGGCATCCAGCAAACGCAGAGTGCCTGTGCACCAGACACTAGTCGCATTAGGCTTCCTGGATTACGCCAAAGCATGTCCGGCAGGCCGCCTATTTCCCGAGATAAAGAAGGGTAATGACGGATACCACTCTCACAATTTTTCGAAATGGTGGCGTCGCTTTGCCGTACACGTTGGCTTCAAATCATCCAGAACAGCATTCCATAGTTTCAGACACAACTTTCTGGATGCTCTTCGCGCAGCCGAAACGCCCGAGTACGTGAATAAGGCTCTCGCGGGTCATTCCGACAATAGCGTACACAGCCAGTATGGTGGCGGAGCCATGCTCAGTCAGCTGAAGACCGCAATAGACAAGGTTTCATACGCTATCGATTTCGCGGAGCTGTGGAACAGCGAGCTGCAATAGCGGAAATTCCTCACGTCAGACGGATTTATTCGGACTTATAGCGTTCTTACCCATCGGATTGCCGTGGATGCAGTCGTCAATGTACGAGAGCGTAATGATTTCCGATACTAACTCAGAGTAGCCAGGAACCTTCGTCCAAGCCTGTTGGCTCTGATACCAGTGCCGCCAATAATCTAAACCCACGTCATATGGTTCGAGGGATTTGTCGGCCTTCTTCAATCTTTCTCCAAGCTTCACTTTAAAACGGTTCGTCCTACGCGGACCCGGCTTGACGTGAACCTTGTTTGCGCCGTGCCCCGCCCCAGGTTGAAGCTTGTAGCCGAGCAACTCGATCTCGTTTCCACCCTTCACCCATGCTACCGCGTCTGTTGGTTTCACTGGATGAAGTTCGATAGGTCCGGCTGGGTGCGATAGAAATCGCTCCGTCAGGACTGTCACCGCCGCATCGATATTTTTCCGGGAGCGCGTGCCTATTGCCAGATCATCCATGAAAGAGGACCTAGCAATACCCGGTGATCCGAACAGAGTTCGGAGTTCGCGTCCCACAAACCCACGCGCTATCAGCGGTGACAGTGTAGAACCTTCTGGTAAGCCCAGCCGGACCTTTTGAACTGTGAATGATATCAAGTCAGATATGGTATTCACATGGAGTGAGGAGTACTGCTTCCGCAGGGCGTGCAGAACTTTCTTCACGTCTTTTGGAATTATAACCCTTACTTTTGCACACCTTGGTGTGAACACGTCGTTCTTCACCAGCAACCGCGTGAGCGGTAGCCATTTAAGGTGGCCTGGTCTGAGGGACGCGAAATAGCTTTTGATATCTGGCGTCCACCACCATCGGAGGCCGCCATCTATTGATTTGCAAACTTGACCGACGAACGCCCGCTCGCCTCCGGCTCCTCTTCTAGAGTAATCGATGTCGCTATCGACTTTCATGACATGCAGCATGTCGCGAATGACCAACCGCCGCGCGGTCCGGCGCGGCCCCTCACTTCTGATCAACCTGAGCCCGCCCTTTGGCTTCCAGTGCCATTGCGCAACAATCTCCTCGGTTAGAGGAAGCCATTGCTTACTTCGACCAGCCGCCTGGAAAAGACCTTCCAAGCAAATGTAACTCGAACGTCGTGCGTGGGCTCTTAACAGGGCGCAAACATGCGAATGGAAGGACGGTAAGATAAGGTCCTCGGCCAACGTTCGTTGTCGAAGCTGATCTCCGGCCTTCCTGATCCGCTCCAGGGACCGACAATGGGCTTCAATCGAAACTTTCAGAGATTTTATGTCCCCGCGAGAATATCGTTTCCCCGTTACTGTGGGGCTTCCCTTTTTCACAGCATCATCAGACCAGTTCTTTTGCAGGTAGAGGCTCCGCAGGCTATCGCGATAGATCGCATCGACCTCAGGGGAGTAGCCGCACGGGCTTGACTGATTTGGTACGGCAGTCATCTACAATTCCTGCGATTTAGCAGAACGCCGATTGCGCGAGATGCACAGCTCTACTTCGGCTTTTTGATACATGTATCGTTTTCCCGGCTGCTTGACGCGGTCAGGCATCTTACCGACCGCTTTCCAGCGGCGAAGAGTTCGGATCGGAACTTCATATTTTTTCGATGCTTCCTGCATCGAGATCAGCGGAAATTCCTCGTGCGCCCGGCGCAGCTCCTCGAGCAGCGCGGGATCAATAAGTTTACGGGTAGCTTGATGGGGGATTTTCATGACGCTGGCACACTTCAGTGCAATTAACGGGAAAGATGTGTGCCAAGGTTAAGTGGCACAGTTGCGTATGCACAAGAGCAAAAAGTGTTGGTGGACCTGATCTGCATCCACGCCGTTTTAACCGATGAAGTGCCAGAGCGAACGACTGGAATGTTGTCGAGGGGGAGACACGTTTGGGAAGGAAGGGACAGTGCGGGGACAAATTGATAATGATCCCGAAGCAGCCCCGAGGACGGGGATCAAAACCGAAATACATTTTGTCGGGGAAGGGGTTATCAGTACCTCCAGCCGGGGTGTGCCGAAAGGTCCAGGCGAAAGAACGCGGCTGGTTCTGGATTTTGGGACAGACATTTGTCGCCGTGCAAGACGCCGTGCGCAGCAACATTTGTTGTAGAAACTGAGACATTCACCGGGGATGCGGCCTCGGATACTGCGGTAGTGCGATGGATCGACTTCGCAGTCAGGCTAGCATTGCGCGCCATGACATTCCCGGGAACGTTTAATCGAGTGTCGCCGTCCGAATGTCGTGGAGCACCGCAAGCGTCATATCACTCACGTCACCCTTTCTACTTTTCACCATCTCCATATACACACCGAGCGCGTCAGGAAACTGCCCCGGCAGAATTGCGTCATTTTCCTCAAGGCAGTTGATAAGCACTTGGAATGCCGCGACCATAGCTGCACCATAGGCGGCGATGACTTCGCCCTCGGGCGAGGGTTTTTCCCTTTGGCATTGTTATCTCCGTCCGACGTGGCCAGGTAAAGTGGTGCTATCCAATCGATTGAGCAACCGCGACCAGACCATTGGGACCATCCCGTGAGAATCAAATTCTACTCACGTCTGCTATGGGGGGTAAAACGAAAGTCCTGCTTGTAGGACCGACAAGTCAGTTCTGCCCCGTAGCGACCAGACATTGCCCGGCATATGCAACCTATGGTAACTCTCGTCCCGTAAAGGTCGCTATTTTGGAGATGCCCGTGGCCCGGAAACGACTGCGCGAGCTGGTTAATAGTCAGCCCCCTGCGACGCCATTACTTCCCTTAACTCACACTACTGATGTGTACGGCCTGATCAACGCTCTCGACGATCAGGAACTCGTACCCCATAGCTGCGACGTTTTCGTAGGCGAGCCGCTACTTTACTTTTTCTATGGTCGCCCCTCCTATCGAGTTAATTCCAACCAGCCACCAACCTCACTGGATCACTATTTACCGGTCTGCTTGCTTTTCCGGAGTGCTTCGACCTTCCCGATCAAGAGGATATTTCCTTTCGATACTGGCGGCTTTGAAAAGGATCTTTATGCGGACGCACTCCATAAAGACATGAAGCTTGAAGACTTCGGACTCGACCCTGATCCGAGCACTCCAGGCAAGGTAATTTCGCTTTTTTTTGGAACGGTAGATGCATATCTTCGCGCCCGACCACTATCGGCGTTGAAGCTCGATCCCAAAGAACTCGAGGCAATCAGTTTTCACGCTCTAATCAGCTCACGCCTAAGCAACAATGTTGACAATCGTTCATCCGGCGTCGAGATTCAACTTGAGGGTAGACTTGATCTACGCGGAAATATCGAAGCGATAATTTTGCCAGGCCCCCTTTTGGAGAGTCAACAGATCAGCGCCAAATTGAGCCAAGGGGGTATCGTTCCTCTTCCCTATCCTCAAATCGACCGACAACGTCCGTCAGAGTACGTCACGAAAATCTTTGACCTTTGCTATGAATACTATTCCAGAGTTGGCCCGTTAAATGTGTCGTGAAAGATGCCTTTCTTAGTCGGCTTCCTTGATCCTAATCGTGGCGCGTTTGGATTTTTGATTCCACTATTTGCAAACCGGTATGGGGCAAATTACAATCTCGTCCAAGACATCGCGCCCGATGATCGGGTGAAAGCATTTTTAGAATTCGAAGGCAGCGTAAACTGCGTTTCACAGAGCACGTCAGAGGTCAAAATAGGCGGAAAGGCCTTTTGGGCATTCAGATATCAGGATCGTATCTCTCAAGGCACCTCCGAGGAGCTCACGACCACCCTACTTCCTCTTTTATCGCAACGCTCATTCTCGAACACTCCGCTGCTGGAAAGCGAAATTGCTAGGTTTTGCGGTCAGCAGGACATTTATTACGAGGCACTGCTAGCCACGTTTAAATTTTTGAAAGTCTTTTCGGCGACCGCCGCGGAGATTTGGCGCGATACGGTGGTCCTTCTACCGGTTGCAAAGAGCGAACTAGCCACCATTCTGCCCAGAGATTTTCTAGCCAAGAACCCATCACTTGCCGACGCGCGAGCCTGGACACAAGAAAAAGATTTAGTTGTTGAACTTCCCCGACGAATGTTTTCACAACCGACATTCGCAACAGGTTGGAACGAACTGCCAAAAACGACAGAACTCGCAAAACTCTTCGATCTGCAAAAGATAGTTATTACGCAAAGTCCGCGACCAGGCGAGTCACAGGAGAACGTAGCCGTCGGAATGAAAGGTGCGCCCGACACCTGGCAAGTTCGAAGAGATGGGTATATGGCGCAAAGCAAAAACAAGAAGACTGTCGCAAACTCTACGTCATCTCTAGACAGGGGTGAGCGCTTGTCGGAAGCGGAGCGCATTAAAAACAAACAAAACAAGAGAGAAAAGTGGCTTGAAGCTGAGCGAATACGAACATCGCAGCACAAAAGACCCGCGTCTCGACACACCGTGAATCCGTCACCGAGTCGTCCCGTGCCAGTAATCAAGCCGCCGGCCTACATTCTTGAGCCTGCGTTCCAATTTAGAAGCGAATGCATTCAATTGATCCAGCGCCATGATTGGGTAGTTCGCACTCAAGCCGAGAACCTGTTGGCTTTAATAGCAGTTCGAGAGGGAAGGATATTTTCGTTTGGCTTCGCTTACTCAAGCGAAGTTCTGGCATGGACCATCGACACAGTAAGTCATATCTATCCCGGCTATACGAGATGTATATTGGCAAATTTCTATCCATCTGAATTTGAAGTAGCTACTTCCAAAAAGGACAACATCAATATCAGGCATGTATCTGAATTTGAGAGTATCTTTAATTGGCGTGCTACCGCGCCGTCTTGATCTTGTTGCGCTCGCCGAAAGTTTAGCTGCCTTCTCCGCGCCTCGTTGACGCGGATTTCCGATAGCTTCCCAAACTCCGATGTCTGCTTAAGATGTGCTGAACGCGCCTGCTCCCGGCGACGAAGGGCCATAGGGCGATTCGTTGGAGAGGGCGAAAGGCGGGCTGTTTTTCTGCGGTGCATGGGTCTCTGTTGTGCACCTAACGGACCTGACGGCTCTATCATTTAGAGACAACTTGTAGGCCAACAGCGGACATCGGGAATATTTCAAGCAAATCTCTTTACCTGGTTCGCAACAGGATCATTATCGATAGTGGGTTTGACGTTTTAACCTCCCCTCAAAACCTCGAGAGGAGAGCATGTGAACGGACCCGCCATACTCAACGATACCAGACAGCGCCTGGCTGACGAAATCGTCGCCTACCGTGAACCGATCACCGCACCGCTAAAAGTTTCACCTTGGGTTGCTATGAGTTGTCTGCAAAAGGCAATTCGCCGGGGTGAGACAGATATCGCACAGCATGCAGCCGCAACACTGTTAATGATCGCCCCAGATCGTCTTTGGCGGCGATGCGGTGCAGCCGCATTTGAAGAGATCGGGGTCGCTGATCTTGAAACAGTTTCACTGGTTACGGCAGCCCTCGCGGGGAAGCGATACAGAGCAACGATTGGCGGCGAATGGAAGGTCGCGAGCTTCATCGTTGATCGAATGACAAAGGCTCCGAAGTGCCGTGCAGCGGACGACTTACTGCTGACTGCGGACAGCCATCCGCTTTTTCACAAAGCCCGAATTGACCTTGCAACCAAGACAACCCGCGAGCTTATTCGCATAGCCACCAGCGAGGCTGTGCTGCCCGTGCGTGCGCTCGCCACCTGGCTTGCTGTCGGCACCCATCCCCACCAGACAAAGCACCTGAGCGCCCGCGCCGGGGAGCCAGCCGCCTTGTTCGACGGACTGTGCGAAGCGGGCCTTCCGCATACGGCGGTCGAAATTGCCCGAGAGGGGTTTCGGAAGATAGGAGAGCCCCTCTGTCCGTTCGTGGCGCTGCTCTGCCCCATGGCCGTCACTGAAGCATTGATCTTGCTAGATGATGAGTTGCTGCCCGAGACAATCGTTGGTGAGACTCCTAGCTGGGCTCTGGATGTTTACACTCGCGAGGGGCGTGCAGCGCTCGAATATTTCCTGCGATCGGATTGCGAAACCGCTCGTTGGGTTCGCGACCACGTAAGGCCGGGGCAAAGGGCCAACTTTCTAGGGACGGTGGTTTTTCGTGTGGAAGGTGGGCTGGTTCGGCAGCGATCAAGGTGGCCAACCGGGGATGAATTACGCAGGCTCGTCGATATCGAATGCCATGGGTCGAACTGCCCGGATGCCACCGAAATCCTAGACCTAATGCGCAACGACATTGGCCTCCTGAATGAGGAGCGGTCCCATGTCGGATAACGTTATAACTCGTGATAACCTTCTCTTATCGAGACCCAAAAAAGGCGATTTGGCACACTTCCGTGACAATAATTTCACAAGCTGGGAACCGAAAACAGTTTCCGACTACATTCGGGAGAGCCTGGCTGAAAATACAAGGGTCGCCTACCTAAGCGATCTGGCCCATTTCGAGGGTTGGGGGGGTCGGATACCCGCAACTCCCGAAACAATTGCTGAATATCTGGTCGCACACGCTGATGTCCTTAGCGTAGCCACGCTCAATCGACGTATGGCCGCCCTAGCCAAAGTCCATCGCTCAAGCGGCTTTAGTAATCCAACCTCCGTGGAAGTCGTCAAAGCGACTGTAAGGGGCTTAAAACGGATCAAAGGTACGGCTCAGCACCAAGCCAAACCGTTGATCAAGGAAGACCTGTTTTTGGTTCTGGAATTCACCGGGACGCGCCTCAAGGATATCCGGGATCGTGCATTGCTGTTGATAGGTTTTGCTGGGGGCTTTCGGCGGTCCGAACTGATCGGCCTAGATTGCAACGACATTATTCCGGTCCGCCAAGGGCTCGAAGTCACCCTACGTCGTTCCAAGACAGATCAAAGCGGCGCGGGTCGTAAAATCGGCATCCCGCACGGTCGGAGCCGATGGTGCCCGGTAGCTGCGCTTGAGCAGTGGCTAGCTTCTTCCGGCATAACTGAAGGAGCGATGTTCAGGCCGGTTGACCGTCATCACCGGCTTGGTCCCAACCGCCTATCGGGGGAGGCGGTTTGCCTGGTTGTTCGTGAGCGAGTTCTGGCTGCCGGGATTGATCCGGGGAATTACTCGGGCCACAGCCTGAGGGCAGGACTAGCAACGAGCGCAGCTCAAGCTGGGGTCTCCTCTTGGAAAATTCGTCAGCAAACTGGCCACGCTTCAGATGCCATGTTAGCCAGGTACATACGGGATGGTGAACTCTTCTCGGGAAACGCAGCTGCGGCTCTATTCTGAATTCTTGCCGAACTGGCGACTATCTTGGTCGCGGTAAATGTGAGCCAGATTGGACTGAGATAATTTGACCAATGGTAGACCCTCGAATCCCAAACCAGGTCGTTGGATTATGAAAGCTGTCAAAACGAAGGACACCGCTCCCGAGATGGCGTTACCCGACGAAAAAGTACACAGTCGGGTCGCGCCGACGCAATTTAGAACGTGGTACAAGGCTCACCCTGGTCGCCCGGTTTGGTTGCGCCTGACCGCACTACCTTTCGAGTTGTGATCGCGCTGCGCGACAACTATGCTTCAGCAGCGTTCTTCAATTGTATCGCTGGAATAGATGTACAAAGTTTTTCCACACATCAGGACAGGCGAAAGCCAACCAACGCCGACACCTGCCCAGGCAACAACCGACGCCGGGGCAATACCCGAGGCCGAGGTAACATCCGAAGCCGACGCAACGCCCGAAGCTGAGGCAG
>Ga0209483_1001389_pt1 | contig 18318 bp, 18 predicted proteins | sample NGEPerA_FD_184508 | JGI IMG/M metagenome (GOLD analysis project Ga0209483, IMG submission 184508) | Arctic peat soil microbial communities from the Barrow Environmental Observatory site, Barrow, Alaska, USA - NGEE PermafrostL2-A... | ecosystem: Environmental > Terrestrial > Soil > Wetlands >... | reverse complement strand
GCTCATCAGTCAACCTCCGAGAGTGCGTCGATAGTCAGGTGCGCGTTGCGAAGCGCACGGTCCAGGTCAAATGCCTCGTCAAGGACGAGTTCCACCTTCGCCGCGCCGAGCGCTTGAACCAGTGCGTCGTCTTGCTCCAGCACACTACGAAATGCCGAGCGGTCCTCATAGGCACGGCGCGCCGCGGCCTGCACGATTCGGTAGGCATCGTCTCTCGTCAGCCCTGCGGCGACGAGCGCCAGCAGTACCGGCTGGGAAAAGACAAGGCCAAGCGATCCGACGAGGAGGTTCTCGCGCATGCGATCTGCGTGGACGACGAGTCCATCGATCAGCCTGGTCATGCGGCGAAGCGAGTAGTAGGCAAGATGGCTGGCGTCTGGAAGCACGATCCGCTCGACAGAGGAGTGGCTGATATCTCGCTCGTGCCACAACGCCACGTCCTCGAGCCCGGATACGAGGTAACCCCGAAGGACTCGCGACATACCGACGAGCCGCTCGCTCGTGATCGGGTTTCGCTTGTGCGGCATCGCAGACGAGCCCTTCTGACCGGCCGCGAACGGCTCCTCTGCCTCGCCGAGCTCGCTTCGCTGCAGATGGCGAAGCTCGGTCGCTATCGACTCGATCGTCGAGCCAACCGACGCGCATGCGTAGAGGTACTCAGCGTGCCGGTCGCGGGCAAGCACCTGCGTAGCGGGCACGGGCTTTAGCCCGAGGGCGCCGCAGACGAAGGCCTCGACGGCTGGTTCGATGTTCGAGTAGTTCCCGACCGCGCCAGAGAGCTTGCCGACGGCGATCGCCTCGCGTGCCCTGCGCAATCTCGTCCGGTCGCGATCGACCTGCAGGCAGTGGAGCGCGAGCTTGGCTCCGAAGGTGGTCGGTTCGGCGTGCATCCCGTGGGTTCGCCCAAGAATCGGCGTCGCCGCGTGCTCGATCGCCTTGGAACGAAGCGCGTTGACGAGTCCGTCAGCGGCCGCTATCAACAGATCCGCCGCCTTCACCAAGGTGACCGACTGCGCCGTGTCCACGACGTCGGTAGAGGTCAGCCCGTAGTGGACCCACGAGCCGGCAGGCGACCCGATATGGGCCTGGACGACGTCTACGAACGCGGCCACATCGTGATCCGTGACGCGCTCGCGCTCGTTTACGGCTTCGACGAACGCGGCGTCGACGACCGGTGCCGCGCGACGGATCTCTTCGGCATGATCAGTTGGCACCACACCGAGCGAGGCCCACGCCTCCGACGCCAGAACCTCGACTTCGAGCCAAAGGCGGAACCGCTCCTCGTCGTTGAAAACCTCGCGCATTTCAGGAAGCGAGTATCGGCCAATCATCGGAGCACCCTTCCAAGGTCGTGGCCTGCCGCTGCCTCGAGCGCGATGTCGCTTCGGACCTGCATGCCATCAAAGCTGATCTCGCTCATCGCCAAGTAGGCGCGATCTCGAGCCTCGCCGAGCGTAGGTGCGACAGCCCGCACCCCAAGGACCCGACCACCCGATACTCGTATCTTGCCGTCGAGGTCGCGCATCGTTCCAGCGTGAAGTACCGACACTCCTCGAACGCTACCGGCTGCCTCGAGTCCGTGAATCTCTGCACCGGTGACTGGTGAGCCCGGATAGCCCTCCGACGCGGCTACGACGCAAACCGAGGCGTCGTCACTGAGCGAAACGGGTCGGCGAAGCTCGCCTGCGGCAGCGGCGGCGAGCAGCGCGAACAGATCGTCGGTCACGCGAGCCAACACCACCTCTGTCTCGGGGTCTCCGAACCGGACGTTGAACTCGATGAGCTTCGGCCCAGAAGCGGTAAGCATGCATCCCGCATAGAGCACACCCCGGTAGTCGACACCAAGGCGTCGAAGCGCCGTCAGTGATGGCTCAACGATCTCGTCCATGATCTTGTCGATCACCGCGTCGGTCGCGACAGGCACCGGCGAGTACGCACCCATGCCGCCGGTATTAGGGCCGGCATCACCGTCGCCCAACCGCTTGAAGTCCTGTGCAGCCGGCAGGGGAGCCGCACGAGTTCCGTCGGTGAGCACGAGCAACGAAAGCTCTGGGCCTTCGAGGCCTTCTTCAATAACGACGCGTCGACCCGCATCCCCGAACGCCTCGCCGGAGAGCTTGGACGCGACGTCGCGACGAGCCTCGTCAAGATCCGACGTGACGAGGACTCCCTTGCCTGCGGCGAGACCATCTGCCTTGACGACGTAGCGCCCGGGCAGCGTTGCAAGAAAGCACTCAGCGGAGCCCTGGTCCTCAAAGACACCAAACGCCGCCGTCGGCACCGACGCCGAGTTCGCCAGCTGTTTCATGAATGTCTTCGAGCCCTCGAGCCGAGCACCGTCCGCGCCGGGTCCAAAGACCAGCTGGCCGCGCGCACGCAGACGATCGGCAAGCCCGTCAACAAGAGGTGCCTCAGGCCCTATGACGAAGAGATCGGCGACGAGTTCCTCCGCAGGAGTCCCGACAGATGCGATCGTGTGGCCTTCTGGAGTGACACCGCTGATCCCGGGATTTCCAGGAGTCGCGACGACATCGACGCTCTTGCCTAACGCGAGAGCTAACGCGTGCTCGCGCGCCCCTGAACCAACGACTACCGCCCTCATGCGGCGAAGTGGACGTACTGCTCTCGGTCGGGACCGACGCCGACGAAGCTGATCGGCACCCCGGTGTGCTCCATGATCGCCTCGACATAGTCACGAGCCGCCCGCGGAAGTTCCTCGACTGCGGTTGCCCCCGTGATGTCTTCTCGCCAACCCGGCATCTCGCGATAGACGGGCGTCACCTTGTGTAATACGGACTGGTGATACGGCAGACGGGTAAGACGCTCTCCGTCGGCCTCGTAGGCGACACAGAGCTTCACGGTCGAAAGATCGGAGAGGACGTCGAGCTTGGTCAGTGCAATCTCCGAGACAGTGTTGACGCGAACCGCGTGATTCAACATCACGAGGTCGAGCCATCCAGGTCGGCGCCTACGACCGGTATTGGTCCCGTACTCGTGTCCACGCTCGACGAGCAGGTCTGCCATCTCACCGTGAAGTTCGGTTGGAAACGGTCCAGCACCAACTCGGGTCACGTAGGCCTTGGCGATGCCGACCACACGGTTGATGTCACGCGGCCCGATCCCGGTTCCGATGCATGCACCACCCGCGGTCGGGTTCGACGAGGTCACGTAGGGGTACGTCCCGTGATCGAGATCCAAGAACGTCGCCTGCGCGCCCTCGAGCATGATCTGCTCGCCGACGTCGAGCGCCTCGTGCATCATCGCCACGGTGTCGCCGATCATCGGCGCAACGCGTGGCGCGAGTTCGTCGAGGTAGACCCGAGCGATCTCTTCGGCGTCGATCGGAAGGCGATTGAAGACCCGCGTGAGAACCGCGTTCTTCTCTCTCGCGAGCAAGCTCAGCTTCTGCCGGAAGATCTTCTCATCGAGAAGGTCTTGGACGCGAAGTCCAATCCGCGCCGCCTTGTCGGCGTAGGCGGGGCCAATCCCTCGCTTGGTCGTCCCAAGCTTGTTCTTCCCGAGCGCTCGCTCTGTGGCCTTGTCGATCTCATAGTGGTACGGGAGGATGAGATGGGCATTGCCGGAGACGACAAGTCGGCTGGTGTCGATGCCGCGGGACTCGAGCATGTCGCACTCGCCGACGAGCACGGCTGGATCGACGACGACGCCGTTGCCGATGACCGGGGTCGTGTGTGAGTAAAGGACGCCGGACGGGATCAGCTGGAGCGCAAAGCTCTCGCCGTTCACGACAATCGTGTGACCAGCGTTGTGTCCACCTTGGTAGCGGACGACGAGTCGCATGTCCTTGGCTAGGAGATCGGTGAGCTTTCCTTTGCCTTCGTCGCCCCACTGGGTTCCGACCACAACGGTCGCGGGCACGGCTCTCCCTCCTCGTTGACCTCGCAAGCGTACTAGGCCCTTCGGGCCCGATTACTGCCTTCGAAGCGGCGTTCTGCGGATATTTAGGGGAACGATCTCGGCTCGAAGTGGCACGAGATCGCGACGATACTGTCGATGGGTCTCAGCGACTCGATCTGCCGCGTCTGATCGCGTCGCTGCGAGCTCGGCTTCAAGGCGCGCGACCTCTGCCTCGAGCGCCAAGACGCGACGGACTCCCTCAAGGTTGACCCCGGCGTTTGTCAGCTCGAGGATGCGCTGCATCTGGGCGATGTCGGCGTCGGAGTACCGACGAGCGCCCCCGCCCGTGCGGCTCGGATCGAGCAGACCCTTGCGCTCGTAGATACGAAGAGTCTGGGGATGCACGCCGGCAAGCTCGGCGGCGATCGAGATCACGTACAAGGCCCGCGTTGAAGGTCCCATCTCGGGCATCGTCATACCCCGAGATAGCTCCGCGGAGAAGTGACCGTCACCTTGGCCAGCGCCTCAACCGCTTCTCGCTGCTCGTCAGTGAGCTCGTCCGGCACAAAAACCTCGACCGTCACGAGTAGGTCACCTTGCTTGGTCCCCTGATGGAGTCCCCTACCGGCGACCCGGAAACGCTTCCCTGAGGTCGTGCCCGGAGGAAGCCGAAGCGTGACCGGCTTGTCGAGCGATGGAACCGTGATCTCGGCCCCAAGCGCAGCCTCGGTGAAGGTGATCGGAACCGTGAGCGTGAGGTCCGCGCCCCGGCGTCCGAACAACGGATGCGGCGCGACCTCGACGGTGACGTACAAGTCACCGTTCGGGCCGCCATTCCGACCGGCCTCGCCATGGCCTTTCACCTTGATCCGTTGGCCATCTGCGACCCCAGCAGGGATTCGAACCTTGACCTTGCGCTCATGACGTTGGCGTCCGGTGCCAAAACATGTCGGGCACGGATCAATGACCTTCGTGCCTCTGCCGCCACATTCGGGACAAGGCGTGGACAGCGAGAACAGGCCCTGATTGTCGTTGATCACTCCTGCACCGCCGCAGCGCGGGCAGACCACCGGCATCGTCCCGGGTTTCGATCCACTGCCACCACAGGTCGCGCACGACGCCCAGGTCGCCACATTCACCGTGGTGACGGCACCCTCGACCGCCTCGGCGAAGTCCAAGTGGAGATTCGCCTCGACGTCAGTGCCGCGTTGGGGGCCGGCGCCCGGCGCCGGCCGGCGACGGGCATTTCTCGAACCCCCGAAGATCCCGCCGAAGAGATCCTCGACATTGAAGTCAAAGCCGCCGGTCCCACCTCCGCCGCCGAATCCGGCCGCGGCGGGACCCATGCGACGTACCTCGTCGTACTCTTTGCGCTTATCCGCGTCACCAAGGACGTCGTAGGCCGCGCTGATCTCTTTGAACCGATCCTCTGAGCCAGGGTGTGAATCCGGGTGGAACTGCTTCGCCAACTTCCGATAGGCGCGCGTGATCTCCTTGTCAGCCGCGTCAGAGCTGACACCAAGCACCTTGTAATAATCAGTTTCGTACCACTCGCGCTGGGGCGCCACCCGCTAACCCCTGACTCGAACCATCGCGGGACGAACCACCCTGCCCTTAAGCCGATACCCAGGTCGCATCACCTCGGCGACGACGACACCGGTTTGCTCGCCTTCGTCACTCGGATCGTGCGCGACCGCGTCGTGGATCGACGGGTCAAATCCGACGCCGACTTCGTCGATACGTTCGAGGCCTTCTCTGGCCAACGCGTCGCGCGCTAGCGAGGAGATCTGCCCGAGCGCCGAAACGAGTTGTGCGGCGACAGCGTCAGCTGGCTCACCCGCATGCGAGCGCGCGAGGTCGAGTGCGTCGAGGACCGGCAGAATTCGCTCTAGCACCGCGGCCGCTGCCCGCTCGGTCAACTCTTCTGACTGACGTGCAGTGCGCTTGCGGTAGTTCTCGAACTCCGCCTGCAAGCGTCGAAGGTCGTCGAGGTACTCGTCTCGCTCGCGGAGCGCTTCAGACAACGGATCTGCCTCGTCTACGAAGATGGCGTCGAGGCGGGCGTCGAGGTCATCGACCTCATCTGATCCCGACTCGTTGCTTTCAGTAGTTGCGTCCTTGGCGCCACGTGCGACGGGCTCATCGGTCGGCTCCACGGAATCCTCATCAGATCCCGTGGATGCCTCCGATCTCAACTCGTCGTCGCCGGCCGTACCCGAGCTCATGCGCTTTGAGCGCCCGGCTCATCGACGATCTCCGCGTCGACGACATCGTCGTCACCGCCGGTCGAGGAGGAGCTTGGCGGCGAGTCCTGCGTTGAGGCCTGCTCGTAGAGACGTTGCGCGAACGACTGCGAGGCCGTAAGAAGCTCCTCGGTCGCCTTGCGGATCGCCTCAAGATCACTGCCGGCGAGCGCGTCCTTGACGCCCTTTAGCCCTGCTTCGACCTTGTCCTTCTCGTCCCCGGTGAACTTCTCGCCCTCGTCTTTTAAGAGCTTCTCGGTCCGGTAGACAAGAGAGTCGGCATTGTTCCTCGTCTCTGCCTCTTCCTTCCGGCGGCGGTCGTCCTCGGCATGGGCCTCGGCGTCCTTGATCATCCGCTCGATGTCGTCATGGGGCAGCGATGACTGACCAGTGATCGTCATCGACTGCTCCTTCGAGGTCGCTCGGTCCTTCGCAGAGACGTGCACGATCCCGTTGGCGTCGATGTCGAACGTGACCTCGATCTGTGGCATGCCCTGTGGAGCAGGCGGCAGATCGACGAGCTGGAACTTTCCAAGGGTCTTGTTGTACATAGCCATCTCGCGCTCGCCCTGGAGTACGTGGATCTCAACGGATGGCTGGTTGTCCTCGGCGGTCGTGAAGACCTCCGACCGCTTCGTCGGGATCGTGGTGTTCCGCTCAATGAGGCGGTGCATGATCCCACCCTTGGTCTCGATGCCGAGGCTCAGCGGCGTGACGTCGAGGAGCAGCACGTCCTTCACGTCACCCTTCAGCACGCCGGCCTGGACCGCAGCACCAACGGCGACGACCTCATCGGGGTTGACGCCCTTGTGCGGCTCCTTGCCCGTCAGCTTCTGAACGAGCTCTTGAATGGCAGGCATGCGGGTAGATCCGCCGACCAGTACCACGTGATCAACCTTGCCATCGGCCAGGTTGGCGTCCTTCAAGGCGGACTCGAACGGGCCCCGGCAGTCTTCGACGAGATCCGCAGTCAGCTCCTGGAACTTCGCGCGGGTGAGCTTGAGATCGAGGTGCTTCGGACCATCGGAGGTCGCGGTGATGAAGGGGAGGTTGATGTCCGTCTCTTGGACAGCGGAAAGCTCGATCTTGGCCTTCTCCGCGGCTTCCTTCAGCCGTTGAAGCGCCATCTTGTCGTTCGACAGATCGACGCCCTCAGTGTCCTTGAACGTCTTTACGAGCCAGTCGATGACCCGCTGATCCCAGTCGTCGCCACCGAGGTGGGTGTTGCCAGACGTTGACTTGACTTCGAATACGCCATCGCCGATGTCGAGGACCGAGACGTCGAATGTTCCTCCGCCGAGGTCGAATACGAGAACCGTGTGGTCCTCGCCCTCGTGGTCGAGTCCGTATGCGAGCGCAGCCGCGGTCGGCTCATTGATGATTCGCAGCACTTCGAGGCCTGCAATCTGGCCGGCCTCTTTGGTCGCTGTGCGCTGCGCATCGTCGAAGTAGGCGGGCACCGTGATGACAGCCTGGGTGACCGTGTCGCCAAGGAACGCCTCTGCATCCCTCTTCAGCTTCTGGAGAATCCGCGCCGAGATCTCTTGTGGGGAGTACGCCTTGCCGTCGATGTCGATCGACCAGCTCGTACCCATGTGGCGCTTGACCGATCGGATGGTCCGATCCGGGTTCGTGATCGCCTGCCGCTTCGCGACTTCGCCGACGAGAACCTCGCCCGACTTCGCAAAGCCGACTACCGAGGGGGTCGTTCGCCCACCTTCTGCATTCGGGATGACCGTAGGGTCACCACCTTCAAGAACGCTGACGACCGAGTTCGTCGTCCCTAGGTCGATTCCGACCGCCTTTGGCATGAGGTGCCTCCAAACTTTCTTTCGTGTTCCGTGACTTCGACCCGTTTGGGCCGCTATGGCAATGACGAGTATAACAAAGTTGAGTCGTTGATTGTCAAGTTCGCCCTTTGGTCACGTATGCCCAGGTCAAGCTCTTGGTTCACAAGAGTAGAGGCTTAGCTGACGCGTCGCGCGCCAGAGGTACGCCGACCCCAAGCTGACAAGCACCACCACTCCGAAGGTCGTTTGCACCACCCGCACGACTACGATTTCCACGAAAACACTCGAGCGCGCCGCGCGGCGTGGCCCCGCGTTGGCAAACAAGGGTCAGGGGGGCAGCAAAATGCTGGTATGCGAAGGCTCCTTCATTGACGGGAAGTGGCAGCGGTCAACCGGCGACGCTTCGGCAGTCGTCATAAGTCCCTTCACCGAAGAGCCGTTCGGTCACGCCACAGTCGCTACCGCGGAGGACGTCGACAGAGCTGTTCGCTCGGCGCAGGCGGCCTTCGAGAGGGGCGAGTGGCGTAACGCCTCGCTCGAGGAGCGAGTCTCGGTTGTAGAGGCGATCGCGCACCCACTCTCCCCGGAGTTCGCCGAAGAGCTGTCCGCCACCATTCCACTCGGCTGAGGCGATGTCGGTCACCTTCCCGCCGAATGAGCTCCGCGATGCGCTGAACCGCGATCCGGAGTTCCGGCTCGCCGCGCGCTACTGGAACGGCGCGCTCGAGTTCCACATCGGTGAGCAGCGCTGTGTGGTGAATCTCACTGAAGGAGAGGTCACCGAGGTAGGCGACAGCGTCATTGGAACAGCATCTCCGGTGGTCATCTCAGCGCCCGAGGAGGACTGGGCAAAGCTGCTCGAGCTTGCACCTCGTCCCTTCTACCAGGATTTTCATGCAGCGAGCGCACACCACGGATTTCGCCTCGGCGGCGACGTCGAGACGCTCTGGGCTTATTACGCGGCCGTGCGACGAAGTGCCGACATCCTCCGGCTGGTTGCCGTGGTGGATAGGGAGCAGGGATGACGCGCTTCGACGACGCTGTCGGTCGCTACTGCTACGTCCCAGTCGACGGCGTGGAGTACCGGGTCTACTTCGAACAGGCGGGGACCGGCGTCCCGGTCCTGTTACAGCACACGGCTGGCTCGAACGGTCAGCAGTGGCGCCATCTGCTTGAAAACCCCGAGATCACCTCGCGTTATCGACTGATCGCGTACGACCTGCCGTATCACGGGAAATCGGTCCCACCGGTCGGCGTCAACTGGTGGGAGCAGGAGTACGCGCTGCATCAGGAGTTCTTCATGCGATTCGTGGTGCAGCTCCGGCGCGAGCTCGAACTTGACGACGCGATCTTCGTCGGGTGCTCGATGGGAGGCCACCTGGCACCGGATCTGGCGCTGCACTACCCAGGCGAGTTCCGAGCGGCGGTTTCTGTCGAGGGGGGTATCGCGACCCACGTCGATGAGCCGTTCCTGCGCTACCTCCACCACCCACGCGTCTCAAATGAACTCAAAGGCGCGCTGATGTACACCATGACCTCGCCGAGCAGCCCCGAGGCCTTTCGCCGAGAGACCGGCTGGTCCTATAGCCAGGGTGCGCCAGGTGTATTCAAGGGCGACCTCGTCTACTACCTCGGCGAACACGATCTCACCGATTCCGCGAAGGACATCGACACGGCGAAGACAGCAGTACATGTGCTGAGCGGCGACTACGACTGGTCCGCCGATCCAACAGTCTCGCGGGCGCTCGCCGATGCAATTCCGGGAGCGAGCTACACGTTGATGGAAGGACTCGGGCACTTTCCGATGTCCGAGGATCCCGAGAAGTTCACGTCCTACCTCTTGCCGATCCTCGACCAGATCGTCGCTAGCTAGTGAACACCGCCTAACTCGCGGACCTGCCCGCTACCGATACAGCGGTTTGGGCCAGGAAGTGGCGGTCATCGGGCAGCAGTCGGTCGACATCCGCCAACAAATGAGCGAGGGTGACGATCTCGACCACACCGAGCGTGGATCGGCGCAGGCACCGCTTCTCAGGCGGGTCGCGAGGGGTGTGCGCGCATGCTGTCGCGCATCACGAGTTCGCGCCAGCGATGGTCCGCTATGAGTGCGAGCGTCGAGAGCTGGCGGCGCTCCCGCGCGCGAAACGGTCGACCGCTACGTCCGACGAGCAGCGCTAGCCCGGAGATCTCAAGCGTCGCCCAGGCGACGTCGTTCGCCGCGCCGGCCGCTCCAGGTGCCGGGGAAGCAGACCTCGTGCCGGCGACGAACGCACCGAGCCACGCGTCTGCCGGAGAGCCAGGTGACGAGGCAAGAACCACCGATCCGTCGGGATCGACAAGTGCGGCCCAATCGGAGAACGTCTGGGCTATCCCTGCCACGAACGTCACGAACAGATCGTCGACGCTCTCACTGTGCAGCGTGCGAGCGGCGACCTCGAGCGGATCGAGGAGTGGATACGGCAGGCCGGCCACAACGGCACGAATGTCTTCGATGTCGACGCCCTCGATCGCCGACACTGCTTGGAGCAGCTGAGGGACCGCCTCTTCGTCCACCTCGATCGTGAGTTCGTCGATCGCTCTTCCGTCACCGCGCTCGAGGATGTCTATCCCGACAAGGTCGCCACCGCTGTGCCCGATCGCGCTCGCGACGTTGCCAAGAGCACCCGGACGGTCGGCGAGCCAGATCCGCATGACGTAACTGGGCATGACCTCACACTACGGATCCGTTGTGAACAGTCGGTGCCGGGCCAGTCAACTGCGCGTTAAATCACTTGCGACTCCTCGGCCCGCTCGTCCTCGATTGCGCGGGCCACCCCGTATCCGAACTCTCTAGATAGCAGCGGTAGGCGATCGGCTTCGAGGCGCAGTCGTGCGCCTGTCAAAGCGCAATGGACAGCAAGGGTGCGACCTCGCGGCGGCGCCGAACATCGACAGCAAGAGAGCCTGAAGCCGGCCAAAGCCGGGCGTATCGATCTCGTCGCCTGAAACGAGGTACACAAAGCCCGAATCGGCCAGGAAATGGCGCTCCAGCAGCCTCGTTACACTCCGTTCACAACGCGGTAACGCAGCGTTCTCGGCGAGGCCACAGTTCCGAAATGCTCGCTTCGTAACGTTCGCCTGTCGACCGATGCCGCCAGTGGTCTGGTCCGACGGGAGGAGACTGAATGTACTTCCCCTATCCGAATGGTCAAGGCCTACGAGACAACGCCTCGCGGCGAACCACCGCGCCAGTTGTCGGCCTGTTCAGCCTCTCGGGTACGCACCTCAACGCCGTGACGAAAAAGGGCGCTTCGGCAACCCGGTACGAAGCGGCAGTACCTCGCCAATTAGCTGTTCGAAGTGGCATGCTTAGCGGCATGCGGGCCCAAGGAGCGGATGCATGAAGATCGTCATCGCAGTCATCAAGCCGTTCAAGCTTGACGAGGTAAAGGAAGGACTCACCTCGATTGGCATTCAGGGGCTTACCATGGGAGAGGTTTCCGGATTCGGCCGCCAAGGCGGACACACCGAGACCTATCGCGGTGCTGAATACACCGTCGATCTCGTGCCGAAGGTTCAGATCGAGGTCCTCGTTGAGGACGATCAGGCGCAGTCGGTAGTCGACAAGATCTTGGAGACTGCCCAGACAGGACGCATCGGCGACGGCAAGGTGTGGATCCTGCCAGTCGAAGATGTCGTCCGAATAAGGACTGGCGAGCGCGGCTCCGACGCCCTCTGAGATTGAGGAGACGAGCTCACCCGGCTCGTGGAGACCGATGAAGACCCCTTGGCATTATGCCAAGGGGTCTTCTACTTCCAACGCCCTTCGAGCGACGCGACCTCAGCATGTTCGACTTGGTACTTGCGCTTCACGAGGATCGCTCAGCTCGTCGCTACCGTGCCATCGCGATCCGGATCGGCAGGCCCGATGTCGACGGCGGACTCACGACGCGGATATCTGATGCCCACTCAAGAACTCGGTAGGTGCCGAACGCATAGGTATGCGCGGGGACCCCGTAGGTAGCGATCGTCGACACGGTGTCAACACCGTGCCATGGACGAGCGAGGTCATAGTGAGATTCCCCAGAAGAAGTGGACACCCAACAAGCCGACGCAGGCGTCGACTGAAAGGATGTCCCCATGGGAGCTACCAGAAGGAAGTTCACCCTCGAGTTCAGGATCGAAGCGGCACATCGCGTGATCGACACGGGTCGAAGCGTTCACGAGGTGGCCTCGGAGCTCTCAGTGCTCGAGAACTCGCTCAGCAAATGGGTGCGTGACGAGCGTCGCAGATTGGAGACCATAGCTGGAACAACCGACGAGCCGCTCAGCCCTGCCGAACGCGCCGAGCTGCTGCGGCTTCGCCGCACCGTCGAAGAGCAGGAGAAGCTGTGCGTGCACTTCTCGCAGCAACGAGGAGCTCGACCGCGACGATCATCCAAGCCATGTAGCCGGACCCCTCGACGAGGCCGATGTGCTCGAGCTGTCCGGACATGAAGCCGGTGTAGGTGAAGCAGAGCCCTCCAAGGGTCGCTCCAAGCGGTCCGCAACGAAGCACCCGAAGCAGAACGAAGACACCGACGCCCGCTACTACCGACACCGAAACAAGATTCATCGTCCATGCGGCGACGCCCGGAAGTAGCGCGAAGAGCCACGTGCCGGGGTAGAGCGAGCCAGCATTCCAACCGGCAAGGAGCGGCGTGCCGCTCCAGATGAACGGATCCCATGTCGGGAAGTGGCCCGAATGGATCAGAGATCCGCTGAGCACGCGCAGTGGGTAGTTCTGGGTGAGATCGTCGCCGGGGATAAGTGGATGGCCCGCTATCGATAGCGGCACGTAGAACAGAATCGCGGACCCGACCAGGACCGCCGAGTCCCACGCGGTCGCCGCGTGAGAGCCGCGCCCACAACCGCGAGAAGCCGCTGGCCATCGGCACACGTGCAAGCGAGGCCATGGCAAACCGTACCAACCTGTCGTCAGAAAGCGACGAAGCCCGACAGCGCCCAAGAGATGCTCATCAACAGCTCGGAGAGACGCGCCGAGCGGCCACGGATTCTTGTGGCTGGTGGAGAGTCACGCTGGAACGGGCGCTCCGTCACCCACGCCGATTCAACTGCGCTCGAGCAGTCGATTACCGCAGTACGCAACCGAATTTCGGTCGCGTGGTCGCCTCCTGCCAGGAGGAGCGACCCGTCTCGGCTTACTTGAAGTTCTCGAAGAATCGACTCGGCGTTGGTCCGCGTTGACCCTGATACTTCGAGCCCAAGGCGCTCGAGCCATACGGCACATCGGCTGGGGAGGTCATCTTCAAGAAGCTGATCTGGCCGATTTTCATTCCCGGATAGACCGTGATCGGCAGGTTCGCGACGTTGGAGAACTCCAATGTGAGGTAGCCGTCAAAACCCGGGTCAACAAATCCAGCCGTGGTGTGAATGAGAAGCCCGAGACGGCCAAGACTCGACTTGCCCTCCAGGCGACCAACCAGATCCCCCGGCAGTGCGACCCGCTCGAGCGTCGAGCCGAGCACGAACTCACCGGGATGCAGGATGAACGCCTCTCCATCTGCTATCTCGACTAACTCCGTCAGCGACTCTTGCTGCTCTTTCACGTCGATCACCTGCAGCGAGTGATTCCGAAAGACACGGAACAACCCGTCAACGTGGAGATCGACCGAGGACGGCTGGACGCAGGTCGGGTCGAATGGGTCGATGACAATCCGGCCGGCTGCGACCTCTTCGCGTATGGAGTGGTCAGAGAGGATCATCTCGAACTCGCACGTTACAGGCAGCAGCATCGCGCCGCGACTTCCAAAACGGGCAAGGGTCGGGCACCCCAAGCCGCGACGGCACAACGGCTGTGACCCGGGCGAAGAATCGCCGCACCGGGACCGTCCAAGTACCCGAGATGGGGCAATCCTGTTCAAATACCACGTAGGTGATGCCGCTTTGTCTAGAGCGCGATTCCACGACCTCGGCGATCAAGATCGGAGCGCCCGGGGACGGCGGCGGAGGTCTTTCCGCGTCACATCCCGTACTTAGCCCACTGCAGCGGTACGTTGTCTCGACAACGATCGCCCGGCGCACCTAGTTCGCGGGCATCTCCGGTACATTTAGGGGGCAAGCCTGCCGATGGAGCAGCCCGCGCTCGCGAGCGTCGTAAAGCGAGGCTCCCTCTGGATCGCTGTCGCCCTCGTCTTGCTAACGCTGTTTACGCTTGCGGCGGTACACACGGTTCCAAGAACGGCCGACAACGCGACGGTCCTTCTCGAAGGTGACGCGATGGTGCACGGCAGCGTGCTGCTCCATCACTGGCTGCTCTCGCTGGACTCGTTTTGGACTATCGACGCTGTGTTCTACGCGCTTGGGGTCGCAATCGCCGGGTTGAACTACAACTTGCTCTTTGTAATTCCCGCACTCCTCGCGACCTGTGTGGTAATTGTCGCGATCGCGTTCGTCCGATCCTGCTCACGGAGCCGAGCCTGGATCCCAGGCGCCATCGCGGTCGCACTCCTGCTCGCGCTTCCATCTCCGGATTTCGCGTACTACCTCTTTCAAGGACCTTGGCACGTCGGCACCACACTGTGGTCGCTCGTTGCCTATTGGCTCATCACCCGGCGAGCGTTCGGGTGGTCCTGGGTGGTCGCCGTGATATTTCTCTCGCTCGCCCTGCTCGGCGACCTCGTCGCGCTTGCCATTGGCGTCGCGCCCTGCTTGATCGCCGGCATCCTCTGGGGACTCCGGGACCGGACATGGCGACGAGGTTTCTCAGCGATCTCGTGTGGTGTCGCGTCGGTGGCACTCGCCTTCGACCTGCGGTGGATCGCAGCCGCGATCGGGACCTTCAGTTACGCGTACCGAAACGTGCCGCTCAGTTGGCACACCGCCGGGACGAACCTCTCCTCACTCGGGAACCGGCTGATGGGTTTCCTAGGCGTCGACAACATCGATCTCCCGGGCGTGACCAATGGCAACAGCGTCGAGCGGGTCGCGCACCTACTCGGCGCAGCCGCGGTACTTGTCGGCCTCGGCGCTGCGATCTACCGAAGCGTCAAACGACCCGTCAGCTCGGTAGATAGCCAGGACACCGAACAACGGGCTACAAGGCTGAACGATCTGCTGCTCGCCGGCGTCCTCGGATCGTTGCTGCTTTTCGTCGCCGGGTCGCCGACGAATCGACTAACCGACACGACGTTCCTCACACCTGCGGTCGTGTTCGCGTCGATCCTCGCAGGCATGGGAGTTACGACGATTAGTCAACGCGTGCTCAACCGCCGCCGCGAGTTGCTCAAACCAGTCGCCGCACTACTTGGATCCGCGCTCGCCGTCGTCGCAATCGGCGCGTACACCACCGCGTTCGCCACCGTTCTGCAGCGCCCCGCAACAACTGAGCTGCCAAAGCAGTTGGGCAGCTTTCTCATCGCGCACCATCTCACGAGTGGTCTCGGCGACTACCCCACGTCGTCACTCGTCGTCGCAGCTACGGGTGGGACGGCAAAGGTCCGCCCGCTGATCCCAGCTGGATCGCAGCTACTCATCGCTGATATCCGCCAAGTGGCTATCGACTGGTACAAGGGCGTTCGCTTCAACTTCTTCGTCTACAACTTTCAACATCCCTGGCGAGACGTGACGGCCGCGAGAGCAGTTCGCACCTTCGGTGCATACAGCCAAGCCTTCACCGTTGGACCCTTTCGTGTCCTGGTTTGGCGACACGCCCTCGCCGTACCGCCGCCGGTCGCGGTTTCGGCGACTCCGCTCCGCATCAGGTAGTCGCGAGAGGCCGATCCTTCGCCGCCCAGCTGAAGAGGCTTGTCGAAGAATCGCCGCCGCACGATCGCACCTCGGCGTCGGCGGGAGGTCATCTGCGCCCGCCGGGTTTTCCGGACTGCCTCAGCTGGGTACACTCAACGTCACACCAGCGGGCGTAGTTCAGCGGCAGAACATCAGCTTCCCAAGCTGAGAACGCGAGTTCGATTCTCGTCGCCCGCTCTCTCTAATTTCCTCTGTTGTCCCTGGTCAGAACGATTTCATGCTTTGACCGTGACTGACCGGTGGTGTTCCTGACGACCTGGGATTACGCGCCCAATCGCGCCCGGATCGCGCCCAAATCGCGCCCAAGATTTACGAGGCCAAAAACGCGCGGCTTCCCGATGCGTCGCCAACCGATCGGTTATCCGGCGTCGTGTACTCCCTCTTCTGTCGGAGTTCGATGGAAATCGGATCGCATACGCTCGGCGTCAAATGACGGCAGTGATCGCGCGCGACGGTTGGGACATCGCTGTGATCGCGGCGACGCTCGTCACAGGAGTAGCGGCTGTTGTCGCGCTCATCGCTCTCATTCCAATCGTGCGCCAGCTCCGTCGCCGACCGGAGTTGGCAATCAGTTGGCTCTTCAATGGCGAGTTATGGGAGGAGCACGCTTGGGTCGAGATCGAGCCCGGCGCGAGCTTCACCCTCGGTTACGGCTTCACGAACGTTGGCGACGCGGGCGGCGAGAGCTCGCTCTTCAATATTGTCGCGCCGATCCGACTGGCGCTCACCGATCGCGACGGCAATTTGGGAAGGCGCAGCGGTAACCCGATCGTGGGTGGCCCGTGCACCTACTTAAAAGATGAACGCCGTTTTCACGCGGGGCTCACCTGGCAGACCGACTGCTTCGTCTCGCTGCCCGACGAGCCAGGTCTGGACCAGTCAGGGGACGAGACGCTCCTACTTGATTTCTCCGATGAACGACTCAATGGATCGGGGAAACGGATTCGCTGGGTTTCGTCGCTTGCTCGGTGGCCTTGGAGGATGCGCAAGGGGGTTTGGCTTCGCATCGGCGCTTCGCCCGAGCTTGAGTGTCTCATCGGGTCGCGGCTGGCCACTCGACAGGTGCGACGCATCCCTCGTCGAACGCACGACGAGCCCGGCCGAGCGACTCTCGTGAAAGGCACTCCTGGTCGCCAACCTGGTTGACTTCTGTGTCGTGACGGCCACGCCTCAAATCAGCATGCTGTGGGAATCAGCCGATCCCGCAAGCGCTCTGACCGAGCGCTTCGGCTTTGCCGATGCTGCTTCCGCAGTCGGCTGGATGGCTGACAACCTTTGGGCCACTTGGGCCATCGCGGTTGATGACTGCGACCGTCTCGTCATCAGCGCTGGAAACCTGCTCGCTTGGATCACGACCGATGACAGGCGCCTCATCGCGAAATGGTCCGTCGACCCGTTGCTGTTCCAGCGCCTCGCCGATACGACAACTCTCACCATGTGGCTTCATGCCAACGGCATCCCTGTCGCCGCTCCAATTCCGGCGAAGGACGGGCGTTTGCGAGTCGAGCTGAACAACGTCTCGCTCGGGGTCAATCCCGTCGTCGATGGCGATCTCCTCGACGTCGACGATCTGGCGAAAGTCACCGAAGCGGGCCACATGCTGGCGACGCTCCACGCCGCTCTGGCGGCCTATCCCCACCGGATCGACGGCGGCCCGCCGATCCGATACGAGCAACTCGTCCACAACGATTTTCGATCCGCCAACATCCTCCACGACGGCGCGAGCATCACGGCAATCCTCGACTTCGAGGACGTGACCTACCGCACACGGGTCGCGGACCTCGCCAAGGCGACGGTTCTGCTCGGAACTCGCTACCACGACTGGGCTCCGACGAGTCAGCTCGTCCGGGAGGCGTTTGTCGCGGCCTATTGCGACCAGGCCCCGCTGACCAGCGCTGAACAGAGCGAACTGCGGCGCGACATCACCGCGGTCCTGAAGCATTTCGATTGGGCGTAGATGCATGTGTCGAAGTGCGTCACGCGGTCGGCGCTCTGGGGCACGTAACGCTGTCTGGCTCCTCAGCACGATTGCACCTCGTGCGACAAAATGCGTTATGCCTCCCTCGAAGCACGAAGCGACTCTGTCGATCGCACTTCGTCTTGCCGACGTAGCCGATGACGTTGGTCGCACCTTCGTAGGGTCAGAATCCCTTGAAGTTCGGAGGAAGCCTGACGGTTCACCGGTCACGGCAGCGGATCTCGCAATCGAAGAGGCCATCGCTGCAGCGGCGCAGTCGCTCGTGCCCGGCGATGCATTTGTTGGGGAGGAGATCGGTCCGTTCGAGGGTTCGGACCGACGTTGGATCGTTGACGGGATCGACGGTACAGGTGCATTTGCTCGTGGCGAACCACACTGGGGAACCCTGATTGCTTGTGTCATCGACGAGGTCGTAGTAGCTGGCGTCGTGACGAGCATTGGACTCGACAGGCGATGGTGGGGCGCCGTTGGGGGTGGTGCGTGGACAGCTCCTCTGAGCGACTCACACACGGATAGGCGACAGCGTCTCGGGGTCTCGCTCACGAGTGAGCTTGAGCGGGCGAGAGTGCTCGTCCTCCCTCCGGCTGACGTACGCAGCCCGGTATTGAATAAGTGTGCAGCCCGGCTCGAACGAATCGTTGCTCTCAACACCGCTCCGTGG
>Ga0209483_1001388_pt1 | contig 18333 bp, 15 predicted proteins | sample NGEPerA_FD_184508 | JGI IMG/M metagenome (GOLD analysis project Ga0209483, IMG submission 184508) | Arctic peat soil microbial communities from the Barrow Environmental Observatory site, Barrow, Alaska, USA - NGEE PermafrostL2-A... | ecosystem: Environmental > Terrestrial > Soil > Wetlands >... | reverse complement strand
CCTTCCGAGTATAATTGCTGGAATCCACGAATATTGTTGGAATTAAGGGCTAAACTGTAGGAACCGACCGCGCTTGAAGGTTGTTCTATCGTTAAAACATTTACATATTGGTTGCTGGCGCTGGCTGTTGAGAGATCAAGCAAAGCCCCCGGTGCCGCCGTGCCGATGCCGACCTTGCCGGCGGAGACAAACAGCAGCTCGCCTGGAACGGTGGTGCCGGCGCCGAGGCCGACATAGCCGTTGCTCTTGAAGCTGAGGAAGATGTTCCAGTGGCTGCCGTCGCAAACGAGAAAATAACCGGGCGTCTGCAGCGCGCCGGCGTTCGTCACAAAGACGCCGGTCTGGCCCGCGGTGCATGTGTCGCCGGGCTGGGGCGAGACGGTGGCGCGTGCGGGGGAGGAAGCGAGGAAGAAACATGAGAGCAGAAGGATGAAGGAAAGAAGCCGGAAGGCACTGGCAAGAGGGCGGCGGAATGTGAGGGGAGAGGCGGCGGTGGCGGAAGTGGCGCGGGTGATGGCGCCGGGCGCGCGGCTGCTGATCGCCGATTTCGCGCCCCATCAGCTGGAATTCCTGCGCGACGATTACGCCCATCGCCGGCTGGGTTTCTCCGACCGCGAAGTCGAAGGCTGGTTCGCCGGCGCGGGCCTGAAGAGCGGCGACAGCGAGACCATCGCGCCGGCGACGCCGTCGGCCGAAAAGCTCACGGTAAAATTATGGACGGCTGCCGCCAAAAGCGCGCCCAAGGAAAAGCTCAAAGAGGCGGCATGAGTCTTCAGGACATGATCGGCAATGGACGGCCGCTTTCGGTGTCGTTCGAATTTTCCCCGCCCAGGACGGATGAGGCGGAGGCCGCGCTGTGGGCGGCGATCAAGCGGCTGGAGCCGCTGCAGCCCGGCTTCGTTTCGGTGACCTATGGCGCCGGCGGTTCCACCCGCGAGCGCACCCATGCCACGGTCAAACGCATTGTCGAAGAGACCTCCCTCAAGCCCGCCGCGCATTTGACCTGTGTGGGCGCGTCGCGCGGCGAGATCGACGAGATCGTGCAAGCCTATTGGGATGCTGGTATCCGCCATATCGTGGCGCTCCGGGGCGACATGCCCGGCATGACGGGGCAGTATCAGCCGCATGCGCAGGGCTATCGCTCCACGCCGGAATTGATTGAAGGCATTCGCCGCATCGCGCCGTTCGAGGTCAGCGTCTCGTTTTATCCGGAGCGGCATCCCGACTCGCCCAATCACGGCCATGACATCCAACTGCTCAAGGCCAAGATGGATGCGGGCGCCAGCCGCGCGCTCGGCCAATTCTGCTTCGACAATGACGCCACCGCGCGCTTCCGTGACGATGCGGCCAAAGCCGGCATCGCCATTCCCATCATTCCCGGCATCATGCCCACCACCGCGTTTCGCGGCGTGGAGCGCATGGCGGCCAGATGCGGCGCGTCGATTCCCGCCTGGCTCACCCGCGCCTATGACGGGCTGGACGAGGATGTGGAATCCCGCCGCATCGTCGCCGCCACGGTGCTGGCCGATCAGGTGCAGCAATTGCGCAGGCTGGGATTCGATCAGTTTCACTTTTACACCCTCAACCAGGCCAATCTCAGCTATGCCGCCTGCCGGCTGCTGGGATTGAGACCGAAGGATTTGTCATGAGTAGCGTGCGCAATGCCCGTCTTGACTGGATGCATCGGGAGGCGAAGAAACGCCTATTGCTGCTGGATGGCTCCTGGGGCGTGATGATCCAGGGGTTCACGCTCAAGGAAGATGATTTCCGCGGTGCCCGGTTCGGCAATCACGCCAGCGAGCTTAAGGGCAACAACGATCTTCTCACCCTCACCAAGCCCGAGATCATCCGCGACATTGGCCGCCAATATCTGGAAGCCGGCGCCGATTTCATCGAGACCAACACTTTCAATTCCAATTTCACCAGCCAGGAAGATTATGGCCTGGGCCATCTGGTGGGGGAATTGAACGAAGCGGGCGCCAAACTCACGCGTGAGCTTTGCGATCAGTACACTACTGCTGAGCGTCCACGCCTGGTCGCTGGTGTGCTGGGGCCGGCCAACCGCACCGCCTCGATCTCGCCCGACGTCAACGATCCTGCGTTCCGCAACATCAGTTTTGATGATTTGCGCGCCACGTACCGTGATGCGACGCGCGGCCTGGTCGCGGGCGGCTCCGATGTGCTGATGATCGAGACGGTGTTCGACACCCTCAATTGCAAGGCGGCGATCTTCGCCATCGAGGAAGTCTTCGCCGAATTGAATCTCCGCTTGCCGGTATGGATCTCCGGGACCATCACCGATCTGTCCGGCCGCACCTTGACCGGCCAGACCCCGGAAGCGTTCTGGCATTCGGTGCGCCATGCCAAGCCTTTCGCCATCGGGCTCAATTGCGCCCTGGGCGCAAAAGAATTGCGTCCCTATATCGCCGACCTGTCGGCTGCCGCCGACACCTTGGTGAGTGCCCACCCCAATGCGGGCCTGCCCAACGAATTCGGCGGCTATGACGAGACGCCGGAGACCATGGCGGCGATGATCGAGGAATTCGCCCGCTCCGGCCTGGTCAATATCGTGGGCGGCTGCTGCGGCACCAGGCCCGAGCACATCAAGGCGTTCGGCCAGGCGATCAAAGATATGCCGCCGCGCGCGATTCCGGAAAAGCCCAAATATATGCGCCTGTCGGGGTTGGAGCCGTTCACGCTCACGCCCGATCTCAACTTCATCAATGTGGGCGAGCGCACCAACATCACCGGCTCGGCAAAATTCCGCAAGCTGATCGCCGCCAATGATTATGAGAAGGCGCTGGAAGTGGCGCGCAGCCAGGTCGAGAACGGCGCCCAAATCATCGACATCAACATGGACGAAGGCCTGATCGATTCTGAAGCGGCGATGACCCGTTACGTCAATTTGATCGCGGGCGAGCCCGACATCGCCAAAGTGCCCCTGATGATCGACAGTTCCAAATGGAGCGTGATCCAGGCGGGGCTCAAATGCTGCCAGGGCAAGGCGATCGTCAATTCCATCTCGCTCAAGGAAGGCGAGGAGCAGTTCGTCGAGCGTGCCCGCGAAGTGATGCGTTTTGGCGCAGCGGTGGTGGTGATGGCGTTCGACGAACAGGGCCAGGCCGACACCCGTGAGCGCAAGATCGCGATCTGCAAGCGCGCCTATGATATCCTGGTCGACAAGGTGGGCTTCCTGCCGGAAGACATCGTCTTCGATCCCAATATCTTCGCCGTCGCCACCGGCCTGGAAGAGCATAACGAATATGGCAAGGCCTTTGTCGAAGCGACCGAGATCATTCGCCGTGAAAATCCCCATTCCCATATTTCCGGCGGTGTCTCGAACTTCTCCTTTTCGTTCCGCGGCAACGAACGGGTGCGCGAAGCGATGCACAGCGTCTTCCTGTTCCACGTCATCAAAGCGGGCATGGACATGGGCATCGTCAATGCCGGCCAGCTCACCGTCTATCAGGACATTCCCACGCCGTTGCGCGAGGGGATCGAGGATGTGCTGTTCAACCGCCGGACCGACGCCACCGAGCGCCTGCTGGCGCTGGCCCAGGAATATCGGGGCGATGGCGCACAAGCCGAGGTGGAAGACGCTGCCTGGCGGTCGCTCCCGGTCAAGGATCGCATCACCCACGCCATGGTCCATGGCATTGACGCTTTCATCGTCGAGGACACCGAAGAGGCGCGCCATGAAGCCGCCAGGCCGCTGGATGTGATCGAAGGACCCCTGATGGCGGGCATGAATGTGGTGGGTGATCTGTTCGGCTCGGGCAAGATGTTCCTGCCCCAAGTGGTCAAATCCGCCCGGGTGATGAAGAAGGCAGTAGCCTATCTTCTGCCTTTCATGGAAGACGACAAATCCGCCACCAAGGAAAGCGCCGGCCGCATCGTGATGGCGACGGTGAAGGGCGATGTCCATGACATCGGCAAGAACATTGTCGGCGTGGTCCTCCAATGCAACGGCTATGAAGTGATCGATCTGGGCGTGATGACCCCGGCGCAGAAGATCCTCGACACCGCGCGCGAAATGAAAGCCCACGCCATCGGCCTCTCCGGCCTGATCACGCCATCCCTGGACGAGATGGTCCATGTCGCCGCCGAGATGGAGCGCCAGGGCTTTGACATCCCGCTGCTGATCGGGGGTGCCACCACCTCGCGGGTCCATACCGCCGTCAAGATCGATCCCAACTACCGGCGCGGTCAGACCGTCTATGTCACCGACGCCTCGCGCGCGGTGGGCGTAGCCTCGAGTCTTTTTTCCAAGGAAGGCGGCGCGCGTTATGCCGGCACTGTCCGCCAGGAATATGAGACTCTGGCCAAGAACCACGCCAATCAGCGCAGCGGCGGCAAGCGATTGTCCCTGGCGCAGGCTCGCGCCAATCGCGGCAAGCCGGATTTCGCCAATTATGTGCCGCCGCCGCCCAAATTCTTCGGTGCGCGGGCTTACGACAATTACGATCTCAAGGATCTGGCCAGCTATATCGACTGGGGTCCCTTCTTCCAGACGTGGGAGCTGGCGGGGCCATTCCCGCAAATTCTCGATGACGAGAAAGTGGGCAAAGCGGCGCGCGATCTTTATGCCGACGCGCAGAAAATGCTGAAGCGCATGGTCGACGAGAAGTGGATCACCGCCCGCGCCGTGATCGGCTTCTGGCCGGCCAACCAGATGGACGACGACATTCTGGTCTATGGCGACAAGGCGCGGAAATTTCCCATCGCCACCCTGCATACGCTGCGCCAGCAGATGACGCGGGAGCAGGGGCGGCCCAACCTGGCGCTGGCGGATTTCATCGCGCCGCCCGGCATCGCCGATTACATCGGCGGCTTCGTGGTCACCACCGGCATCGGCGAGGAGAAACACATCAAGGCGTTCGAGGACGCCAAGGATGATTATTCCGCCATCCTGTTGCGGGCCTTATCCGACCGCCTGGCCGAAGCCTTTGCCGAACGCCTGCACGAGAAAGTGCGCAAGGATTATTGGGGCTATGCCGTCGAGGAGCAACTCTCCAACAAAGATCTGATCGGCGAGAAATATCAGGGTATCCGTCCCGCGCCGGGCTATCCTGCCCAGCCCGAACACAGCGAGAAGGCGACCCTGTTCAAGCTGCTGGATGCGGAACACAAGATCGGCGTCAAGCTGACGGAAAGTTTCGCCATGTGGCCGGGTTCATCGGTGTCGGGCTTCTATTATGCTCATCCCGAAAGCCGCTATTTCGGCGTGGGTAAGATCGAGCGCGACCAGGTGCAAGATTACGCCCGCCGCAAGGATTGGACAGTTGCGGAAGCGGAACGTTGGCTCGCGCCTTTGCTCAATTATAATCCGCGCGCAGTAGATGCAGCCTAGGGGATTGGTCTAAACAGCCTCCATGTCTGTTTGGGGAAAAGTCAGCGGCGGGGCGGCAGGGCTACTGGTCGGTGGTCCCGTGGGCGCCGTGCTGGGCGTGGTCGCGGGCCATTTCCTGTTCGACCGCGCGTCGGATCCGGGTGTCGCCTTCACCATCGCCATCATCGCGCTCGCCGCCAAGATGGCGCGGGCGGGCGGCAATGCCAGCGACGAGGAATTCGTCATCTTTGCCCACGTCTTCGGCGTGCCGACGGAGGAAGAGGCCAATGTGCGGCGTGTCTTCAATCTGGCGCGCCAGGATGTGGCGGGCTATGAGGCCTATGCCGGCCAAATCGCGCAACTTTTCAAGGGCAATCCCGCCATGCTGGAGGATATTCTTGACGGGTTGTTCGAGATCGCCAAAAGCGACGGCGTGCTGCATCCCGCCGAAAGCGCGTTCCTGGAACAGGTCTCCGACATATTCGGCTTCGCGCCCAATGAATTTCGCCGCATCCGCGCCAGTCATTTCGCGGCGGGGCTGACCGATCCCTATGTGATATTGGGCCTGTCCTACACCGCGGACGAGGATGAGATTCGCCACACTTATCGCCGCCTGGTGCGCGAGAACCATCCCGACAGTTTGATGGCGCGCGGCGTGCCGGAAGAATTCGTCAAACTCGCCAACGACAAGCTGGCGGCGATCAACATCGCCTATGCCCAAATCCTGGCCGAGCAAGGCCTCAAATGAAGCCGGTGGACCATCCATCGCCCAATTGGGATTCGCGGGGCGATACGCCCATCGACATGCTGGTGCTGCATTACACCGGCATGCCAAGCGGCGAAGCGGCGCTGGCGTGGATGTGCGATCCCGCCGCCAAAGTCTCGGCGCATTACATGATCGACGAAGATGGCACCGCCTATGCCTTGGTGCCGGAAGCAGCGCGCGCCTGGCATGCGGGCGTTTCCTATTGGGCCGGCGCGCGCGACATCAATGCCCGTTCCATCGGCATCGAGTTGGTCAATCCCGGACATGAATTCGGCTATCGCGCGTTTCCGGAGGCGCAGGTCGCGGCGCTGATCGAACTGGCAAGCGGCATTCTCGCCCGCCACCCCATTCCCGCCTGGCGCGTGCTGGGGCACAGCGATGTCGCGCCCATGCGCAAGGACGATCCCGGCGAATTGTTTCCCTGGGCAAGGCTCGCGGGGGAAGGGATTGGTCTATGGCCCACCAGGGGCGATGATCGCGGCGAAGCGAAGGTGACGGCGCTTCTTGCACGCTTTGGCTACGACCCCGACGCGCCGATGGAGAAAACCGTCACTTCGTTCCAGCGCCATTTCCGTCCCACCCGCGTGGACGGCATGGCAGATGCCGAAACACGCGCCCTGCTCGCGGGCCTGATCGCGCTCTATGATGCAAAAAAAGGGGATGCGCGATGAAGACCATGGGGCTGCTGGCGGGGATGAGTTGGGAATCCTCGTCGGTCTATTACCAATTGATCAATCGCGGCATCCAGCAGCGTCTCGGCGGCGTGCATTCGGCCAAAATGCTGATGTACTCGTTCGATTTCGGCGAAGTCTCACGCCTGCAGCAGGCGGCCCGTTGGGACGACGCGACCACGCTTTTGTCCAATGTAGGCCACACTCTGGCGAAAGGCGGCGCGGATTTCCTCGCCATCTGCTGCAACACCATGCATCTGATGGCCGATGACGTGCAGCGCGCGGCGGGCGTGCCGCTGCTTCATATTGCCGACTCGCTGGGCGATGCCGCCAAGAAATCCGGCATGCGCAAGCTGGGCCTGATCGGCACGCGCTTCACCATGGACGAGCCGCGCATCATCGCCGATCGGTTGCGCCAGAAATTCGGCCTGGAGGTGATCCTGCCCGATACGGCGGGGCGCGAAACCATCGACAGCATCATCCAGACCGAACTGGTCAAGGGCGTCATCCGCGACGAATCCCGCGCCCGCTATCGCGCGGTGATGGCCAAGCTGGTGGAGCAGGGCGCCGAAGCCATCATCCTGGGCTGCACGGAAATCCCGCTGTTGGTGAGCCAGGCGGATGCCAAGGTGCCGCTTTACGACACGATGCAGCTTCATGCCGCGGCGATCGTGGATTTTGCGCTCGCCTGAAATCCCGGATATAAGCCGCGCGTCAGACGGCTGGATGACCGCGGCATTCGCAAGAAGGTCGAGGAAAGTCCGGGCTCCACGGAGAGACCGGTGCCGGTTACGGCCGGCGGGGGCGACCCCAGGGATAGCGCCACAGAAATGACACCGCCTAAGACCCTAAAGGTCCGGCAAGGTTGAAATGGTGCGGTAAGAGCGCACCGCGGTCCTGGCAACAGGAACGGCACGGCAAGCCCCACCGGGAGCAAGACCAAATAGGGACGGCACGTGATGTTTTCCGCATCGCCGTCCGGGTCGGTCGCGTGAGGTGTGTGGCGACACACATCCCAGAGGAATGGTCATCGCTGCGCTTCTTTGAATAGAAGAGGGGCAGTACAGAACCCGGCTTACAGGCCGTCTGACACTTTTCTTTTTTGTTTTCCCCTTGGCCCGCTCAGAGGCCGGCCTTTTCCAGCGACAATTGCGCGATCGAGGCCCAGTCCTTGTCTTTCCAACCTTTCTTCATCGCTTCTTCGTATTGCGCGCGCACCAGATCCAGCACGGGCATCGGCACCGCAAGCTCCTTCGCCGCATCGCGCACAAGGGTGGAATCCTTCAATCCCAGCCAGAGATAAAAACCGGCCGGCTCGTAGGCCTGGGTGAGAATCTGCTTGCCGTAATTCTTGTAGATGGGCGCGGCGAACAAGCCTTCCGTCATCGTGTCCAGGAACAGATTCGCGTCCACGCCCCCCTTCTTGAGCAGGGCAAACGTTTCGCCCATGGTTTCCACCGCGCTCATGATCATGAAATTGCCTGCGATCTTGAAGAGATTGGCTTTCTCCGGTTCTTCGCCGATCCGCACCGTGCGCCGTCCAATCTCTCCCAACAGCGGCTCGATCTTGGCGAAATCGTCATTCGCGCCCGCCGCGATCACCACCATCAGCCCCTTCGCCACCGCATCGGGCCGGGCGAACACCGGCGTCGCCACATAACCCAGCCCGCGGCTTTCATGCGCCGCCGCCAGCGCCCGCGCGAACGCAGGCGAGATGGTGGCGAGGTTGGCGTGAACCAGGCCTTTGGCGGCTTTGTCCAGCAGTGCGGCGTCCAGGCCTACCTCCTGCATCGCTTGGTCGTTGGCAAGCATCGAGAATAGCACCTCGCCTTGCAGAGTTTCGGCCGGAGTTTTCGCCACTTTGGCGCCCGCCAAAGCCTGGGCGGCGCCTGGTGAGCGGTTCCAAACCGTCAATTCGTGCCCGGCCTTGATCAGCCGTTCCGCGATGGCGGTGCCCATCTGGCCCAGGCCAATGAATCCGATCTTCATGTCGCTTCCTTTGCTGCTCAACGTGCGGGTTCGGCGAATCGCCTCTACCGCATGGCCCCATCGGGCGGCCACGGGGCCTGGCGGTTAAGACATTCTTTACCGATCTCAACACAATCTTACCGTGTTTTTGATTTGTTCTTGGGAACACAACCCGTAGTAGGTCACATTCGTTAACGCCTAGGCAAGTCCCTCAAAAATATGGGCTTTTCGTTTGACGTGGCGTTCTGTCCCATGATATCCCATGCCATCCCAGGGGTGTTACGACCCGCCTGTGCCACGGCCGACTGATCGGCCGCCCAGGTCCGATGGGATAAGCGGGGGAATAGCGATCATGACCGGGCTGGTCCAACCGTTCATTTCGACGGTGATGGGGTCGCTCGACAGCAAGGGTCGGGTCTGCATCCCCGCGACCTATCGCCATATCCTCGCCGCGCAGAACACCCAGGGCGTCTATATCTGCCCCAGCTTCGCCGAAGCCGCGCTGGAAGCCTTCGGCCAGAATGTGATCGACGCGCTGCATGCGCGGCTTTCCACCCAGGATCCGTTTTTCTCGCCCAGTCATGACGACGAGGCGACCGCTGTGGTCTCGCGCACGCAATTGCTGGTCGCGGACGATCAGGGCCGCGTGCGTTTGCCCGACTCCATGATCGAGCATGCCGGTCTCAAGGACCGCATCGCCTTTATCGGCCTGTCGCAGAAATTCCAGATCTGGGATGCCGACGCCTACGCACCGATCCAAGCCGAAACGCTGGCCCGCATGAAGGCGCGGCTGGAACGCGCCCGCAGCGGAGGCCAAGATGAGCGGTCATGAGTCGATGAGCGGCCATCTTCCCGTGATGCTGAAGGAAGTGGTGGCGGCGATCGCGCCCAAGGACGGCGGCCATTACGTCGACGGCACGTTCGGCGGCGGCGGCTATGCCCGCGCCATTCTGGAAGCCGCCGATTGCCGCGTCTTGGGCATCGACCGCGATCCCGACGCCATCGCCCGTGGCCAGGCTTTGGTCGAACATTTCGCCGGACGTCTCACTTTGGTCGAAGGCGAATTCTCCCGCATGGAGGAATTCACCGATGCGACCGACGGGGTGATGCTGGATCTGGGCGTCTCGTCCTTCCAGTTCGACACTCCGGCGCGTGGGTTCTCGTTCCGCGAGGAAGGCCCGCTGGACATGCGCATGAGCCTGTCGGGCGAAAGCGCCGCCGATCTGGTCAATGCAATGCCCGAGCGCGATCTGTCCCGCATCATCTCCCATTACGGCGAAGAGAAGAATGCGCGCCGCATCGCCCGCGCCATCGTCGCCGCGCGCCCCATCGCCACCACCACCCAATTGGCCAAGATCGTTTCCGACGCGCAAGGCCCCAAGGCGCGGGCGCTTTCCATCCATCCTGCCACCCGCACTTTCCAGGCGCTGCGCATCCGCGTGAATGACGAATTGGGTGAACTGGAGCGCGGGCTGGACGCAGCGCTTAAGATTCTGGCCCCCAAAGGCCGCCTCGCGGTGGTCTCGTTCCACAGCCTGGAAGACCGCATCGTCAAACAATTCCTCTCGCGCCACAGCGACGCGCGTCCGCATGCGTCGCGCCATGCGCCCGACCAGCGCCCCGAAGCTGCGCTGCATCTTCTCACCAGATCTCCGCAGACCCCGTCGGCGGATGAAGTTCAACACAATCCCCGCGCCCGTTCCGCCAAGTTGCGGTTCGCCGAGCGGTTGGCAGCCTAAGGAGAGCGACATGATCCGAGTGCTCAATTTCTTCTGCGTGGCGTTGATGGGATTGTCGATCCTGGGCCTCTATCACGTGTCTGAGCGGACCCGCGTCGCCGAGATGCAGCTGGCCAAGGTCGATCGTCAGATCACCGACACCAAAAGCGGTATCGGTGTGCTGCAGACCGAATGGGCGCGCGTCGCCGGTCCCGCCCGCATCCAGGAACTGGCCCAACGCGGCGGCATGAGCGACACCAGCTCGGTCGAATTGTCATCGTTCAATCTCTTGCCGCATCGCGCCGACGCGCCGCTGAACAATTCATCCGTGCGCAATGCCAACGCGGAAGCGCCAATGGTTCAGCCCACCCTCACGCCACAGCCGATCTCGGTCCGTACAGGATTCTAGGATTCATGGGCGAAAAACCGGGGATTTTTCAGCGGCGCATCGTCATCGGAGCGGTCTTCTGCGTCGCCGCCTTCACCCTGGTGGGAATTCGCCTTGTCGACGTGACCCTGATGCGCGGGCACGGGGGAAAAGGTCTCGCCGATCACACCGTCATCGCTCGCGCCGATCTGGTGGACCGCAATGGCGAACTTCTCGCCCGCGATCTACCGGTCCAGGACCTTTATGCCCGTCCCCATGTCTTCTGGGACAAGGACCAGGCGGCACACGATCTGGCCAAAGCCACCGGCGGCGACGAAAAGCGCCTGCGCGAGAGTTTCGACAATACCAAGCATCCCTATGTGCTGATCGCGCGCCAGATCACGCCCGACACGGGAGACAAGGTGATGCATCTGGGCCTGCCGGGCCTGGAATTCGAACCCAGCGCCAAGCGCTACTATCCGGGCGGCCGCATCGCCGCCCAGCTTGTAGGCGTCACCGATCCCGACAATAACGGCCTGTCGGGATTGGAACTTGGATTTGAAGACCGGCTGCGCACCGAATCCGACGCGCCGGAACCTGTGGTCACGTCCATCGACTCGCGGGTGCAGTACATCCTCTCCCACGAAGTCGAGGACCAGCGCGAAACCTTCAGCGCGCGTGCCGCCGGTGGCGTGGTGATGGATGTGCGAACCGGCGAGATCATCGCCATGGTCTCGCTGCCCGACTTCGATCCTAATGGGCGCGATCTCAAGGGCAGCGACTCCACCCGCAACATCATGGCCCAGGATGTCTATGAACTGGGTTCGGTGTTCAAGATTTTCACTTTCACCCAGGCGATGGAAGATCACACCGTCAATTTGGACGAGATATTCACCATCGGCCAGGGCTACAAGATCGGCAAATTCACCATCCACGAAGCCGAACACATGCCGGCCACCTTGTCGGCGCGCGATATCCTGGCGCAATCCTCCAACATCGGCACTGCGCAGATTGCGCTGCGCGATGGCGGCGTCAAGCAGAGGAAATTCCTGGAGCATATGGGCCTGCTTACGCCCGTCCGCACCGAATTACCCGAGCATGCCAGGCCGCTCTATCCCGCCAATTGGGGCACCATCGAAACCGCCACCATCGCTTTCGGCCAGGGCATTTCGGTGAGCCCGCTGCGCTTCGTCGCTTCGGCGGCTTCGGTGGTCAATGGCGGGCGTGAGATCTCCCCCACTTTCATCAAGACCGACGCCGACCGGCGTGGCGCTCAGCTGATACCGGCGCAGACCAGCGAAACCATGCGCGGCCTGCTGCGCTATGTGGTGACCAACGGAACCGGCAAGAATGCCAATGTCGAAGGTTACGACGTGGGTGGTAAGACCGGGTCGGCCCAGGTGCCTGGGCCGGGCGGGCGTTATATCCCGCACGCGCTCCGCACCTCTTTCTTCGCGGCGTTCCCCGTCGAGGATCCCCGCTATATCCTCTTCGTGCTGCTGGATCAGCCCCATGGCATCAAGGCCACCGGCGGTTTCGCGCTGGCCGGCCAAACCGCCGCGCCCCTGGCTGGCCGGGTGATCGCGCGTATCGCGCCCCTGCTGGGCGTCCCCAATCAAGCACCGCCGGCCATTCTGGCGGATGGAAATTCATAATAGCGCCCCATTCGGCGACGAATGTGACGAGCAAGAAAGATAATACGCCATGGTGGCGGCAAAGAATTTGAGCGGCCTCGATCTCAGGGGCCTGACCAGCGACAGCCGCAAGGTTGAGCAAGGGTTTCTGTTCGCGGCCCTGGCCGGGAGCAAGACCGACGGCGCGCGCTTCCTCAAGGACGCCGTCGCCAAAGGTGCGGGCGCGGTGCTGGGCCGTCCCGAGTTGGCCGAAGACGCCAAGGCTTTGGGCGTGGTCTTCATCGGCGACGAAAACCCGCGTCTCAGGCTGGCGCGCATGGCGGCGGAGTTCTACGGCGCCCAGCCCGAAACCGTGGCTGCTGTCACCGGCACCAAGGGCAAATCCTCTATTGTCGCCTTCCTGCGCCAGATCTGGACGCAGCTGGGAATGAAGGCGGCCAGCCTTGGCACGGTGGGCGTGGTCGCGCCCAAGGGCGAGATCCCGCTCGACAACACCACGCCCGATCCGGTGGAGATCCATCGCCTCTTGGCCGAGTTAAAGCATGACGGCGTGGATCATCTCGCCATCGAGGCTTCCAGCCACGGGCTCGATCAATATCGCCTGGACGGCGTCTTTGTGCGGGGCGCGGCTTTCACCAATCTCACCCGCGATCACCTGGATTATCACCGCACCTTCGAGGATTACCTCGCGGCCAAGCTCCGGCTTTTCACTGAAGTGGTAGCGGAAGACGGTGTCGGCGTGATCAATCGCGATGCCGAACATAGCGACGCTTTCATCGCCGCCGCGAAGAAGCGCGGCCTGACCTTGATTACCGTGGGCGAAGCCGGCGAGACCATCAAACTTCTCTCCCGCCAAAGCAAAGGCGAGGCGCAGGCCCTGACGATTGGTTATGGCGGCAAAACCTATCCCGTGCTGTTGCCGCTGGCCGGCGCCTTCCAGGCCTCCAATGCCCTGGTCGCGGCAGGCCTGGCGATTGGCCTGGGCGAGGATGCGGAAAAAGTTTTCGCCACATTGGCGCAACTCAAAGGTGCGCCCGGGCGAATGGAGAAAGTGGCCTTCGCGGTAAGCGGCGCACCGATCTATGTGGATTACGCCCATTCGCCTGACGCGCTGGAGAAAGTGCTGAAGGCGCTGCGCCCCCATACCGACAACAAGCTGCGCGTGGTGTTCGGCTGCGGCGGCGACCGCGACAAGGGCAAGCGGCCCCTGATGGGCCAGATCGCGGCGGCGCTGGCCGATGATGTGATCGTTACCGACGACAATCCCCGCAGCGAAGACGCCGCCATCATCCGCAAGGAAGTGATGGCCACCGTGCCCAATGGGCGCGAGATCGGCGACCGCGCCCAGGCGATCCGCGCCGCCATCGCCGCTCTGCAGGCAGGCGATGTGCTGGTGCTGGCGGGCAAAGGCCATGAGACCGGCCAATATGTGAAGGACAAAGTGCTGCCTTTCTCCGACCGCGAAGAGGCAGTGAAAGTGGCGCTGTCGCTGGGAGGGCGGGCAGCATGACGCTCTGGACCGCCGCCGAAGCCGAGGCTGCAACCTTGGGCAACGCCAGCAAGGATTTCGCCGTCTCGGGGATTTCCATCGACACCCGCACCTTGAAGGCGGGCGATCTGTTCGTGGCGCTCAAAGGTGCGCGCGATGGCCATGAGTTTGTGGAAGCCGCGTTCAAAGCCAAGGCTGGCGCCGCGATGGTGAGCCATGCACCGGCTTCATCAATGGGCGCGTTGCTGACTGTGGCCGACACCCAGCGCGGCCTGGAAGATTTGGCCCGGGCCTCCCGCGCCCGCAGCAACGCCAGGATCATCGCCGTCACCGGCAGCGCCGGAAAGACCACCACCAAGGAAATGCTCCGGCATTGTTGCAACGCCCTGGGCCGCACCCATGCTTCGGCGGCGTCGTACAACAACCATTGGGGCGTGCCGCTCAGCCTCGCTTCCATGCCGCGCGACACCGAATATGGCGTGTTCGAGGTCGGCATGAATCATGCCGGCGAAATTCGCAATCTGGTCTCTTTCGTGCGTCCACACGTGGCGATGATCACCACCATCGCTGCCGCCCATCTGGAATTCCTCGGTTCCTGCGAAGCCATCGCCGACGCCAAGTCGGAAATCTTTGAAAGCCTGGCGCCCGGCGGCGCGGCGCTGATCCCATCGGACTCGCCCTATGCGGCGCGCCTTGTCCGGCGAGCGGAGCAGGCGCAAGTGAGCCGCATCCTGCGCTTCGGCCATCAGGGCGACGCCAGACTCGTTTCCTTCGAGACGGCAGGCGAGGGCATGCGGATCAAGGCCGATATATTGGGCCGCGCCGTGGACTGCCTGATCGGCGCACAGGGCGCTCACATCGCCATGAACGCGGTGGCGGCGCTGGCGGCGGTGGCGCTGGCGGATGGCGATGTGCTGAACGCGGCGGCTGCGCTGAAAGATTTCACCGCCCTCAAGGGGCGGGGCGCGCGTTTCCAGGCGGCAGGCATTGATGTGATCGACGAAAGCTACAACGCCAATCCCGCTTCCATGGCAGCCGCACTGGCTCTTCTGGCCAACGCGCCGGGCCGCAAGCTGGCCGTTTTGGGTGACATGCTGGAGATGGGCGAGGATGGCCCCAAGCTTCATGCCGCGTTAGCTGACCCGATCGCCGCCGCGCATACCGATCTGGTCTTTGCCTCCGGCCGACAGATGAAAGCGTTATGGGACGTGCTGCCGCCGGTGCGGCGGGGGGCCTATGCCGAGACTTCCATGGGTTTGGTGGAGCAACTGACCGCGTCGCTGAAACCCGGCGACACGGTTCTGGTCAAGGGCTCCTTGGGCAGCCGCATGGCGGTGATCGTCGAAGCCCTGAAAGAGAAGGCGGGCTGATGTTGTATTATTTGTCTCTCCTTACGCACACTGACCAGTTGGCCTTCTTCCGGCTGTTCGGCTACCTCACCTTTCGCTCCGGCGCGGCGGTGATGACATCACTGCTGATTGCCTTTCTCATCAACCCAGCCCTGATCGCATGGCTGAAAAAGCGCCAGGGCAAGGGCCAGCCCATCCGCGCCGATGGGCCGCAACGCCATATCCTGGCCAAGGCGGGCACACCTACGATGGGCGGTCTGCTGATCCTGATCCCCTGGGTCGCTTCGACCTTGTTATGGGCCAGTCTCTCCAACCGCTATGTCTGGGTGGTGCTGATGGTGACGGTGGCGTTCGGGATGCTGGGCTTCCTGGACGATTATTATAAGGTCACCAAGCGCACCGCCGACGGCCTGTCCGGCCGCACCCGCCTTCTGATCGAATTCATTGTCGCCTTCGTCGCCACTTGGGCGATCATGAGCGTCGAGACGCCGGCTCTGTCCGGCGCGCTGGCTATTCCCTTCATCAAAACCGCGCTTCTGCCACTGGGCCTGTTCTTCATTATCGTGGGCGGTTTCGTGATCACCGGCGCCGCCAATGCGGTGAATTTCACTGACGGGCTGGATGGCCTGGCCATTGTGCCGGTGATGATCGCGGCCGCCACGTTCACCCTGATCGTCTATCTGGTCGGCAACGAGAAATTCTCGGGCTATCTGCAAGTCCCCTATGTGGAAGGTTCAGGCGAACTGGCCGTGTTTTTAGCCGCTTTGGTCGGCGCGGGTTTGGGCTTCCTCTGGTACAACGCGCCGCCCGCCGCCATTTTCATGGGCGACACGGGTTCGCTGTCGCTGGGCGGCGCGCTGGGCGCGGTCGCCATAGTGGCCAAGCATGAGATCGTGCTCGCCATCGTCGGCGGCCTGTTCGTGCTCGAGACCGTGTCGGTGATCGTGCAGGTGATCTCCTTCAAGCTCACCGGCAAGCGCGTCTTCCGCATGGCGCCCATCCATCATCATTACGAACAGCTGGGCTGGACCGAGCCCACCATCGTGATCCGTTTCTGGATCGTGGCGGTGGTGCTGGCGCTGGCCGGCCTCGCCACTTTGAAACTCCGGTAGGGGCATGATCGCGGCCAGGGGCTTTTCGGGAAAAATCGTCGCCGTGTTCGGGCTGGCCCGCACGGGCTTGGCCTCTGTGCGCGCCTTGAAGGAAGGCGGCGCCGAAGTGATCGCCTGGGACGACAATGCCGGCGCGCGCGACGCAGGACACCAAGCCGGCGCGCAGATCACGCCTTGGCGCGAATGGGCGTGGGAGACTATCGCGGCCCTGATTCTCAGCCCTGGCGTGCCGCTCACCCATCCCCGCCCGCATGAAGTCGTCGTCCACGCCGCGAATGCAAAAGTGCCCGTGATCGGCGATGTGGAATTGTTCGCGCGCGAGATTCGCCCCGATGCCGGTAAGCCCGGCAAAGCGCCTGTGATCGCCATCACCGGGACCAATGGTAAATCCACCACCACGGCGCTGATCGGCCATATCCTGGCCAGCGCCGGATATGACGCGCAAGTCGGCGGCAATATCGGCAAGTCGGTGCTGGAATTGACCCCGCCCGGCCCGAAAACGATTTATGTGCTGGAGATGTCCAGCTTCCAGATCGACCTCACGCCAGGGCTTCACCCCGATGTGGCGCTGCTCTCCAATCTCACGCCTGATCACATCGACCGTCATGGCAGCATGGCGAATTATGCCGCCATCAAAGAACGGCTGTTGCGCCAGGTCCCCAAGGACGGCCAGATCGTGGTGGGCGTGGATGACGATACCAGCGCCGCGATCTTCACCGCGCTCTCAGCTGCGGGCGGGGCGCCGGCGACGCCGGTGTCGGTGGGAAAGGTCCTGGGCCGCGGTGTTTTTGTGGTCGATGGCGCGCTCTATGACGCCCAAGGCCAGCGCGCCGCCAAGATGATGGCGGTGGAAGAGGCGCAGCGCCTGCCAGGCGCGCACAATTGGCAGAACATGGCGCTGGCCTATGCCGCCACCCGGATTTTCGTGAAAGACCCGCGTGTCATCACTGCCGCGATCGCTTCTTTCCCTGGCCTGGCCCATCGCATGGAGGACGTGAGCCGCATCGGCAAGACGCGCTTCATCAATGATTCGAAAGCCACCAATGCCGATGCCGCCGCCCGGGCGCTAGCCTGTTATCCGGATATTTTCTGGATCGCCGGCGGCAAACCCAAGGAAGGCGGCATTTCCGGCCTGATGCCGTATTTTCCCCGCATCCGCAAAGCCTATCTGATCGGCGAGGCGGCGCATGATTTCTCCCGCACCTTGGATGGCAAGGTGATCTATGACTTGTCGAACACGCTCGACAAGGCGGTGGAGCGCGCTGCCGCCGATGCCGCGGCCTCGCAAGCGCCGGCGCCCGTGGTGCTGCTGTCGCCGGCCTGCGCGTCTTACGACCAGTTCAAGGATTTCGAACAGCGCGGCGACATGTTCCGCGCCCTGGTGGCGAAACTTCCCCGCGAAGTGAGGGCGGCGTCATGAGCATCTCGCGCGCCGACAAGGGCGGCTTCGCCAATTGGTGGTTCACGGTGGACAAGGTGGCGCTCACCACCATGGGCCTGCTGCTGAGCATCGGCTTGATGCTGGCCTTCGCCGCCAGCCCCGCCATCACCGGCGGTCCCGTTACGGCGGGCGATTTCCACTATGCGGTGCGCCAGCTGGCCTTCGCGGCGGTGGCGCTGTCCATCATGGCGGGCGCGTCGCTGCTCACCTTGCGTCAGGTCAAGATCGTGGCGGCGCTGATTTTTGCCGGCGCATTGATCGGTTCCTTCCTCGTGTTGTTCCTGGGCAGCGATGTGCTGGGCGCGCGGCGAGAGCTGAATTTTGGGTTCATGAGTTTGCAGCCTTCGGAATTCCTCAAGCCCGGCTTCGCCGTTCTCGCCGCCGCGGTTTTGGCCGACCGCGCGCGTATGGCGCTGCCCAAGCCGGCCATCACGCTTCTTCTGATCCTGCCCGCCATCGTCATCCTGCTGCTGCAGCCCGATGTGGGAC
>Ga0209483_1001387_pt1 | contig 18338 bp, 13 predicted proteins | sample NGEPerA_FD_184508 | JGI IMG/M metagenome (GOLD analysis project Ga0209483, IMG submission 184508) | Arctic peat soil microbial communities from the Barrow Environmental Observatory site, Barrow, Alaska, USA - NGEE PermafrostL2-A... | ecosystem: Environmental > Terrestrial > Soil > Wetlands >... | reverse complement strand
GAATGGTCCAGCCATTGACTACAACGGTGGCCGCCCGTTTTGATGCTGTCAAAGCTCGATCGCACCTTCAATCGGAGCGTCGTGATCGATATCAACTCTGGCCCACAGCGCCTCGGCGCGCTCGAGCAACGACTCCGGAATGAGCGAGATCCGCTCCGGGTGAGTCTTCAGGTCCCTGGCTAGAAACGCCAGAAAGCCTTCCACCACTGGATCGTCCCGGCGATCTTCGGAGGCGTTCACCAGCCGAACCTCACTACCGTCAATCACGTAGCCGATCTTGTCGCCGGGCGCGAGATGCAGCAGCTCGCGCACCAGCGATGGTGGGGTCGTCTGGGAGGCCGCCGTAAGGGTGCTCGTGAGCAATCTTCCCCCTTCTCTGTTGGAGTCCATAATCCATTGTATGGTAATGCAAATCCATTACCCAGGCAAGCGGGACCGACCCACGGTCGTCATTCCCGGGTCGTCATTCCACGGTCGTCATTCCCGCGAAAGCGGGAATCCACGTTATCGATCTGCAAGTGCGATGAATTCAGGAAGCCGATCGGCAGCAGATGGGTTCCCGCTTTCGCGGGAATGACGACGCTCCAGCGCCCGCTGAAAGTCAGCGACCGAAACGGTGTTGAGCACCGCCGCCGTTATCGCACCCGTCGGCACCCGGCCATTCTCTCCATAGAGGAACGGCGTCAACCGGTTCCGCCCACGCACATCGATGCCCGAATTGTGAACCTTCACCTCGAGCACGAAATCCGCGCTGCGCGAGTCCGCTGTGGGCTTGGCGGCAAGATATCGACTGGTGCGATCGAGGGTGCGACCCGGCATGAGACCGCGACATCGACGAGCGCTGTAGCACTATCCAGGCGAGACCGCGCACGCCGCCCTGAGATCTCCTTCGCGACACCGGACCCCCCGCGCGACGACAGCGGTCACCGGATCGCTCGCCGCCACGTCGTACCACCCCGTCAGCAGCACCGGCCGCGGCGGCGCGATATACACCACCGCGAGCGAGCGACTCTCGAAGTTGTATTCCGACAGATGGTTGTGCCCACCGCAGCCGCTGGCTGCGCCGAGGATGGCGAGGGAGGCAGCGAGAGTCGATACGGCGCGAGCATGGGATACTATAGGATGGAACATCGCTGTCTCCTGCGGTCTGGGGGGACAATTCCTGACGCCCGGGTTCCCAGGTCCGGCACAGGTCCAAAGTGGCACTGCGGGGGGCGCCGGCGATATGCTTTGAAGCATGGCCGATGAGATGACGGAAGGAGAACGGAAGACCGCGGAAGTGACCAAGCAGGCGCTGATCGAAGTCGCGATGAGGGCCTATGAGGAGGCTGGGCTGTCGGGGCTTTGCGAGGAAGGACGGTGAGAGGCGGCTATCGGGCGATGCGAAGCTACGAGGTGAAGAAGGTCGTCGACCCGAACGCCTGATCGGGGCTTCGAATACGGGTCGGCGGGCCGATACTATGGCCTTCAGGAGCCTACTTCCAAACAAATAGACGTTACTTTTCCTCGTAAACAGACGTCTAGTATTGATGGTTGGAGCTCGCTCCGAAATCACAAATTGTGCGCCCCTCCGGGGTCGCGATAAAGGCAAACCTATCGAAAGGTAGGGACGCAAAGCCACGAGGCTAAAGCACGGATGACTGTGCCAGGCTAGTCGGGTCACCGAACGAAGAACCTTAGGAGATGGGCGTATGTTTCCTCGTATGATATTGCTGGGCTCGATTGTAGCCTCGCTCTTCTGTGGGATTGCCTCCTGCAGCGAAGCGAGCAAGGCGCTCGATCTCGCGCCGCCAATGAAGCGAGTGCCACTGCGTATCTCGATCTCTCCCGATTCAAGCAAGCTTACCGTTGGCGATACAGTTGTCCTCCACGCAACCGTTCTCGATTCGCTAGGGCATCAGCTTGCGGACAGCGTGGAAACATGGAGCAGCTCAGATACGTCCGTCGTCCGCGTTTCCCCAACCGGCGTAGTCACGGCATTGACCGCTGGCGAAGTGACTGTAACTGCTCAGTTGAAGGACACCACACAGGCTGCCAAAATTTGGATCTCTGACACAGCAAAAGCGAGCGATCACACCGGCGCACCCTCCTCAATGTTGCCGGCCCCGGTGGGTTCGTTGACATCAGTTGAGATGATGCCGGTGGTTGCGGCAACGCAACTCCGTAACGGACTCGGCTTCAATGTTGATCCAAGTCAGCTATGGCAACTGCAAGCGGCTCACGATGCTGGCGCAACGGAGGTCAGGATGCAATTCGACTGGCCTTCGGTAGAACGTAGCGCCGGCCAACTTGCTCTTCCAAAACAGTTCGAAGACGCGCTAGCCAATTCTGTTCAACTTGGGCTCGAACCGTTAATTGTGGCAGCTTATGGACCTGGCGGTCCGTCGCTTCCAACGTTAACACTGGCGAGTCCGGCGGTTCCAGGAGACACTTCGATCCGCGTAGCAGAGAGAGGCACACTCGCCCAAGTCGTGCTGGGTTCTGCATTCATTATTGGTGCAGACGGGCAACAGCTAGTGTCTCAATCATACGCGTCCTATTTCGGCGGTCTAGTAACTAATGCCGATCAACAAACGGGTCAAATCTTCCTCGCTGCGCCGGTCTCGCGAGCGCTTTCGATAGGAACCCAAGTAAAGATCGTGAATCGCCTTTATAAGCTTGCTGGTACGGGACCCAACGATCCTTCTGTGCAAGCGTACATTCGGTACGTGCAATTTCTGGCAGGTAGAATTGCTTCCTACGGAGTAGCGGGCCGCGTGGAAATTTGGAACGAGCCACCCTGGGAGGGAGATAGATGGGATGGTGGAGCACCATGTTTCTTTGCAAGAGCAGCGCAACGAGTTGGTTGCGTCGACTACAACTTCAGCTTCGCGTTAGCGCTTATGGCCACTACTCCACCTGGCCGCGTTAGATACAATTGGGGGGGCACGCACAAAACAGGCTTCGCCTCAGTGTTAGCAGGTGGCAACATAGGAATACCTGCTACTAGGACTCGTGACGAGATTCTAAACTCAGTTGCATCTGAATCATTTCATCCATACGGCGCAAGCCCCGAGCACCACGCGTGGGATCCGCAATGTTTGGCTCAATCAGGCTCGAATCCGTTTCCGTGCTCACTGCCTGGAACAGATGCAACATCAAACTTTAAGTGGGCAAGAAAGCTGGCTGAGGATCATTTGTCGACTTACGGGTGGACAATTGAGCAGAATATTACCGAGACGGGTGTTCTCACGTCTAATCAAGCTGCTAAGACAAGATTCATCCTTCGAACCTTCATCACTTACCATGCTCTCGGGTTTCAGCGGATCAACTTCTTTAAACTCGCGGACGGTTCTGCGAGTACGTCTAACTACGGTTTTATGGACGCTGGCCTACACACTGCGTATCCGGTCTACAACGCATTAAAAGCGTTTCTGGGCGATCTAGATGCGCTCGAAACACCGACTGCCTTACCAGCGACGACATCGCTTCCTTCGGTCGTATCGTATCAGGGCACCTGGCCGCTTATGGTTGTTCCGATAGTGGGAATCAGGGCTTCAACAGCTGGTACATCTGTACTACTTGTTTTGTGGCAGCGGACATATCCATCTGGCGGCGGCCAATTTGACACCATTATATCGCCCGGTCCCGGACAAGCAAATGTGAAACTTCCCACTGGATTGCACCCGACAGGAGCTTGGTCGCTAACCGACAGATCGCCGTCAAAATTCCAGGTACAAGCGGACGGCACGATAAGCATTAATGTTACAGACAATCCAACCGTGCTGCAGCTCGATCCGTGACTTGGGCAAACTCACTCACATGATTTACGCACGTAGTGCGCTACTTCAAGATCCTTTTCAACGAGCATAGTGAATCGTCCCGATGTTTGCGCCAGTAATTCCTGTCGCAGGTTATGATCGCGGACATTGTACATACTCTGACTTACTCGCCGAGTGCATGTGAGTACGCATCGTAGATTCTTTCAGCGATTCGATCCCAACTATACGTTTCATCTACTTGCCTGCGTCCCGCCGCGCCTAGCTCAGATCGCCGCAGACTATTCACAGCAAGTTTGTTAATAGTATCGGCAATATCAGCAGGGTGTCCTTCGCGGAAGATCAGCCCGCCCGAACCGACCACTTCAGGAATCGCACCCGAATTTGACCCAATAACTGGCGTGGCACATGCATGTGCCTCAATAATAACGCGACCAAACTGCTCCTTCCATCTCGACGTTGTGCGGGACGGCAACGCAAGCACATCAATGGCATTCATGAATTCCGGCAGTTGGTCATGCGATTGGGGCGGTAGCAACCTTACACGTGCACCAAGTCCTAATTCTGCTGATCGTTTCTTAATTGCCTCGCAAAGCGGCCCGCTTCCAACAAGCGCCAAATTGACGGACACAGCGCACAAGCACAAAGCATCCAAAAGGTCGAAAATTCCCTTCTCGTCGACGAACCGCCCAACATAGCCAACGACAAATCCTGACAATTGCAACTTGGCGCGGCACTGTTGCCTATCTATTGGGCGAAAACGTGTCTTATCAACTCCGTTGGGTATCACTGTTGTCGGTCCATCAAATCCCTTGGACCGAAGAACAGATACCGCGTCGCGACTTCTTCCGATAGCCATATCTATGTTGCGTAGGGTGTACGATCGGAATGTCTCGAATGGGAAGGGGAGCGTCTTGCTGATGTTTTGCTCAGTCTCAGAAACTATTCTTGTGCGTGGAAGGTGCCTACCCACTTCCCAGCACGCATGAGCGCTCACCAAGCTCCACGGCTCTTCCCAAATATCGACTACATCTGGCCGAAAGTCTGCTAAAAGCTTAGCGAGACGAGGATACCAGTGAAGATATGATTGCGCGGGGCCGGCCCACGGCCATGCAACATCTCCGATCTCGACATGAAATGGATAGCTGCGTGCATCCGCGGAACGCAACCATTTGCCGTAGTGACGCCATCGGTCAGGTATCAATACACACAAATCCAAGCCAGGGAGTTTGCTCAATCCTTCCGCGCGCGCGTGGCCCCCTTCGGCCAACAGCTGTGAGGTATGCGAGACAAGAAGAGTTCTCATTGGACGGAGTGATACCAATCCGCAACTGCACCTATCACGAACGGCCTTCCGAGCGAGGCAACTGACGGACGTACAGGCACGCTTGACCAATAATCTGTTTCATTCGCCTACAGACCCAAAGACAATGCCGCCAAGGATCGTTCGACGACTTCGGTGAAGCGCCGTCGGAACTCTTGCTCGCTAAAGCGCGCAGCGTGTTGCCTAATAAGGCGCTTGTCCCAGGCTTTGGATTCAATCGCTTCGACTGCTCGCAGTAGAGACTCAACTGATTGTTCTTCGAAGAAGACTCCGGTGCGCTGAGGCACTACGGTATCAAGCGCGCCACCGGCGCGGTACGCGATAACCGGGCGCCCCGCGGCGTTCGCTTCCAATGGAGTGATACCGAAATCCTCTTCACCTGGTAGCACAAACGCGCGACAGCGACTGTAATATTCCGCTACCTCGTTGTCAGGTAGCCGTCCTAAGAAGCGTACGTTGCGTGCCGCACGCCCTTCGAGGTCATGTCGGGCTGGACCGTCGCCGATGACTACTAATGGCCGGCCCGCCTTACTAAACGCGTCCACAGCGAGATCGACTCGCTTGTAGGTATTTAGGCGAGAAACGATTAGGTAGTAATCTTCATCTACATCGGAAAGGTGCTGCCGAGAAGTATCTACCGGGGGAAAAATAACTTGGCTACCACGGCCGTAATACCGACTGATACGCTCTGCTCCGGCGGAAGAATTGGCGACATACACATGTGGCCGATTGCACGTTCTTACGTCCCAGGTTTTCATGCGGCGGATCACTGGTGGCAGTAAAGATTGCAAAATGCGAGGAACTTTTTCGCGTTCCATATACCGGTCATAATCCCACACGAACCGCATTGGCGTATGGCAGTAGCATATGTGACATGCGCCGGCTCTCACCTTAGCGCCTTTCGCAAATGCGCTGCTACTGCTAATTACAAGATCGTACGCGGAAAGATCAAAACGTTCGATCGCATAACCGTAAAAGGGGAAGTAAAGCTTGAAGTCACGAGTGATATTTGGAATGTGCTGCATCCAAGAAGGTCGAATATCTGCATCCTTCAGAGAAGGCCAGAGGGACGCGCGATCAAGAATCGAGGTATAGATAGGCGCACTCGGGAACATATCGTGGAGCACGCCGACCACGCGTTCCGCACCGCCGGCCTGATTGAGATAATCATGAACTATGGCAGTTTTTACTTGCATCTGACTTCAGCAATTTGCTGCGATATCTGTGCAAGCATCCTATTCATACAGAATTCAGCACGAGCACTTAAGCGTCCCGTCGATGCAATGCCGCTTGCGACCGCCGGCAAGTCAAAGAGTTGCTGAATCTTCTCCGCAAGTTCCGCAGCATCGCCCGGAGTTGTAAGGAATCCGGTGTCGCCATCGGAAATTATCTCCTGTGTGCCACCGCCGCGAGTAGCTATGACAGGACGCCCAGACAACATTCCTTCAACAATCACCCGGCCGAATGGCTCACTGGTTACTGACGTGTGTACGACAACGTCAACTAATTGCATCAGCGCGGACACATCTTCGCGAAATCCAAGAAAGTGCACGCGGCCGTCGATTCCAAGCGCCTTTGCCTGCAAGCGAAGTGCTAGCGCATAATCCTTTTCGTCAAACAGCGCACCGCCAACTATAAGGGCATGCACTCCAGGCAGTCTCGCCACTGCGTTCAAGAGAACATGTTGGCCCTTCCATGGTGCCAAACGACTGAAGGAGCCTACGGTGCGCACGTCGGGCACCCCGATGTTTCTTCGTAGGTCTGCAATTAACGAGGGCTCTGTAACCCCGTACAGGTCCGCATCGATACCATTATATATGACGCGAACTTTGCTGGGGGAGCCGCCGTTCTTGATGAAGGCATCAGCACTGGCATGCGAGTTGGCAATCACGCGCGCTGCGAAGTGATTCGCCAACCAAACAACTAACTTGATATTCTGGGCACTGAAGTGATCGCGTATAAGGATATCGTGTAGGTGCCATATTACTGGTCGCCGAGCAAGATACCCCGAAATAGCGGCGACAACAAACGCCTTTTGTGAATTCGCATACAAGAGACTTGCCTTCTTTGCACGAACTGCTACCTCTATTATGACGCGGATGAGACTGAGAAGCGCTGATGCTGTGGGCGCCGTATCACTACGCGTCAGTCCCAGCGTACCCCGAGCTGTCCGAGCAATGGTTGTTTGAATTCCTTGCTCAACTGCCCACTGTGTTAGTGGTCCGGACTGAAAGCAGACGAGAGACCCTAGTTCAGTACGCTGCATGAGGTCTCGAAGGAATAATTCCCCTCCGCCAAATTCCGCAGACTGGTTAAGGAACATAACTTTACGGCGTGGCCGTGGCCCCCTAGAACCGCTTCGGCTGTTGATCATATGCTCGGGCACTCCCGAATTAGGTAAGCGAATGCCAATTGTCGGTGCCGAAACGGCGTAAGCGCGATGCGACTTGCATGCCGAGGAAAGTCCAAAGTACCGTACCGGCAACTGCGGTGAAGATATTGCCGAACCACGCAGCGAGCAGTGTAGCTATCGTTATTGCCCGTGCCACCTTTGCGAATAAATCGGTGTTTCGTTCTTCTCGTTTCAGGCTCCGCCTCGCCAATATTAGCACGGCGCAGAGGTAAAGGGTTCCACCCATCCATCCCAGCGAATAGAACACATCTTGGAATCCATTTTCTATAGGCGCGGTAGATCCATTACCGCCGGTAAGCACCCAAGCCATACCGGTTGCTCCGGTCCCCATTCCCAAAGGACTCTCCAAAATTCGGTCGTTATATTCGGCGAAGAGTTGCCGCCTCGCGAGGTAACTTCCATCCGTCGTTAAGCTCGCGATTGATCCCGCGCGAGATACAAGCACGCTAGCAAATGGTTGGATGTTACTTAGAACTAGAATGACGAACGATAGCAATAAGATTGCGATAGGAGCAAGACGTCGGCGCCCCGGCAGGTACAATAGATAGAGTCCAAGACCGAGAGCCAATTCTCCCCAAGCCGTCCGGACTTGTGTCATCATCAAGGACGCAGCGCCGGGCACTGCCGCCAAACATCTCTTCCATACTTGCGACGGCCATGCGAAGGTGACAAGTAGCCCCGCTGTCAGCACTGCGGCAAATGGTCCAAAGGAATTGAGCGTCCCGAACAACCGAACCTTGAACGGTTCCGGGTTTAGAGCGTTGCTCTGCAAGCTCGCGGTTATCCAGTAAACGTCCCACGGCGGTGGACTTACGAACTGCCAGACCCCATATACACCCAGGATGAGCAAGCTGGAGATAAAGACTCTGGCTAACATCCGGCGCATATCCGAGTACCATTCAGGATGAAGCGCTAGATAAATCCCAAAGGTGACAGGCGCGAGCCATGTAGTTAGCCCATATCCCGCGGCGAGAATACCGACGTGAGCTATACCGACAACAAAACCATACGCGAGTGCTACCAAGACTAACAGGAACGGATAGAGCGTCCGTCGCAGAAGCTTAGGAGCATGGTAAGAAACGGATAGTAGCGATAGTCCGGTCACTACCAACGGAGCCAATAATATTGGATTATTGGAGCGAAACCCAAGTTGATAGTCAACTAATCGTCGAACAAAGGGCGACAAGAACAATATCCACCACGCAAAGCCGACATATAAGCTTGGTTGAACGAAAAAGAGCAGAAGTGCTATCAGTATTGCAAGCGGGGTGTAAACTACAAGAACGACTGAAGCCGCGTGCACTGCCAACCCAACTGCATTTACGCTTATAAAAAAACCTATAGCAAGCAAACCTAGTCGTTCTGCAGGATTCAAACTGTTTGCTCGCCTCTCGCCGGCCTTGTAGTCAACGTACGTTACTATTGGGGTAACGCTTGGCGACGGATCGACGGTCATAACTCTGCCGAGTGTGGGATCGCATTCCGGATCGTCGCAGCCAATTGAGACACAAACCTTTCGATGGAAAAGTTCTTTGCACGCTCACACGCAGCATTCTCTATAGTCCGACAAAGTTCCGTATCTTCCAATCCCGACCTGACGGCCGCTGCTAGCGCCGTCGGTTCTGCGCTGTCAATCAGAAGCCCACTTATGCCATGCTGTATGATCTCGGACGGACCGCCGCTATTAACGGCAACAACAAACTTGCCCATCGCCATCGCCTCCACGACCCCTATCCCGAACGGTTCGGCGGTTGATGCGTTTACAACAACGTCCATGGCGGCGAGCGACCTCCTAACATCGCGCTGGAATCCCAGTATGTGCACTTTATCGAGGATACCTAACTCAGCCGCCCGCTTACGAAGGTATGTCTCATAAGCCGGCTCGAGAGCGTGTCGACCACCAACGATCAAACAGTGCAAGTTAGGGTGACGAAGCGACATGAGTGCTACGGCGCTTAGCAAGATATGGGCTCCTTTCCATACCTGAAGCCTACCGACGAGTCCGACAGTGCGCACATCCGGTGGTAAGCCTATTTCGCCGAGTATTTCTTCGCGGGTTCCTAACTGGCATCGGAAAAATCGATGAGTGTCGACGCCCGGATATACCACAAGGATAGGCGTTTGCCGTGTCCATCTAGCTTGGGAGATAGCAGCAGCATGCGAGCAAGCGAGAATCATCGTCGCTGGCATAAGCGCCGTCAAGACTGTAATCGCATCGCGATGCGGAATCTCGTGGCGGTACCAGATTAGCGGCTTGCTTGTACCGCTAGTAGCAAGCCAGTTAAAGATATGTGCTTTCGCCATCCAGCCTAGGACGGCATCCACGTGTTCGTTAGCTACAATCCGGCGAATCGCTAATGCGGCGCGAACGATCCGAATCGGCTGACGTAGTCTTCCGGCATCAACTACATATGCGGGAAAGCCGAGATCGTTCACCTCAGTCACCATGGGACCATCCTGCAAAAACACGACGACCCAGTCGATCCCGCTAGAGCGATTGCTCCTTAGCAGGTCGAGTAGTAAGGTCTCTGAGCCACCCAACCTCTCAGCAAGCGGCATTACAAGTAGGATCCTCAACCCTTCCTCATTGAATCCTCGTTGGGTACTACCAATGTGCCCAGCTCGACAGTTGCCACCAACGGCACAGACATGGCTCCGCACTCTGTTCTGCGAGTCACAACTACTTATTGAGAGTAGCAACGAGTCTTAGATGCTCGTTCCCGATCTCGTTCCAGCCGTACCGTTCTGACGACGATAACGCTCCTAATGAAAGGCGATAACGCAGCTGCGCGTCGTCCCTAAGTTGCTCAATGCGCTCGCGAATCGATTGCGGAGAAGCCCCTACAAAGTACCCGTTCACACCGTCGCTGACGAGCTCTTCAGTCCCATTAATACGGAGTGTGAGCAATGGCAGGCCGGATGCGGCAGCTTCTAGAGTAGCAAGTGAAAATGCCTCGTATCTCGACGGGAAGGCAAAGATGTCGGCAGCCGCGTAGTAATCTTGAGGCCTCGTCGTATGCGGGATAAATACTACCTTATCGGTTGCGTGAAGCTCAGACGCTATTCCTCTGAATTCCGCAATGTTTCCTCGACCCACCACCACGAGCACAACCTCGCGCAATGGTGTTACCGCCCGAATTACGTCCGGCAAGCCTTTGCGATGCCAATCTCCACCTACAAATAGCACAATACACGCGCTTTCTGGTAGGCCCAGCCGACGCCGAAGCTCATTTTTCTGCATGACCGTCGGAGTGGGCTTAAACACTTCACGATCAACTCCGTTGGGAATCACCAGAATTCGTTCTGGATCGACGTTATAGTGGTCTACTAGCTCTCGCCCGACCCCTTGTGAAACAGCGACGATTCGCTTTACTCGAGGAGACGAAAAGATGTGGCGCTCCCGCGTCGCAGCCATACGCTGCGCTGCAAACTGATATGCTCGCCTCCACGGGCGTGCTCCGCCCCGAATCCCGCCGCATTCTTTCGTGAATGCAGCGTAACAAAATTGCGCGATAACCACGTCTGCGTCGACGGCTGCTGAGCCTATCGAATAGGTGATATCTGGCTTTAGGCGGCGTTCGGCGAGATTTGCCGACCACGCGAATGTATAGTCGTGAACGAGTGACGTTAGTATTCCACTAACTGGAACCCAAGTGGCGTTTGCGGCCTGCGCGTCGCACCGTTCCGACATTATTGAGACATGGTGATCTCTTCGCAGTCGAAGAATTAATTCCAATGCGGCGCGTTCCATTCCGCCTTCTGCGTGTACTTCATGCGCTACAAACCCAATGTGCATCATATGCTCCAGTACGTTATCGGTCGCAACCTGGAATAACCTAGCTAAACGGTGTTGCGCTTAAAGCATTAACGAAGAACGTCCAAGCACCCGGTCTCCGATACTGCGACGAATTAAGTCAAACCCAGCAATTAGACTCGGAGCAAGCCAAACGCATGCGAAGCAACAGGTAACGATGGCAGTCGCAAAATGGCCTGCACCGAACCATCGGCACGCCGTAAAGATGCCGAGAGAGTATGCTACCCCGAGTGCGGGACGCCGAGCGATGGGTAAAATGGTCGCAGAAATGGCGCTGTCTGAGAGGACGATGAGAATGATCGCGGTCGCCACCGTGCCGACAGCGTACGCAATCCCAACGTTAGTTAGTCCGGCTTTCGCAAGAAGAATTAGTGCGAGCCATACTACCCCGGTACCTACGCCTTGCTCAGCAATCGATATCATCGGACCACGCTGGGCTACAGCCACAGGTGCAAGTGATGCTGAGAACACGCCGAAGATTCCGAGGCCTAGGACGTAGGTTTGAGCGGGCACGACAGCCCCAGCCCATTGCGGCCACACTGATGGCACAATTGGTAATGCGGCAAAGACTAGAATCGCACCGGGGTATCCCCAAGTCATCGTGCCAGACAGCGCGCTGGTTGCGAGATCGAGCAGGTGTGATGGCCGGTGCGCGAATCTAGCTGCCGCGGCGAAACCAGTGCGTGCGTAGCTATCGAAGGTTAGGTTAAGAAGGGAACACGACCGCTCGGCGAATGCCCAAACGCCAGCAATGTCAAGTCCAAACAACCGGGCGATGATTATTGGTGTGATCGAAGCTCGTGCTATTGTAAAGAAGGACGCGATCGAAAATCCAACTGTGTCAGCATAGATACCCCGAAGGTGACGAACTTGCAGCGAGATCCCACGACTTGGCGCAAGAATATGAACAATGACAGTGGTATAAAGAAAGGAAATCATAAACATGAGAAATACGCCTTGCTCGAAACGATGCAGAAGCGCGGCGACGACTAACCCGACGTTTTCAAGAATAATTGCAGACACTTCAACGAAGCCGAGTTTACCGAATTCCAGATTCCGTTCTAATCGTATTTTTGATCCTAGTTGCATAGGAGTTACTAAGAACGCCGCAAGCAGAGCTAACACCCACGGCGACCATTGCGGGGCTAGGGTCCCAAACAATGTGGAGGCCTGTGGGATCGCGAATCCTGCTCCGAGTATTAATGCTATTGCAACGATCCTGAACCCAGTAAGCGCACCCATCTCAGCTTCGCTCGGCGGTGCTGGCCGTCTAACCAGTGCGGACTCAAAGCCTAGGTCTGACAGAAAGTAGACAATGCCGATCGTCCCACGCACAACAGCAAGGATGCCTAATTGAGTAGGAGAAACGAGAGCAAGTAGTAGCAGGTTAGTGCTAATACTGACTAGTCGTCCCAGAGCGCCACGCACGAACCAGATCCGTACTGCGCGCTTCGCCTTCGCGAGGAGCGCCAACTCCTCCGAAAGATTCGGATCTAGCATGTTCGACATTTAGCTGTCGGCTTTGAAGCCTCTTGTACGGCGCACAGCCTCAGGCCAATTCTTACGCTTCTAATGCGCAAAACACATGCTGCGTTGACCCGACTGCGGTGTCCAATGGCAACGTACGAAACTTGGCAACGATGACGAACGCCCAAGCTAACGACGCGAAACACCGGTGAGACTGCTCCTCGCGCGGACCATTAGATCGCCTTTTGCCAGGCCTGTCGCTCTCCAGATCCGGACTGTGTTCATCGAAATGCTGAAGTGTATTGAAGGTCTGCGCCATAGTACGCGTAAGCCTTGCCATAGGTTTCATCATGTCGAGGATCGATGTCTGTAAGAATCGTTCCCGCTATGGGCGCATTTATGTGCCTCAATTGCTCCATGGCAACACGCAAGGCATCCGGAGGTGTGACTCCGGCACGAGCAACCACGATTACGCCATCCACGATTGCGGCAAGCATCGCTGCATCAGCGACGACATTTAAGGGCGGAGAGTCTATTACAACAACGTCAAAGTTTTTGCAGAATTGCGCTAGAACATGACCCATACGCTCAGATCCAAGTAGAGTGCCAGGATTTTGATCCGGTGTTCCGCTAGTTACATAGGATAGCGTTCCCAAAGCGTTAATATCCGCAGCGTGAATTGCCGAGTGGATATCATCGCCATGTAATACGTCTGATAATCCCGGGATCCTCGGAACGTTAAATAGAGTGTCGATCATCCCACGCCTCAAATCCGCGTCGACGAGTAACACAGCTTTTCCCAAGCGAGCAAGAACAATGGCGTAGTTCGCAGCACTTGTTGTCTTTCCATCCCCTGGAAGAGCGCTTGTGAATACGAGAGTCTTGGCGCTTGCCGAGATCGACACTCCTAAGTTTACGTGGAGTCTCGTGAAGGAATCGAGCGCGATTCGATTGCTTATGGATCGATCGATTGGCCCCGGCGACGAGAGCGACTGCAGCCTGCTTCGCTTACTCACGGCCGTTCCGATTGACGCTGTGTGGCGTGTTTGTAGCCGCGGAATAAGCGCCAGCACCGGGAGGCCAGTCGCCCATCTCAGGTCCGAACGAGACTGGACAGTGTGACTCGATCTGTCTAGAAAAAGCGCAGCGATGATTCCAAGAATCAGACCCAGGAATAATCCAAGGCCCACGTCGATACTTGGCCTCGGACTCACTGGAACAATAGGTAACACGGCAGGATCAATTACTCGAACGCTCGGGTCTTCTACTGCCTCCGCAATCTGAGCTTCCTTAAGACGTGTTTGGAGCGTTGTGACCAGCTGAGCCAACACTTCAGGCGTTCTCTGGAGTCGTGCGAATTCCGTTTGCTTGGCCGGGATCGCGTTCAATTGCGACCCAAACTCTGCAAGCGTGGTATCTATCGACGCGAGCTGATCGGAAAGCCCTTGGAGATATGTTGTAGTAAGTGCTCGAATCTGCGCTTCGATCTCTCGGATGTGATCGCTCTGAAGCTGAACGTCTGGATCCGCCATGGTCCGGCGCGAAAGTAAAGTAAAGCGCTGTGTCTCTGCATCTGACAGACTACGCAAGAGTTCCGAAGCGACCGGGTTCCTCAGGAGCGTGGGGAATCCTAAGAGACTGCGGTATGGCGATGGCTGATCCGGCCGTTGAGTCAGTGAGGCCGCGGCTGCTTTGGAGAACGCCTGGCTTAAGGCACTGCGTTCACCTTCTACTTGGCTTCTCTGGGCCTGCAGGTTGGTTAGCCTAGTGACTTGCGCATCTGCGTCGACCTGAGGGCTAACGACTTGTGCCGTTTCGCGAAAACTCCGCAATGTGTTTTCTGAAGACGACAACTCGCTAGACATTGTGTCAAGTTGAGTCCGAAGAAACGCTGCGGTGCTGCGCGCCTCAGTTGTCAAAACGCGTTGCCGATTGCCAACGAAAGTAGCCGTCCATGCGTTAAGCACATCTCTTGCTAAGACGGGATCGCTATTACGATAACGCATGTTAATCACGTTAGTCTGCGCTCCAGCTCGTTCGATTTGCAGAGAGGCTAACACATTCGTGGCCGCGACATCTTCGTTGTTGACACGAAGGACTATCAGAGGAATAGCCTGTGCGGCTGACGTTAGTCTGAAGGATAATCCATAGCCATCGAATACCCTCTCAACCTCTACAGCTGTTGGCGATCGACCGCCCCCGGGGGCAGTGATAGCAAACGCTCCGTTCCTACCGCGTCGGAACGTATATCGGCCGGCGACTGCGCTCGGAGCCACACGAACATCGGTTAGCAACTGGCTTCGGGACGCGCCCTTTGGTGCGATGATCTGTAGCCGAAGTCCAAGTGAGTCCACCACTTCGGCAGCCATTTCCCTGCTTCGAATTTCCTCTAGATCAGTCAGTACTTCATCGCCAGTTGGCTCGGTTGTGATGACCGACGGCAAATTTCCCTTTTTGGAATCAATGCGGATAGCGGCAGCGGCCTGATACATCGGCGTCGCAAGAATGGTGTACAGCCATGCGACACCGGCTGTTATCAGGATACTGGCGACAACCAACAACCACCGGCGACGCAGAGCTCGTAATGCTGCTCCAAACTGAATGACAGCGTCATCTGGCTGCTCTAAATGCCGGGCGAAACTTGTGCGATTACCGCTTGATCGAATAGGCAACGACATATTGAGCGCGCTAACGTCGTGATATTAGTGTGGCAGCAACGATTGCGGCTGCAGATATACCGGCACTTGTAACTACAGCCGCATTGCGGCTCAGCCAACTTCTTTCCGGAATGTATAAGATGTCCCCTGAGTGAATGGGCGTTTCGGCCAGCCGAGTCCGCTTGGTTAGCTTGAACTTTGAGCCGTTTGCCTGCTGTAGATCGACGATACCAGAGACACCCTCCGGCGTTGCTCCGCCAGCAAGAGCAAGCACGTCTCCGATTGTCATTGTAGGATCAACTTCATACAGGCCCGGCTTCATCACCGCACCCAATACCTTCACGCGCCGCAGCAAAGTGATATCAATGAAAGGATCGCGCAGGTCAACCCTCAATGTGTTTTCAGCATAGTGTCTTAGGGAATCTAGAGAAACGTGCGATACATCTAGGTCGCCGAGCATGGGGATGACAACATGCCCTTCTTCGTTCACTCGAAAGTCACCTGAAAGGTCCGGCTCTCGAGACACTCGGATTCTGACCAAGTCCCCTGGTTGAATGAGCGCCGCCACTTCGGGATTGTTTGCGTGCTCTAGCGATGTCGCAGGGCGCTGTGCCTTAGCGGATCGCGCAGCGCCAATCGCTAACACGCATGCGACAAGTAAAAACGCGGCACTCAAGCCTCGATAGAGATTGCAACACGAATTCTTACTCGGTCGAAGCCGGAAAGATACTTGGGGCTGCGGCGTCATGTTGCACCTGTTCCGTTGAGAACGGCTGGGATCGTCTTTAGTAGAATTCGGAAATCGAGCCAAAGGGACCATTCGTCTATATAACGGAGATCGAGTTCGACCCAACGCTTAAACTCGAGATTGCTGCGCCCGCTCACTTGCCAGATACATGTAAGGCCCGGCTTTACACTGAATCGTCGCATCAACCGAGGCTCCGAAAATAGGCCGACGTCTCTCACGGCCAACGGGCGCGGTCCTACGAGAGACATGTCGCCCATCAAAACGTTGAGCAATTGTGGCAACTCGTCTAGCGACGTGTGGCGTAGAAAACGGCCGACGGGCGTTACACGTGGATCGTCCTTGATCTTGAAGACCGGACCGGTGACTTCGTTCAGCACCTCGAGTCGGGAGTGCTGCTGCTCGGCATCCGGCACCATCGTGCGGAACTTGTACATCCTGAAACGACGCTTCCCGTACCCGTACCGCTCCTGGCCAAAGAACACGGGCCCGTGGCTGGTGAGCTTGACCACCGCGGCAAGGCACAGGCCCAACGGGAGAACAACCGGTAGCGATACGATTACAGCAAGCACGTCGAGGAAGCGCTTGATCACGAGTCGGTAGTCATCTTGCACCACCCTCATTGCCATCAGCGGGAAATTTCCCGCCACTTCCATCCTCGGCCGCGCGAGTGACGGATCAAACACATCAGCCAGATACTTCGACTGCACACCAGCGCGCTCGCACGCCCTGATTGCGTTCTCTATCGCGGTATAGCATGACTTGATCGGCAATGCGATCAGAACCTCATCAACCACAGTATGCATGAGCGTCTGCTCAAGCTCGTCCAGAAACCCCAGCTTCCAGTCCTGCTCGTCGCCGAATTCGGCCGCATCCCGCGTATCGACAAAACCGAGGATCTCGTGGTTCATGGACTCGTCGGCTCGGAGTTGGCGCGCGAGCTCCATCGCGCGCGGTCCGGTGCCGATGATGATGACTCGCTTTGTCACTCGCTGCCGGATCGCGCGGTCGGCTGCGTCCATTCCCGCGCGCACTGCTAATGTCGCGAGCATGGCGATCGCCCAGAACAAAGCGACATCGCTGTACTTGAGGTGGCCCGTTCCGTTCGTCATCAGCGGAAACAGCAAAACCGCAACGCTGCCAGCGCTGCAGGCGGCCACAATCCGTAGCATCTCGGACCGGCTACTGCGAGGGGCCGCGCTGTAAAGCCCCAATGTCGCGAAGCTACCCACCCACGACAGGGAAAAGACCGCAACCAGAAGGACGTTCTTGACCGTCACGCGTAGCGCGAGGAAGCCGGCGATGCCTGCAGGTAGATTATCCGCGTTGGACAGGATCAGAACGCCAACCAGCACAAGAAGTGCAATCGCGACGTCCACATACCTGTGTACTCTGCGCGAAGTGCGGCGATCGGGTACCGCGCCGCGCCGCTCCGCGAATGGGGTGTCGGCCTCGCTTTTACCGACGTGAAGCGCAATCGGACGGCCGGGCTGGTACGCGAGGCCGTCCTTTCGCTCCGGCGGACCGACCGGCGCAGACCTGGTCGAGGCTAAGTCAAGCAAAATCCGGCCTCTCACAGGTCGGTAGGTTTCCACTTGCCGTGTCAGCACCAAACGGCGCTGCTGGTCCCAAGATGGTGGGCTTTGCAGTCCCTAACAGAATTAACGGCCTTGACAGTGTCAACCGAAGTGGTTAACACGCGTCGTCGGTGCGTCCGAAACGTGCAACGATGGAGCCACGCGGCCCGGAGTTTATAGCGGAGCACTCGCGCGGCCTCAAGATGTTGCCACGCATACCGTTACGCACACCGCGAGATAAGCTTGCATCCAGTCAAATTGTCCGGGGTGTTGCCTCCACGCCACATGTTCCGCCCGAAGTGTTGCACGGTGCCTACAAATGTTTCCGCTTATCGATCCCCCTGTTTGACAGGCCACCTATCGCCTCGGCGGCCCCTCCGCTCACCACCCGCTCGCACCCCCTGATCGCCCGTCCGGCGCCCGCGGTTCCCATCGTATCCCGCAACCGCCAATCCGCCCTAGCGTAGATTTGCCCCCCGTGACACTAGTCGCTTCCCGACCACCCGCGTCAGCTAAGGCTCTCCTCTGAAGCTACGCCGATCACTCTCCACGCTGCCGCTGGTCTTCGTGATGTTCTTCAACG
>Ga0209483_1001386_pt1 | contig 18399 bp, 15 predicted proteins | sample NGEPerA_FD_184508 | JGI IMG/M metagenome (GOLD analysis project Ga0209483, IMG submission 184508) | Arctic peat soil microbial communities from the Barrow Environmental Observatory site, Barrow, Alaska, USA - NGEE PermafrostL2-A... | ecosystem: Environmental > Terrestrial > Soil > Wetlands >... | reverse complement strand
GTGTCCGCCGCGGCATTCGCGGGCCAGGCGCTGCTGCTGCAGGGGTTCGTGCCCGCGTGGGTCGGCACGCTCAACTATCCGGGGTGGTCGCTATCCGCCGAAGCGTTTTTCTACGCGCTGTTTCCCCTGGCTGGTCGCGTGGCTAGGCGGCCGCGCGTCGTTCCGCGCACTGATCGGAACGACACTCGTGTTGTGGGTCGCCACGCAGGCCCTCTACATGGCGTTGCTCGGCCTGCGCGCGAGCGGGCACCTGTCGCTCGCACAGGAAGTATTCGTGCGCTTCAACCCGTTGCTCTATGTCAGCAGCTTCGTGTGGGGAATGGCAGCGGCGCTGCTGCTGCGCCGCTCGGACGCGTGGCTGTCCGAGCGACCGTGGATCGCGCGCTGGGGCGCCGCCGTTGCGACCGTGGCGACTCTCGCCGCCATTGTCGCCGGACTGGCCGTGCTGCCGGCGCTGCCGCAGTGGGCAGCGTTCCCGCTGGTCACCGACCATTGCGCGTTCGCGCCGCTCTTCGTCCTGGCGATCGTCGCGCTGGCCTGCGACCGATCGGCCGTCGCACGGTCACTCGCGTGGCGCCCGCTGGTCGTCTTGGGCGAGGCGAGCTACGCTGTCTACATCCTGCAGGTGCCGGCGTGGGCGCTCTTCGTGTGGCTTGCATACCCGCATCTGGCGATCGGGCCACTGGGCGCGTTCGGCGTTTTCGTCGCACTGTTGACGGTATCATCCGTCGCCGTCTTATATGCTGTCGAAAAGCCGGCGCGCGCGTGGTTACGCGCTCCCCCGGCACGCAGCGCACGCTCCGCAACGAACCAGGCCTGACCGCACATGTCCATCAAATCCGACAAATGGATCCGCCGGATGGCGGATTCGCACAAAATGATCGAGCCGTTCGAGCCAGGGCAGGTGCGCGTGGCCAACGGCCACAAGATCGTGTCGTATGGCACGTCGAGCTACGGCTACGACATCCGCTGCTCGACTGAATTCAAGATCTTTACCAACATCAATTCGACGATCGTGGATCCCAAGGCGTTCGACGAAAAATCCTTCGTCGACTTCAGCGGCGACGTCTGCATCATCCCGCCCAATTCGTTTGCGCTGGCACGCACAGTGGAGCACTTCAGGATACCGCGCGGGGTGCTCGTGCTGACGCTGGGAAAGAGTACCTATGCACGCTGTTTTCGCGGCGATACGCGTGTCGCACTCGTGGATGGATCGTTTGCCACGATGGAGGATATGGCGCGGCGTGCAGACTTAGGCGAAGTTTTCTGGGGATACGGCATCGGCGAAAACGGCCGATTGGTCGTTGTCCTGCTGGACGCACCCCGGTTCGTGGGACGCGATTCTCTGGTCGAGATCGAATTGGACAACGGTGAGGTGGTATCTGCAACGCCGGATCATGAGTTCATGCTTCGTGATGGACGGATGATGTCCGCGGAAGCGCTACGGGCGGGACAATCGCTGATGCCGCTCTATCGAATGCTCGAACGCGGGTACGAGATGGTCTACCAGCCGATCAACGGCCATTTCTTGCCCACTCATCGATTGGCTGACGAATGGAATCTGCGCGCCGGAATCTATGCCGATGCGCCGGGCACTCACCGGCACCATATCGACTTCGACCGACGCAACAACCAACCCGTCAACATTGAAAGGATGCTCGCATCGGAGCACATAAGGCTGCACAACCGGGAAAGCTACGGCGAAGGTTTCGACGCTGCTGCGCATGGCGCCGCCATCAGAGACGCTATCGCGCGCCTGGCGACAGATGCTGAATGGAGTGCAAAATTCTCCGCGGCGCAGGCCCAGCGGGCTCGGACATTCTGGTCCGATCCCCGTTACGCCGAAATTCGAATGAAGGTCATCGAGTCTCGTCACAATCCGAGCGACGAGACCCGCGAGCGCCATCGTCAGGCGATGCTACGGCGTTATCAGGATCCCGACGAGCGCTTGCGACAGGGCGCCCTGTCTGCCAAGGCATGGGCACGCGATGGCGGTACACGGCGAACGAAGCAAGCGGAAATCGCCTCACGCATTCGATTGCGTGAGGAAATCGGCGCGACCGACGTCCGCGCCGCACTCGACACATCCGGATCGCTTCGGGGTGCGGCAAGGCTGCTTCAATGCGACCGCTCGGTCTTTCGGCGATTCCCGGACATCGTCGGTGCATTCCGTGGGCGCCCTGGGAGAAATCACAAAGTCGTAGCCGTGCGAGAGGTATCGGGCGAACACGACGTGTATTGCCTGACGGTACCGGAGACCGGCAACTTCGCGCTCGACGCGGGCGTCTTCGTCAGCAATTGCGGCATCATCGTGAATGTGACGCCTCTCGAGCCGGAGTGGGAGGGACACGTGACGCTCGAATTCTCCAATACGACGCCGCTGCCGGCGAAAATTTACGCCAACGAAGGTGTTGCGCAGGTGATTTTCTTCGAGTCCGATGAGGTTTGCGAAACGTCGTACAAGGACCGCGGGGGGAAGTACCAGGGACAGAAGGGCGTGACGCTGCCAAAGACGTAACGTGCCGTCGGCTAAGCGCTCTTGCGCGGCCGGCCGCGCCGCGGATGAGAGGGTTTCGCGGCGATCGCAAGCGGATGCTCGGCAAGCGGTTGCTGTACGTTCCAGGTGAACGGATTGCGCACCACGAGATCGTCGTAGCGGCCGCCGTCCTGAAGGTCTTCCGTCAGCAGTACGGCGCAATCCTGAGCCTGCGCGGCGGCCACGATCAGGCTATCCCACCAGCTCAGCACAAACTGCGATTGGATCGCGCGCGCGCGCGCCAGCAATTCGGTGTCGAGCGGCAACGGACGCCATGCGTGCAGTAGCCGCACGCGTGCCCAGGCGTCGTCCTGCTTGATGTCGAACCGGCGCTTGTGCGTCGCGTTGACGTAGTACTCCGACAGCACCTGCACGCTGGTGCGCCCGGTGCCTTCCTTCCACAATCGTTCCAGCCACGCGGCGGCGATCGCCTGCTTCCTCGATTCAGACGCGTCGAGCGCGTAGAGCAGTACGTTCGTGTCAACGAATATTGACGCGCTCATGGGCTTCTTCGCGTGTCAGCAACGGGGCGCCGGGATTGCGCGGCTTTACCGGCAGCAAGCTCAGGAACTGACGCATCGCCTTTTCATAGGCACGATTCCGTTCCATTTTGTCGGCAAGCATCTCCCCGACCAGCCGGGAAACGCTGATGCCCTGCTCGGCTGCGCTGACGCGCGCCCATCGCAGCGTTGTCTCATCCAGCGTAAGGGTGAGGTTTTTCATGGCAACGTGGACATAATGACAAGAAATCAGTGTAACACTAAAATCGCGTGATTATAGAATCCAGGGTCGACACTGTCGTCCACCGATTGTTGCGTCCATGCAAACGCGGGGCGGCACGAACGATGTCGCCAGCGGTCATATTGATCGCTGTGATGTTCGCGGCGGCGCACAATACGCGCCTTCGGGTTCGCCAAACCCATTCGTCCAGACGCCGTCGAGGAGCCAGTTAGATGAAATTCCGCTTTCCCATCGTCATCATCGACGAGGACTTCCGCAGCGAGAACACGTCCGGCCTCGGCATCCGCGCGCTGGCCGACGCGATCGTCACGGAAGGCATGGAAGTGCTCGGCGTGACGAGCTACGGGGACCTGTCGCAGTTCGCGCAACAGCAGTCGCGCGCATCGGCGTTCATCCTGTCGATCGACGACGAGGAATTCTCGGAAGCGCCGGGCGACGACCCGGCGGTGGTCAACCTGCGCAACTTCATCAAGGAAATCCGCTTCAAGAACTCGGAGATCCCGATCTACCTGTACGGCGAGACGCGTACGTCGTCGCATATCCCCAACGACATCCTGCGCGAGCTGCACGGCTTCATCCACATGTTCGAGGACACCCCCGAGTTCGTCGCGCGCCACATCATCCGAGAGGCGAAGAGCTATCTCGACAGTCTCGCGCCGCCGTTCTTCCGCGCGCTCGTGCATTACGCCAGCGATGGCTCGTACTCGTGGCATTGTCCCGGCCATTCCGGCGGCGTCGCGTTCCTCAAGAGCCCCGTCGGCCAGATGTTCCATCAATTCTTCGGCGAGAACCTGCTGCGCGCCGACGTGTGCAACTCGGTCGACGAGCTCGGGCAATTGCTCGACCACTCGGGGCCGGTCGCGGCCTCCGAGCGCAACGCGGCGCGCATCTTCAACGCCGACGACCTGTTCTTCGTCACCAACGGAACTTCGACGTCGAACAAGATGGTTTGGCATTCGACTGTCGCGCCGGGCGATGTCGTCGTCGTCGACCGCAACTGCCATGTGTCGATCCTGCATGCGATCACGATGACCGGCGCGATCCCGGTGTTCCTGCCGCCCACGCGCAACAACCTCGGCATCATCGGACCGATTCCCTTGGAAGAGTTCCGCTGGGAGAACATCGAGAAGAAGATCTGCGCGCACCCGTTCGCCAAGGACGTCAAGACCAAGCCGCGCATCCTGACGCTCACGCAAAGCACCTACGACGGCGTGCTCTACAACGTCGACACGATCAAGGACCTGCTGGGCACGCACGTCGACACGCTGCATTTCGACGAGGCGTGGCTGCCGCACGCCGCGTTCCACGAGTTCTACCAGGGCATGCACGCGATCGGACGCAATCGGCCGCGCTCGAAGGAGGCGCTGATTTTCGCCACGCAGTCGACACACAAGCTGCTCGCCGGGCTGTCGCAGGCGTCGCAGATCCTCGTGCAGGACTCGGACACGCGCCAGCTCGACAAGCACCGCTTCAATGAGGCGTACCTGATGCACACGTCGACGTCGCCGCAGTACGCGATCATCGCGTCCTGCGACGTGGCCGCGGCGATGATGGAACCGCCAGGCGGCAACGCGCTGGTCGAGGAGTCGATCAAGGAGGCGCTGGACTTCCGCCGCGCGATGCGCAAGGTCGACGACGAATACGGAGACTCGTGGTGGTTCAAGGTCTGGGGGCCGAAGGACCTGCCCGCGGAAGGCATCGGAACGCGCGAGGACTGGGTGCTGCGCGCCGGCGAGCGCTGGCACGGCTTCGGCGACTTGGCCGACGGTTTCAACATGCTCGACCCGATCAAGGCGACGGTGCTCACACCCGGCCTCGACGTCGAGGGCGATTTCTCCGACGTCGGCATTCCGGCGGCGATCGTCACCAAGTACCTTTCCGAGCACGGCGTGATCGTCGAGAAGACCGGCCTCTACTCATTCTTCATCATGTTCACGATCGGCATCACCAAGGGCCGCTGGAACACGCTGCTGACCGCGCTGCAGCAGTTCAAGGACGACTACGACAAGAACCAGCCGCTGTGGCGCGTGCTGCCCGAGTTCGTGCAGGCGTATCCACGCTACGAAAAGACCGGCTTGCGCGAGCTGTGCGACGCGATCCACGGCATCTACAAGATCAACGACATGGGTCGGCTCACCACCGAGATGTACGTGTCGAACCTCGAGCCGGCGATGAAGCCCGCCGACGCGTTCGCGCGGATGGCGCATCGCGAGATCGAGCGCGTGGAGATCGACGACCTCGAAGGCCGCGTGACGAGCGTGCTGCTCACGCCGTATCCGCCGGGCATCCCATTGCTGATTCCCGGCGAGCGCTTCAACACGCAGATCGTCAAGTACCTGCAGTTCGCGCGCGACTTCAATGTGCGCTTTCCCGGCTTCGACACCGATATCCACGGGCTGGTCGAGGAGGAAATCGACGGGCGCAAGCGCTACTTCGTCGATTGCGTGTCGGGTGCGGACGTCCTCGCCGCAGCGCCGCGCGCGGCGCCCGCGATACGCGTGCGTGCGTTGAAGAAGGTGGTTCAGTAACTGGCGCCGGCGCACACCCTCATCCCAGCCTTCTCCCGCAAGCGGGAGAAGGAGCGCCACGCGTCAATCGGGCGGCGGCGCCGGCTCCGCCTGCGCGTCGACCTCCTCGCGGATCGCGCGCAATGCATCGCCCTCGTCGTCGAACGCGTGGCCGGCCCCAATCGCCTGCATGTAGTTGCCGCGCTCGAGCACTTCACGCACCGATCTGCGCAGGTGCGCGAGCCACAGTGTCGCGCGCTGCTGGCGCAGCGCATTGGCGAACTCGGCAAGCAGCTCGGCGCCTGCAATGTCGATGAAATTGACGCCGCTCAGCATCAGCAGCACATTGCGCGCCTCGGGGCGCTCGGCGCGCGCCGCTTCGAGGCGGTCGCGCACGTGGTCGGTGGCGCCGAAGAACAGCGAGCCGTCGATGCGCAGGATGTCGATCTTCGCGCGCGCGCCTTCCTCGGCGGACGATCCGTCCGCGGCGCTGGTCGGCAGCGCAGCGTCCGCGGCGATGCGCGTGACACGCGGCCGCGTCGTGCGCTGCAGGTAGACGAAAAACGACGCCAGTACGCCAACCAGAATCGCGAATTCGAGCTGGATCGTGAGTGTGGCGATCAGCGTGATCGCCAGCACCCACGCCTCGGCGCTTTGCGTGCGCGAGATGTTGCGGATCTGCGCGAAGTCGATCAACCCCCACGCGACGATGAAGAGGAGTCCCGCCATCGTCGCGAATGGCAGCAGCGCGGCGAACGGCGCGAGCACTAGCAGCAGCAGCAGCAGGAATACGCCGGCGAACACGGCAGCGAGTGGCGTGCGTGCACCGGCCTCGAAGTTCACCCAGATGCGATTGAACGACCCGGATGTCGGAAAGCTCGACGTGAACGCGCCGGCGATGTTGGACAATCCCTGGCCGATGAATTCCTGGTTGCCGTCGAGGCGCTGGCCGGACTTGGTCGCCACGGCGCGTGCCACCGACACCGCTTGCGCGAGCGCCAGCGCCGACAGCGCCAGCGCACCGGGCGCCAGGTGACGCCAGTCGGCGAAGTCGAACGACGGCATCGATAGCTGCGGGATGGCCGAGGGCAACGCACCGATCGTGCGCACGTGCGCGATGCCGAAGTGCGCGAACGCCCAGGCGAGCAGCGTCCCCGCGACCAGTCCGGTGATCATGTACGGGAACTGCGGAAAAAGGCGCCGGCCGGCGAACGCCGCACCCATCGTCATTGCGCCGACCGCCACTGTCGCGGGGTCCACGTTTCGCCATTGTTCCGACAGGTGCGCCATCGTCTCGACGATATCGGCGTTGGCGGTGATCGACACGCCGAAGAAATTCGCGAGTTGCCCGACGATGATCAGGATGCCCGCCCCCGCGGTGAAGCCCACGATCACCGTGTTGGAGATGAAATTGACCATGGCGCCCAGTCGCGCGACACCGAGCGCGAGCTCGATCAGCCCGAGCATCAGCATCAGCGTCAGCACCAACTTGATGTAGCTCTCGCTGCCGGGAATGGCCAGCGGCGTGACGATCGCGAACACCGCCAGCGCCATCGTGTTGGTGGGCCCGGATACCTGGTGCCACGACGAGCCCCACAGCGCGGCGACGATCACCGGCACGATCGCGCTGAACAGCCCGTATTGCGGCGGCAGGCCGGCGAGCGTTGCATAGGCGATCGCCTGCGGCAGCACGACGCACGCGCCAACGAAACCGGCGAGCGCGTCGGCGCGCAGCGTGATCCGGGTGACACGGCGGCGCCAGGCGAGGAACGGCAGCAGGCGCGAAACCCGTGTTGCGGCAAGCGAAGTGGCGGGTGACAACAATCAGTTCGGCGTTTGGCGCACAACCCCGATGATGCCATGCCGTGCGCCGCACCCGGGTAGCGCCGCTGACGCAGGCAGGACCGCGGAGCGCCCGCGCGATCCGTCAGGTAGTGGAAAGGTCGCGCGTTGCTAGGCGGCGGCGCGCGACGCCGCGGCGGGCACGATCGACGCCGCCGAAGCCTGCTTCGCAGCCACGCTCGCGTGCGCGGACGCGAGCGACGCGATCACGCAGGAGGCCATCCGCGTTTCCATCGAGTCGCTGCGCGCGGGGACGATGATCGGCACGCGCGCGCCCAGCACGATACCGCACGCGAGCCCCTGCGTAATGCCGGTCAGCGTGCGCAGCACCATCACCGCGGCCTCCAGCGACGGTGCGATGAGGATGTCGGCGCGACCTGCCATTTCGTTGCGCGCGCCGTTGGTGCGTGCATCGTCGGCGCGCAACGCCGCGTCGGGCAGCATCGGCCCCTCGACGATGGCGCCCGGGAACAGTCCCTCGATGGCCATCGACTTCAATGCCGCGGCCTCGGACGTGGACGGCAACGCGGTGGCCAGGACGTCCATGCCGGCCAGCAGCGCGACATTCGGTGCGGCCAACCCCAGTGCGACCGCGAGCCGCGCGGTGTTCTGCACGATGTCCTTTTTTGCCGCGAGGTTGGGTGTCACGTTGAGCAGCGCGTCGGCCAGCAGCAGCCAGCGGTTGATGCCGGGCAGGTCCAGGAACGCCGCATGCGAAAGCCGCGAGTCCGTGCGCAGGCCGGACTCGGGCGCCGCCACCGGTGCGAGCAGCTCGCCATCCGACATCGCGCCCTTGACCAGCGCGGCCACCTGGCCCTGGTTTGCGAGGCGGACCGCGTGCAGTGCAGCGTCCTTCGGATCGTCCGGTGTGTTGACGATCGGCAGCCGCGAGATGTCGAGGCCCGCGCGATTGGCGACATCGCGGATGCGCGCCTCGGGTCCGACAAGTGTCGGCGCCAGGTAGCCGGCGAACGAGCCCGACAGCGCGAGCTGCAGCGAATCGCTGTCGCAGGGAAACACCATCGCGGCGGACAGCGCCGGCAGCAGGCGCGCCCTTTCCACGAGCTTTTGGACGTGCGGACGAAGGCTCATTCGATCGAGCGTCGCAAGCCTTCACCGCATTGTCAACGTGGTGCCGACAAAAGGCGACGCAGGCGCCGGAATCCGGCGAATTTGCTGCAACGCAACAATCGTCAGACGCGACCCTTCCATGGGACGACGACGCGCTCGATGTAGCGCATCAGCAGGTCGAACGAATAGGCGACGATGCCGATCACGACAATGCCCATCATCACCACGTCGGTGCGCAGGAAATTCGACGCATTGAGCACCATCTGCCCCAAGCCCTCGGTGGCCGCCACCATTTCGGCGGCGACCAGCGTCGTCCATCCGAAGCCGATCGAAATGCGCATGCCGGTGAAGATCTCGGGCATGGCCGCGGGCACGATCACATGCCAGATCACCTGCCACTTGGACGCACCCATCGAATAGGCGGCGTTGATCTGCTCGATCATTACGCCGCGCACGCCGGCGCGCGCCGCCATGGCGAGCGGCGCGAAGCACGCGAGGAAGATCAGCACGATCTTCGCCTTTTCGTCGATGCCGAACCAGATGACGATCAGCGGCAGGTAGGCGAGCGGTGGCAGCGGCCGGTAGAACTCGATAGGCGGGTCGAGGATGCCGCGCGCGACGCGCGACACGCCCATGGCGATGCCGGCGGGGATCGCGGTGACCACCGCCAGCAGGAACGCGGCGAACACCCGGTACAGGCTCGCCCATAAATGGACCGGCAGCGGCTTGCCGCCCTGGATGTCGCCACGCCAGGCGTCCCCGAAGGCCGTCAGGATCCTTTCGGGCGTCGGCAGGAAGATGTCGCGGATCCACCCGGCGTGCGTGGCGATCCACCACAGTGCGAGCAACGACACCACGGTGACGATGCTGATCAGCGTGCTCGAGCCTTCGCCGGGAATGCTGTAGCCGGTGACGGTGCGCGGCGCCTTGGCCTTGGCAGCGGGGGGCAGCGTCGCGTCGGCCGCGACGATGATGGGATCATTGGCGCTCACGCGGCATCCTGCTCGCGGCCCTGATGGATCACCGCCAGGATCTCCTCGCGCAGTTCGATGAAGCGCGGGCTGGCCTTGACCGTTCGCGCGTTGCGGCATTCGATGAACTGCCTGCCGAAGTCGACCTTGTAGCGGTGCGCGATGCGCCCGGGCGACGGCGTCATGACGACCAGCTCGGTGGCGAGGAACAGTGCCTCTTCGACGCTGTGGGTGATGAAGAAAAACATCTTGCGCGTCTTCCACCACAATTCGAGCATCAGTTCCTGCAACTGCTCGCGCGTCAGCGCGTCCAGCGCGCCGAACGGCTCGTCCATCAGCATCACCTCCGGGTCGCTCGCGAGCGCGCGCGCGAGCCCGACCCGCTGCTGCATGCCGCCGGAAATCTGGTAGATCGGCGCGCGCGCGAATTTCTCGAGCCCGACCAGCCGCAGCTTGTCGAGCGCCGCCGCGCGTCGTGTCGCGCGGTCGACGCCGCGCATCCGCAGGCCGAACTCGACGTTCGACACGACGTCGAGCCACGGCATCAACGCGTGCTTCTGGAATACGACGCCGCGGTCGGCGCCGGGTCCGGTGACAGGCTTGCCGTCGAGCAGGATGTCACCCGACGAGTGCTGCATGAACCCCGCGATGCACGACAACAGCGTCGTCTTGCCGCAGCCCGACGCGCCGAGCGCGACGACGATGTCGCCGGGATCGATCGCAAGGTCGACGTCTGCAAGCGCATGCACGCTGTTGCCTTTGCGACCGGCGTAGTGCACCGACAGGTGGCGGATTTCCAGTTTGCTCATGGGTGTTTGCGAGTATGCGCCGCCCTCACCCGGGCCCTCTCCCGCTTGCGGGAGAGGGCATGTCGCGCCGATCGCGTGGCGCGGCAATGGCGCGCGCTATTTCATCGCGTCCTGAACGTACGTTGCGTTGACGGCAACGCTATAGTCGGGAAGCGTCTTCTCGATCTGCTTCTGCTCTTTCTGGAACTCGGCTGTCGCGGCGAGCGCCTTGGCGGCGAGGCCGTTCTTGCCACCGCCCAGCCACTTGTCGGCCTGCTCGCGCAATGTCGGGAATTCGTAGAGCGACATGCCTTGCGGGACGTCCTCGGCCTTGGCGCCCGACCATTTCGCAACGGCCTTCACCTCGGGCGACGTTGCGGTCCACTTCGCCTTGTTGTTGCGATAGTTGTCGTCGGCCTGCGCAAGGACCTTGACGAACTTGACGACGAAGTCATGGTTCGTTTTCGCCCAATCGCTGTTGACGACGTAGCCATCGAACGTTGCCTTACCGGTTTCGGCGGCGATCTTGCCGGAGCTCGTGATGACCTTGCCGTCCTTCTTGACCTCGGACAGCACCGGGTCCCAGATGAACGTCGCCTGAATGTCGCCGCGTTGCCACGCGGCGCGGATCTCCGGCGGCCGCATGTTGAGGATCTGCACGTCGGCCGGATTCACGTGCGCGTGCTCGAGCGCGACAATGGTGTCGAAGTGGCTGGTCGAGTTGAAGGGCGTGGCGATCTTCTTGCCCTTCAGGTCGGCGACGCTGTTGATGCCCGAGCCGTTCTTCGCGACGAGCGCCTCGGCGTCGCCGATGTTGTCGAGGATCCAGAACAGTTGCAGCGGCTCGCCGCGCGACACGGCCGCGGCAATGCCTGCCGACCCGACTTCGCCGACCTGCACCGAGCCGGACGCGAGCGCCTTGATCACCTCGCCGCCACCGCCGAACTGCTTCCAGCTGATCTTGTAGCCGGTGGCCTTTTCCAGCGCCTTGGTTTCCTGCGCGACGCGGTACGGGTCGAGCATGTCCTGGTAGGCGATCGTCACTTCCTTCTGCGCAAGCGTCGGCAGTGAAGTCATCGCGGCAACGCCCGCGACCATCGAAGCCATCAGCAGTTTCATCGTTTTCATTGTGGAAATCCCCTTGCCCAAGGTTGGTGTATCGGTGAATGGATGCTAGAGCGTGCGGAGCGTTTTGCGCAAGATATCCGCGATGCTATCGATATGCGCCTTTTCGGCGATCAGCGGCGGTGCGACCAGCGCGCTGTCACCGGTCGGTTTGAGATGCAGCCCGTTGTCGAACAACTTCTTCTGGAACGCCTGGCCGCGCTTGCCCGGTGCGCCGTCGACGGAAAGGTCGATCGTCGCGAACATCCCGTAGCCGCGGATGTCGGTGACGATGCCGATGTCGCGCAGCGACCAGATCGCGTCGAGGAAGTAGGGCGACATCGCACGCGCGCGCGCGAACAGGTCCTCGCGCGCGTAAATGTCGAGCGTCGCGAGACCCGCCGCACAGGCAGCCGGGTGGCCCGAATACGTGTAGCCGTGGAACAGCTCGATGGCGCCTTCCTGCGCGGCGTTCATCACTTCGTCGTGGATGCGCGTCGCTACCGCCACCGCGCCCATCGGCTGCGCGGCGTTGGTGATGCCCTTGGCCATCGTCATCATGTCCGGCGTGACGCCGAAGCTCTGCGCGGCGAATGGCTGACCGGTGCGCCCGAAGCCGGTGATCACCTCGTCGAACACCAACAGGATGCCGTGCTTGTCGCAGATGCCGCGCAAGCGCTCGAGATAGCCTTTGGGCGGCACCAGGCAGCCCGCGGAACCGGCAATGGGCTCGACGAAGCATGCGGCGATGTTCTCGGCGCCGTACAGGTTGGCGAAGCGCTCGAGGTCGTCGGCCAGATCGGCGCCGTGCTCGCCCTCGCCACGCACGAAGTAGTTTTCCTTGAGGTGCGTGTGGCGCATGTGCGCGACGTGCAGCCCCGGCCCGAACTTGCGGCGGTTGTTGACGATGCCCGAAAGCGCGACGCCACCGAAGTTGACGCCGTGGTATGCACGCTCGCGCGAAACGAACATCGTGCGTCCCGACTGCCCGCGAGCCTGGTGATAGGCGAGCGCGATCTTCATCGCCGAGTCGATCGCCTCGGAGCCCGAGTTGACGAAGAAGATACGCTTCAGGTCGCCGGGCGTCAGTTGCGCGATGCGCTCGGCCAGCGCGAAGCTCTTCGGGTGGCCGCGCATGAACGGCGGCACGAAGTCGAGCTCGGACAGTTGCTTGTAAACGGCGTCGGCGATCTCCTTGCGCGAGTGGCCGGCATTCACGCAGAACAGGCCCGACGATGCGTCGATGATCTTGTCGCCGCGGTCGTTCCAGTAGTACATGCCCTCGGCACGCACGACCATCTTCGGATCGGCCTTGAAGTCGCGGTTCGCCGTGAACGGCATCCAGTATTCGGCCTTGGAGCCGGTGCTGACAGGCGGTGTCGCGTGCACGATGGATTCTGACTTGCCCATGGAAGCTCCTCGCGGGAAGATGGTTTCGCGCATTTTACGCGTGCGGCGATGCGCCGGCGACGTGAAACGCGACGCGATTTGGCGCCGGCATTCCGGAAAACGAGAAACTGGCGGCGGCCCCGCGGCTACTTCACCGCGCCGAGCGTGAGGCCCTGCACGACGAAGCGCTGGCCGAAGAACATCAACATCAGCGCCGGCAACGTCGCGAGTATCGACGCCGCCGCCATCGGGCCGTATTGCACCTCGTAGTCATTGGCGAACTTGGAAACGACCACGGGCACCGTCGCGTTGGCCTGCGACGTCAGGTTGAGCGCGATCGTGAATTCGTTCCAGCTGAAAATGAAGGCCAGCACGCCGGTGGCGATGAGGCCCGGAACGACGAGCGGCAGCACGACATACCAGAATGCGGCCAGCGAATGACATCCATCGACCATCGCCGCCTCCTCGATTTCAGGCGGAACGGAGCGGAAGAACGACATCATCAGCCACAATGCCACCGGCAGGTTGATCACCACGTGGGTGAGCACCAGCGCGGTGCGCGTGTCGTAGAGGCCGAGGTCGCGGAACGCCACGTACCACGGTCCCACCATGGTGATGATCGGAATCACGTGAAACGCGATCGTCCACACCAGCAGCGCGCGCACCGCCCAGCGCGCCCACGCGAAACGGTGCAGCGAGTAGGCGGCGAGCGTGGCGATCGCCACCACGATGGCGGTGCTCGTCGTGGCGACCACGAGGCTCGTCATCAACGCGTGCACGAAGTCGGAGCGCTTGCTCGACAGCACGTCGACGTAGTTATCCAGCGTCGGCGTGAAGCTCCAGGCGCCGGTGAGAATGGCGATCGGGCTCTTGAACGAGTTCGCGAGCACCCACACGAACGGCCCCACGACGACGATGATCGCCAGCGCGAACAGCGCGATGCCGAGCATTCGCGCGCGCGTCGCCGGCGTAAAGCGGCGGAGTGATGCAATGCGGGTCAAGGCCGTCATGCCGCCCCCGCGCCGACAACGACGCGCCGCCCTGCGGCGAGCATCGAAAGCACGACGACGATCGTCAGCACCGATAGCAGCGCGCCGTAGCCGAGCTGGTTCTGCTCGAAGAACACGCGATAGAGGTGCAGGCTCACGAGCTCGCTCGACGTGCCGGGTCCGCCGCCGGTGAGCAGGTAGACCTCGTCGAACGCCTTGAATGCGAGGATCGCGCGGAACACCAGTGCCACGACGATGGCCGGCATGAGCAGCGGCAGCTTGATCCGCCGCAGCATCTGCCAGCGGTTGGCGCCATCGACGTGGGCCGCCTCCATGACGTCGATTGGCAACGCCTCGACGGCGGCGAACAGGATCAGGAATACGAACGGCACCCAATGCCAGACGTCGACCAGCACGATCGACCACAGCGCGAGCGACGTCGATCCGAGCCAGCTCACCGCAGGCAGGCCGAGCGCGCCGAGAATCTGGTTGAACAGACCGAAATCGTAGTTGTACATCAGCTTGAACATGTTGCCGATGGCCACCGGCGGCACCAGGATCGGCACGATCAGGAGGGTTCGCATCAGGCCCTTGCCGCGAGCAAGACCGCCGACCAGCAGCGCAAGCGCCAGGCCGACCACCATTTCGATGGCGACCGCGACAATCACGAACAGCAGCGTGTTGACCACCGTCGCCGCCAGCCCGGGGTCGGTGAACAGCGCGGCGAAGTTTCGCGCGGGCGTGAGCGCCCAGTGCTCGTGGCCTTCGGAGAATGTGATCGTTGACACGCTCATGCGCAGCAGCGCGAGCGCTGGCAACACGGTGAGTGCCGCCAGCACGAGCACCGCCGGCGCTACGCTCCAGTACTTGAACGTCGCGCTGAAGACGCCGTCGCCGCGAGGATCGCGCAGGCTCATCGCCCAGCAACCGCGGGAAGGCGCGGACGCGCGGCGACGAAAGCCGTGCGTCCTCGCGTCATTCCGGCAGCATCGGTCCGATTCCGGTCTTGCGTCCGTTCTTGGCAAACACGTCGTGAATCTCCTTTGCCGCGACATTGAGTGCCTTGGCGCTGCTCAATTCGCCGATCACGGCCTGGTTGAGACGCAGGCCGAGGATCTGCTCGACCTGCGGTCCTTCGACGTAGCCGAGCTCCTGCGTCGCCGACTTCATCGTTTCCGCATAGGCATGCATCCAGCGATAAGCCGGATCGCGCGCAAGATCGGATGCCAGCACGTCGGTCCGGTTCGGAATGCCGCCGTCTTTGGCGTACGCGTACTGCGCGTCGTACGTGAGGAACCACTGCGCGAACGCCAGCGCCGACTTCTTCTGCCCGCTGCTCGCGCCCTTGGCGATCGTGTAGTTCCAGTTGCCGATCACGCCGCCGGGAACGCCGCCGGTGGGTATCGGCAACGGCACGACGTCGAGCTTGCCGACGACTGCCGATTTTTTCGGATCCTCGAAATTTGACCACGCCGCCAACACGATCTGCGCCTGCAACGCCTTGCCGGTGGCCACGAGCTGGATCACGTCGCCCTGGCCGATCGAGCCGGGATTGGGCGGCCCGCATTTCTTGCCGACCTCGATGAACTGGTCGAGCGAAGCCTTGTTCGCCGGGCTGTTGAGCGTGACGGTGAAGTCGCCGTTCTCGGGGTCCTTCACCACGCTGCCGTTGCGCTCGACCATCCACTGCATCCAGTCGTAGCGAATGCCGTTACCGCGCTCGGCGCGCAGCACTGCGCCATAGGTCGCCGGCGGTTTGGCGATCTTCGCGCAAGAAGCGAGTACGTCATCCCAGGTCTTCGGCGGGGCGAGGCCGGCCGCCTTCAGCGCATCGGTGCGGTAGTACCACACCTGGACATTGCCGAGCACGGTGAAGCCCATCAGCTTGCCACCGTTGGAAGTGCGCCAGCGTTTCTGCGCGTTCCAGTAGCCGGAGTCGCCGTAGGTCAGCACTTCCTTGGGCATCACGAACGCAGGATCGATATCCGTGAACGGCGCGACGAAGCCGCCTTCGTACATTTCGATCGTCCACTGCGTGTCGAGGAACAGCGCCCCGTACGTGCCGCCGCCGCTGTGCACGTCGTTGCGCGCCTTGTCGAGTACGCCTGCGAAAGGATTGACGTCGAGCTTCACGACGTTGCCCGTTTGCGCTTCGTACTGCTCGACGAGCTTGCTGAATGCAGGCAACCACGGCGTCGCCGGAACGAGCATGGTCAGCGGCGCCTGCTTGCCGACCTCTGCAAACGGCTTGTCGGCCGAGCGCGCGCCCGGCGCCGCGACGAGCAGCAGCGACGCGACGGTCATTGCGAGTTTACGTATGAAGCGCATGCGAATTCCTTTCACTCGTGCGTTGATGCGGCGCTCATCCCATCGCTTCGCGCGCGGGTTGGCCGCGCGTCGCGTACAGGTCGAGCGTGACTTCCCAATCGATGACGCCCACACGCGCGCCCCAGCGAGCCCAGGCCTGCGCGAGATCGGCGGCCGCCTGCGGTTCGCGCAGCACCAGGTTCTCGAGCTCGGTGCGGTCGATCTCGAGATCGTAGAGCTCCCACGCGCCGGGATGATCGCGCACGAGCTTCCAGCGCCCGTGGCGGATCGCGGCATTGCCGGTGTGCTCCCAGTACAGCGCGTGCGATTGCGCGGCCTCGCCGCGCAGCGACGCGACGAGGCTGCGACCCTCGCACGCGGGGATTTCGTTGCCGCCGAATTGCGTCGGGTAGCTCGCACCGGTGACTTCGAGGATCGTCGGCAGGATGTCGGTCAGCTGGCCGAGGGTACGCGCGAACGTACCCTCGGCCAGCGCGCCCGCGGGCCAGTGGACGACGATCGGGCAGGCGATGCCGCCTTCGTGGACCCAGCGCTTGTAGTAACGAAATGGTGTGTTCGACAGGTTGGCCCATGCCCGCCCGTAGCTCGCATAGGTGTCCTCGCCGCCGGGCACGATCGAGGGCTCGTTGCCGATGCGCACTTCGCGACCATCGCGCGTCGTCAGACGCAGGATGTCGCGGCGCTCCCTGAAACGGCTGAGCTCCACCAACGGCAGGCCTTCGTCCGAGGCGCCGTTGTCGGACAGGAAGATGACGAGTGTGTCGTCGCGTGCACCGGTGTCGTCGAGGGCCGCGAGGATGCGGCCGATGCCCTGGTCCATGCAGTCGATCTGCGCAGCGTAGGCCTCCATGCGCGTCGCCTGCCACGCGCACTCGGGCTCGTCATGCCACGCCGGCTGCGAAGGATCGCGCGCGGACAGCTTCGTGCCGGCGTCGATGAGGCCCATCGCTTTCTGGCGTGCGATGCGTCCCTCGCGCAATTCGTCCCAGCCAGCTTCGAACGCGCCGCGGTAGCGCGCGAGGTCCTCGTCGCGCGCATGCAGCGGCCAGTGCGGCGCGGTGTAGGCGACGTACAGGAAGAACGGATCGGCGGGTGTGTTGCCGCAGTCGCGCACGAAGCCCGCCGCCTCGTCGCTGATCGCATCGGTGTAGTAGAAACCGGGGTCGAGCGCTTCGTCCTCGGCGTTCACCTCGCCGCGCGTCAAGGTGCCCGGCTGGAAGTACGAGCCGCAGCCGGTGAGGGTGCCGAAGTAGCGGTCGAAGCCGCGGCGCGTGGGCCACGCGTCGCCGGGTACCTTGATGTCTGCGCTCAGGTGCCACTTGCCGGACATGGCGGTGCGGTAGCCGGCGGCCTTGAGGACTTCGGCGATGGTGACGCAGCGGTGGTTGAGCGTACCGGGGTAGCCGCGCGGGCGGTCGTCGTTGGTGAGGATGCCGATGCCGGTCTGGTGCGGGTGCAGGCCGGTGAGCAGCGAGGCGCGCGACGGACTGCAGCGCGCGCCGTTGTAGAACTGCGAAAAGCGCACGCCGCGGGCGGCGAGTGCATCGAGGTTGGGCGTGCGGATCTCGCCGCCGTAGCAGCCCGGATCCGAAAACCCCATATCGTCGGCCACCATCAGTACGACGTTCGGGCGCTTCAAGGTGGTCCTCCGTTATCGCCTCGGGCAATAGGCATGCGGCGCACTCGATGCCCCGCGCGCTCGATCGTGTGATCGACGATCGCCGCAAGCTTGCCCGACCACCCGTATACTGACCAATGAGAGTTTAGGCGTCTGCCATAGCCAATCAGAATGTCACTCCTCAGGCACGCCGCCGTGTTGCGCCAGTTCATCGCCGTGGCGAAAGAAGGCAGCCTCACCGCGGCCGCGCAAACACTCGCCGTCACGCAGCCCGCGCTCACCAAGAGCATTCAGCGACTCGAGGGCGATCTTGGCGTGCGTCTTTTCGAGCGGCTGCCGCGCGGCGTTTCGCTGACAGGTTACGGCAAGGCGCTGTTGCCCCATGCACAGCGCATCGACGCCGCGTGTCGCCTTGCCGATCTCGAAATGCTGGCATACGGTGGCGGCCACGTCGGGCAGCTCAAGCTCGGCACGGGACTGATGTTCGGCGCGACGCTCGTGCCGAACATCAGTCC
>Ga0209483_1001385_pt1 | contig 18425 bp, 21 predicted proteins | sample NGEPerA_FD_184508 | JGI IMG/M metagenome (GOLD analysis project Ga0209483, IMG submission 184508) | Arctic peat soil microbial communities from the Barrow Environmental Observatory site, Barrow, Alaska, USA - NGEE PermafrostL2-A... | ecosystem: Environmental > Terrestrial > Soil > Wetlands >... | reverse complement strand
GCACATGGCCGACGACCTCAAGAACACCGGGAAGGGCAACCTCTTCGTCATCTTCGGCGAGCCTGATATCGACCTCATCCATGAGAAGGACGGCAAGCTGCGTGTGAAGGTAAATGGCGTGGATGTCTTCAAGCCCCAGACCGGCGAAGTCGTTAGCGACGGCGCCGACGGCATTGCCTGCTGGTTCATCGATACCGATTACAACGAAGAAAGTTTCTTCGTCCGGCACGCCTATTTCCTAGGCGCCAATGACCCATACAACGCCTTGAAAACCACGCTGAAGGCGGAGATCGATCCCGATGCCTGGGCCACATTGCACAGCGACACGTCACGGCCTTTCGTTAAACCGAAGCACGGCCGGATCGCTGTCAAAGTGATCAACCACCTGGGCGACGAAGTGATGAAGGTATTTAAGGCGTAAAAAAAAATGCTTATCCAAAACTACGGTCTCTTCTGGCGCCGCGCATGGATTCACTTTGGCGCCGGGAGCAACGCCGGTCACCTCAAAGGGATTAAGGCTGGCGCGAAGACGAGCGAGCCTGTGGATTTTAGGGAGCAGCAGGGCGTCTACTGCCTGTACGACGACAACTTCCGTTTGGTTTATGTCGGCCAGGCAGGGCGAGGGAACGATCAACGCTTATTTACCAGGTTGAAGCAACATCGAGAGGACTTCGTCGCTGAGCGATGGACCCGGTTTTCCTGGTTCGGAATTCGCCAAGTGCTCCAGACCGGCCAACTGAAAGCTGAAAAGTTGTCCGCGCATCCAGATATTGGCTACGTTTTGAACCACATCGAAGCTATCCTCATTGCAGCGGCCGAGCCGGTGCACAATCGACAGGGAGGCCGCTTCGGCGATGCGGTCGAACAATATCTCCAGTATCGAGACGATCAAAATCTCGGGCCGGAAATTCCCGAAATGATTCACGACTTGTGGAAAAACTCTCAGGCACACAAGTGATATGGAATTTCGAATCGCAGACACGTTCACCGACAGCCTCGGCCGCCTGACAGGCGACGAGCAGAAGGCGGTCAAGACGACGGCGTTCGACCTACAACTCAATCCCGCCAGTCCCGGCATGGGCCTTCACAAGCTCGACAAGGCCAAGGACAAGAACTTCTGGTCGGTCCGAGTCAACGCGGATGTCCGGCTGATCGTCCACAAGACGGCAGGCAGCCTGCTGCTTTGCTATGTGGATCATCACGACAAGGCCTACGAATGGGCGGAGCGGCGCAAGCTGGAGACGCATCCCAAGACGGGCGCCGCGCAATTGGTCGAGATACGCGAGACAGTGAAGCAGGTGGTTGTCCCGGTTTATGTGCAGCCGGACCTTCCACTCGTTGCGAAGCCGATTCCTGCAAAGAAGGTGATCTTCGCGGACACGCCGGACGATGAACTTCTGGGTTATGGCGTGCCGGCGGAGTGGCTAGGTGATGTCCAGAGAGTGACCGAAGACAGCCTGCTCGCGTTGGCCGATCATCTGCCTGCCGAAGCGGCGGAGGCGTTGCTAGAACTGGCGACAGGTGGCAAGCCCCAGGTACCTCAGCCCACCGCTGCGCCCGCGAACCCATTTGAGCATCCCGATGCTCGGCGTCGCTTCCGAGTTATGGGCAACGTCGAAGAGTTGGAGCGCGCGCTCGACTATCCCTGGGAGAAATGGTCCGTCTTCCTCCATCCCGAGCAGCGTCAATGGGTGGAGCGAGACTATAGCGGGCCGGCGCGGGTATCCGGTTCAGCCGGCACCGGCAAGACGATCGTGGCCCTGCATCGCGCGGCGCATTTGGCCCGCAGCAACCCGGATGCACGGGTGCTGCTCGCGACATTTTCAGAAACGCTCGCCAACGCTCTTCGGACCAAGCTGAAGCGGCTCGTCGGGAGCGAACCTCGGCTCGCGGAACGGATCGACGTGCACGCGCTCGACGCGCTCGGCGTGCGCCTACACAGACTCCACTTTGGACCGGCGACGTCGGCGAGCCGAGAAGTCGCCCGGGAGATGCTCCAGAAAGCATCAGACGCAGTCGGTGGTCACAAGTTCAGTCACCGTTTCCTCATGACTGAATGGGAGCAGGTCGTCGATGCCTGGCAACTCGAAAGCTGGGAAGCGTATCGAGATGTCGCTCGCCTTGGGCGCAAGACAAGACTGCCAGAGGCTCAGCGCGCGATTTTATGGTCCATATTCGACCGAGCGAAAAAGGAGTTGAAGGAGCGCAAGCTCGTAACCCAGGCTGCAATGTTTACAGCCCTTTCGTTGGGACTGACTCAAGGCGGAAAGCTCCCGTTTGACTTCGCCGTCGTGGACGAATCTCAGGACATTGGCGTTGCCCAGTTGCGCTTCTTTGCGGCGTTGGGTGTGAGCCGACCTAACGCTCTCTTCTTTGCCGGCGACCTCGGCCAGAGGATTTTCCAGCAACCGTTTTCCTGGAAATCGTTGGGAGTGGACATTCGCGGGCGATCCCGAAACCTCCGAGTCAACTACCGAACCTCTCATCAAATCCGAACGCAGGCCGATCGATTGCTCGGGCAGGAGGTATCGGACATAGACGGCAATACGGAATCACGGCGCGATACCGTTTCCGTGTTCAACGGACCGCCGCCGCTGATCCGCGCCTTTACCGATGAGCGTGCGGAGACTCAGTTCGTTAGCGAATGGCTAATGTCACAAGCCGCCTCGGGTGTACTTCCGCATGAGTTTGGCGTGTTTGTACGATCCGCCGCGCAGCTTCCAAGGGCGATTGCGGCCGTTCAGATGTCGGGACTTCCATTCAAGACTCTGGACGAACATGTCGAAACTGTCGCCGGCCATCTGTCGATCAGCACAATGCATCTAGCCAAGGGTTTGGAATTTCGTGCCGTGGCAGTAATGGCCTGCGACGACGAAGTCTTGCCCTTGCAGGAACGCATCGAGACCGTCGGGGACGATGCCGATTTGCAAGAGGTCTACGATACGGAGCGCCACCTTCTATACGTTGCGTGCACGCGGGGACGGGATCATTTGTTGATTACAGCCGTGGAACCGGCGTCGGAGTTCCTGGACGATCTGGTCGCCATATAGAAAGAGCCTTCAGTCGGCCTCGCGGCGCCGTTCCTGCGCGCTTCCTGATCAAGTTACCCATCTCGCCGCGCTTTGCCTCGACGGTCTTTATCTGGCAGTTTCAGCAGTTCCGCCGGCTCAACTCCCAACGCATCTGCCAGCTTTCCGACGATCTTCAGGCTGGCGTAGAAGCCACCCTTTTCCAATTGGCTCAGATAGCTTCGGCTGACTTCGGCTTCATACGAAAGCGCGTCCTGCGATAGGCCGACTTTGTGGCGCAACCGGCGCACGTTGGTGGCGAATACTTCCCGCAGGTCCATGCGGGCAGCGAAGCGGTCTGCTCAGTATATTGCACCCCGATATATTGAACAAAACGCCGCCGAGTGTTATCTTGAGCCTACTTTCTAGCGGCGATCCCGGTGATCCCGAAGTATTTTCGGAGCTACAAATGGCTTTCGATGACGAGCGCGCGCAATCCACATTGGGCGAGAGACTGCGGCAGGCGGTTGTTAGCCTTTGGACCGAAGTGAGCCGCATTAGCAAGGTGCTCGATCATCATGGCACCGAAATTGAAGCCCTGAACGCGCGCCTCAACGCGCTCGAAAGGCAAGCGCAAGGTTTGCGGGTTTCCCGAGGGCGCGCGAAAGCGAAAAACGGCAAACTGGAATCGGCACTGATCGAGAGTGAGCGCAAGCTCGCCGAAATCAAGTCGATGCTGAATTAAAGGCGTCGAATAGAATGGCCTTCCTCGGCGGCCTGTTGCTGATCATGTTGATTGTCGGCCTCATTCTAGGATTGGCTGGCGGCTTGGCGATTCGTCCGACGGCAAGTCGGATAAACCGTTTCTTCCGGCGCTTCTAACTTCCCATCCAAAAAGAGGAATTCGAGAATGCGCTTTGCAACATTCGTTTTAGCATTAGCAGCATCAATCTCCTTAGCGGGCTGCGGCGGCGATCGTCCTGCTTCGCCAATCGCGATAATGACACCGCAAGACGCCGACATGACGTGCGATCAGATCGATGCCGAGATCGCGTCGGACGATATGAACATAAACACCCGCCGGGCGGAAATCGATCAGGCAAACGCCGACCGCACAAACAACGCAATTATCGGCGGCCTCATCGGCGCCTCGACTTCCGAAGATGGCGCTTCTGCCCGCGTCGAGATCAACGCCTACACGCAGCGTACCATCGTGCTGCGACGCCAGGCGCGGGATAAGAAGTGCTGACGGACGTTTTCATCCCGCAGTCAGGCGTCAAATTTCGGGGACCGCACTTCCGCTGATGCGAGTCGCCGTGGTAGTCCGGTAGTGCTACTGGGGCGCAGCTTTTGGAGACCACCCTCTATCTTCCCGTTAAGCGGTTCCTTGAAAGACTCGGTTTCGAGGTAAAGGGCGAGATCAACGGCTGCGACGCGGTGGCGGTGAGGCATGGTTCGCCTCCCCTGGTCGTCATCACCGAACTCAAACTCAGCTTCAACCTTGAACTTGTGTTGCAAGGCGTGGACCGGACGGCCGTGTGCGACGAGGTCTGGCTTGCGGTTCGCACCACGATGCGAGGCCGCGAGCGTGATCCGCGAGTTCGGAAACTCTGCCGTTTCCTCGGATTCGGCTTGCTCGGCATATCGAAGAGAGGACATGTCGAGGTTTTAGTCGAGCCAACTCAGTGGCGCCCGCGCCGTGATCCGAAGAGGCGCTCTCGGCTCGTCGATGAACATCGTCGCCGGCTAGGCGATCCGGCAATGGGCGGAAGTACCCGTTCACCGATCATGACCGCGTATCGTCAGGAAGCGCTCGCCTGCGCGGCAGCGTTGGCGGCAGGGCCGCGTACCGTCCGCGAATTAAAAGCAACTTCGGCGGATGCGCCGAAAATCCTACTCAGAAATATCTATGGCTGGTTCGTACGTGTAGAGCGCGGTGTTTACGCCCTGACGGACGCCGGACAGGCGGCGCTGGTTCGCTGGCCCACTTTGGACCAGGCGGCGGGTGCGGCTTGATGTAGCATTCACAACGGTTCCATACCGGGGACGGGGCAGGAACATTGGAAAAAGGGTTTCGGGAGTTCGCCATGACGATCCGTTGGGTGTTACTTGGCCCTGGCAGGCATGCCGAGAGAAGCGTTGTCGCGCAAATGAAAATGGCCGCCGGTACGGAACTCGTTGCGGTGATGAGCCGTGACGGTGCGCGTGGTGAAGCCTTCGCCAGAAAACACAGCATCCCGAAGTTCTTTACCTCGTTCGATGACGTGCTCCGCGACCGCGACATCGATGCGCTCTACGATGCCACGCCGGACGGGCTTCATGCGCAGCACGCGATCGAAGCCGCCAAGGCGGGCAAACATTCGCTGATCGAGAAGCCGCTCGCGGTTTCGATAATCGAGGGCGAGCAAGTCGTCGCGGCTGCTCGGCGTCACAACGTCAAAGTGGGCGTCGTATTCAATCAGCGGCATGAAACGGTGCATCAGGATGCGCGCCGGATGGTGCTTCAAGGCGAGATCGGAGAGGTAAAACTCGCCAGCGTCCAAATCCCGCTTCGTGTTACGGCACCACCGCCGGTGGGGGTGATCGCAGCGAACTGGCGTGCCGATCCAAAGATGCGATCGGTCGGTATCGTGGGGAGCATAGGCGATCACGCTTGTGACACGCTGGCCTATATGCTGGGCCAAGATATCGAGGAAGTCTCGGCGTTCACCGATGCACCCCAGAATGTTCCGCCGAGTGATCGTGTCGGCGGCATGCTGATGAAGCTGTCGAAGGGCGCGATCGGCTATGCCGCAGCCAGCTTTACGACGCCGTTCGCGCGGCGCCCCTTTGAAATACACGGCACGAAAGGCTCACTGATTATCGAGAACTCGTTCGCATATCTAACAGGCGCTGGCGACGACCCACGGCCAAAGTTGACGATCATCAATGAGGCCGGCAGCAGCACGCGGGACTATGCGCCGACGGAGTGTTTTCGGCTGGAGGTCGAGCAGTTCAATCGCGCAATCGAGGGCAAGGGCGAGCCAATGACCCCGGCCAACGAGGGCTTGCGCATCCTTGCCATGGGCGACGCGTTCTACGACGCGATCCGTACTGGGCGCGTGGCACGGGTCGCCAAGTTCATGCCTGAGCAAATTTGACCTCACCCAGCACGCATTCGGTCCGCGCGGACCTTGTGCAATCTGATCGCAAGTTCCCCGTGTATAGGGGCGCGATGACTGACCCACGATCCGCGCTGCCGATGGCGCTTAGGTAGCCTGCGACGTGAGGTCGGAAATCCGCTCTTCGCGCGGCGGCCGGTATATTCTGAGAAGGGCTGGATCGAACGGCTTGTGTTCGCTGAAGAGCCGGCTTTCCAGATCATGTCGCAGTTCCTCGACCTGATCTAAAGTCCAATAGAATTTTTCCACCACGCGAGTTCCGAGTGGATAGGCGTTCCCCAGCTTTGTGTGCTCTCTGTTCATCCAGGCGATGATACCGGCGATCCCCCGGCCAAGCTCGCGGTGTTCCTCCAGCGTATATCCTGGTCTTGGAGTCGGTTTTGTGGTCATTCTTGACATATTGTCCCCCTATCGGAAATGACCGCGCGGAATCGAGAATGCGCCGTCGGCCAAACTTTCCTTTGATGAAGACATTTTACCACAGATCGTGACATGGCTCTGGCGCCGAGCTGGCGTCGCGGGTTCAACGATGATGATCGACGCACACATAGCCAGATCGGCACGTAGCCGCGTCGGCTTATCGCGTCCTGATAAGGCGACGAGCCGATGTGGCAATGTCCAACGCAGAATCTCGGCGCCGCAAGGGCCGGCGGTTCGACGACATGGGATCGATGAACCGGCCAAGGCTGACAGTCGGCGACGGGGACGCATGAGAACCGCCAGCGTCGACGGTCGCGGAGAACGCGCCCAGGAACCGTCGCCGACATGCAAGCACCGCGTTGGACATCGCAGGGAGTCAGGCGAACCGCGCGAAGGCGAATGCCGGATGGTCATCATGACGCCGCCGCCGCAACGGGGCGCCCGCTGTTCATCAATGGTGACAAGACTGCATGGGGTTTGTGCCTCGGTTTCATTCCAAGCAGCACGACGACCGAGGGGACGCCCAGCTTCACGAAGGGCGCCCCCGTAGGGGTGAAGCTCGCGAAGCTGTGAAGCTGTTGATTTCCGCCAGCTTCACGGCCCCTGTGAAGGTCAGCTTCGTAAAGCTCCCTGAAGCTGAGGATTCAGGCCAGGTTCACAGCTTTTTCCGAGCTGCGCGAACCTCCGGCTTCCCGTTCCAGGTCTCGCATGCCAGAACGTCCGACCGCGCCCGCGCGCAGCCCCTCTATCGATCACGGGTTCCGACTTGTCTATTTGTTCCCGGAGATCGGTTCCCGCAGTGGCGGAAATGAGCATACTGCTTCCTCGTTCGGTCGCCGAACACGCGGCTTGATCGATTGGACGGAACAATTGAGCCATGGCAAAACGGCCAATACCACCGACAGTCAGCGACGATCAGGTGCGCGCGCTGCTGGAGCGTTACGGTTGCCCGATGCCGTTCCACGCGGTACGCACAAGGTTCCTTGGCAATATAGCGTCGCCCGATTCGCAAGTGTCTCCCATTAAGATGGTGGAGGCGTTGTGGGGCGGTGCGCTGCCGACGTTCGACAATCTCGACGCAGCCAATGAACTAATGGGCGCGCTGATCATGGGCCTATGGAACCGGCTCACCCGTCATCAGGAGCGCTCGGTGCCCTTCCGGCTGACACGCATTGAGGTTCCCGCAACTCGCCAAGGGTTGGAGAAACTCGCCATGGTGCGCCGGGAGGAACTTGACGGGTTCATAGAAGGTCTGTTCGGCGACCGGGAGAAGATCGATCTGCCGGAGCGGGCCCACAAGGCGGTCGAGGTTCTAGCCGACGTCCGTGCGATGGCCGAGGCGACCCAAGAGATTGCGAAGGATACGTCGAAACCGGCTGAGCTTGCCGACATCGCCGGCACGCTCGGGCATTTCCGCGAAATAACTCGGATCGCCGAACTTGAGATACACGCTGCCGTGCTGTCCTGCACCCGCGCCCGGCGCCAGTTGCTGCGGACGATGACGGCGGCCCGGCCGGTGTTTCACTGATCGCGATTTCATCCGCCGATTGATTCATCGGCAGACAGGCTCGACGCTCTACCGTCGCGGCTGTCAACCTATGTGCCGATGTCTCGGCTAGTATGAAAATGCCTGCCCGTTCACCAAGCCTAAATCGTGTGTTTGCCTATCACCGAAGTTTCCGTAAACAGCCGCTCATGCGCAGTCCTGACAAGCGAGAAAATCCCATGATGCCTAAAGAGTTCGATGTCACCGGCAAAGTCGTCTTCATCACCGGGGCTGGCCGAGGGATCGGAAAAGGCATCGCCCAGGTACTCGCGAGGCGGGGGCCGATGTCGCGCTCAACGCGTTGACGCCGAAATACGTCGAGGGTGTTGCGGCGGAGATCGCGGCGGCGTCCGGTAGACGTGTTGTTCCCATCATTGCGGATGTGACGAAGCCGGACGAGATTCGGCGGGCTGTTGAAGCAGTCCTTCAGACGTTCGGACGTATCGACGTCCTGGTGAATGCGCTCGGCGACTCCATCCGCAATCCGTTGACAGCACTTCCGAGCAAGGATGGAAGCGCCGGCGTTTCCGACGACGAACTCAAGTTCATCATGGACATCAACCTGACCGAGGCCCTGCTTTGCACGCGCGCTGTCGGCCCGCATATGCTCGGGAGGCGATTGGGCAACGTGATCAACATCGCGTCCTGGGCCGGTCATCGCGGCGGCGGCGACATGGTCCTCTACACGACAGCGAAGACCGCGCTTGCCGGCTTTACGCGGTCACAGGCGCTGGAGTGTGCGCCATACGGTGTACGCGTCAACGCGATCTCGCCGGGCCTATTTCCCGATGTCGTAACGGCCGGCGAATAGCGGGGGGCAGATGAATCAGCGCGCCGAGCAAACAGTACCACTCAGAGGCGGACCGGCCGGCTATGGGACCCGCGCCGATCTAACACACCTGGGAGCACGAACCGGGTCCCCGGCCGGGCGGGAACGGAATCGAAATCTACCTCGTAGCTGTGGCCCGCGTGGCAAAATGAGAAAGTCATGCCGACAAGCCGGAGCGTGACAATCGCACATTGAGAGCGTTGGATCGGACATCCCTTCCCGACACCAACTTTCCCGTGACGCAATGTGCCATCGAAGGCACTGATTCCATTTCGCTAAGAGCTTGGCTATGATTTCGACGGAGCGCCCGATGGCTGACACGTCGATTGAATGGACCGACATGACTTGGAACCCCGTTGCGGGTTGCACAGTGCTGTCCCCAGGGTGCACCAATTGCTACGCCATGCGCATGGCCGCGCGTCTTGACCGCATGGGTGTTGCCAAATATCGCGGCCTCACCCGCCAAAGCGGCGGCCGGTCCAAATGGACGGGGACCGTCCGCCCCGACCCAGCATCGCTGGAACTTCCGCTCCGCTGGAAGAAGCCGCGCATGGTCTTCGTCAACTCCATGTCCGATCTTTTCCATGAGCGGGTGCCGGACGCTTTTGTGGCTCAGGTGTGGGACGTGATGGCCACGGCTTCCAAGCACACCTTCCAAATCCTTACCAAGCGACCCGACCGCATGGCGCATCTGACAAAAATCCTGCCCTCGCTCGAAAATGTCTGGTTGGGCACCAGTGTCGAGAGCGGCGACTTTCTTCACCGACTTAATGATATGCGCCAGGTACGGGCGCGGGTGCGGTTTGTTTCGTTTGAGCCACTGCTCGGCTCCGTAGGCGTGGCCGATCTTTCCGGCATTCACTGGGCGATTGTCGGCGGGGAGTCTGGTCCCAAGGCCCGCGCCATGTCGCGGCTATGGGTGGACGAAATTCATTTCGCGTGCCGTGCCTACGGAACAGCGTTTTTTTTCAAGCAATGGGGCGGGCGCAATAAGAAAATGGCGGGGCGAAAAATAGACGGCAAGACGTGGGACGAATTTCCGCTCAAATCGCATTCAGCAAATGCCGTGCTATAGGGCTGGCGACCTTCTTGGCGGCCAAGCTAGGATTGGCCATCGCAAAGAACAGATTGAATAACGGCGCCTTCGTCGTGCCCAAAAGTCGCGCCGGTTTTTCGACATGAGGGAAAATGCCCTGGAGGCGCTGCATCACGAAGGCCTCAATATTCCCGACCTCGACATACCGCACCTTGGGCGCATCGCCGAACAGATCGCGTACCGCCGCGTCGGACGCACTGTAGAAACTATCCTCCCACTCTGCACAATCCAAACACTTGGACACCATCGCCCGTTTTTCCGGCGTTAGCATCGCATGATCGCGTGGCGCGTTGCGATAGACAGCCGACAGCGGAAACAACCAGAACATATCCAGCGCTTTGGTCACGGCGATTGCCCGCAATATCGCCCAATCCGTTTCTGGGCCGCAGGGATCGACGAATACCACGCCGCGTCGGCGTCTCCAGTCTAGTCGTTGGCAGAGTTCGATCAGTTTGACGTTGGCGTCGCCGGATATGATTTCAACTCGCTTGTCGCCAGTAGCAAGCGCCTTCAGCGAAGCGATGTTGCGCTCGTTCGACTCGATGAAGAACAATTGCTTGAACGCATCGAGCGCTAACGCTCGTTTCACCGATCCGGCGAACACCCGCGTCGCTTCGTCCTCGCCCATGAGCGGCATCCCTTCCCCGAAGGTGAAGGAGCCGCTGCCGGCAAAGGCGTCTATATAGACCAACTCAAAGGACTGTTTGCTCATGGCCGTTGCATAGGCCCGCAGATATTTCTCTACCGCCTCGACCTTGAGAAGCGACCAGAAGCCACCGAATTTCTGTGCATGTTCTGCGAGCATAAGTTGCTAACTATATCAGACCGGCATGCGCAGCGGGACATTGATGGCGGTCTTAGATAAGTGGGGTGCGCCGAAGGCGCATGTCTGAAGAGATTGTGTTGACTGGCCGTCCGTGCAGGAAGGCGCTGCGCATATGGGGAGCGAATACGCGACTTTGAAATTCAGATTTACGACTCTGTCAGGCCGCCAGCTGAAATCGTGGCAACTCGCCCCCGACAAGCACCAGGGTCGGAATATTACGTATCGCTTCCTGCGCCCGACCGAGCAATAGGCCACTACGCCGACAAACGGGAGATAGTGCTGTGGCTTACGTTGTAAGTCCTAGCGATCTCTCTCAACGTCTCATCGCCACGGTCGCGGCGTCTAATCGCCTCCTGCTGCTGGTGCGGCGTCAGCTTCGGCTTAGGGCCGAGTTTCACGCCACGCGCCACGGCGCGCGCCCGGCCTTCGCTGGTCCGTGCTCGGATCAGGTCTCGTTCGAACTCTGCGAGGCCACCCAGGACGGCCAGCATTAGGCGGCCGTGTGGTGTGGTGGTATCGGCCCAGGCATCGCCCAGAGAGCGGAAAGCGGCCTTGCGGTCGGCAATGGCGGCCAATGTGTTGAGCAGGTCTCGGGTCGAACGGGCCAGGCGATCGAGCCTGGTCACGATCAGCACGTCACCGGTGGCGAGATGGTCGAGCGCGCGTCGAAGAGCGCGTCGGTCAGACTTGGCGCCGCTCGCCACTTCTCGGAAAACCTGACCGCAACCGGCCGCCCGCAGTTGAGCCACCTGTGCCGCCACGCTCTGGCCGTCTGTCGATACTCTGGCGTAGCCGTATTTCATCTAATTATCGTGCACCAGATTCATGAAACAGAAAAGCCCAGCAATAACAAGGCTTCAATCTTGGTGCACAATTCTTGAATTATGCATCGTTCGCAGCATCAGCGGTCCCGCGCCTTGATGTCCCAGGGTGAAGGGTACTGCTGACGTTCGCTGTGCTTCGGCGGAAGGCAGCCCATGATCCTGGGCGGAGATCAAGCCTTCATCCTTCTGGCACCCCGGCCTTGCGCATGCCGTCAAAGAGGCGGTCGGTTTGCTTCCACACGGTCGGATTATTGCCCTGCGCGCGCATCAGAAAGCCGCGCAAGCGGGCGATGGTGAATTCCGGCTGGATCGCGAGGCCGGCCTTAGCGGCGGCGCGAGCGTCGTCTTCCCGGCCGAGATGGGCCAAAGCGGCGGCGAGATAGATATGCGCGTCGGCCATATACCGGAAATTTTCGACTGACCGGCGCAACCAGCCGACCGCTTCCTCGTCGCGTTTGAGCAAGGTCATGGCGACGCCGACAACGAACATCCAATGCCATGCAATCGTGTCGCGCGGACTGAGACGCAACGCTTCGAGAATATGGGGTTCGGTCTCTTCGGCGCGTCCGTCGTTCAGTTTGGCAAAACCGATGAGCGCGTGGGCGGCGGCCATGTTCCGATCGAGCGCAAGTGCTTGTTCCGCCTCGGCGATGGCTTGCGTGGAACGGTTCGTCATGAGGTAGATATATCCCAGCGCGTAATGGGCATTGGCATGGCTGGGCGCCAGCGCCAGCGCCTTCAAGGCCGCCTGCTCCCCTTCGGCCAAGCGGGCGGCGCTGTCGTCCGCCAACAACACGGTGGCGAACAGCATGTCCGCGATCGCCAGACCCGCCAGCGCGTCGGCATTGGCGGAATCGAGCTCCAAGGCGCGTTCGAAAAAGCCGTGCGCCGCCGTCAGACTTTCCCGGTTCATCGCGCTATAGAGCGGGGCCATGCCTTGGAAGTAGAGGTCCATGGAATCGGGGTTGGTCGCTTTTTCCGCGCGGCGCGCCTCCGCCGCGAGCAAGGCGGTGTCCAATTGACGGGCAAGACGCGCGACGATCTCGTCCTGCATGTCGAACAGATCGGCCACCGGCTTGTCGAAGCGCTCGGCCCAGAGATGCGCGCCTGATTCCGCCTCGATAAGCTGGACGTTGACCCGCATGCGGTTGCCGCCGCGTTGCACTGAACCTTCGAGGACATAACGGACGCCGAGTTCGCGACCGATCTGCTTCAGATCGACCGCCTTGTCCTTGTACGTGAAGGCAGTGTTGCGGCCGATGACGAACATCCCCGCCATGCGCGACAGGTCGGTGGTCAGGCTTTCGGTCACGCCGTCGACGAAATATTCCTGCTCGGGATCGCTGCCCATGTTTGCAAAGGGCAGGACCACGATGGAGAGGCGGGGCGCCGACGAAGCCGGTCCCGGTGGCGATGATGCGCTTGAGCGCGTTGTCTTGGCGGCTCCGCCTACCTCGACGCTGAACACGCGCACGGGCCGCGTGATGTTCTTTAATTCCCGCTCGCCGAGATCGACGAAGCTCTCTTTCAGCTTGTCGCGAACCTGATCGTAGGCGGCATTCGAGAGGCAGATGCCGCCCGGCTCGGCGATGCCTTCGAGGCGCGCGGCGACGTTGACGCCGTCGCCCAGCAAATCGCCATTGGGCTGCACCATCACATCGCCGAGATGAATCCCAACCCGAAACTCAATTTGCTTTTCCGGGACAAAGTCTCCGTTGCGCACGGCCATGCCGCGCTGGACATCGATGGAGCACCGCACCGCGTCCACCACGCTGGCGAACTCGATCAGGATGCTATCTCCAGCGGTATGAAATACTCGGCCGCGATTGGTCTGAATCGTCGGATCGATCAGCTCGGCGCGGATCGCGCGCAAGCGGCGCATTGTCCCTTCCTCGTCCGCGCCGGTCAGCCGGGAATAACCGGCGACATCCGCCGCCAGGATCGCTGCTAGCTTGCGTTCGACGTGCTCCAAGGCCACCACCGCCCCCAGTGAATTGCGCGGCAGCATATCACCGGCGTTCTCCAAGCGGAACGCGGCCAGCGCGGTTCAGGCGGTACCTGGCGGGTCCATATAGGCGATCGAGGCGATCACGCAATGGGTCGGCGTGCCTTCTCGCTTGACGGACCGAACGTGGTCAGTGAGTTCGGACCCCGGAAGTCACGGCCCGGACGGTTGATGTTTCCTTTAGATGTCTAAATCGCGTTACCCATTCACCAGAGAAAATCGCATAAGCTCCGCCTCACAATGGCAGTTTAACTCTGACATCTCTTGTCATTGAGATCGTTTGTAAATTTCCGCTCCATCGCTCGACCGTGGCAACTTAAATCGCAAGAGCATCGGTCTGATTGGCTTTACAGATTGCCAGCCGGGGAAGCCCGCGATGACGTTGCGCGCAAGCATTTGATCGCTCGTAGTGGCCAGCACAGCGTTGGTACGACGATCTTTTATTCTATCAAATGCATGGATTATATAGATTGTTGCGCGGGCCGCCGACTGCATCACCGATGGTGAAACACGCTATGCTTGGCATCGCTGCGCACTCGCGGTCGGACGGCACCAGGACGTTCCCTACAGCATCGACCTCGGTCTTCGGCGCGCCTTCAATCGCCACGCATGGCTCCAGGGCGCCGCGCGGGTGCGGCAACATAGCGGAAGGCCGGACATAGTCGCCTCGGCGCACAGACGTATCGGCGACCGCGATACGCGTGTGCGCCCAGGAGCCGATGAGCGCCGTCGCACCCGACACGAAGGGCCGCCGGTCGGAATGGACGCTCGGAGGCATGCCGCCGGGGCGCGGTTCACATTATTGCTCCATGCACGAGTACCACGCCGAAACACAGATAGTCGCACCTAGCCGCACCGGCTTATCGCGGTACCGATACGCCGGTGCGCCAAGGAGCGCGATGATCGCCTTGAGCCACCGATCATGGCGACGGCTGGAACGGTCGCTCTGAGACGCGACGCCCATGGTCGCCTCCGCCCTCGATTACGGTCATAGCAGGAACGGCCGCTTGATGACGTGTCGCCGATCCGCGTCGAGTTCCTCGGCGGTGAGGATCAGGGCTTCCGGCCATTCAGGATGTCCGGGCATCTTACCCTCGTAGCCGATCCCGATGATGACGGCGTTCGGTGTACTCGTGGCATTCGCGCAGCGCGGCGGGTGGCCGGCCAATGGTTATGGCGATCGTCAACTTCGTCCGATTGGACTTCGCGGCATGGCGTGATCGGCGCCACACCTAAAGGCCACCCATCCGCATGGGGTATCCTTTTTTCGTTCAACCCTTGCCAATCACCGACCGAGGGGCGCCCAGCTTCGCGCAGGGCGCCCCCCGTAGGGGTGAAGCTCGTGAAGCTGTGAAGCTGTTGATTTTGGCCAGCTTCACGACCCCATTGAAGCTCAGCTTCGTGAAGCTCCCTGAAGCTGAGGATTTAGGCCAGGTTCACAGCTTTTTTGCAGCTTTTTGAAGCTCAGGCCCGAACCCATGCGGACGAGCCGCTGTTCAACGTTTCCGGCGAGGCTGGGACCGTGCGTTGCCTCGCCGGCGTCGAGCGGACCTGAACGCGGAGCCTCGTATAGGAAGCGAGACCAGATCGGCTCCTAGCCGCATCGGCATACCAGTGCGCGGTAAGGCGATGCGGCTAGGAGCCGATCACAACGGTCCGAACAATTTCGTCCCGCGTCAGGCGGCCTTCGCTTCGTCCTGCTTCGTAGCCACCCGGCGCCGATGAAGGATCAGTGGCGCCGTGTCATAGTTGCCCTTGCGCTTCCTCTGAAGTTCCCACGACACATCATCGACTTGAACAGGCACCCATTGGTCTTGGGGTAGTTGGTCACGAATCAGATTGCGAACCTTGGTCTCGCTCAGCAGGAGCGACTTCATCAGGATCGGTACGACCGATTTCACCGAAGATTCAGCGCCCGTCATGGCCTCGACGATCATTTGCAGGACGCGAGCTTCGTCCAGGTCACTGAACTCTGCTTGGTGATGTTTTGTGTCGGCAACCTTCGCGAGGTCGACAACGCCGACGTGGTCTCCGGCCATTTCATTGCCTTCTGGCCCATTGAACAAGTTCACCGATTGAAAGCGGAAAATCCGAGTCGCATCCTCCCGTGTGCTATAGTTGCTCTTGGCACAGGCAAGTTTGACGAGCCGCTCCCGTTCCCGCTGGGGATCGAGACCTAACTTCTTAATTTCTTCATCCTTCAGTCGAGTGAGCGTATAGGCGTATCGGGCCGCCGCCGTAATCGAAGAGGCTCCGCGAGCGGATGCCTGAACGCCAGACTGTCCGGCAAGGTTCTTGTTGGAATGATGCAGAAGATCAACGCTACAATCCCCGTCGTGCGCGATGCGGCGCAGTGCCGTCATGACTTTTTCGAGAGCGGCGTTGTCGTTTTCTTCAATGCCCTCATGGACGGAAACCAAGGGATCGATAACGACGTGAACGATATTATGCTCACGAATGAAATCGACCATTTCCTTGATCGCGATCGTAAGGGTGACGAGACCCGACGGGTTCTTGATAGCGACAATCAGCTTCGATTCCTCTCCGGAACTAATGACGATCTGATTGGCGATCTCACTTTGCGGGATGCGATGAAGCTCCAGGATTCCTGCGAGCTTTCGTTTCAGTTCGTCCAGCGATTCCTCGTTAGAAATGACCAAGACCGCCCCCTTTCGATGGACCGTCTCACCGGTGAGTTCTCGACCGGAAGCGATTGCGACGGCACTGCACATGGCAATCGTAGTTTTCCCAGCGGCAGGCTCGGCAACGCAGAGCGTCACCGTTCCCGGCGCAAATCGGCTGCCCAGCGTAAATCGACGAGGAGGGATTTTGCGGGGATCAAAGCTACCATCAATGACGTGGACAATAGGCATATGACCTGCCTTCCGCCCGGCGCTCGTGGCTGACTCGGATTTGGTATTTTCAGTTTCCTCTTCGCCGAGAGGCTCAAACGCTTCGGGCGTGCCTTCCCAGCCGTGCTCGCGCGCCTTGGCATAAAGCCAGAGCGCACCGATCGTGCTCTCGGTGTGGCTATCCCACTTGGCGCGAATCGCTTCGTAAGTGTTGGCGGTGTAGCCCATCGCCCAATCCAGGAGGACCTCGGCGTAGAACGCTTCATCGCCCCCGCACGCCGCCTTGGCGGCGCGCATAACCTTCTCCCATTCGGCGTAGTCGAGATCGACGCAGGGGATGGCGCGGAGGGCCGAGATCAGCTTCTCCCGATCCCAGGCGCGCAGCCCTTCGTCGTCGATCTTCTTGCCTTCGCCCGCCTCGGTCGCGCTGCTGCTCTTGGCGAAGGTGATGATACCGCCTTCGCTCTCGATCCAGTCGGCGGACGCCGTGATCCACTCCATCCAGCGTTTGGCGGTGGTGATCGGCAGGCTATCCTCGGTCCGCAGCCAGCGTAACGGATCGGTGCCGCCGAGCCATTCGTAAGGCTTGCCGGACGGGTGGATGCCTTGGATCAGGTATTGCTGCCCGGCGGCCAGGAACTCAATCGCCGACGCCGGGTCTTCGGGACCGTTCGGCAGGGATGGGTGACTGAAGACGATGCGGTGCTTGCCGAAGGTCTGGGCGCCATCGGCCAGAGCGAACGGGATCAGCACGCGAGCCGACCCCTTGCGCCCACGGATCGGCATATGCGTGCCCCAGAATTTGTAGGCAAGCGCGATGTAGGACGTGGCAAGGGCGTCGCTATTCACGTCAAAATCGGCGCCGGGGTAGCGGGCGGAACGCAGGCCGATGTTCGCCTTGGGCCATGTGTCCCAGGTCGCGGCCATGCTCTCGGTGATTTCGATGTCGGTCCAGCCGTCGAAGCCGACCCACTTCTCGCGGCCGGGTTTGTACTTGCCAGGGATTTTCCCGCGCTGAAGGTCGGAAACTTGTGAGCCGAACTCGCGGTCGATCACGGCATCTGGCGGTATAACAGGAATGACCTCGCGGAGACCTTGGTGCCAATAATCGGAAAATTTATACGGGGTCATTTCACGCCTCCCCCGCTGCTAAAGTGCGCGACGCAGGTTTGATGCGCGGTAGGTTCGCGACCCACCGTTCCGCATCTTCGCGAAGGATAACCGTCTTGCCGCCGATCTTGCAGGCAGTAAGGCGACCCGCACGGATTTCGACGTAGACCGATGCGTGGCAAAGGCTGTACCGCCGTCCAAATTCTTGAATCGTCATCGCTTCTAACGGAACAGCGATGCTCGCTAAGGAGCTATCCAGGTCGTGGAGACAGCATGAAGCGGCGGATCGCCGCTGGCCAGGAGTGGAAGCATTTTGAGGAAAAGCAGGACGCAATCGCAATTTTGGCATGGCACAAAACTCCTGATCAGGAGTTGCGCCCATTGTGCCCTTCCCCGGATGCGCGCGTTGCCCGATGGCACGCATCCTTCACATGGCTGGTCGTATGCTGTCCTTACGCACCCAATGGGATAGAGGGCACGAAGTAAGAGAAGACGTCTCCGACACGGTCTGCTCAACAAATGGGCCTTCCGTTGTATCGGAAGGTACTCCCTGGTTGTTCAAGGAGCGCTTTGGTGGTGGTCGTATGCCTCCCGTCTGAAGTAGGGTCGTGAGGCACAGCGGACGGGCGAAACGGTCAGAACGTCTCGCGTAAGAGGTCTATAAGCGCAACGGCCCCATATAGTCAAGTGGGCGCCTCCCGGAAATTACCCCGCAATCGGCACCCAGCGCGGTCGCCGATCGCCCGAA
>Ga0209483_1001384_pt1 | contig 18434 bp, 14 predicted proteins | sample NGEPerA_FD_184508 | JGI IMG/M metagenome (GOLD analysis project Ga0209483, IMG submission 184508) | Arctic peat soil microbial communities from the Barrow Environmental Observatory site, Barrow, Alaska, USA - NGEE PermafrostL2-A... | ecosystem: Environmental > Terrestrial > Soil > Wetlands >... | reverse complement strand
CCACAACTAACCTGCGCCAACGTCAACTTATCGCGTTGGCACCGACAAAAATATAACTTATCAAATATGACTGGCGATGACTCTAGCTCGAAAACCCGAAAAACCGGGTTTTTGGAAGTCCCCTAAACAACGCGGCATCCGCCTCAACAGGTTCCCAGTCCATCTTAAAGAATCCGAGTGGCGCTGGCATCATCGCCGTGATAACCTTTACACATTGCTCCTATATGAAACTCGCAGTTGCCCGCTAAACTAGGAAAGACCCTTCGTTTTCATGGGCATGGCTGTGAATCATGCACCAGAACCGTCGCGACACGTTAAGGTGTAGTGGGCGAGTTTCAGCGGAGTTTTTGCCGAATGGTGGTGAATTGTGGTTCAATCCGTCGCGTTGCTGGCAATTCCACTGACAGTGGCCGTCCATCGCATCAATGAACCCTTTGTTTATACGGGCTTTGACAACTTGATGACAGATGAAACACAGATTTCCGAAACAAATTTTTATCTGTGTCCATCTGTGTTTATCTGTGGCTGAAAGATTGTGACCACCGACGCCAAAATCCTTTCCGCCTTGCGCGCCAACCCCGGCGGCGTTTCGGGCGCGCAGCTTGCGGAGCAGCTTGCCATCAGCCGCGCGGCGATCTGGGCGCGCATCGAGGAGTTGCGCAAAGTGGGTTTCGTCATTGAGGCCGGCCCGCACTTTGGCTACCGGCTGGTGGACGAACCGGACGCATTGCTCGCGGATGATTTGCTCGCGCGGCTTGGCGAGACCAAGGTCATCGGCCGCGACATCCGTGTGTTTGAAGAAACCACTTCCACGAACGACGTGATTGAAAAGCTCGCGCGCGACGGCGTGAAGGAAGGCGTCGTGGTTTTCGCCGAATCGCAGACGAAAGGGCGCGGGCGGCTCGGCCGAAAATGGCTGTCACCGACGCACAAAGGCCTTTGGTTTTCCGTCCTGCTGCGGCCTGATTTGCGTCCGCAGGAGGCGACGCAGTTGACCGTCGCCTCGGCCATTGCCTTGCGCCGCGCCATCAAAACCGTCGCCGGTCTGCCGGCGGAAATCAAATGGCCGAACGATTTGCTCCTCGGCGGGAAAAAAATCGCGGGCATCCTCACCGAGATGAGCGCGGAAGTGGACCGCGTGCGCCACGTCATTCTCGGCATCGGCGTGGACGTGAACCAGGACGCGGACGAGTTTCCGGCGGAGCTGCGCAAAATAGCCACGTCGCTGAAAATCGAGGCGGGCGAGGAAATTCACCGCGCGGAACTGGCCACGGAAATGTTGCGCGAACTGGATTTCGACTATGCGCGGATCTGTGGCGGGAAATTTTCCCGGGTGGCGGACGAGTGGGAGGCCGGCTGTGCGACCATCGGCAAAAAAGTTTCGGTGCAGATGGGCGCGCGGCTGGTTCGCGGCGGCGCGGAATCGCTGGACGACGACGGCGCGCTGCTCGTCCGCACGGAACACGGCCATTTGGAACGCGTCATCGGCGGCGACGTGACGCTGGAGAAATGAAACCACGGATTACGCAGATTTAGAAATAAGTTTGAAACGCAAATTTCTTTTTTATCCATGAAATCCGCGTAATCTGCGGTTAAAATGATTTTACTTTTCGACATCGGCAATACGAACACGCACGTCGGTCTGGCGGATGATCGGCGCGTGCTGAAGCAAATGGACATTCCGACGCGCGATTGGTTTGACGGAAAAGCATTCACGCTAGTTAAAAAATTTGCCGGTGCAAAAAAAATCGTCGGCGCGGTTTTGTGCAGCGTCGTGCCGCGCGCCACGCCGCTTGTCCGCAAAACCGTCCGCATGGTTTGGAAACTGGAAACGCTCGAACTGAATCCCCAGACGATTCGCGGCGTGGGCATTGATTATCCGAAGCCGCGCTCCATCGGCCCGGACCGGCTGGCGAATGCGGTCGCGGCCAAATTTCGTTTCGGCGCGCCAGTTGCGGTGGTGGATTTTGGCACGGCGGTCACTTTTGACGTCGTGAATGCCAAAGGAAATTACGTCGGCGGCATCATCGCGCCAGGGCTGGCGGCGATGACGGATTACCTGCACGAGAAAACAGCGCTGCTGCCGAAAATTAAAATCCGCGACATCCAATCCGCCGTCGGCAAAAGCACCGAGCAGGCGATGCTCGTGGGCGCGGTGCATGGTTATCGCGGTTTGGTGCGCGGGCTGATTGTGGAATTGAAGCGCGAATTAAAAACGAAAAATCTGCCCGTGGTGGCGACGGGCGGTTATGCAAAATTGATCGCGGCGAAGCTGCCGGAGATTTCCGCTGTCGCGCCGGATTTGACGCTGGAAGGTTTGCGGCTGGTCTGGCTCGCGAAATAATTCGCGCGAATTTGTTACGAAAGCGTCTTCACGGTTTCCGCGCGGGTGATGAGCCAGTCGCCATCAATTTTTTTCAATTGGAAACGCATTTCCTGCACGCCGTAATCTTTTTTGTCGTTTCCATTGACGCGGGCGGTGCAGCTCACCTCGGCGGTTTGTTTGCCTGGACCGATGCGGACGCCCACGTCGAGGAATTGGACGTTCAAAGCCGCCAGACCGGTAAAACCCCGGGCGGCGGCTTCCCGAATTTCATCGCGCCCGGACAAGGTGTGGACGCCCAGCTCGGGGGCGTCAATGGTGATTTCAGCGTCGGTGGAAAAAAAGCCGATGAAATTGCTCACCTTTGCCGCGCGGGTGAGGTTGCCGTCATTGCCGGTGAACGTGGCGGTGGCGGCGAGCTGGGAAATTTTTTTAAGGACCAGCTTTTCCGGACTGGGAAATAAAATGGTCCACAGCCAAAAAACCGCGGCCGCGGCGACGGTGATGAAAACGGCGCGGAAAATTATTTTCATAAAATGGATTTGCCGATGATGTGGTCGCGTTCGGCACGGCCCTGCTTGTGATCATTGAAAGGCATGGAACGATTGTCGCCGACGACATAATATTGCGTCGGCCCGCACGCGATGGGTTCATGTTCCCAGTCGCAGGCGAATTTGACGTAAGGTTCGTCGAGCAGCCGGCCGTTGATGAAGGCGTGGCCTTCGTGAAACGAGACTTTTTCGCCGGGCAGGCCGATGATGCGTTTCATGTAGGATATGCTGGGCCCGGCGAGACGCACGGAAACGATGTCGCCGCGCTGTGGTTCATGACGGAAATAAGCGAGACGATTGACGCAATTGATCTGACCGTCGCGAAACGTCGGCTGCATGGAAATGCCTTCGATGCGGATGGGCAGCAGGATGAATTTAAAAGTGACAAAACAGGCAACCACCAGCACCGCGATGCGAATCAGCGTGGCCTTGGGCCGCCGGCCAATCAGCACGACGCGCAGCCAATGCGGGCGGACGGAAATGTCATTCGCGCTCTGCACGCGGATATTAAAACGGAATCCGGCGGAAAGTTGCGAGCAAACAATCTTTCGCAAGCGAGTCCAAAATCCCAGACCTTATGTCCAAAGCCGTTCCCGTGCGCGCGACTTTTGGCTTTAGACTTTGGACTTTGGACTTTAGACTGATTTTTTATGTCCAGCAGCCGCCGACAATACCCGTTTCATCTGATCGAACCCAAATGGCAAAAAGTTTGGGACGAGTCGCAAAGCTTTCGCGCATTCAATCCGAACGAAGAAATTCCAGCGAACCATCCGTTCGCATTGCGCCATAAAATTTCAGGAAAAATTTCCGCGACGCAGCTCCCGCCGAAGTTTTACATCCTCGACATGTTTCCGTATCCGAGCGGCGCGGGCTTGCATGTCGGGCATCCTGAAGGTTACACGGCCACGGACATCCTTGCCCGCCACAAACGCGCGCAAGGTTTCAACGTGCTGCATCCGATGGGCTGGGACGCGTTCGGTTTGCCCGCCGAGCAATACGCCGTCAAGACCGGCCAGCATCCGCGCAAGACCACCGAGGAAAACATCGCCACGTTCAAGCGCCAGATTCAATCGCTCGGCTTCAGCTACGACTGGTCGCGCGAACTCGCCACGACCGACCCCGATTATTTCCAGTGGACGCAATGGATTTTCCTCAAGCTCTACAACTCGTGGTTCAATCCCGATACGAATAAAGCTGAACCAATTGAAACGCTGAAATGTCCAGAAAATTGGAATGAAAGCAGTAAACGAAAATATCGTGACAATAATCGTCTCGCCTACGTCAGCGAACAACCCGTTTGGTGGTGCGAACAACTTGGAACTGTTCTAGCAAATGAAGAAGTTGTGGATGGTAAAAGCGAAGTCGGCGGATTTCCTGTCGTTCGCAAGCCGATGCGTCAATGGATGCTCCGCATCACTAAATATGCGGAGCGTCTCCTGCAAGATTTAGAAACAATTGATTGGACTAATTCGCTCAAGGAAATGCAGCGCAACTGGATTGGCCGCAGCGAAGGTGCGGAAGTGGATTTTCAAATTGCTGGTTCAAATGCAAAAATCCGAGTTTTTACTACACGCCCCGATACACTATTTGGTGCAACATATATGGTGTTGTCGCCAGAACATTCGCTTGTTGACCATATCATCTCATCCGAACAGCGCGAGGCGATTGCGAAATACAAAACGCAAGTCGCTGGAAAGTCTGACCTCGAACGCACGGAACTCGCCAAAGAAAAAACCGGCGTGTTCACCGGCGGCTACGCCATCAATCCAGTCAATGATGAGAAAATTCCAATTTGGATTGCTGATTACGTTTTGGCGAGTTATGGCACTGGCGCAATCATGGCTGTGCCGGCGCATGACACGCGCGATTTTGAATTTGCAACCAAATTTAATTTACCAATCATTCAAGTCGTCAAACCTTTGAACGAGAAAATAGAATGGCGAGGTTTTGTTGATGATGGAATTGCAGTCAATTCTGCGAGTGCCAAAATTTCGTTGGATGGATTGCCAACTGCTGAAACCAAAAAGAAAATAATTCAATGGTTGGAAGAAAACCATAATGGCGAAAGAACTGTTAATTACAAATTGCGCGACTGGCTGTTCAGCCGCCAGCGTTACTGGGGCGAGCCGTTCCCGATTGTTTGGAAAAAGGACGCCACTGGAAATCTTTATCACGAAGCGTTGCCGGAAAGTTCATTGCCAGTTTTGCCGCCAACGCTCGAAGATTACAAACCCACTGCCACCGGCGAACCGCCGCTCGCCCGCGCGAAAGATTGGGTGAATCTGCCCGATGGTTCCGTCCGCGAAACGAACACGATGCCGCAATGGGCCGGCTCGTGCTGGTATTATCTGCGTTATCTCGACGCGAAAAATAATTCCGCGTTCGTCGGCAACGACGTGGAAAATTATTGGATGGGCGGCGCGAGACAGCCAGGAAATGTTCTTTTGCGTTCGCCCGGCGAATGGAGCGCGGAGGTTGATAATTTAATTCATCGCGCGTTTGTGGATGGTAAACGCCCGCCTTACGTCGTCGAGTTTGCGGCGGTTTCGGAAATTTTGGCCGAAAAAATCCAGGCGGCGGCAAATGAAAATGTTTCCGGCTTTCATCATACGCTGGATGTTTTTGCCGTGCGCCACATTTTCAATCAGCACGGCAATGTTGCTTTTGAAAAAGCGCGCGGCAACATCCCGGTCACTTCAGAAGATTTGAAACGGTTGCCGGAAATTTTAACCGCGCCGGACTCGGTGGAATTTTCCGCCAAGCAGCCGCGCGGATTCAAACGGTTGATCATCAAAAAACGGATCAACGGATTTATTTTTGTCGTGGAAGAAGCGCGCGGGAAAAACCGGCAACTGCAAATCGTCACCCTTTACAAGACTGCGACGGCGAAAGATGTCACCACAAAGGCGCCCCTTTCAGACACGTCCGAAACGTTCCGTCGCTTGGAACAGAATAAACCATTTTCAGATGAACAAGTCAAGTCCACGCCAGGAGTTGATTTGTATGTCGGCGGCACGGAACACGCCGTGCTGCATCTGCTTTACGCGCGGTTCTGGCACAAGGTTTTGTTCGACCTCGGCCGCCTCTCGACGCCCGAACCTTTTTTCAAGCTCGTCAATCAAGGCCTGATCCTCGGCGAGGATGGACAGAAGATGTCGAAGTCGCGCGGCAACGTGGTGAATCCCGACGACGTGCTCGGCGAATACGGTTCGGACGCGTTCCGCCTTTACGAAATGTTCATGGGTCCGCTCGAAATGGTGAAACCGTGGAACACCAAAGGCGTCGAGGGCGTTTATCGTTTTCTCGGCCGCGTCTGGCGCTTGTTCGTGGATGAAAAATCGGAAACGGAATTTGAACAAGCCGAGACAACCACCAAGACACAAAGTCACCAAGAGTTGCTGAATTTAATTAAACTCAATTCTTCAATCCAAAATATCGTCGCCACTCCGGCGCAATTGAAAACGCTCCACGCCTGCATCAAAAAAGTGACGGAAGATTTGGACAGCCTGCGCTTCAACACGGCGATTTCCGCCATGATGGTTTTCGTGAACGACGCGATCACTTGGGAAACGAAACCCATTTCTGTGCTGCGCGAGTTTTTGATTTTGCTCCAGCCCTTCGCGCCGCACATCGCCGAAGAACTTTGGACGAAATTATCAACTATCGACTCCCAACCATCAACTAACTTGGCTTACGCACCGTGGCCGAAGTTTGATGCGGCGTTGCTCGTGGAAAATGAAATTGAAATTCCCGTGCAGGTGAACGGTAAGTTGCGCGACGTGATCAAAGTTTCCGTTAATGCGACTGTGGTGGAATTGGAAGCGCTTGCGTTGGCGAATGAAAAGGCGAAGCCGTATTGCGAAGGCAAGACGGTCAAGAAAATCATCGTCGTGCCGAAAAAGCTTGTGAATATCGTGGCGGTTTAATGATTGTAGGAGCCGACGTGAGGAGGCTCATTATTTTTATTTTGAGTCTCGTCACCTCGACTCCTACAAGATTCAAGATTTCTCACCGCTCGCCAAAATGGTCTGGAAATGCGGCGGCTGTTCCTCGGCGGCGACGATGCTGATTTCAATCTTCTTGAAGCCCGCCGCTTCGAGCCAGCGATGCAGATCGCTTTCGGCAAAACCGAGCCAGCGGTCGCCGTAAAGTTCGCGGGCTTTGTCGAAATTGTGCTTGAGCAAATCCAAAAGTAAAATTTGCCCGCGCGGTTTCAGAATTTTGTGCGCGGCGGCGATGGCGTCCGCCGGAATTTCGGCGTGATGCAACGCTTGGCTCAAGATCACGAGGTCAACGCTGTTCGCTTCAATCGGCGGGTTTTGCAAATTGCCGAGGCGGAACTCCAGATTTTTCAGGCCGTTCTTTTTCGCCTTGGCCGCGCCAAACGCGACGATTTTTTCCGAGTTGTCCACGGCGATGACTTTTTTGGCGCGGCGCGCGAGCAATTCGCTCAACAGACCTTCGCCTGCGCCCAAATCGGCGACGACGAGCGGCGGCAAAATTCTTAAAAGCAAATGTCCGAATGCCTGCCACGAACGGCCCGGTCCGTAAATACGGTCGAAGCGTCCGGCGATCTGGTTGAAATAAACCTGCGCGTGTTCGCGGCGGCGGGCGACGACGCGCTTCAGATTGATCTGGTCGTGCGAATGTTCGGGCAATTCCTTCGCGCCGCGAATCGCGAGCTGGATGAATTCGGCGGACGCACCGCTGGTTTGCGGATTCAGTTTGTAGAAAGTCCGTTTGCCTTCGCGCCGCGATTGGACGAGGCCGGAATCTTGCAACAAACCGAGATGCGTCGAGATGCGCGACTGGCCGAGCCGCGTGATTTCCTGAAGCTCGTTAACCGAGAGCTCGTCACGCTCCAGCAACGCCACGATGCGCAGGCGCGTGGCGTCGGACAAGGCCCGTAATGATTTTAGCGTGGCGGACATAAAAATTTTACAGAATTTGATTCTACAGAAGGCAACGAAGGAAACAAAGGAAAGGCAAAAGGCTGTTTTGAAATCTTTGTTTCCTTTGTTCTCTTCTGTAAAAAACTGTTCATTGGTTTGCTCCGGGAAGAATCATCCGGCTTAAACCATCTGTCAGTTTCAATTCATGGAAATTAAAAATCAGGCCGATGGGAATGTTAAGCAGTTTCATGTAACTCAAAAGTTGAGCCTTATGAATCGGCAATATTTCTTGAACCGTCTTGAGTTCCAACAAAAGGCAATTTTCCACCAGCACATCAAAACGCAAAGGCTCATCAAATGTCATTCCTTTGTATTCAATTTTTACAAGCCGCTGGTTCACGCAAGAAATTTTGCGCAGCGCCAATTCATGCATGAGACATTTTTCGTAAATGCTCTCAATCAAGCCAGCGCGCTTCAGCCGATGCACTTCAATGGCCGCGCCAATTACTTCACGGCTTAAATCGTCTGCTTTTTTGAAAAGCGGATGCATATTTCTTTGTTCGCTTCGTTTCCTTCTGTAAAAAAAGTTTGACGCGCTTTGAAAGTGTTATATCATCTTATCTTGATACGTCAATATGTTGTTGGCGTGAAAACTAAAAATTATTACATGAGCAACCGTTACATCTTTTCTTCCGAATCCGTTGGCGAAGGGCATCCCGATAAAGTCGCGGACACCATTTCCGACGCTGTGCTGGACGCGTGTTTTACCCAGGACAAATTCAGCCGCGTCGCCTGCGAGACTTATGTGAAGTCGAACATCGCCATCATCGGCGGCGAAATCACGACGAAGGCGAAACTGGATTTTGTGAAGATCGCGCGCGATGCGATCCGCGAAATCGGTTACGTCAACGACGACGACGTTTTTCACGCGGACAAAGTTTTTGTGAACGTTATCGTAACGCAGCAATCCCCGGACATTGCGCAAGGCGTGGACGCAAAAAAAGCCACGGGCAAAAAGACCGCGAAGCAGGGTGCGGGCGACCAGGGCTTGATGTTCGGTTACGCGAGCAATGAAACGCCGGAGCTGATGCCCGCGCCGATCATGTTCGCGCATCGGCTCGGCCGCGAACTGACGAAGATCCGCAAGAGCGGCAAAGTGCCGTGGTTGCGGCCGGACGCGAAGTCGCAGGTCTCGGTCGTTTATGAAAACGGCAAGCCGGTTTCAATTTCCAACGTTGTCATCTCCACGCAGCACGCGGACAAAATCAACGGACGCGAAGTGACGCATGCGGAGATTGAAAAATTCTGCATCGAGAACGTCATCAAGAAAGTTTTGCCGAAGCGTCTGCTCACGAACAAGACGGAATTTCTCATCAATCCGACCGGGCGTTTCGTCGTCGGTGGGCCGCAGGGTGACACGGGTTTGACCGGGCGCAAAATCATCGTGGACAGCTACGGTGGCATGGGCCGTCACGGCGGCGGCGCGTTCTCCGGGAAAGACCCGACAAAGGTGGATCGCAGTGCGGCTTACATGGGACGCTGGGTCGCAAAAAATATTGTGGCCGCCGGTCTCGCAGCGAAGTGCGAAATTCAATTCGCCTACGCCATCGGTTATCCTGATCCCGTCAGCGTGCACGTCGAGACGTTCGGCACGAACACCGTTGCCGACAGCAAAATCATCCGTGCGGTCAATCGCGTGTTCAGTTTCCAGCCGTCGGACATCATTGACCAACTCAATTTGCGTCGCCCGATTTACAGCAAGACGACGAACTACGGACATTTCGGCAAGAACGACAAGGATCTCACTTGGGAAGCGACGAACAAAATTGAAGCGCTGCTCAAGGCGATTTAGTCATTTAACGATTCAACCAAAAAAATTTATGGCAACCATCAAACTTTCAGAATCACGCCGCGCAAAACCGACGGGCGTTTTAGCTCTGCCGAAAAACGGCGGCGCGAAGTCCAACGGAAATTTCAAACACGATTTCGCCGTGCGCGATTTGTCGCTCGCCGAATGGGGACGCAAAACCATTCAAGTGTCCGAGCACGAAATGCCGGGACTGATGTCCATCCGCAAAAAATATGGCGTGAGCAAACCGCTCAAGGGCGTGCGCATCACCGGCTCATTGCACATGACGATTGAGACGGCGATCCTCATTGAGACGCTCGTCGAACTCGGCGCGTCCGTGCGCTGGGCGAGTTGCAACATTTTTTCGACGCAAGACCACGCCGCCGCTGCGATTGCCGCCGCCGGCATTCCAGTTTTTGCGCACAAAGGCGAAACGCTCGAAGAATACTGGGATTTGACGCTCCGCGCGCTCACGCATCCGGGCAACAAAGGTCCGCAACTCATCGTGGACGACGGCGGCGACGCGACACTGTTGATTCACAAAGGCTACGAACTTGAGAACGGCGACACTTGGGTGAATTCGCCGAGCGACAATCACGAAGTTGCCGTCATCAAAAATTTGTTGAAGCGCGTCGCGAAGGAGCGTCCCGGTTTCTGGCACGAAGTTGTCAAAGACTGGAAAGGCGTTTCCGAAGAAACAACGACGGGCGTTCACCGCCTTTATCAAATGCTCGAACAGGGAAAACTTTTGGTTCCTGCCATCAACGTCAACGATTCCGTCACCAAGTCCAAGTTCGACAATCTCTACGGTTGTAGAGAATCGCTCGCCGACGGCATCAAACGCGCGACGGATGTGATGGTCGCCGGCAAGGTGGCGTGCGTCTGCGGTTACGGCGACGTAGGCAAAGGCTCGGCGCATTCGTTGCGCGGATTCGGCGCGCGCGTCATCGTCACGGAAATTGATCCGATCAACGCGCTGCAAGCCGCGATGGAAGGTTTTGAAGTCACGACCATCGAAGCCACGCTCGGCACCGCCGATCTTTACGTCACGACGACCGGCAATCGCGACGTCATCACGCTCGAACACATTTTGAAAATGAAAGATCAGGCCATCGTCTGCAACATCGGCCACTTTGATAATGAGATTCAAGTCGAGCGTTTGAACACTACGAAGGGCGTGAAAAAATTGAACATCAAACCGCAAGTGGACAAATACACTTTGCCCGCCGGCAACAGCATTTACATGCTCGCCGAAGGTCGCCTCGTGAATCTGGGTTGCGCCACCGGACATCCGAGTTTTGTCATGTCCAACTCGTTCACGAATCAGACGCTCGCGCAACTTGACCTTTGGAAAAATCGCGACACGAATAAAATTGGCGTTTATCGGTTGCCGAAAAAATTGGACGAAGAAGTTGCGCGTTTGCACTTGGAAAAAATCGGCGTGAAGCTGACCAAACTTACCAAAGCGCAAGCCGAATACCTCGGCGTGCCGGTCGAAGGACCGTATAAGCCGGAACATTACCGGTATTGAGCGTAGGACAGGCGTCGCGCCTGTCTCTGAAATCAATTGAATGGAGTCAGGCGCGGCGCCTGTCCTACAACGAAGTCGAACGGAATTTTCCGTTCGACTTTTTCTCGGCCCGCGCGGCAACGGTCGTGGCAAAAATCCACGATTGCGGTTTTGCCGGATCGTGCTATCAGTGAACCCATGCAACCAGCCCGCCGGTTCCAAAACAACTGCGCTTTCTTTTCCGGAAGCCGTCGGCTGGGTTCACTTGATTGAAAGGATTCAGCCGTGAAAAATTCCCATCGCAAAGGATTCAGCCGCCGCCAATTCATCCAAACGTCCGCTCTCGCCGGGGCTGCGCTGCTCTCGCCCTGGTCGCTGGCCAGGTCGCGCGCGGCGGACACTCCTGCGGTCGCGCGCACCGCCGTGGATCAGGTGACACTCGGCAAGACCGGCATCAAGTTAAGCCGCCTGGGCTTTGGCACCGGCAGCAGCAACGGCCACGACCAGACCGCGCTCGGCAAGGATGGTTTCACGAAGCTCATCCATTACGCCTACGACCAGGGCATCACTTACTTCGACTGCGCGCAGACCTACGCGACGTTCGATTGGATCGGCGACGCCATCAAGGGATTGCCGCGCGAAAAACTTTTCATCCAATCCAAGGTTCCCGGCCAGCCGGCCGACATCCTCGCCGCCATTGATCATCACCGCAAAGTTTTCAACACCGACTATGTGGACAGCCTGCTGATTCATTGCATGATAAAAAATCAATGGACCGACGAAATGAAACGCATCATGGACGGCTTCAACGAGGCGAAGGAAAAGCAATGGATTCGCGCCAAAGGCGTCTCGTGCCACAGCCTGCCCGCGTTGCGCGCCGCGACCGAATCCAACTGGGCGGAGGTGCATTTGGTGCGCGTAAATCCGCAGGGCAAACGCATGGATGGCATCGCGGAAGAGGTCTGGAACAACGACGATCCGACGCACGACGTCGCGCCAGTGACGGCCGAGATAAAAAAAATGCACGCCAAGGGCCGGGGCGTCATCGGCATGAAAATCATCGGCAATGGCGAGTTCGTCAACGCGGCGGACCGCGAGAAATCCATCCGCTTCGCGATGGCTTGCAGGGAAATTGACGCCGTCGTCATCGGCTTTACCAGCCAAGCGCAAATTGACGAGGCCATTGAGCGGATGAACCGCGCGCTTAAGGAAGTTTGACCGGCCACGCTTCCCGGCATTCCGCGCGCGGGACAGGAAAGTCACCGGCACATGCAAACAGGAATGGCCGCGTTCCGCTTTTTTTAATTGTCCGCGTGAACTGAAAATTTTCATTCCCTTCCGGGCGGAATTCTTTCACCTTGTCACGATGGAAATGAAACGAGGCAGGTTCCTTTGGCTGGCGGCAGCGGTGCTTTTAATCGCCGCACCGGCGTTTGCCGAGGTTGCGCCGGTCAAAATTGACGTGGACGCGACGGACGCGGCGCGCGACATTTTGCACGCGCGGCTGCACATTCTCGCGTCGCCCGGCCCGCTCACGCTGTTTTATCCCAAATGGATTCCGGGCGAGCACATGCCGAGCGGGCCGATCAACAACCTGACCGGCTTGGAAATGACCGCGAACGGCCAGCCGCTCAACTGGCGGCGCGACGCGGACGATATGTTCGCGTTTCATCTCGACGTGCCGGCGGGCGCGGACGCGGTGGACGTGTCGCTGGATTTTATTTTGACAGCGGGCGGATCCTATTCGTCCGGCAGTTCGGCCACCGCCAAGCTGCTGGACTTGAGCTGGAACCAGGTGCTGCTTTATCCGCAGACGACGGCGCCCTTGAAATTGCCTTACGTTGCGACGCTGAAACTTCCCGCCGGCTGGAAATTCGGCACGGCACTGCCCGTTGCGGGTGTCGTGGGTCTTGCTGGCGAGCAAATCGTGTTTGGTCCCGCGCCGCTGGAGACGTTGATTGATTCGCCGGTCATCGCGGGAGAATTTTTCCGCACCATCGAGCTGACGCCGGGCGAAAACCCGCCGCACTTCCTGCATATCGCGGCCGACAGCGCCGCCGCGCTGGACATCAAGCCGGAGGACATCCGTCATTTCACTCATCTGGTGAAGGAGGCCAATGCGCTGTTTGGCGCGCATCATTATCGCGATTATCATTTCCTGCTCACGGCGAGCGACCACGTCGCGCACTTCGGGCTGGAACATCACGAATCGAGCGACGACCGCACCGGTGAAAATTTTTTGACGGACGCGGACGCGCGAACGGCGGGCGCGGACCTGCTGCCGCACGAAATGGTGCATTCGTGGAATGGAAAATATCGTCGTCCGGCGGGACTCGCCACGCCGGACTACCAGCAGCCGATGAAGGACGAACTGCTCTGGGTTTATGAAGGGCTGACGGATTATCTTGGCAAAGTCCTTTCCGTGCGCAGCGGCCTCCAGACGAACACAAACTTCCGCGAAATTTTCGCGATGACGGCGGCGATGCTGGATCATCGTTCCGGCCGCGAGTGGCGTTCGCTTGCCGACACCACCATTGCCGCGCAACTGCTTTACGATGCGCCCGGCGCCGGCGCGAACCGCCGGCGCAGCGTGGATTTTTACCCCGAAGGCGATCTGATCTGGCTGGAAGCGGACACCATCATCCGCCAGCAGACGCACGGCAAAAAATCGCTCGACGATTTCTGCAAAGGATTTCACGGCGGCGAAAGCGGCCCGCCCAAAGTCGTTCCCTACAATTACAGCGACGTGATAAACGGACTCAATGCCATCGCGCCTTACGATTGGAATGCGTTTTTCCAAAAGCGGATTTATGAAATCGCCCCGCGCGCGCCGGTCGGCGGCATCCAAAACGGCGGCTGGCGGCTTGCCTACACGAATGAACTTCCGCCGTTCTTGAAAATCCGCGAAGGCCAGCGCAAATTCACTGACATGAGCTATTCGCTCGGCGTGGTGATCGGCGCGGAGGGCAACCTCGGCGACGTTTTGCCGGGCACGCCCGCCGACAAGGCCGGCATTGGTCCGGACATGAAGCTCGTCGCCGTCAACGGACGAAGCTGGTCCGCGAAAATTTTGCGCGACGCGGTGAAAACCGCCGCGACGAACCGCGCGCCCATCAAACTGCTCGTGGAGCAGGATGATTATTACCAGACCTGCACCGTGGATTATCACGGCGGCGAAAAATATCCGGTCCTGGAACGCGACGCGACGAAGCCGGATTTGCTGGCGGAAATTTTGAGACCGCTCACGCCGGAACCGGACACCAATTCGCCGGCGGGAAAATGATTTCCATGACCAGCCCGCAAAACTTGATCCGGCCGCGAGCCTCGACGTTGCCGGCCTGGTTTATTTCGCCGCCGTCAGTTTGCAAAGCACCACGCCGTGCGCGGGAATCGTGAGCGGCAATGTTCCGTTTCCAGCGTCCACGTCGGCCAAGTTTTTTTGCCGCCACAAATCGCGGACGTGCTGTTTGCCGGTGAAACCGATTTGCGCGAGCTGGTTGAAATCCAGACTGGCCGGCGCGGAACCGAGATTGAAAAAGCCGAGCGCGCGTCCGCCATCTTCCAGTTCCTTTTCATAAACGCGCACGTCGCCGTTCGTCAGCACGCAGGTCGCCTCTTTGCCGAGCGCGTCCTGGTCCAGCGCGAGCACTTCGTCGTTGCTCAACAGGTTCAGTGTGAAGTCGTCGAACTTGGTCATGTCGCAGCCGATGAGCAGCGGCGCGGAGAGCAGGCACCAGAGGCTGATGTGCGTGTATTGTTCATCCGGCGTCAGGCGCGTCGGATGCAGATTGCCCCAGCCGACCTGGCCGATGATGAGCATGTCGGGATCGTTCCAATTGCCCGGCTTGGCGAACGGCTCGGCCTTGTCCTGCTTGAAGCCGATGCCGCTCATGCTGCGCCAGGTGTCCGTGATGTCGCCGGTGGTGCGCCAGCAATTGCCGTTGACCGAGCCGCCCCATTTCCACACGTCCGCCATGCCGTATTGGCAAAGGCTGAAAACGATGTCGCGGTTTTGTTTCCGCAGAAAATTGCCCATGACCTTGTAGGGGTAAATCGCGCCTTCCGGATGCGTTGCGCTGCCATCCCACCGTGGGACATCCGACTTGATTCTCCCGTTCGCAACCTCGCCGTAGCTGCACCAGTCATATTTCAAATAATCAAATCCCCACTTCGCATAAGTCTGCGCGTCCTGCTCCTCGTGCTGCCAGCTCGCCGCGCAGCCGCCGCACGTCCACGGGCCGGGCGAGGAATAAAGCCCCGCCTTCAGGCCGAGGCCGTGAATGTAATCCGCCATGCCCTTCATGTCGGGAAACCGTGAGTTCGGCACGATGACGCCCTGCGCGTCGCGGAACGGGCCGCGCAACGTCGGGTCTTTCGAGTCGCGGTGGTTCTGCCAGAAATCGTCCACGTTGATGTAAGTCCAGCCGTGGTTGATGAGGCCGCTTTTCACCATCGCATCCGCCGCGCTCTTCACTTTTTCTTCCGAAACCGCGCCCGCGAAACAATTCCAACTGTTCCAGCCCATCGGCGGCGTGAGCGCGATCTGATCGCCGCAGACAATACGGAATTTTTTCTCCGCTGCGCCGAGCGAATTTTTCGCGTGCAGCGTGACGGCAAATTCGCCCTTGGTTTTCAACGTGCCGGTGATGCGCCCCGTTTGGGAATCCAGCTTCAATCCACCGGGCAGATTCTGTGCGGAAAATGTCAGCGGCCGCTCGCCCGTCGCCGGAATGTTGAACAGAAACGGCGAACCGGGGCGCACGCCGAAGACATCCGCGCCGTTGATGCGCGGCGTGGCGGCCGCGGTCGGCGTGAGAATGTAAGGCGCGACCGGGGCCATGGCCGGCTCGCCGCTGGTGGCAAAAGTTGTTTCCGTGGCCGTTTCAAATTTTGCGTCCGCCCAGTCCGCGTGGTCATGGTCAAGGCCGTCATCGGCATCGCTGACTTCCAGCACCAGCGATTTCACGCCGGCGAGATCAACGTTGCAATCCTTCGCCGCGTCACCGGCTTTCATCACGCCGCTTTTCCAAAGCACCTTGCCGTCGCCTCGCACGATGAATTCCACGCTCGAATTCGGGCTCTTGTTCACCTCGTCGTCCACGCCGACGCTGGCGGAAAACTTTTGCGCGCCGCCGTCCAGGTTGACGTGCAGCGAGCTTTCCGCGTGCGTGCCAAAGCCGCGTTCAAATTGTTTTCCGCCGATGGTCAGCGCATGGCCCCCGACGGATTGATTCTTGTGCGGATCGCCCCAGCCTTGCGTCGCAACGGCGAGATTCAAGCTGTCGAGCCAGACGGTTTCGGCGGCAGCGGTTCCGGATGTAAAAACGGCGAGTGAAAAACCCAGCGCGCGGACAAGATGTGATTTCATCCGCCGATTTTGCGCGGAAAAAAATTTGCGTCAAGCTCGCTTTGTTCGCAAATTTTCGCCACCTTGCACGCATGACGACGCTGCTCATCGCCACGCGCAACGCCCACAAGACCGGCGAAATCCGCGCCATCCTCGGCGGACAATTTCAATTCCTGACGCTCAATGATTTTCCCGCCGCGCCGAAAGTCATCGAGGATGCCGACACGTTCGCCGGCAATGCGATAAAGAAAGCCGTGGAGCTGGCGAAATGGCTCGCGGCGGACAATTCAAAATTAAAAATTAAAAATTCAAAACCGGATTTTGTTCTCGCCGACGATTCCGGGCTGGAAGTGGACGCGCTCAACGGCGCGCCCGGCGTGCATTCAGCGCGCTTTGCGGCGCTGGACAAAACTGAAAATTCCCACGATGCCGACAACAATGCCAGGCTGCTGCGCCTGCTGGAAGACGTGCCGCTGGAAAAACGCGCCGCGCGATTCCGCTGCGTCATCGCGCTCGTGCCGGTGCCGCATGAGAAAATCGAGAGCGCGTCGCCGGTTTGTTTCGCGGACGAATTTGAAGCGCAAATTTTCGACGGCGCGTGTGAAGGAAAAATCCTTTTTGAACCGCGGTGGGCGGGCGGATTTGGCTACGACCCGCTGTTTGTGCCGGCGGGCTTCGCGCAATCTTTTGCTGAACTGGGTGAGGAGGTGAAAAATCAGTTGAGCCACCGCGCCAAGGCGCTGGCGAAGTTGAAAATGTTATTCACAACCAAGTCAGAAGGAACAAAATCAGCCGCGTTTTCTTCGTTGCTTGGCTGTTAAAAATTATTTCAACAAACTGCCGATTTGAAGTTTCCGGCGCAGCTTGCCATTGTCCGCGCACATCCGCAGTTTGCCGCCGGGCGCGGGCAGCGCGTGAAATTCTCCGCCGGCATTTTCCACCAGCAACGAACCGGCCGCGACGTCCCAGAGATTAATTGTGCGCTCGATGTAGGCGTCGAGCCGGCCGCTGGCGACGTAGGCCAGTTCCAGCGCGGCGGAACCCATGATGCGGATTTTTTTTACACGCCGCGCGAGACGGTTCAAATGCGGCAAGCTTTTGTCCAAATTTTGTTTGTCCTTGGAAAATCCGAGGGCGATGACGGCGTCCGCCAGCTTTGAACGGTTGCTGACACGGACAATTTTGCCATTCAGCCGCGTCGGGCCGCCTTTGACCGTCGTCCAGATTTCGTCGGTGAACGGATCGTAAATCACGCCGCCGACGGATTGTTCCCGATGTTGCAGCGCGATGGAAACGGCGGCGTGCGGCATCCCGAAGAAATAATTCACCGTGCCGTCAATCGGATCAATGACCCAGCGATGCTCGGCGTTCACGTCGCCGGTGTCGCCTTCCTCGCCGAGCACGGGAATTTGCGGAAAAGCCGCCGCGAGGATTTTTTCGATGAGCGCCTGGCAGCGCACGTCGAGTTCGAGTTTGATGTCGTGGGCCGCGGTGGAATTGACGCGCTTGGGCTTGTGCCAGTTGGCGTGCATGATTTTGCCGGCGGCGAGGGCGGCTTTCACGGCGGCGGCGAGGGCGGAATTTAACTGGATTTTTTTCATTTGAAATTACGGGATGACTTCGTCGCGTTCCTGCAAAAGCATTTCCTGCTCGCCGCGCTTGTGTTCGAGGGAATTTTTCTCGACAGCATCAACCACGCGCAGCAGGTCGGCGGCTTCGAGCAGGCGCGGGGTCGTGACGTAATCCGCGCCGGCCGCGTAAAGCACAGGCACGTCGGACAGCAGTTCGGCGTGGACGATGATTTTCCCGCGCGGATTGAGTTCGCGGAGCTGGCGGAGGATTTTCAGGTTGTCCGCGCCTTTCAAAACCGTGTTGGGCAGCGAGCAGATGATGATTTCCGCGTGCGAGACGCCGGCGTGATGCAGGACGTCGCGCGCGGTGATGTCGCCATAGACGGCGTGA
>Ga0209483_1001383_pt1 | contig 18449 bp, 11 predicted proteins | sample NGEPerA_FD_184508 | JGI IMG/M metagenome (GOLD analysis project Ga0209483, IMG submission 184508) | Arctic peat soil microbial communities from the Barrow Environmental Observatory site, Barrow, Alaska, USA - NGEE PermafrostL2-A... | ecosystem: Environmental > Terrestrial > Soil > Wetlands >... | reverse complement strand
GCCCCGCCCCGCCGCCTCCACGGTGGTCAGGGTCGACCTGCCCGAGACCCTCCGCTACCGCTTGAAGAACACCCTGCTCGGGCCCCCGCTGGTCAACGAGAAGCTGAGCGACGAGCGCCTCGGCCGGCCGTCGGCCCTCGGCGTGTTGGCCCCGGACTGCATCTCGTCCTCGGCCTACGGCACCGAGCAGATGCTGACCCAGCTGATCCCGGCCGTCGGCCTGGCGGGATTCGTCCTGGTGGTGCCCGTCACCATGGCGATCCTCGGGGTCCTCTTCTTCGTGACCCTCTCCTACCTCGACGTCATCGCCTTCTACACCAAGGCCGGCGGTGCCTATGTCGTGGCCCGGGAGAACTTCGGCCCGAAGGTGGCCCAGGTGGCGGCCGTGGCGTTGCTCATCGACTACACGGTGACGGTGGCGGTGCAGACGGCGGCCGGTACCGCCGCACTGACCAGTGCGGTCCCCTCCCTGCTCCACTACACCGTGCCGGTCACCATCGGCGTCATCCTGCTCCTGTTGTACGGCAACCTGCGGGGCATCAAGGAAGCCGGCAAGTTCTTCGCCTTCCCGACGTACTTCTTCATCTTCAGCCTGGGCTTCGTGGTGGTGGCCGGCTACGTCCGCGAGGCCATGGGCACGCTCCACGCCCACGCCATCCCGACCGGCACGCCGTCGAACCCGGTGATGCCCTTCGGCCACTCCGGTTCGGGACTGCTCTACGGGGCCACGTTCATCATCATCCTGCGGGCCTTCGCCAACGGTGGCGCGTCCCTGACCGGCCTCGAGGCCATCTCCAACGGGGTGGGTGCCTTCCGGGAGCCGACCAGCCGGAACGCCCGGGTGACCCTGGTGATCATGTCGAGCGTGCTGGCCTTCCTGGTGCTCGGCGTCACCCTCATCGCCCACTGGACCCACGCCACCCCGTACGTCAGCGGCTCGCCTTCGGTGGTGTCCCAGGAGGTCACCTACGTCCTGGGCACCGGGCCGATCGGGCACTTCTTGTACTACGTGGTCCAGTTGGCCACCATGTTGATCCTCTACACCGGGGGCAACACCAGCTTCAACGGATTCCCGTTCCTGGCCAACTTCGTGGCCGAGGACTCGTATCTCCCGAAACAGCTCACCCGGCGCGGCCACCGCCTCGCCTTCTCCAACGGCATCATCGTCCTCACCATCGTCGCCCTGGTCCTCATCATCGCCACCGGTGCCAACCTGTCCAGCCTGGTGGCGCTCTATGCCATCGGCGTGTTCACCGGGTTCGCCATGGCCGGCTCCGGCATGATCAAGCACCACCTCACCGTTCGGGGGCCGAAGTGGCGCAGGGGCGTGGTCGTCAACGCCATCAGCGCATTCCTGACCGCCCTGATCGTCCTCATCTTCGCCACGGTGAAATTCACCGAGGGCGCGTGGGTGGTGGTCATCGTCGGGCCGCTCATGTACCTCGGGCTGATCCGACTCCATCGCCAGTACATGGTGGAGGACGTGCAGCTCGAGGAAGGAGCCTCCGAGGCGGCCGAGGCGCCCGTGCTCACCCGGCACGTGGTGGTCGTGCTGGTCGACCGGTTGGACATGGCGACCGCCCGGGCCCTGCAGTATGCCCGCACGCTCCACCCCGACGAGTTGCGGGCCATCCACTTCGCCCTTGACCCGATCGCCTCCGAGCAGCTCGAGGAGGAGTGGCGTCGACTCGGCCTGTCCAACTTCCCACTCGACATCCAGGAGTGCGAGGACCGCAGGCTCACCCGTGCCGCCCTCGAGCTGGCCGCCGAGACGGTGGCCGACCGCACGACCGAGCTCACCATCCTCCTGCCGAGGCGGATCTACTCGTCGGGCTGGCAGCGGGTGCTGCACGACAACACGGCCGAGACGATCGCCACCGCCGTCGGCCACCTGGAGCACGTCAACGCCACCGTCGTGCCCTACCAACTGTCGGGGGGGTGGTGGTCGAACCGGCGCGAGTGGAGGCGCAAGGAGGACGAAGCCAAGCCCTCCGCCCACGGGCAGCGGGCGGCCGACAGGGCGGCCGACCGCGACCGGGTGGCCCGTGCCCTCTCCCACCGCGAGGCATTCGGCGAGCGGGCCCGGGGCACCGTTCCCATCGGCGACGTCCAATGGCGTCAGCGGGTCCGGGTGGCCGGACGGGTGCGCTCGGTCCGCGTCCAGCCCCGGGCGGGCACCTCCAACCTCGAGTGTCTGCTGGCCGACGACAGCGGCATGCTCCTGCTGGTGTTCCAGGGCCGCCGCCGGATCCCTGGCATCCAGCCCGGCGCCCGGCTGGTGGTGGAGGGCATGGTGGGCGACTGGGCCCGCCGCCAGGCCATCTTGAACCCGGATTACGAGCTCATCGCCGGCCCCGAAGCCGCCCTCGAGCCCTCCTGAGCCCTGCATGGCCGAGGGCGATTCTTGCCCCTGACCCCCGTCGTGAGTATGTTCTCCCCGATTGCCGGGAACGGCGCGCCCTCTGGCGGGCCCCGGGATTCGGCCGTCCGGCCGTGGCTTCGCGAGGGGGGACCCCATCCCTTGACGTTCGCGATGCGCCGCGCCGCGTGGACCGCAGAGCGATCGAACGTAACCGTGCAGCACACCGAAGGGAGCACCACCGATGACCCACCTCCTGGCTGAAGGGGGTTACCAGGTCTTCTCACTGGGCAGCAACGAGAAGACGTGGCTGTACTTCGCCATCCTCTGTTCCGTGGCCGCCATCGCCGTGGCCCTGCTCCTCGTACGCGGCGTGCTCGCCGCCGACCAGGGCACCGCCTCCATGCAGGAGATCGCCAAAGCAATCCAGGAGGGAGCCGAAGCGTTCCTGTCCCGGCAGTTCAAGACCATCGGCATCATCGTGGTCCCGCTGGCCGTCCTCATGTTCTTCACGGCAACCACGGTGACCCACACGGTCGGCCTTCACACGGTCGTCGACCTGTCGCGCACCCAGGCCGGCATCTACCGGGTCATCTGCTTCCTGGCCGGCGCCATCTGCTCGGGCCTGACCGGCTTCATCGGCATGAGCCTGGCCGTCCGGGGCAACGTCCGCACCGCCGCCGCCGCCCGTGACGGCAAGATGGCCCCGGCGCTCAAGGTCGCCTACCGCACCGGTGCCATCACCGGCCTGCTGTGCGTGGGCCTTGGCCTGCTCGGAGCCACGGTCATCGTGCTGATCTTCCAGAACACGGCCACCGCCGTCCTCATCGGCTTCGGATTCGGTGCCTCACTGCTCGCCCTGTTCATGCGGGTCGGCGGCGGCATCTTCACCAAGGCCGCCGACGTGGGTGCCGACCTGGTCGGCAAGGTCGAAGCCGGCATTCCCGAAGACGACCCCCGTAATGCGGCCACCATCGCCGACAACGTGGGCGACAACGTGGGCGACTGCGCCGGAATGGCCGCCGACCTCTTCGAGTCGTACGTCATCACCATCATCGCCGCCATCATCCTCGGGGTCACCGCGTTCGCGTCGATCCACCGCGGCGGCGACGCGGCCAAGACGGTCATCTTCCCAATCGCCATCCCGGCCATCGGCATCCTGGCCACCATGGTCGGCGTCTTCGTGGTGCGGGCCGGCAAGAAGGACAAGAACGCCATGGCCCCGATCAACCGGGGCGTGTGGACGGCCGCCATCCTGACCGTCGGTGGGACCGCCATCGTGGCCGGGGCCTACCTCCACTACTGGAAGGCGTTCTACGCCGTCCTGACCGGCGTCGTCCTGATGCTGGTGGCCAGCCAGATCACCGAGCACTTCACGTCCACCGAGCGGGGCCCGGTCAAGGAGGTGGCCGAAACGGCACGCACCGGACCGGCCACGCTCACCCTCTCCGGACTCGCCCTCGGGCTCGAGTCGTCGGTGTGGGCCATCATCGCCATCGTCTTGGCCATCGCGGTGTCGGTCGGCCTCGGTGGCGGCAACATCGAGCTGACGCTCTACCTTGTGGCCCTGACCGGCATCGGCCTGCTGTCGACGGCCGGGATGATCGTGTCCGAGGACAGCTTCGGGCCGGTGTCGGACAATGCCGCCGGGATCGCCGAGATGTCGGGCGAGTTCACCGGGGAGGCCGAGCGGGTCATGGTCAGCCTGGACGCAGTGGGCAACACCACCAAGGCGGTCACCAAGGGCGTGGCCATCGGCTCCGCCGTCATCGCCTCGGTCGCGCTTTTCGCCTCGTTTATCGAGACCATCGGCCAGCAGCTGAAGCTCCCGCAGGTGGGCAATGCGCTGTTCAACCTGCCGGCGACGTCGATCAACGTCTCGCACCCGACGACATTCATCGGCATCCTCATCGGCGGATCGATCGCCTTCATCTTCTCGGCCCTGGCCATCCGGGCCGTGGGCCGCTCGGCCGGCACCGTGGTCGTCGAGGTGCGCCGCCAGTTCCGCGAGCACCCCGGCATCATGGACTACACCGAGAAGCCGGAGTACGGGAAGGTCATCGCCATCTGCACCGCGGCCAGTCAGCGCGAGCTGGCCACACCGGCGCTACTGGCCATCCTGACCCCGGTCATCGTGGGCTTCGGGATCAACTACTTCGCCCTCGGCGCCTTCCTGGTCGGCGCCATCCTCACCGGGCAGCTGATGGCCAACTTCCTGTCCAACTCGGGTGGGGCTTGGGACAACGCCAAGAAGTACATCGAGGACGGCCACGAGGGTGGCAAGGGCTCGGAGGCCCACAAGGCCGCCGTCATCGGCGACACCATCGGTGACCCGTTCAAGGACACCGCCGGACCCGCACTCAACCCGCTCATCAAGGTGATGAACCTGGTGTCCCTGCTGATCCTCCCGGCCGTCATCTCGCTGTCGCACCACACGGCGGCCCGCCTGTCGATCGCCGGCGTCTCGCTGGTGGTCCTGCTCATCTCCATCGCCTTCTCCAAGCGGAAGACGGAGAGCATGGACGACGACGTGCCGACAGCCGAGCCCGTTCCCGCGGCGACCCACTGACGCTCCGGACCGCGCCAGGACCGTCGTCTGGTGTGGCACCCGAACTGACTGTCCACCGGGGCCGAAGGGCCCTGGTGGCGCGTTGGCGGCCTTGACAAGGCCTCATCCGACCGTTCACCCTTGCCCACAGCGATGCCACCCACCGACCTGACAGAGACGACCCCCGACGCCGAGCACGATGACGCCCCAGCGCAGCGCCGCACGGGCCGGGGCGGCCGCAAGCTGGTGATCGTCGAGTCGCCGGCCAAGGCCAAGACCATCGCCGGCCTCCTCGGCCCGGACTACGTGGTCGAGTCCTCGATCGGGCACATCCGCGACCTGGCGACCAGGAAGGACCTCCCCGAGGCCTTCAAGCACGAGTCGTGGGCCGACCTGGCGGTGGACGTGGACAATGGTTTCAAGCCGGTCTACATCGTCTCGCCCGAGAAGAAATCCCAGGTGACCAAGTTGAAGAAGCTGGCCCGCGAGGCCGATGAGGTCTACCTGGCGACGGACGAGGACCGCGAGGGCGAGTCGATCGCCTGGCACCTCAGCCAGGTCCTCGGCCTGCCGGAAGACACCCCCCGGATGGTGTTCCACGAGATCACCCCCCAGGCCATCCAGCGGGCCGTCGACGAGTGCCGGACCATCGACGCGCACCTGGTCGAGGCCCAGGAGGCCCGCCGGATCTTCGACCGCATCTACGGCTTCAAGCTCTCCGACGTCATGCGTCGCAAGACCAACGGCCGTTCGGCCGGCCGAGTCCAGAGCGTGGCCACCCGCATGGTGGTCGACCGAGAACGGGAGCGCATGGCGTTCCGATCGGCCGATTGGTGGGGGATCGATGCCCTGGTCACCGCCGAGGGCGAGGCTGCCCGGGCGGCCGAGTCGGACGTGTCGCGTCAATTCACGGCATCGCTGGTGGGTGTCGACGGCACGACGCTGGCCGGCGGCAAGGACTTCGACGCCTCTGGACGGCTCGCCGACCCGGACAAGGTGGTGGTGCTGGACGAGGCCGCAGCGCGCGCCTTGGCCGCCGGGCTCGACGGTGCTCCGCTCACCGTGTCTTCGATGACCCACAAGCCCTACCGGCGCTCGCCCCGGGCGCCGTTCATCACCTCGACGCTGCAGCAGGAGGCGGGCCGCAAGCTCCGCTTCGGCTCCAAGCGGACCATGTCGGTGGCCCAGTCGCTCTACGAGGAGGGCTGGATCACCTACATGCGGACCGACTCGACCACGTTGTCGGACCAGGCGCTGGCCGCCGCCCGGGCCCAGGCCACCGCCATGTACGGCAGCGCGTACGTGCCCGCCAGCCCCCGCCTCTACAACAAGAAGGTCAAGAACGCCCAGGAGGCCCACGAGGCCATCCGTCCGGCAGGCGAGACCTTCCGGACCCCGGACGAGGCGGCCCGCTCACTGTCGGGCGACGAGTTCCGCCTCTATGACCTGATCTGGAAGCGCACGGTCGCCTCGCAGATGGCCGATGCCACCGGCACCAGCGCCCAGGTGCGCCTGACCGGCACGGCCACGGTGGAGGGCGGGGCGGCGCGTGCCGTCGAGTTCGGCGCCTCGGGCACGGTCATCGAGTTCCCCGGCTTCCAGCGGGCCTACGTGGAAGGGGAGGACGACCCCGAGGCCGAGCTGGCCGATCGCGAGGTCCATCTGCCGCCCATGGCCGAAGGCGACCCGGCATCCCTGTCGTCGGTGGACCCTGGCGGGCATGCGACCCAGCCGCCGGCCCGCTACACCGAGGCTTCGCTGGTCAAGGCGATGGAGGAGATCGGCGTGGGTCGGCCCTCCACCTACGCCAGCATCGTGTCCACCATTCTCGACCGTGGTTACGTGTGGAAGAAGGGGTCGGCCATGGTCCCGTCGCTGACCGCCTTCGGGGTGGTCGGACTGCTCGAGCAGCACTTCACGGACCTGGTCGACTATGGGCTGACGGCGTCCATGGAGGACGACTTGGACGAGATCGCCGGGGGCGACCAGGACATGGTCCGGTGGCTCGGTGACTTCTACTTCGGCCCCGGCGGCCACGGGGGCCTGCGGGACCAGCTCGCCCAGAACCTCGACGCCATCGACGCGGCTGCCGTCAACGCCGTCCCGATCGGTGTGGCGGCCGACGGCCAGGAGATCGTGGCCCGCTCCGGCAAGTACGGCCCCTACCTGAAGAAGGGCGAGGAGACGGTCTCGATCCCCGACGACCTGGCCCCGGACGAGTTGACCGTGGAGCGGGCCGAGGAGCTGCTGGCCGCCCCGTCGGCGGACCGGGTGCTCGGCACCGACCCCGAGACCGGACTGGAGGTTCAGGTCAAGGCCGGGCGCTTCGGTCCCTACGTCCAGCTCGGCGAACTGGTCGACGGCGGGCCCAAGCCCCGCACTTCGTCGCTGTTCGCCTCGATGTCGCCCGCCACCCTCGCCTTCGAGCAGGCCATCGAGCTGCTGCGGATCCCCCGGGTGGTGGGCACCGACCCGGGGGACGGCGAGGAGATCGTGGCGTTCAACGGGAAGTTCGGGCCGTACCTGAAAAAGGGCACAGACTCCCGCAGCCTTCTCACCGAGGATCAGCTCCTGACCGTGACGGTCGACGAGGCACTGGCCCTGTTCGCCCAGCCCAAGACCCGGGGACGCAATGCCAAGGGCCCGCTGCGCGAGATGGGTCCCGACCCCGACACCGGGCTCGCCATGGTGGTCAAGGACGGCCGGTTCGGCCCCTACGTCACCGACGGGACCACCAATGCCTCCCTGCGCCGGGGAGACGAGGTCGAGTCGTTGACCGTCGAACGCGCCGCCGAGCTGCTGGCCGAGCGCCGGGCCGCCGGACCCGCCAAGAAGAAGGCGACCAAGAAGAAGGCCCCGGCCAAGAAGAAGACGACCGCCAAGAAGGCCCCGGCCAAGAAGGCCGCCGCCAAGAAGGCAGGGGCGAAGACGGCGGCGGCCACCAAGAAGGCGGCGTCGGCCAAGCAGGAGGCCGCCCCGGTCGTGGCGGTCCCGAGCACCAGCGACGACGAATGACCCCCGCCCGGGGCCGCCTGATCGCCCTGGAGGGGATCGACGGCTGCGGTAAATCCACCCAGACTCGGGTGCTGGCCGAGCGCCTCGGTGCCGTCGCCACCTTCGAGCCCGGGGCCACCCCGCTCGGGAGCGCACTGCGGGACCTGGTGCTCGGCCGGGACGGCGTCCCGGTGTCTCCACGGACCGAGGCCCTGTTGATGGCGGCCGACCGGGCCCAACACGTAGCCGAGGTGATCGCTCCCGCCCTCGAGGCCGGGAGCTGGGTCGTCACCGATCGCTACTCGGCCTCGACCCTCGCCTACCAGGGGTTCGGGCGCGGTCTCGACCGCCGGGAGCTCGAGGAACTGGTCAGGTGGGCCACCGGCGGCATCCAACCCGACCTCACTGTCCTGTTCGACCTCCCGGTGGAGGTGGCCGCGGCCCGACGGCGCGGCACGGGCGACGGCGAGGACCGGATGGAGGCCGAGGGATCGACCTTCCAGCAGCGGGTGGCCGACGGCTACCTGGCTCTGGCTGGCGAGCGGGCCGGTCCATGGCTGGTGGTGGACGCCACCGAGTCGGTCGAGTCGATCGCCGACGAGGTGTGGGACGCCGTCGAGGTGCTGGCCGGGCCGGGAGGCTTGCCATGACGCGGCCAGTGCCCCAGGGTCCCCGGTGACAGGTCCCGGGGGCGCCCGGATGCCTGCCCCGGTGCTGTTCGCCGGAGTGGTCGGCCAGGAACGGGCGGTGGCCCGACTGGAGGCGGCGGCCCGCCACCCGGTCCACGCGTACCTGTTCCACGGGCCGCCCGGCTCGGGGAAACGGGCGGCGGCACGTGGACTCGCCGCGGCATTGCTCTGCCCCGACGGTGGCTGCGGCACCTGCAACTCGTGTCGCCGGGCCCTGGCCGGCACCCATCCCGACCTGGTGACGGTCGAGCGGTCGGGGGCCTCACTCGACGTCGACGACGCCCGCGAGATCACCATCCGGGCCCAGAAGCGACCCTTCGAGTCCGCCCGACAGGTCCTGCTGGTGCCAGACGTCCACCTGGCGCTCAAGGCAGCACCGGCTCTGCTGAAGACGGTGGAGGAGCCGCCGCCGTCGACGGTGTTCATCCTCTTGGCCGATGACCTGTCGCCGGGGCTCGCCACCATCGTGAGCCGCTGCGTCCAGGTGCCGTTCGCCGCCGTGGCCCCGACCGTGGTGGAGGAGTGGCTGGTCGGACGGGGTGTCGCCGGGGCGGTGGCCGCGTCGGTGGCCGCAGCCGCAGGGGGAAACCTCGACCGGGCCCGGCTCCTGGCCGACGACCCCGGGTTCAACGAGCGCCGGGAGCGGTGGCGCTCGGTGCCGTCCCGTCTCGACGGGACGGGAGCCGCGGCGGTGATGGTGGCAGATGGGTTGCTGGCCATGGCGGACGGCGCCATGGCACCACTGCGCGACGAGCACGCCCGGGAGCTGGCCGCCCTGGAGGAGCAGGCCGAAACCACGGGGGCCCGCGGCGTCCCCGGCCGCAAGGGGGTGGAGGACCGCCACAAGCGCGAGGAGCGCCGATGGCGCACCGACGATCTGCGCATGGGATTGGCGGCCCTGGTCGATGCCTACCGGGACCGGCTGGTGGCGACGGTGTCGACTGGGCCCCCATCCGGGTCGTCAGGGGCCGGTACCGAGCGCCGGCAGGCCGCGGCCCACGTCGACGCGGTCGGCCGGGCGTCGGCTGCACTGTCCCGCAACGTGCGCGAGGACCTGGTGCTCGAGGCGCTGATGGTCGAGCTCTCCGGCATGGACGAGTGAGGGTGGCCCGCCGCGTCGGATAGTTTGGTGGTTTCGCCTGGGTAGCTCAGTCGGTAGAGCAACGCACTCGTAATGCGTAGGTCAGGAGTTCGATTCTCCTCCCAGGCTCCATGTTTGTAGCCGGAAGCACCGGTTTACCCTACAAATACCCTACAATCTGAGGCATGGCAGGCAGCCTCAGAGAACGCTCCCCGGGACGGTGGGAGCTTCGGGTGTTCATCGGCAGGGACCCGGTCACCGGCAAGCCGCAGCAGATCACCCGGACCTACTCGGCCGACCGCAAGGAGCGTGGGGCCGGCAAGCGGACAGCCGAAAAGAAGCTGGCCGCCCTGGTGGCCGCCGTCGAGCGGGGCGAGTATGGAGGGACCAAAGCCACGTTCGGGAGCCTCCTGGACGAATGGACGGCCCACTCGGAGCGGATGGGCCGCAGCCCGAAGACCCTCTACGAGTACCGGCGGAAGATCGACAAGTCGATCCGGCCGGACCTGGGGGCCACGCGGCTCGACAAGCTGACCGCCCACGACCTCGACAAGCTCTACGCCAGGCAGCTGGCAGGGGGTCTCAGCCCCAGCACGGTCCTGATGCACCACCGGATCATCGGGGCGGCACTCAAGCAGGGGCGGAAGTGGGGATGGGTCGACCGCAACGTCGCCGAGGACGCCACCCCTCCCTCGGCCCGTAAGCCGGAAATCACGGTGCCCTCGCCGGAGCAGGTCCGGGCCCTGATCACTGAGGCGACCCGACCGGCGGCCAAGAATCCCGAGCTGGCGACGATTGTCCTCCTGGCCGCCATCACCGGGATGCGGCGTGGGGAGCTCTGCGGCTTGCAGTGGCGCGACGTCGAGTGGGAGAACGCAGCGATCCTGGTGGCCCGGTCGGTGTGGCAGACCCCGGACGGTATCGGCACGAAGAGCCCCAAGCCGCACCAGACCCGCCGACTGTTGCTGGGCGAGCAGGCCATGGTCGTGCTGAGGGCCAGGCAGGCCCGGGCTGTAGACGATGCCACGGTGGCCGGCGTGGCCCTGTCGCCCGACTCCTTCATCTTCAGCTCCGACCCCGACGGATCCCGACCCCTGCTGCCCGACTCGATCAGCCAGGCCTTCGACCGGTTGTGCCGGCGCCTGGAACTTCCGGCACTGACGGAACTCCACAAGTCGAATCCCAAGGCAACGCGGACCGACCTGGCACCGGGGGAGCAGTGGCCGTTCCGGTTCCACGACCTCCGCCACTACACCGCCACCCAGCTCTTCGCCGACGGGATGAATCCGAAGACCGTGGCCGACCGCCTCGGACATGCCGACGCCTCGGTGACGCTGCGGGTCTACACCGCCAACACGACCGCCCAGGCCCAAGCCGCCGCCGACTCCCTGGAAGCCGGACTGGGAGTCGCCGCACTCGCGCTCTGAGCCGTTGCCGGCCCGTTGGCACGCGGTCGATCGCTGAGGTCCGTCCGGAACGCGTGGCGAGCACGGGTTGGGAATCAGGTGAGGCGCCGAAAAGAGGGCGTATGTCAACAGGCCACGCGTTCGATGCGATACGGAATGCCGAGCAGATCGAGGAGCCGGGCAACCGGAATCCGGTGATGGGTACCGGCCCGGTCACCCTTCGGCATGGTCGGGATGCGGCCGGCGATGCAGTCGTCGCGCACCCCGTGATCGGACTTGCCCAGGATCGGCGCCACGGTGGCGGGCGAGGCGACCAGAGGCAGCTCGATTCCCGTGTCGGTGATGATCACCATACGAGTCCGTGGGAGGGGGATCTCTCGCTGACTCCCGAACGGATCACCAGATGGCGGGAGCGGCCGAACAACTGCCTCCTCCGACCCCGGCCCCGATGAGGCCGGCCGGTCGGACCCGCCCTCTCGGGTGACGGGTTGAAGTCCGCTGGCGTGAACTGGATTTCGACGGGGCACTGGATCTCCTTGGATTCGACCCCAGGCCGGGTGCCTCGGTCCCGATCCATCCTCCGGATTGACGTCACCCCTGACGTCACCCTTGGCTCCCGACTCCTTCAGGCATGAAAGGTGACGTTGGTCTGTGACCGGCCCTGAACGTCACCTCGAACGTCACCCTGAGTTCGCCGGCAACGTCACCCTCCCTGGTGGAGGCAGTGCGGGGCTCCGCCACGCTTCCTGGTGAAGGACCGACGTGTCGATCCGAGCAGGTGCCGGATCAGAGGCTGCCCCGCAGAGCGACCCACTCCTGTTCGGCGCCGCCGACAGCTCCGACCCGTTCGAAGTCGGCGTCGTAGTGCAGGACGATGAGTCCGGCTGACCGGGCGGCTGCCGAGATGATCAGGTCGGGGATGGCCAGCCGATGCTGCCCGCGTTTGGCCAGCTCGTGTTGGAGGTCGATGGCGAGGTCGAGCACTTCTGGCGTGATCGGGGCGCTGTCGAGGCTGCGACGTTCCAGGAGCACCGCCTCGTAGTCGGCCAGCCTCCGGCTGGAGAACAGCACCTCCAGGTCGACGATGGCACAGGTGGCGATCAGGCCGTCTTCCAGGAGCGGCCGGAGTCGTGCGTCGACGACCGGATGAGGGAAGCGGGCGAGCGCGCTCTTGTCAGCCAGATACCGGGCGTTCAGCGCCACGCGCCGGACATCACCGAGGCGTCATCCAGGTCGAGTCCGGCCATCGCCCCCAGGCGGTCGGCATGGCTGCGACGGCGAGCAGCCAACACCACCGACTCGAGGGAGCGGTTGACGGCCTCCTTCATCGTCGACGCCCCGAGGATGGTTGTGGCCTCGGCGAGGAGGTCGTTGTCGATGTCGACCAGGTGCTTGCTCATGGATGCAGTATATCCCGGGAGTGGTGCCACGGATATATGCCAATGGTGCCCCATTGTTGGGTTGAACTGGTGAGTCGAACGTTTCCGGGAGCGGTAGACGCTCGGGGACGGCAGCGTCCGAGGAGTGACCTCACCTTCCGAAGCCGTAGTCGCGATCGTTGGCCATGCTGCGGCTGTCGTCTCGGTCCCAGCTGAAGGGCACGACCGGAGCCGGGGCCGGTCGGGGGTTGAGTTCTCCTTCGACCGTCCAGCGTTCATGGTCGGTTTCGTGCTTGACCTCCCGGAGCTTCGCAGCCAGTCCGGCCAGCTGGGCCGGTGCCGTGGGGTGGTCATCCATCCACCGCTCCTGTTTGGAGACCTCGTGGCTGATGTCGCCGACCTTCTGGGTGGCTCGATCCAGGGCCTCGGTCAGCTTCTGTTCCTCGGGGTGGAACAGCTTCTCCAGCCTGTCCTCTGCCACCTGGACCCGGTCGATGTCGGCATCGGCGGCGCGGCGGGCAATCCTGCGGATGCCTCTCGGGCGGTCCTTGTTCTTGGCCTCAAGCGTATTCTGGAAGGCGTGCTGCCTGGCGGAGATCAGTTCGCCGGCAGCTCGGCCCAGCTCGCCGCCTGACTGCCTCCCGTGTTCCTTCTGCAGCGAGTCCAGATTCCTTTTGGCTGACCTCAGGTCGGATTCGGCTTGACGGAGCTGTGAGGTGAGGGTCTTCGGGATGGCAGCAGCCAAGGCGTCCCGTTCCGCCCTCAGGGCCTGTTGTCTCAGTGATGCGATCTCCGCCAACGGGACCCGAGGCGCGTCCGGGTCGACCGATCCGGTGTCGATGGCCCACTTCCAACGTCGTTCGGTCTCCCAGTTGCGACAGAGGTCCTCGCGGGCCTGGTCGAGGTCGTCAGCGGCGAGGTAGACGCGTGTCTGCTCTCTGGCCCTGCTCATGGCCACATAGGCCAACTCTCGCCCTCCTCCGTCTTCGTAGACGTGGGCGATGTCGTGGGTGGCCCCCTGGCTCCGATGCACCGTGGTGGCGTAGCCGTGGGCCAGCTGGGACTGTCCGATTTCTTCCTGTTCGAACCAGTACCGCCTGCCGTCCTCCATCTCGATGGCGATGCGCACTTCCTCCAGGTCGACCGACGTGACCACCCCCGCTCGGAGGTGACCACCTGGCCCCCTGCTGCCGGTGCGAGGGTGACGATCCGGTCGCCGATCGCGTAGCTGGCGCCCCCGGGGGCCACCAGTTCGGGCCCCGAGAGTCGGCCCTCGGCTGCCATGCGCTCCCGGGCCAGGTAGTTGAGCTCGGCGACGTTGGCCCGCCTCTAGGCGAACATGGCGACGTCCTTGCCGGCAAGGACGTCTTCGGCCCATTGGTCGACCAGCGTGTCGAGCGCCTCGTTGCGCGATCGCTCGATGATGACTCGTCCCTGGTCGAGGTAGAACCCGACTGCCCGGGGCACGCTCCCGGCCCGCAGTTCGGCCAGGGCCTCCCGTTCGGCGTCGTTGCGTTGGCGGACGTTCTGATCGAGGGTGTGCACAATCCCGCCGTGGCGTTCCACCAGAGCGCCCATGGCCCCACCGACTGACACGGCACCGAGCTGGCGATCGTCTCCCACCATGACCACCTTGGCTCCAGCCAGGCGGGCCTGGTCGAGCAGGAATGAGACATCCCGATCGGCGGCCATTCCTGCCTCGTCGAGCACCAGGACATGTCCTCGAGTCAGCCGCATCCGGTCGTGTTCGAGCCTCCAGCGCAGTGAGGCGAGCGTCCGGGACTCGGACAGTCCGGCCTCCCGGCCAAGGGTCCTCGCCGCCTGTCCGGAGGTCGAGGTGCCCACCACGGCGTAGCCACTGGTCTCGAACGCGTCCCGCACGGCGGCCATGACGGTCGTCTTGCCCGACCCGGCCACACCTTCGACCAGTTCGACTCCCCGGCCCGAGGTGGTGATCCCAAGCACGGCCGCCAGCTGGCCGGGGGTCAGTGGAGACCCCAGGACAGCGCTCTGGCGGCCCACCGCACCGGCTGCCACCTCGGGCGAGACCCTCGCTGCTTCCCGGTTCTCCACACCCCGCTCCACCGCTTGTTCGATGGCCAGCTCGGTGGCGATGACGTGGGCCGTCGAGAAGGCCTGTTCGGAAGCTCTCGGCACGCCGCCCAGGGGGATGGCGTCGGGATCGCGGAGGACGCAAGTGGTCGCCTTGTCCAACTCGGTGACCGGAAGGCCGAAGACCATTGGCGCCACAGCCACGATCACATCCCGCTTGGCGAACACCTTGCGGGCAGACAACGTCCCGGTCGGTCCCAGCATGTCCTCGCCCATAGCGGTCAGCGCTCGATTGCCGAGGATCTCGAACCCTTGGTGGTGCTGGCGCTGGTAGGCGAGTCCGGCCTGCTCGATGTCGGCCACCAACTGCTCGGGTGGGAAGCCGGCCGTGGTCAGCTCGGCCCGCCACCTCGGCACCAGCTCCTCGACCGATGAGTGGCGCTTTTGCTTCCTCGTCTCCCGGGCCGCCACCCGGCGGGCCTGGTAGGTGGAGAATCCCTTCTCGGCCACGGCATCGCTGATCTCAACGGATCGCTTGGAGTGGACGGCCAGGGCGGCGTCGGGGATGCCACAGACCTTCCAGTGCCCGAGCTTGCCGGATGGACCGCAATCGGCCTCGATGCCGTAGCCGAGTTGGACTGCTGTGGCGGCCGAGGCCACCCGGCCGACCATGGTGGCGGCATGGAGGTGTTCCCGCCAGAGGGTGGTGTCGGGAGCCTTGGTGCCGCCCTTTCCGTCCAGCATCTCGATCACGTTGGCGATCAGCACGTGGTCGTGGGGTCCCGGATCGCCGGCCCGGGTAGTGGCATGGCGGGCATGGGCTTAGACCAGTCCGGTGGTGGCTGTCGGGACCGCGGCGACACCCCGGCGCCCGCCCCGCTCTCTGGTCAGGTCATCCAGATAGCGAAGCGTGGCGTCCCGCTCGGCGTCCATGATGGCGTGCATGTCCTCGGCCCGACCGAGCACTCCCAACTCGGCCACGGACTTGTGGGCGGCGATGACCAGTTCCATGCCCGGGCGCCTGGCGGTGACCATTCGCTCGCCGGTCGCAGGATGGCGGGCCCCACCGGGGCCGTAGGGGGCGTCATAGGAGGGGTTGTCGACGGGACCGATCAGGCCGAGGCAATCGGCACCCTTCCCGCCCCAGAGCAACGGGGTCTCACCGCGCGAGGCGTAGTACTCGAGGGCGGCCCCGGGGAAGTCGTCGCCGCGCTCGATGATGGTCTCGCGGTGGTAGGCGACAGAGTCCGCTCCCATCATCCGCATCCAGGCCACACCGACTCCCTCGTCCCGGCAAGGGGAACCCCTTGCAATCGTGTTCAAGGTATTCAGCGGGTGTGACGCGGGATCGTAGGCGGGCCGCCCGGTGGACTCGGAGTGAACCGGGGGACGACTGGCAGTGTCGAGCCAGTCGAGCGGGGCGGGCCTGGGTGCTGCTTCCATGGGAGATCGGAGGTACCTGCTGATCCGGGAGGGCTCGGCAATTCGGCGGGACAGGGCGGAACTTGCGCTGACTCGGCGCCCCATCGACCTCTCGACCTGAATTTCAGTTGGGACTGCAGGCCCTCCAGCCATCGCTGCCCAGTCTTTGATCATCGGACATACAATTGGCGGCTTGACCAGGGAGGGTGACGTTGAAAGGGGTCGACAAACTTCCTCGTTGGCGGACTGCCGAGCGATGAATTCTCACCGTCCGTCCCAATATCGCGATTACACGGGTGAAAGCGTCCCCTACCGGCACATGGGGGATACCCCTCGGCGGTGACTAAGACGGGCGTCGGACGATCAGACCCATCGGGTCACACTCAGTGGACACGCCTCCTTGCATCGAGTACCGCCAACCCTCACTAGGGGCGGCGAAGGAGTGCCATCGCAAGTCACCCGGGAGTTCGACGGTTTCGGATACTTCTGCTAATGCTTCGCTGTCTTCTTTCTATCAGTGCGGGCCGCCTTTCTCTTCTTCTTCGACTGCACCGACCGTTTTTGGGCTGGTGCTCTGGGGGTCCCGGCACCTACAGGTTTCGTCACTGGCTTGATTTGCTCAACCGGTTCGGGACGTATTGCGAGGATCAATACCCCACTGATTCCGGCCACTTGCAGCAACCACCAGGTGTAGACGTCTAGTTGCCATTGCGCCACGATGGTCGTGGCGATGACCACTCCTATGGCGATTCCGAATCGTCTCGTACTGGCACGACTGGCAATGACCAACCCCATGGCCAAGGCGGGCCACCCGTAGTAGGAGGTCAACACGGACTCCGTGTACGTCCGAAGGGCCAATGCCAACGCGATCGCCCACACCAGCATTTCGGGACGGTCCCGCCACCGCGTGCTCCACCATCCCAACACCACGGCCAACCCGATCCCGACGACCCGAAGCGGTCCGCTCCCGACCGTGGCGTGCGCACCGCGTCCGCCGAGCTTCGGGGCCAGGAACGTCCAAGGCGTCTGGTGCGTCGATGGGATGTCGGAGTTGATCGCCTGATTCGCCATGGCGTGTATCCCCCCGTGGAAGTCGTACGCCAGTGAGGGGACGGTGATCGCCACCGCAGGGACGACGCTGCGCAGCACGAACCCCAGCGCACGATCCCTTCCGGCCATGACCACCAGGATCGGGAACATCACGATCACGAAGGGTTGGGTGGCCACGGCGAAGCCGAAGAGCCACCCGGCACCGGTGAAGCGCCCGTCGAGTGCGAGGACGAGGGCGTACGTTGCCAGGGCCAGGGCGACCGCATCCTCGGGATGGCCCCATGTCACCGCCACGGGCCACAGCATGACCGCCTCCGCCACGCAGAGGAGCGCTCGTCTCGTCGAGGAGACGTGGAGCCGCTCGGCCAACGCGTCACATGCGAAGAGGACGCTCGACGAGAGGATCAGGACGAACGGGGCCAGCGCCAGGTACACCTGCGGATGGACCACGTACTGTTTCGGGCCAAGGGTCACGATGCCCGTCGTGAGGAAGGGGAACCCGATGGCCTTCACGCTGACGAGGTGTGCGAGTAGGTGGCCGTGATCTCGCACCTGGACCAACGTCGTCCCGAATGCGCCCTTGATCGCCGCCAGCGGCGCCAACAGGAGCAGGCGCCCTCCGAAACCCCGGAACACCCACTGGCTGTAGGCGCCGAAGTTGCCCTGGACGAGCGTGGTCGACGCGCGGAACGAATCCGACAGGTCACCTGCCGACCACCATTGGGCAGGGGAGTGACTCACCACCGATGCCCAACGGAAGAAGTAGAGCAGGCCCAGGATCAAGAAGATGATCGAGATGGCGATGGGCCAGGCTCTGCGTTGTAGGCGTTCGAAGATCTGGTCCTCGATGACCGAGTCATTGAAGGATCGGTTTGGCATCGGCGCGAATCTTGTCATGCTCCGTTCCTCGAGTCCAAGGTGATCGCCCCGGCAGGGTGAAGGAGTTCCTCGGAAGACCGGCCCAAGGACTTCCTGACTGAACGTTGACGCTGCACATCCACATGATTCGTACTGGGTTTGCTGGATATCCTCGCGTGTAGCGGATCGTGGTCCATAGAGCTGTCTGACTCGAATGCGATCTCGAGGCAACACGTCTCGTGTCGTCCCTGCTGTCGCATGGCCATCCGGTCAAGATCAATGGGACCACGGGCGGGACTACGTACCCCGTTCACTACGGCTACGTGAAGTCGTGGATTCCGGCCTACGGGCAGTCCACTTCGACGGCTGTCGCCTCATCCCACGGTGCCATTCTTTCACCCAGAGACCAAGGGGCTCCGGCCTGCCTGCCCCCTATCGCCGCATACCCGGTGACAGGGGACAGGTCGCTGCCGGTCTTGTAACCGGCTCGCTATCGCATATGGGCCACATCGGGAGGACGATCGAGCCGAGGGGCGCCGAATGGAGGATCGGCCATGATGAGAGTGCGGGTCGGGGATCAGCTCGTCAGAGCGGGGTGCATATTCGTACTC
>Ga0209483_1001381_pt1 | contig 18469 bp, 14 predicted proteins | sample NGEPerA_FD_184508 | JGI IMG/M metagenome (GOLD analysis project Ga0209483, IMG submission 184508) | Arctic peat soil microbial communities from the Barrow Environmental Observatory site, Barrow, Alaska, USA - NGEE PermafrostL2-A... | ecosystem: Environmental > Terrestrial > Soil > Wetlands >... | reverse complement strand
GTTGCGGTCCGAGGCGCGATCGGTCGTGGGCCGACTGCCGTGTCCGCATGACTCTGAGCGAGGCTCGTCGCCACGCAGGCACGACGACGAGCAGTAGAACCGTTTTTTGGTTTTTTGAACATACAAGGCACGACGACGAGCAGTAGAACCGTTTTTTGGTTTTTTGAACATACAAGGCGCAGAGACGCAGAGAAAGAAAGATGGGACGCCTATCGTATCACGGACGTCCCGCCGGTGCGTCCGGCGCGGAATCTAGAAAAGTCGCGCCTCGCATATCCGTTATTGGCCGGCACGGGCGAGACGCCCGTGATACGATAAACACTCTCACACTTTCTTTTTCTGAACGAACAACCCTGACAACCCCTTTTTTCTCCTTCTTCTCTTCTCTGCGTCTCCGCGCCTCCGCGGTCATTCCTCTTTTCCCCCCGTCCGGCGCAAAAATTCCGCTTCATCGATCACCGCCACGCCCAATTCCTTGGCCTTATCCAGCTTGCTCCCGGCAGATTCCCCGGCAACGACGAACGTCGTTTTCTTGCTCACGGAGCCGGCGGCTTTTCCCCCGAGCTTCACGATCAATTCCTCAGCCTCCGTGCGGCCCAGGGTTGGCAGCGTTCCCGTGACGACGATCGTCTGCCCCGCGAACGGCGCGCTTTCCGTCGCGCCCGCGGCGCCGTCCGACTTACGTACTTCCATCCGCGGATCGATACCGACCTTCTTCAGCTCCGCGATGACGTGCTGCCCGGCTTTGTTATGAAAGAAATCGTACACCGACTCCGCGATCACCGGGCCAATTTCCATCACCTGCCCCAGTTGCTCCTGGGATGCATCGGCCAGGGCATCCAATGAGCCGAAGTTCCCAGCAAGGATGTAGGCGACGCGGTTGCCGACGTGGCGGATGCCAAGGCCGCCCAGCAGGCGATCCAAGCCGCACTCCCGGCTGCCCTCGACCGCCGCCAGGATATTCCGTGCGCTCTTCTCGCCCATGCGCTCCAGTTCCAGAAGCTTTTCTTTCGTCAGGCGGTACAGGTCGGCGAAGGTCTTCACCAGCCCCTTGTCCACCAGTTGATCGACCAGTTTTTCCCCGATGTTTTCCATGTCCATCTGCCGGCGTCCGCAAAACCATTTGAGTCGTTCCCAAAACTGTGCCGGGCAATCGGGATTGATGCAGCGAACGTAGGGCGTATCCACTTCTTTCTCCACTTTCGCATTACACGATGGACATTTGGTCGGTGGCTCGATCGCCTTGGCCGACTTGGGCCGCTTCTCGGGCACGGCCTGGCGCACATAGGGAATCACCTCGCCGGCTTTTTCCAAAACGATCGTATCGCCCAGATGCAGATCGAGCTTGCGAATCTGCTCGATGTTGTGAAGCGTGGCGTTGGAGACGGTGGTGCCGGCGACGAAAACGGGGTCGAGCCGCGCCACCGGCGTCAGCGTGCCCCCCTTGCCCACCTGCCAATCCACCTCCCGCAATACCGTCTGCACCTGCTCGGCGGCATACTTAAAGGCGATCACCCAGCGCGGCGATTTGCTGGTGACGCCCAGCGCCTCGCGCTGGCGGAAATCATCCACCTTCATCACCATGCCATCTGTTTGAAATGGCAGCTTGCCGCGAACCGCCTCGAACGCTTTGATCGTTCGCAAAACTTCCTCGATGTCTTTGGCATGGGTGGTGTGATCGGTGATTGGCAGCCGCCAGGACTTTAGAAGCCCGATCCATTCCCAATAGCTTTGCGTCGGCAGCGGCTCGACCTGCCCCAGGCCGTGCGAAACAAAACGGAGCCGGCGCTGGGCGGTGATTTTTGGATCAAGCTGTTTGAGCGTGCCGGTGGTGAGGTTGCGCGGATTCTTGTAAATGTCCTCGCCGGCCTTCTCACGGCCGGCATTGATGCGCTGGAAGTCGGCGGTATTCATGTAAATTTCGCCGCGCACCTCCAGCACTTTGGGGAGATTCTTGCCGTCATGAAGCCGCAGGGGGATTGAGTTGATGGTGCGGGCCTGGGCGGTGATGTCGTCGCCGGTGCGCCCATCGCCGCGCGTGGCGGCTAGTACCAGCACGCCGTTTTCGTAGCGCAGCGAAGAGGCCACGCCGTCCACCTTGGGCTCAAGCACATAGCAGACGCTTTGGCCGCCGAGATTCTTGCGGACGCGCTCATCGAAGGCGCGAACGTCGGCCTCGTTATACGTGTTGTCGATGCTCATCATCGGGACGGCATGCGCCACCGATTTGAACCCCTCGATCGGCTCTCCGCCGACGCGCACCGTCGGCGAATCGGCCGTCTTGAGATACGGATGCTTCTCCTCCAACTCCTGCAATTCGTGCATGAGCCGATCAAACTGCTGATCGGAAATTTCCGGCTTGGCCAGCGTGTAGTAGAGATAGCTGTGCCGATTCAGCTCCTCGCGAAGCCGGGCTATGCGATGGGGAATAGTTTCAGGCATATTCTCGTCCAGGAGAAGAAGAATCACCACGGAGTCACGGAGAGCACTGAGGCGCTTACGATTAAGTCGCGCATGTAGAGGAATGCGATTGATCGATTGCAAATAAGTGGCACGGGCGGCTCGCCCGTGTCTGCCAGCGCCAAGAACACGGGCGAGCCGCCCGTGCCACAATAAATCATTGGTTGCAATCTGCTTACCGTTTTCTGCTTTCTTCGTTTGGAATTGTTTCGGATTTCGAGTTTCGGATTTCGGATTTTGCCCTTATTCGGGTCGGGATCCCAGCACAAGCCGGCGCTTCCGCACTTTCTCATTCCACCTCACCCACTCAGCTTCCTGCGCCTCTGGCGTCACCTGGCCGGGCCAGCGCCTGTTTGCCTTCCATGCTTTTGCGTCCGGCGTCCACCAGTCGTTGCGGCCTTTCCCCTTCACCCAGCCGATGATATTGCCGCGCCCGGAATTGTTGAAGAACGTGGGCGGCGAGCGATCGGCGCCGTGATGCCCGTCCCAGATTCCGGCGCCGACGTTTTGTGCCGCGATCGGCCGGCCATCGGGCAAGAGGCCCGCGGAGAGAATTCGGTTGTCGTGAAAAACCGAATCATGCCCTACTTCAATGGCGATGCCGTAATTGCTCGTGTCGATGACCTGATTGTCATACGCCTCGACAAACGCGGGAGCGTTTTCCGGCGAGTCGGGGTTGCCGTCGCCCAGGAGGATGCCGCCGCCGGAGAATTGCCAGTCGTAGTCGAAGCGGCTGTCGTGGATGTCTGATTTCGCGGGATCAATCGTGTACGCGCCGCGGATGAAGTTGTCGTGAATTTGGATTGGGTTTTTGACGGTGCCGCTGCTTAGATAGATGTTGATGTTGTCCTCGACCCGGCTTTCGCCCGGATCGTTGATCACTTCGTTCCAGGCGATTTCAATGCCCGGCACATGGCGGACTTTGTCAAGCGCGACGAACTGCACCTCGACAAACCCATTTTCCGCCGGCCCTCCGGCGCGCGGCGTACGGGTGTTGAAATCGAGCCAGCCGCCGTGCCCGTCGCTCTTGCGGCCATCCATGTTGCGGGCGCGATTGCGGAGAACCTTGAACGTGTGCGGCGGCTTAAAGTCGCCGCCGTAGGACAGGAAATAGATGCCGGCGGTATGCGTCAGGTCGTTGTTTTCGATGACGACGGCATCGCACGATTCCCCGGTGAAAAACCGGCCCGGCGTACGGCCGGCGACGCCGGGATTCACTCCCGTGCCGCGTGTGTTGCGGATGGTGATGTTGGCATGATCCACGCCGGTGGCAATCAAATCGCCGCGCCCGCGAAGCGTACAACCCTCAAGCGTGACCGGCTCGGTTGTTTTCACAAGAACCGCGGGAATATCGGGATCGCCGCTGACCCATGTGCCATGATAAACGCCCCCGCGCGAAATGACCAAAGGGCCTGCTTTCGGGGAGGCTGTCGGTTCGGGCAAAGCCTGCGAGGAAGCCGGGTGATGCACCAAAACAAACAGCGCCACCGCGCAGGCCAGTGCGATGATCAACACCGCGGCCGCGGCTAGCAGATCATTGGGCCGGCGCTGCGATTCCATGAATCAATGTGCATGTGATGCGTGCAATTCCTCGACTACCGCGCCATCGGCACGGGCGAGACGCCCGTGATACGATAACCAGCTTCGTCCCATGAGCTCCAGTGGTCTGCGATTCGATGAAATCTTACGCGATTCCCAAGCTCCCTTCGCCGGGCGTGGTCACTTTAGTGACCATGCTCGCCACCCCCCTAACTCCACCATTGGTCCCGCTTCATGGCCCATCGGGAGCATCCATCGCACTCTCACGGCGCCCCCGTCGGAGCGCCAGTGGGCGCACCCGTTGGCGCCGCGGGTTGTGACTCCGGGGCTGCGCCGGTCCCTGTCCCACTTGTCGGCGCGGCTGGCCCGGTAATCGGCGCCCCGGGAACCGGAGAGAAAAGCGCCGGCCGCGAAGCCGGCCCCGCCCCCGGCGCTCCTGTCGGCAGCGGCGCGGCAATTTCCGGCGGCAGCGGCCCCGGCAGCGCCACTTTCTGTTGCGTCAACTCGCTGACCAAATCCTTGGACGCACGGAGATAATTGCCGGCTTCGGTCGTCTGCCCGATCGATTTTGCGAATGAATACCTTGCATATTGCTCGACCATCATCGCGATGCTCGCGGACTGGCCCAGGGCGAGGGCCACCGGACCGCCGCGCAGGTCGATCGTGTCTTTCAGGTATTTCTCGGCGGCCAGAAACGAGGCATTGGCGTTCTCCCGCGCCTTGGTTTGCTGGGGATCGAGCTCGCCGGCCTCGAGATTTTTCGGCACCGCAAGACCGGCCGCCGGTAGGACTGCGGCCAGCGTCTTGGCGCTGGCCAGGCGCGATCCGGTGAAGTAGGCCTGGTCGGCGTATAGCGCGGCCTTGCGCTGCTCGACCAGGGCCCGATCCAGATTCGTATCCGATGGCCCGTGTAGTTGCACCATCCAGTCCCACGCAAAATGCTGTGATGATTGACGGGCGTCAGGAGAGTTGGCGATCTTGCTGTATTGGTTCATCACCTGGCTGCTGAACTTCGCGGCAGCCGAGTAATAGCCTTGCGCCTTGTCCAAATGTGCGATCGCCGAATCGCGATGTTTCGCCAAATCCTTGCCGACGGCCTCAATGCGGTTGCCGGCGTCCGCGATCGATGTCACCTGGGCAAACTCGCTGACGGGAATTTTATGCGCGGCCGACGCCGCAGCCCCATTTCGCGGCACGGCGGTTGCGCTGCCGGCGGAGGCATTGGCCGGCGTGGCGTCGGGGGCCGATGACGCGGCGTCGCCGCCGCCTTCGAGGATGGCCTTGGATCCAGCATTGATTTCCACGATCCGCCGTTGCACCGCCGCCCAGCCGCCATTGACCTGATCCGTTTCCGCCTTGAATTTTTTGAGCGCGGCCTGAAGCTGCGTTTCTTCACCTTGTGCCAATTCGAGCTCGCGGTTGAGGGCATCGCTCTTTGAATTGTTGTCGGCGGTTTTGGTGACCAGATCGGCCGCGATCTTGCGCTGGGCGGCGGACTTTGCGTAGGTGTCGGCGGATTTCAGCAGCTTTTCCTGCTCCGATTGCCGTTCCAGCGTTTCGGCTTGCTGCAGGGCGTCTTGCCGCTGTGTGGCGATGGCCTTGTTGGCCGACGTGAGCGCCGCGATCTTCGCGGTGAGATCGGCGATTTTTTTCCGCATTGGATCGAGTGCGGGAATGGCTCCGGATTCACCGGCGATCCAGTTGCCGCCCTGGGCGCCGGTGGTGGCCGCGGCGGTGGTCTTGTCGATGGCGGCCAGCGTCGCTTTGGTTCGCGGCTCGATCGCCTGCAATCCCGCCACGCGCACATTGTTGGCCTGAATCTGCGCCGTCAATTCGCCCAGCCGGCCCAGGAGGCGCACGAGGTGCACCTCGTCATCGTCCACCTTGTGCAACATCGCCTCGGCGGCAATGAGCTCGGCATCCCCCGCGGCGGCATTGGCCTGCGATTGCACAACCGGCGACGCCGATTTCACCGACGCGGCCCTGGCAAAGTCCGCCAGCGCGGTGGAGGCGTCCGGCTTGTCCGCCAGCTTCTCATCACCGGCTTTCAGCGATGCCGCCACCGAGTCGTCCGACTGCTCGACGGGCCGCTTGCAGCCGGTGAAAACGGCGGCGGCAACCGACAGCGCCGCCAGGGAAACCAGTGCCGATTTTTTGAGTGGGGTATGAATCAAGGGTGCGGGAATCCGGGGTGCGTACATCCGAGGTCTCCTCACAAGGCCGCCCGTATCCGCCATCGGCACAAGGCCGCGACGGCCCATGAGCCATCAGGCGTACGGGAGCAAAACGGATTGTGCCAAGACGGTGCGTGAAAGTCAAAGTTTGAAGGGTTGCTAACGGGATCGCTTCGCGAGGCGATGCGAGACATTATTGAGGCAACGAGGCACTTTTTTGTCTCGCCGTCCATTTTTTTCCATGCCCGCCTGTCCGCAACCGATTGTCTCGTCAAATCTTAGGCCGCTCTTCGCGCCCTGATTCCTGGCGAAAGGCCAGCGAGGCGCGCCTCATCGGATTCTCGCGAACTGTCTCGCCAACCCGCGAAGAAGCGGCCCGACCCGCCGCCGGCAGCTATTCGGATTTTGGCCGCATGCACTCAAGGGCAGCTGCAAAGGACAACGGGCGCCGGCACACGGCAATTCGAAATGGGGCGAATCAATTGTCCGAATATTGCTAAATCGCACCCTGTCCCGTTATCCGCTTCTGTCCCATTATCCGCTTCTGTCCCATTATCCGCTTATACGTTATCCGCTTAAATCTTGTCACCTTTTGCGCCCTGCTCGCGCCTATGGGGGCAGTGACGCCGATCCTCGTTGCAACTGCCTGATGCAGACGAGGCTCCGCTTCCAACATGCCGGACCGGGCCAGTCCCCCGCACTCCCGATCATGGCATCTCAATTTCACTCGCGGGCCGTATCACATACTGGAGGTCTATCATGCGGTTCTCACATTGGTTTGGTTCTTCGGCACGGTCCCATGATTCGCGCAAAGCCGCATCGGCGGCGATGGTTGAACGACTGGAAGCCCGGCAACTGCTCTCGGCGGCCGGCCATGACGTGCTGTATGTCGGCGACGGCACCGATAATTCCATCAAACGCTTCGACGCACATACCGGAGCCGCTCTCAGCGACCTGGTCGCGCCCAACGGCGGCCGGCTGGATGGGCCGCGCGGGATGATCCTGATGAATCCCGACAATCTCCTGGTCCTCAACCAAAACGTCACGTCCGCCACCCTCCCCGGCGAGATTCTCGACTACAACACCGACACCGGCGCGTTGGTGCGCGCCGTTGTGCCGGCTACCGATCCCAACGCGCCAGGGGCGCCGTTTGGGATGGTGTTGAAGGGTCATGTTCTTTATGTCGCCAACCAGGCGACGCTACCCATCGCGGTCCCCCAGGGCGCGATCGACCGTTATGACGTGGATACCGGAAAGTTCCTGGGCAGCCTTTTCCCGACAGGCTTCAGCGGGCAATGGAACCCGACGGGCATTGTCGTCGGACCCGACGGCAAACTTTACATCAGCGCGATCGACAGCACCGACCCCAATCGCGGGTATGTGATGCGCATGGACCCCGACACCGGCGCCTGGAAAATCATCGCGCAAAATAAGGACGATGGCATGGCGACCCCCGGCGAAATCGCCGACATGCACCACGTCGGCGGCCTGGCCTTCAGCCCAGGCGGCGACCTTTACGTCGCCGATCACGGGCCCGTCGGCGAAAACAAGATCTTCGGGTTCAACGTCCACAACGATACGCTCATCAACGAGATCAGCATGGACGCGCCAAGCGGTCCCGCGGAATTTACAGCGGGCGTCGTATTCGGCCCCGGCGGCAAACTCTTCGCCCCGATCTACGGCTCGGGCCCCGACACTGGCGCGGTGCGCGAGTACGACATCTCCAACGACACCTACACCAATTTTGTTCCGCCCGGCGGCACGGGGACCGCCGGCCCGGCCGGCGCGGGTTGGCTCCTCACCTTCGGCAAGTCCGACCCCGCCACCCTCGCCTATAACCCCCACGGCGACGATGGATCGCACGACGATCGCTGGCGCGATGACGACTCGGACGCAAATGCCGACCAAGGCGATGATTCGGATTCCTCCGACGGCGATAGGGCGCGCGGCCCGGACGCCGACAACTCCCCGGGCGACATCGTCACCGCCGTCCTCCAACCGGCGCATGGGCATGTATTTGCCCAATAATCCGAGCCGGCGCCGTTCGCGATATTGCTGGTTTTCGGCGACCGGATTGCGGCGTCGGGGACGCCCGCCGACGGGGGTCTGAAACGGCCGGGACGCCATGGCGACTCTCCCACGCCATGGCGCCGCCGGCGTCGGCCCTGAGTGATGGGGATACTCGGCGGATTTTACGAGAACCGGAAAAAACCTGGCACCCTTTTCACTCAATTCGCGCTGATGGATGCAGGGATGCGCCATTGGCATGGCGCCCTATGGGATATGGACACAAACCGGAGGTGCTCAATGCACAATCGCGCTGGAAATCTGATCGATCTGGTATTTGGCAAACATGCCGGCTTTATCAAGAGCTGCATCTGGGCCGCCGTGATGTTCGCCGCGGCGGCCGTCCCCGCCTCTTATATACAGGCCTCCTCCATAAAGCCTTCTGATGTCATCGTCACCGGATACGATACTTTGGAATTATCGGGATTCACCACCGCAATTGACGGAGTGAGTGTTATTCTGGTTCTCGGCAACCCAACCCAAAATGGCCCGATCGGCTATGGGTTTGCCGGACCGGCCATCGCCTTGGCGGATATCGCGCCCCCATCGGGCTCGCCGGGGGAGACGATCTCTTTCGGCTTCAGTTACTCGTATTCAAACCAGCTTCCCGCTCCCACATTGGCTGGAATCATTCTGGCGGGATACTACCAGACGGATGCCATCGCCGTGGGCGTGAATGCACCGCTGGCAGCCACCTGGATCGGCAAAAGCTATGGACAAGTGGAATCGACTGTTGACGCGGGCGATCCGCAAATTGGGGAATCGGGGGAATATGCAGGCATCAAATCCGGCCCCGGCGGAGTCACTGGGAGCGCGTTTTTTCAATCGCTCTCCCATGTACCGACTGCCTTCATTCCGTTTGAAGGCAGTGGAACAATGGTCACGTTCAGCAATGGCGCCGCGGATGGGACGATTAAGCCTCTGGCCCCGGTGTTTGGCTCTCCTCTCCCCAATTCGGCTGCTCCCCTTCCCGCGCCGCTGTGGCCGGGAATAATGGCGCTGGCGGGATTGGGCGTCTACCGCGCCGCGGGTACATTGCGGGGACGCTTCCCCGCAATGACCGCATCGACACCTATCGCAACGGCGCAATGCTCGGCGGCGATAAACACGATTACATGAGCCATCAAACCAAATTGGGAATTGGCCGCTACCGAATCGAGTCGATCCTGGCCGATCACATCGGTTGGGACCTCCGCGAGGAGGCCGCCTTGCGGTGAGTACCGCCAGTCGGCGGATTTTATCACTGGGGCGAGACTGCCGGCGTTCCCCACCCTTCTGCTGGAGGCACCCATGGGCAAAACTTCGGGGGTGCGGGGGCGGAGCCCGTGCGATTGGGCCGGACTCCGGGTCGGCTACCTACGCGAATGCCGGATGAACCTATGAAAGATTAGCAATTCGGGAGAAAGTGGCTTCGCGCAATTCGTAGGGTTCGCTTCAGCGAACGCGGTCCTCGGCATGGCACCGCCAATCCGCGTTCGCTAAAGCGAACCCTACGAAAGCGGACGATGGAGCACTCTTCTCGCGGCCTGGCGTTGCAAATCCGCTTCTCTTTCGCGCCGGATTTGGCAACGATTATCATGCCGAAACGATATGCGCAACCAACAGACTGACGCCGATCAACACCGCCGCGATGACAATCGCCACGGCGATGTTGTGGTTTTCGGCCAGTTCCTTTTGCACGTCGAGCTTGGGCGTGATCCAATCGAACGCCTTGTAGCCCAGTATCATGAGCAAAATGCCGACTATGCCGAACACGATCGCGGACAGGAGGCTGGTGAAAAAATGATCCCAAACGATCTGTGCCAATGGGGCGGCGGCGAACGTGAATGCTGACATATCGAGGTTCCTTTCGGAGGTAATAGTTGATTGCGAGTCACGATGAAAAAACATGGGGTACGAATCGACTGAGGTTTTGCGTAACCGGCGAGGTGTCTTCGCGGATGCCGATGCCGCAGGCGTAACCGTTGACCATCCAACTGCCGATCACCGGATAATTCCCGTCGAACTCCGGCAGGCGATGCAGCTCTTGATAGACGAACGGGCCGCCGTAGTCACCGCCGGTTTCCAGTACGGCTTGGCCGTTCGCGACCATCGTTATGTTCGCCCCCTCGCGGGCGAGGGTTGGTTTTTTGACATATGAATCGCCGATGGGCTGCAACGTCGTCGGCAACAAATACGGGCTGTCGGGGAAAAGCTCATGGAGGACAATGAGAATCGCCTTGTTACTCAGCATCATCTTCCACGGCGATTCGAGCCAGCGCGTGGGACAGCGGATCAGGTTTGGGCCAAATGATTCGTGAATGAGCCACTCCCAGGGATAGAGCTTGAAGATTTGCTGAATCGGCCGCTCGCGTAAATCGACAAATAGCCGGCGTCGCTCGTTCCAGCCGATGTCGTCGATGGCGAGATATTCGGTCGCCAGATCCGCCTGTATCGCGGTGTCGCGCAGGTAGTTTGCGGTCATGTAGTCTTCGACGTGGCCCTTCAGCGATGAAAAATAGACCGTCCCCCTCGCGGCGGGTTTCAAAGCCGTCCACGCTTCAATGAGACGCTCGTGAATGTTGTTGAACTGGTCGAATTGCGGCTGAGTGTCCTTCATCCAGTGCCATTGGATCACCGCCGCCTCCAGCAGCGAGGTGGGCGTGTCGGCGTTGTACTCCAACAGTTTTGGAGGGCCTTGGCCATCGTACGCCAGATCAAAGCGGCCATAGATCGTCAGATCGTCGCCTTCCCAGCTTTTGGCGACCCAATCCGCGAATGCCTCGGGGATTCCCAGGAGATCACACCGCCGTTCATCGACCACATGCTGTGCCGCCGCCAGGCACATCCGATCCAACTCATAGGTCGCGGCTTCCAACTCATCGATCTCGCGGGCGGTAAATTGGTAGTACGCGCTCTCATCCCAGTAGGGCTGGCCTTCGGGTGTATGGAAATGCAAGCCCTGCGACTCAACGGTCGCCTGCCAGTTTGGGCGTGGGATGGCGCGCAGGCGTTTCACGGATCAGTTTCCTCCGCCGTGGCCGCCGCCATGCCCGGTTGACCCGAACCCGCCGCGCGAGGCGCCACGGCTGGCGGTGCCGGGAGCGCCCGTAGACCCGGCTGACGAGGAGTTCCAACTGTCCGAAGCGCCCCAGTAGCGCGAGCCGCTGCCATAATACCAGGAAGAATGCGACGAGTTGGACTGGCGCGCGCTGGGGCGGGTGGTCGAATAGTTGCCATTGCCCGGGCGCGTGGGCCGACGATCGCATCCTTGAAGGATGGACGCCGATGTAATGAGCACGAGAGCGATGGATTGGCTCGCCCGCTTCATTCATCCGCCGGTACGATTGTCAAAGGGTACATGGCAACCCGACCTGGCACGTTGTACCCGAACTAGGCCGGCGAGCAAGAAATTCCCGAGTTCCCGAATTTCCGGGCAGGCGTAACCGTTGATATCCACAGGGATTGGTGGGGCAGACATTCCTGTCTGCCCGAATCCGCGAGTGCGGGGCATTCCTGCCCCGCCGAGCGAATTCGAATCGGTTCGGGAGGCCAAGAGTGTCCTCCACTCACCGCTTCGCCGGCAGACAAGAATGTCTGCCCCACCGTCCGCCAATGCCCCTCCCGGAAAATTGGGCCGCGGTATAGTGCGGCGAAGCCAGGCCGCGTCAGCGCATTCACGGCGTGGGCAACGCGCGAATCCAATCCCGGAATGCCCGAAGCACGCTGGTTTGCTCCTCATCGGATTCCATGCGATGAACAAATTGCTCGAATTGATCCATTGGCAACTTGGGAAAGGAAGGGCTGTTCACAGAGGGAATATATGTCCCGTCGTCCTCAAGCAGAAGGATTGTCAATCGCTTGCCGTTGTAGCGCCATAGTTCGGGCACGCCCAAGCCGGCATAGATCGGCTGGCGCGGCACGGAACGGCGGGTGATGTCAATCTCGATCGCGAGGTCGGGAGCGGGATGAATCGCCGGATCGAAGCGCTTCATTCCGCGCACTTTGTCCTCATTGGCAAGGTAATAACATTCATCAGGCTCCAGGCCGCCCTGGGTATCCTCCCGGCGGAAAGTCGCCGAGCCGAAGCGGCGCATCGGGATGTTCCATTCCAGCGCGACAATCTCCACCAGCCCGCCCACCGCCGTCTTCGCGAATTCTTGCTCTGGAAGCGGCGGCATGATCTCCATCCTTCCCTGATGAAATGTGATGCGCAGAAGTCGGTCCGCCACCTCGTCCAAAACCCGCTCGTAAAACTCCCAGGAAACCGCGTCGAGAACGAGGTGCTGCTGATCGATTAATAATGGAGCGGCGATGATCGTCACGCCGGTATTATACCGGCAGCGTGGCGATTCTGTAGTACAATGCGGCCATGAAATGCCCGATCCCATCCCACCTCGCGCCGGCAGTTGTCATCATTTCCGTTGCTCTCTCAGTTTCCCGGTTGTTAGGCGCTCCGGCTCAAACCCAGCCGGCGCCCGAATCCAAGTCGCCAGCGACGCCGCCCCCGGCGTGGGTGGGGATCGAGAACTTCTCGGGCCACGCCATTACCCAGGTGCGTATCGAAACACATGAAGGCAAAGTCATCCTGGCCGCCGCGCGCTGCCCTCAAGGCGTCTCTGTCCCCGCGAAGATTGCCGCGTTCGATCCTTCGCAATGGCTGCGGGTCACATTCATCGGGATGGATCAACACCGGCATACGGCCGACTTCACGAAGCCGGTGGGCATGAGCGGCGACAGGCCCGATCTGATCTACACCGTCTTCATCGGCCATGACGATCAGCCGGTCATTCGCACGTCCCTGCGCGGAGAGCCCAAAGTCCTGGGGGACTGGCATGTTGCAGACGACCGGCTGGGGCACGTTAATCCGCAGGCGATGAGCCAGCCGCAGTTGCTGGGGATCGGTCCGCGCGACCCCTACTTCGATTCAGCCCAGGCGCTGGTCCGCTATCCGATCTACGATGAGTTGCGGCTATCCCGGGCTGGGGATTTTTTCGGCGGCGGCGCCACGAGCGAGACCTACAACGGCGTCACCCGGACGGTTCCCGCTGGCGATTTAATTGAGATCAGCGCGGTGGGCACAGACTCAATCACATTTATTGGACCCAAAGGGCCCGTGGTTGTGAAGTTCAGTCCCGACGCCGGCCCCGCCGCGCTCAAGGCAGGCGGCAAAGTGCCCCAAGGCCCGCCGGTCACGCAACCGTCCGGCGAGTCGCCGGGGCGGTCGCTTCTGGGTTGGATCGCCGAACAGATGTACCGCGGCGAAAAAATGCAAAGCATCGGCGTGTCCAACTGGGCCTCAAAGAAAGTGACCGATCTGAAAATGAGCGCCCGCGGCCGTTCATATGCGTGGCCCGCCGAAATTCGGCCCGGAGGCGGCGAGTCCAGCATGGGGGAAGTGACGGAGGTCGCGCTCACCGGCGATGTTCACGTCACCTACACCGACGGAAACGGCAAGCCCCGCACGGCAGACTTTCACAACGTGGCGACCGAAAAAGGCACCCAATACCCCAAGCGCGAGTTCTACTTCGATGCCCGCTATGACGTGTTGCTACGGACATATGATCTCACCGACAACGGGCTGCGCGCGGAAAGATGGTGTGTGCCAATTGCTGATGGCAAGCCCGACAAGCCAATCCCTCTGCCGCAACTCTTGGGAACAACGCCCAATACCGCCATCACCAACCAATGGGACGCGATCATCCGCTTTCCCCGCAACGACCGCATCGACACCTATCGCAACGGCGAAATGCTCGGCGGCGACAAGCACGATTACACAAGCCATCAAACCAAATTGGGAATTGGCCGCTACCGAATCGAGTCGATCCTGGCCGATCACATGATCCTGATCGCCGACGGCAAGCGAATCACGGCGCCGCTTGAGGCGGGAGCAAAGACGCCGGCGACGCCACTACCGAAGGCGGGAGAGAACCACCAATAAAATGCCTCATATCCGGCGAAACACTGGAAAGAATAGCCGATGAGATAAACATCGCGGCCGAATCTCCGGAATGAGGGTATGGGCTTCAGGTAGCCGTGGTCTTTGGAGGTATTCTCGTGACTCAAAAGGTTCTGCTCATCGACGATAGCGCACCCATTCACGGCCTGGTCCGCACGCGCCTGCGCAGCGAGCCGGTGGAGTTGCATTTCGCGTTCAATGGCGAAGAAGGCCTGACGATGGCGCTGGCTGTTTTGCCGGATCTGATCCTATTGGACGTGGACATGCTGCGGCCCGATGGGTTTGAAGTCTGCCGGCGGCTTAAGGCTGATTCCCGCACCATGAATATCCCGGTGGTATTTTTGAGCAGCGCCGGATCGACCGAGGACAAAATTCGCGGGCTTGACCTGGGGGCGGTGGACTATGTGCTCAAGCCGTTCGATCCCGCCGAGCTTCGGGCGCGCGTGCGGGCGTCGTTGCGCACCAAGTACCTCATGGATTTGCTGAGCGCCAAGGCGATGATCGACGGGCTGACGGGATTGTGGAATCGCGCGTACTTCGACGTCCGGCTGGTATCGGAGTTGGCCATCACCCGCCGCACCGGCCAGCCGTTGTCGTGCGTGATCGCCGACATCGACCGGCTCAAGCAGATCAACGACACCTACGGACATCCGGCTGGCGACGAAGTGCTTCGCGCGGTGGGGCAGGTACTGATGGAGGGATCGCGGCAGGAGGATACCGTCTGCCGCTACGGAGGCGAGGAGTTTGCGATCCTCGCGCCCAACAGTGCAGCCACCGGCGCGGCCCTGCTGGCCAACCGGCTTCGCCAGGCGATCGAACGGCATTCCCTGACGCACAATGGCGTGGAGATCCGCGTGACCTGTAGCATGGGCATCGCCGACCTGCGTGGAACCGCGCCGCCCTGCGTGGTTGAGATGGCGGACCGCGCGCTTTACGAAGCCAAGCAGATGGGGCGAAACCGCGTGGCGATCGCCAATCATCGGGAAATGAAAGTGGCTTGAGGGGATTGAAAGATCAGCGCCGTCAATGCGAGGCGTTATCGCCCGCTTGGCCGATGCCCTGCTGGGCCATGCCTTGTTCGTCGGCGGGTTGCGCCGCAACGACTTCGGGAGTGTCTGAAGCGCTGGCCGATGCCTCGGCAGGCGATTCCTCGGGGGGCTGAGGCTTTTCGTGCACCTCGACGGCGCCCTTCAGGCCCGCCTCCTCAATGCGCAGGCTGACGATGCGGTGAAGATGCTCGGCGCTGCGACCCTTGTAGACGCCCTGTGGCCGGCCATCGATCGTGACATCGCATTCGACCGGCTTTTCGCCGGCGTCCAGCGCGATCTTCACCGACTCGCCCTGGGCGGCGTCCAGCACCCTGCCGAAACGGCCCTTGGCCCGGCGCTCGGTAGGATCGAGCTTTTCAGCGCCTTTGGCCCGGCGCGCCCGCGGCGCGGCGCCACTTGTCGTGACGCGCGGCTCGCGCGCTTCGCTCTTGCCGCGCGAATTGATAGCCACTTCCGGCGGAAGCTCTTCGGGGATGTAGAGGATTCTGCCGCAACTGGGGCAGCAGACCATGTCGTCGCGGGAATGCAGGCGGTTGTAAACGTCCGGAACCAGGTCCATGTTGCAGGCGGTGCACAGGTATTCCTCGCGTCGGCGGTCGGGCTTGGCCAGCGCGCCCATCGCCTCGCCGTCGTATCGCTCGGCCAGCCGCTCGAACGGCTGACGCGCCCGGGGCGGAAGCACACCGGCGGCAGCCTCGCGCGCGGGGCGCAATTCATCCACCTGGGCCTGCAAGCGAATCACGGTTTGCCCGATGTCGTTCTTAAGGGCAGTGAACTTGGCCTGCTCGGCATCGTGCTGAGTCGTAAGATCCTTGATCTCCGCCTGCCCCTTTTCGATCGCCTCCATTACCTTAATCAACTCATCCTCGGCTTTGCCGCGATCGACTTTCTCGGTGTTGATTTCGATGAGGAAGGTCTGGTATTCCTTGTTGTTCCTGGTGATGGCCTGCTGGGCGCGGAGCTTTTCGATGCGTGCCTCGCGCGTTTTGACGTCAAGCTCGAGTTGCCCGCCACTGGATTGCTGCTCGCGGAGACGGGTGTGGGCGAGCTTGATGCGCTCGGCCAGATCCGTCACCCGCCGTTCCTGCACCCGCACGTTCTTGGTGGCGGCCTCCAGCCGCTCTTGTGCCTCGCGAAGCGCCCGGTCGGCGCGGAAGAGTTTCACCAAAGCGACATTGGTCGGACCCATTGCGTGAATTCCTCGTTAGCGCGACCCGGACATCACTGCATTCGCCGCAAGTGGGCCGCGACAGAAAATTGAAACCGCGCATTATGGACGATTCGCGCGCAGTTTGGAAGGGGTCATTCCAGAACTTTCGCAAAAGGGAAAAAACGTGGGATGAAGTGAAAAAAAAGCCGAAGCGGCTGCCCAAATGATGTCGGCGCTCCGGAAAACCGGATTAACGCCTAAAAGGCATGTCCTGACGCCCCGGCTCCCGTAGGTCATCACAGCCGGAATTTGGACCAGAGCTAGCCGCTTCAGCAGCCTGGATCATAGACCAAACCCTGGGACCGCGCCAAGGGTAATAGTCTCAAAAGAAGGTCTTATTGCTCGTGCGGCTCATTCGCTTGGTCCCGCAAGAGCTCAAGCTCGGCGATCGCATCCATGTCTTTACGACGCCCGGCTGCACGTTTCACATAAATCAGACGCTCCAAATTGATGACGAGGCACGGCATTCCATACACTTCAAGCGAAAGACAATGCGGCGCTAATGCGTCATATGACCCGCCGCCCGTTATGTCACCAAGAATATCGATCTGACCGAGCGACGTATCCAGCGTGAAGTTGAGGCCACGTTGAATGGTCGCGGCATCCCATTGAAACGGGAGCCCCGGCGGCGCGCCACGCAAATAAGGCTGGTGTGGCGACAGCGCGCGAGCAAGTCGGTCCATGTTCTCGGGGGTCCGACGGTACACAATGTCTAGATCTTCGGTCAGACGGGACGAACCATGGACGATCGCAGCCATTCCGCCAACCAAGACGAATTCCACGCCGTTCGTCCTCAACGTGCCGAGCAATTCCTTGAAATTTGTCATGCCTGCCTTGCACTTGCGCGGTGTCTGCGCCCCGCCTCCCGCAGTTCGCGGGCGAATTCTTGAAGAGCGGCGTGATTATCGAGCCGTTCGTCTATCGAAAGCGAGAGATTCTTTCGGAGCAACGTAACGTCGATTCCTGGTTTGTAAGCGTCAATCACGGGATCGGGAGCTAAGCTCACTGGAACGATCTGTTGTGATGCTTGTTGATCGGATGACATTTGTGTCCAGCAGGTAAATCATTGGGAATCGCGGTCGAAGTTAACTCCGCTCCCCGGCGGCGATTTCGAATCCGCGATGATCCGCTCCAATTCAGCGACGTCCTCAATGGATACATGAGGTTCGGAAAGCGCCGCCGACAAGACCGCCAGCGGCCTTCCAGGCGCAGCATCATCGCCCTCGTGCATGGCAAGCCCAACTCGAATCTCAACGGAATCGCCAATGGGCAGGTCAACGGGTTCCTCCGGAACCAGAACGCGACCATCGAAATGGACTCGCAATTTCGTCATCATATCCTCAATATACCAAAATATACCAAAAAAACGCGTTTATTCTCCGGACACTGGCCAAGGTGAGGGAAAAGATCGCCTGCCTTGTCGTGAGTTCCGTTAGAGCAGAGCAATGATCGCTCCGAGCTTCGCGTCAAGGTGATTCGACGACGATCGCGATCGCCGTGCTGATTTCGTCAAGGACGGCGGGGGACACATGATCTAATCGGTTGACGAAACGACGCATATCCACGCCTCATTGGCAGTCGATTCGTAATACTCCACCAGTCCTTCCGCCTGTTGCCGAAGGATTTCGCGGCGTTGCTCAACTGGCATCTTTAGCATTTCGCGGCGGTCGATGTCCGGTGCCATTTCTACATGGGGTTCGATCAACACATCCACGGACACGCCCTCTGGGAATCCAGGCGCGGTGATTTCGATTCGATGTCCGGGCAAAACCTTCGTGTGAATTCGCGTTGCCGATTGCATGTTGCCCTTAGTGAAAATTCTGGTGCCGATTGCAATTGTACGCATTCTGAGCGCGAAAAAAGCCCGGACTCTTCCGAGTCCGGGCTTTTCGCTTTTAGCTTTAGAATAGTCGGATGCCTTCGAGGTCGTGCTGACAAGAGTATTACTTCGCCGGATTGCTCCGATGAAGTTCTAAGTTATCCCTTAGAAAGGAGGTGATCCAGCCGCAGGTTCCCCTACGGCTACCTTGTT
>Ga0209483_1001380_pt1 | contig 18474 bp, 13 predicted proteins | sample NGEPerA_FD_184508 | JGI IMG/M metagenome (GOLD analysis project Ga0209483, IMG submission 184508) | Arctic peat soil microbial communities from the Barrow Environmental Observatory site, Barrow, Alaska, USA - NGEE PermafrostL2-A... | ecosystem: Environmental > Terrestrial > Soil > Wetlands >... | reverse complement strand
CGACAATAAAGAGCCCGCTTTTGCGCGCGGCGTCCTTGATCTTCTCCATCGCGTTGTAGATCGTCACGAAATCGCCGGTGGAATCGATCACCATCTGCACCGGCAGGCCACCGATCGAGGCGGGCAGCGGCGGCAGCGAAAAGACGAAGGCGTTCATCCCCTCGACCGCGCTCATCTTCGCCTGCAGGATCGGCTTGATCTGTTGTGCCGAGCGGGTACGTTCGTTCCACGGCTTGAGGATCATCCCGGCGATACCCTGGCTCGGGCCGAGACGGCCGTTGAGCACAAAGCGCAGATCGGATTCGGGGATCGAGGTCATCGCCTTGTCGAGCTCGTCGCCGTAGGCGTTCTGGTAATCGAGGTTCGAGTATTGCGGCGCCTTGGTCAGCGCGAACAGCACCCCCTGGTCCTCCTCAGGCGCGAGCTCGGCCTTGGTGTTGACGTACATAAAGCCGAGCGCGATGAAGACCGCGGCGGCGAACAGCGCGGTCACCGGGCGATAGTCGAGCGAGCGCCCAAGCCGGTGGCCGTACCAGTTCGCCAGCCCGTTGAAGCCCCGGTCGAGCAGCCGGGCGAAGCCGCCCTCCGCCGCGCCGTGCTTCAGGAGGACCGAGCACATCATCGGCGTCAGAGTGACCGCGATGACGCCGGAAATGATCACCGCGCCGGCGAGCGTGAAGGCAAATTCGCGGAAGAGCGTTCCGGTGATGCCGCCCAGGAACCCGATCGGCGCATAGACCGCGGCCAAGGTCAGCGTCATCGAGATCACCGGCCCGGCGATCTCGCGCGCGCCGATCAGCGCCGCCTGCGGCGGGCTCTTGCCCTCCTCGATATGGCGGTAGACGTTTTCCACGACGACGATCGCATCGTCGACGACGAGGCCGATCGCCAGCACCATCGCCAACAGGGTCAGCAGGTTGAGGCTGAACCCCAGCACCGACATGACCATGCCAGCGCCGATCAGCGACAAGGGGATCGTGACGATCGGGATCACCACCGACCGGAAGCTGCCGAGGAACAGGAAGATCACGACGACGACGATGGCGACCGCCAGGCCGAGGCTCCATTGCACCTCATCGATCGAGGCCCGGATGAAATTGGTCGAATCGTAGGCGACCTGCATCTTGACCGAGGGCGGCAGGGTGCGCTCGATCTCGGGGAAGAGCTTGCGTACGCCGGCGACCAGCGTCAGCGGGTTGCCGTCCGGCGTCGCCTGAATGCCCACGAAGACCGCGTGCTGGCCGTTCATCGCGACGCTCGAGGTCCAGCTTTGCGCGGCGAGTTCGACCTCGGCGATGTCTTCCATGCGCACCAGCGCGCCGTTCGACGACTTGACCACCATCCGCTTGAACTGGTCGACATCGGTGAGCCCGGTCTGGGCCACGACGTTGGTGACGGTGAAGGCGCCCTTGGCCTGACCCGGCGCCGATTGATAATTGTTGGCCTTGATCGCCGCGGCGACGTCATCGGCGGTGATGCTGCGCGCGGCCATGCGCGCGGGATCGAGCCACAGCCGCATCGCGAAAATCTGGCCGCCGAGGATGTCGGCGGAGGCGACGCCGTCGACCGTCGCCATCAACGGCTGCACGACCCGCGTCAGATAATCGGAGATCGCCGCGGGCTGCAGGGTCGGGCTGGAGAAGCCGACATACATGACCGCTGTCGTCTGCCCGGTCGCCTTCAGGATGATCGGATCCTGCGCCCCGGCCGGGAGCAGGTATTTGACCTGCTGCACCTTGGCCATGATGTCGGTCAGCGCCTGGCTCGGGTCGTAATTGAGCTTGATGTACGTGGTGATCGTGCTGGTTCCGAGAACCGATGACGAGGTCAGGTAGTCGATGCCCTCGGCGGTGGCGACCGCCTGCTCGATCGGGGTGGTGATGAAGCCCTCGATGAGGTCGGGCGACGCGCCCGGATAGGCCGTCGTCACCGTGATCGTGGTGTTTGACAGCTTTGGATACTGCCGGATTTGCAGCCCGTACATCGCCCGCGCGCCGATCAGCAGGATCAGCAGGCTGATGACCAGCGACAGCACCGGGCGGCGAATAAAGAGATCGGTGAACCTCATGGCGCGGCGCCTACTGCAAGGTCGGGTTTGCCGGCGGCTGCGGCGGCGGGTTGCCGGTGACGCTGACGCGCGCGCCGTCCTGCACCTTGATCTGCCCGGCGGCGACGACCTGGTCGCCCGGTTTCAGCCCGGTGAGCACCGCCACCTTGTTGTCCCAGCGCAAGCCGGTGGTGACCGGGGTGCGATGCGCCGTCAACAGCGGCTTGCCGTCGGCGTCGTTGCCGTCGGCGCGGATCACATAGACGCTGTCGCCGTAAAGCGTGTAGTCGACCGCGGTCTCGGGCAGCACCACCTGATCGGCATCGTTGGGCAGCACCACCTTGGCGTTGACGAACATCCCCGGCAGCAATGCCTCGTCCGGGTTGGGCATCGTCGCCTGCACCGCGACGGTGCGCGTGCTGGCCGAGATTTGCGGCTCGATCGTGGTGATCGATGCGATGAAGGTGCGGCCGGGGAACGCGTCGGCGCTGACGTCGACCTTCTGGCCGACCGCGATCTGCGGGGCGATCTGCGTCGGCAGCGTGAAATTGACGTAGAGCGTCGACAGATCGGTCAAGCTTACGATCGCCGCGCCGGGGGTGAGGTACTGACCGAGATTGATCTGGCGCACGCCGAGCCGGCCGCCGAACGGCGCGCGGATCTCCTTTTGCCCGATGACCGCCTGGGTCTTTTGGATCATCGCGCTGGACTGGTCGAGCTGGCTTTGCGTCTGATCGACGGTCTGCTGCGTGCCGTACTGGTGGCTGGCGAGGATTTTCGCGCGCTGCAGCGAAGTTTCGGCGTATCGCGCCTGAGCCTGGTAGTTGGCGAGATCGCCACGATCCGGGCCGTCGTCGATCTGCGCCAGTCTGTCGCCGGCCTTGACCGCGGCGCCCGATTCGAAGGTGATCGCGACGATTCGGCCGCCGATCTCGGAACTCACCGTCACCTGCAGCACCGCCGCGAGCGAGCCGATCCCGCTGGCGAAATGCGGCACCGCCTCGCTGGTCGCCACGACCGCGCTGATCGCGGCCGGGGGCGGCTTCATAGTGGTCAAATAGGTGTGGATCATCCGCTGGCGCCAGGTGCTGAAGCCGTAGAGACCGCCCAGGACGAGCGCCACCAGCACCGCGACGATGACGAACCAGCGAACCCGCTTGGCCCGGCTCGGCGTGGGATGAGCGCCTCCCGGCGCGAAGCCGATAGCGGGCACGACACCGGGATCGATGTCGCGCGGCAGTCCAGGGTTGATCTCGCCATCCATGACGTGCTCCCCGCTTTAATCCGCAGCCGCCTGCCGAGGCGGCTGCGCGGTGTGCGAGGCGGCAATCGCGGCCTCGGTCATGCCGATCCCCCGCAGGATGAAATCGCTGGCTTCCTCGACCAGCCGGTCGAGCCCACCCTCGTAAGGGATAACGCCTTGTTGCGGCAAATAGGCGAGAGCCATCATCGCCGCGACGTGATGCGCGAACCAGAACCGGTTGGCCCCGCTCGCCGGCAACGGCGCGAGGTCGCCCGCCGCCTCCGCCGCCTTGAGCGAGGCGGTGAACAGCGGCACGACCCGCGGCGCGATCGCGGCGAAGAGTTCGCGGGCGTAGTCGCCGTCTTCGAGGAAGCTATGCAGCATCAGCCGCATCCGCAGGTCGAGCTCGCGACGCTCGTCCTCGCAACCGAGCACGAAACGCCGAACCATGAAGCGCACGATGCTGATCGCGGTCGCCGTCGAAGCCGGCAAGGTCGCCAGTTTTTCGAGCGCCGGGTCGCCCTCGCAGCCCAATGCCAGGATCTCGCGGTAAAGCACTTGCTTTGACGGGAAGTGGCGAAACAGCAGCGCCTCGGAAACGCCGGCCGCGGCCGCCAGCTCGCGCGTCGTCGTGCCCGCGAACCCCTTGCGCGCGAAGAGCGGCACCGCCGCCGTGACGATCGCCCTGCGCCGGTCGTCGCTGTCGAGCCTGCTGTTTGCCATGAGACCGCTAAGTAAGCGCTTACTTACGTGGGGTCAAGCCTTATGCTGCGGTGCAGCATAAGGTCGCTAAAGTGCACGATCAAGACTTGGCGTGTCGCAGCCGGCGGTGCGCCTACGTGCCACGGCGCGTCGCGAGGTCCCAGCGCACCGAGTTGACGCCGGCCTGGTCGCGGGTCTTGGCGATGAGCGCGTCGAAATGCTTGTCGCGGCGGCTGTGGGAAACCAGTTCGGCGACGAGCTGCATGCCGTCCGGCTCGTCGAGCGGTTCCTGATGGAGCGTGTTGAGCTGCAGCCCGGCCCCGGCGGCGTCATGCACAAATCGCAGTTGAACCGTCGCGGCCTCGGCCGCGGCACAGGAAATATCGACGGTGTAGAGGGTCTCGATATCGCCCGGATGGGGCGCATAGCGGTGGATCGCGATCTGGACGTGGCGCAGGCCGATATTGAGCACGACCACGCTGAACCCGGCATAAAGACCCTCCCAGCGCAAGCCGGTGGCGCACAGCGAGCCGACCGCCGCCGCGCACCACAGCGTCGCCGCGGTGTTGAGGCCGCGCACCGTCGGGCCCTCGTGCAGGATGACCCCGGCGCCGAGAAATCCAATGCCCGAGACGATCTGCGCGGCTACCCGGTCGCTGCCGACATGCGTGCCGATCGTCACGAAGCAGGCCGAGCCGAAGGCGACGAGCGCGTTGGTGCGCAGCCCGGCCATGCCCTGGTTCCATTGCCGCTCGAACCCGATCAGCGCGCCGAGCAGGATCGCCAGGGTGATGTTGATAAATGTGTCCGCGCTCATCGCCGGCCTGCCGGCGCGCGCCCGCTCTGCGGCTCGAAAGAGGCTTGACGCGTCACCGCGCGACCTCTACCCCGCACCCTCGTTTGTCGTGTCCGCATGGGCGACGTCCTCCAATGCCCGCTTACCAGTACGTCTACGTCATGAAGGGTCTCGGGAAAAGCTATCCCGGCGGACGCGAGGTGCTGCGCGACGTCTGGCTGTCGTTCCTGCCGGGTGCGAAGATCGGCGTGCTCGGGCTCAACGGCGCCGGCAAATCGACCCTGCTGCGCATCATGGCCGGCGAGGACCGGGAATTCGGCGGCGAGGCGTGGGCGGCGGAAGGCGCCTCGGTCGGCTACCTGCGGCAAGAGCCGGCGCTCGACTCGGCGAAGGACGTGTTCGGCAATGTCAGCGAGGGTCTCGCCGAGACCAAGGCCCTCGTCGAGCGCTTCGAAGCGGTCAGCGCGCGGTTCACCGAGGAATTGTCCGACGCGGAGATGAACGACCTGATCGCCGAGCAGGGTGAGTTGCAGGAGCAAATCGACCATCTCGACGCCTGGGAGTTCGACCGCACCATCGAGATCGCGATGGACGCGCTGCGCTGCCCGCCGGGCGACACGCCGGTGGCCACTCTGTCGGGCGGCGAGCGGCGCCGGGTGGCGCTGTGCCGGTTGTTGCTGCAAAAGCCCGATCTGTTGCTGCTCGACGAGCCGACCAACCATCTCGACGCCGAATCGGTGGCCTGGCTGCAGCGGTTCCTCAAGGATTATCCCGGCACCGTCGTGACGGTCACCCACGACCGCTATTTCCTCGACGAGGTCGCCGGCTGGATCCTCGAACTCGACCGCGGCCACGGCATTCCCTACGAGGGCAACTATTCGGGCTGGCTCGAGCAGAAGCAGGTGCGGCTGGCGCAAGAGGGCCGCCAGGAGGAGGCGCGGCAGCGTACCTTGGAACGCGAATTGGAATGGGTGAGGCAGAGCCCGCGCGCCCGCCAGGCGAAGAGCAAGGCGCGGCTCCAGGCCTACGAGGAGCTGGTCGCGCAGTCGCGCGAGAAGGCGCCCGACAATGCGCAGATCGTACTGCCGCCGGGGCCGCGGCTCGGCGACCTCGTGGTCGAGGCCGAGGGGGTATCGAAGGCGTTCGGCGATCGGTTGCTGATCGAATCGTTGGACTTCAGGCTGCCGCCCGGCGGCATCGTCGGCGTCATCGGCCCGAACGGCGCCGGCAAGACGACCTTGTTCCGCATGATCACCGGCGCCGAAAGCGCCGATGCCGGCGGCTTCCGGATCGGGGAAACGGTGAAGCTCGGCTATGTCGACCAGTCGCGCGACACGCTCGGCGCCGGCAACACGGTGTGGCAGGAGATTTCCGGCGGGCTGGAGGAGATCGACCTCGGCCGCCGCAAGCTCGCCAGCCGGGCTTATTGCGCGCTTTTTAACTTCCGCGGCGGCGACCAGCAGAAAAAGGTCGGGCAGCTCTCGGGCGGCGAGCGCAACCGCGTGCATCTCGCCAAGATGCTCAAGGAAGGCGCCAATCTGCTGCTGCTCGACGAGCCGACCAACGACCTCGACGTCGATACGCTGCGCGCGCTCGAAGAGGGGCTGCTCGACTACCCCGGGTGCGCGGTCATCATCACCCACGACCGCTGGTTCCTCGACCGGGTCGCGACCCACATCCTCGCCTTCGAGGGCGACAGCCAGACCGTGTGGTTCGAGGGCAACTATGCCGATTACGAGGCCGACCGCCGCCGCCGCCTCGGCGCCGAGGCGGAGCAGCCGCACCGCATCAAATACAAGCCATTGACGCGAAACTGAGTTTCCGCAAATCCACGGCAAGGTCGCGGTATCTACGACGAGGCCGTGAGCCAGCGAGGTGCCGCTCGCGAGTCTCCGCTGAATTTTGTGGCGCTCGCGCCGGGCTTATTGTCGGCCGACTTTTTGCCGCAGCCGGTCGAGCAGGTATTGGATCTGGCCGCCGCCCTGCTGGATCACCGAGGCAAACTCGTCGCGCTGGGTGATCCTCATGCTGACCCCGGCGACATAGGCGTCGCTGATCTTCCAGCTGCCCTTGTTGACCAGATACCAATCGACGCGGATCTTGCCGCCGTCGTTCTTAATGATCTCGCTGGTAACGATCGTATCGTCGCCTTCCTGGCGGGCGCTCAGCGCGTGGAACGGCTCGCCGGCATATTCCGCGAGACGGCCGGCGTAGGCCTGCGCCAGGTATTCCTGCAGCAGCCCGAGGAATTGCTGCTGCTGTTCCGGGGTGGCGACTCGCCAATAGCGGCCCAGCACGAACTGGGCGATGCCGGGAAGGTCGAAATCGCCGCCGAGCAAATCGCGGAAACGCTGCACCCTGGCCGCCGGCGGCACGCTCGGTCCGAGCACCTGAATCACCTGGGTGCCAAGCTGGCCGACAAAGGCGACGGGGTCGGTCTGCGCCGCGGCGGGGCGCGTCGCCGCAGCCGTCCCGACACAGAAGATCAGAGCGAAAAGCGCGAACCAGCGACGCGTCATCGTGAAGCTAACGTCCCGGAGCCAGCGACGATCTCTGCAGGTCGGCGATCGAATTTGCCGGCGCCTGCTGGGAAACCATCCGATAGGTCATCGCCGGGCTCGAGCCGGGCGGCAACTCGGCGACGGTCTTCGCCGCCGGCGGGACGGGCAGCGCGCTCAGGCCTTGCAGCGGCGCGGCGTTCGGCAAGTCTTCCTTCTGGTGGCGGATCTGCGCGGCCCGGCGCTGGCGCGACAGCGAGCGAATCGTCGCGTAGTAATCGAGCGAGGTGCGCTCGATCTCGGCGAGGCTCTCGATGTTGCGGGAACGCTGATCGATGCCCGACGTCACGCCGCGCGCGAAGCTCGCCCAGATCTTGTTATGGTTGCTCGCGACAATGTTGCCCGGATCGCCAAAGCTGTCGGCGACGTCGCCGAACAGGTCGCGCGGGTTCGAGGGGCCGAGAACCGGCAGCATCAGGAAGGGCCCGCTATCCACGCCCCAGGTCGCCAGCGTGATGCCAAGATCGTTGGTGTGATAAGGGACGCCCAACTTGGCGGCAACGTCGAAGAAGCCGCCGAAACCGATCGTCGTATTGATGAGGGCGCGTCCGAACGTCTCGCCCGCCAGGCCGGGCTGCGCTTGCAGCACGTCATTGGCGAAAATGATCGGCGAGTTCAGGTTCTGCAGGAAATCGTGGACCATGTCGCGGAACGTGCTGGGTATCACCGTGCGGTAGGCATTGGCCACCGGCACGAGAACGGTCCGATCGACGCCCTGATTGAACCCGAAAATCGCGCGATTGGTGTTTTCCCACGGGTCGCCGGCATCGCCAAAGTCGCCCATCGGCGCCGGCGCGGGAGCGGCGGCTCGCGGCGGCGCCATCGGCGGCGGCTGCTGCGCCGCGGCGCCGTGCGCGCCGAGCAGGCCGGACACGGCCAGCGCCGCGGCGAAAACGAAACCCGGCAGGACGAGCGGTGACTGGCAACGACGCATTTAGGGTCCTCGCGTTTCTGGGCTGGCGGCGCGGCGCGATAATGACCAACAAGGCGCCTGCGCGGCAAGCGATCCGTTCCGCCTATATCCGCATTATGCGTAGAAACTGTTAACCATACTCATACGGGCCGGCGCGGAGAAGGGTTGTCGGCTGCGACGGCATATCGCGCTTGACGACCTTCATTATCCCAAAATCGCGGCGCTCGGCAAAGCTCTTGACGATATAAAGATATCTTTATATGTTTGATCGATGGCCGAAACCTTGGACGACACAGCCTCGATCGGCGACCTCTTGGCGGCGTTGCGCGCGGTGGCCGAGCCGACCCGCTTGCGGCTTCTCGTCCTGTGCTCGCGCGGCGAATTGACGGTCAGCGAGCTTGCACAGATTCTGGGACAGAGCCAGCCGCGGGTCTCGCGCCACTTGAAGCTGTTGTGCGAGGCGGGGTTGCTCGACCGCTTCCGCGAGGGCAGCTGGGTGTTCTACCGGGTCGGTTCGGGCACGACCGCGAGCGCGCTCGCACGCCACCTTGTCGCGCTGTGCGGCGACAGCGATGCGACGACCGCACTCGACCTGCAGCGCCTCGCCGCGATCAAGCGCCAGCGCGCCGACCGCGCGGCGGCTTATTTCCGCGAGAACGCGCCCCATTGGGACCGCATCCGCTCGCTCTATGTCGACGAGCGCGATGTCGAGGCGGCGCTCCTCGACATCGTCGCCGTCGCCGCGCCGCGCGACCTCCTCGATATCGGCACCGGCACCGGCCGGATGATCGAGATTCTGGCGCCGCGGGTCGGCCAGGCGCTCGGCATCGACCAGTCGCGCGAAATGCTGGCGATCGCCCGGGTCAATCTCGAGCGCGCCGGCGCCTCGAACGGCGTGGTGCGGCTGGGCGACATGTACCAATTGCCGCTGCCCGATGCGTCGTTCGACGCGGTGGTGATCCATCTGGTGCTGCATTACGCCGACCGACCGGCGGCGGTGATCGCCGAGGCGGCGCGCGTGCTGCGGCCCAACGGCGTGCTGGCGGTCGTCGATTTCGCGCCGCATGCGCAGGAATTTCTGCGCCTCGAGCATGCCCATCACCGGCTCGGCTTTGCCGATGCCGAAATCGCCGAATGGTGCCGCGAAGCCGGGCTCGACCCGGCGCCGCCGCGGCATCTCGCGGGCGACCCGCTGACCGTGGCGATCTGGTCCGCCTTCCGCCAGCCGGCGCGACTAGCCAAAACGCGACCCGCCGCTCCGGCGGCCGAACCGGTGCTGCAGCCATGACCGTCAATCCCTACTCCCCCGCGCGCGGCCTGCTCGCCGCCGACCCGGCCGACGATTTCGACGCCGGGCCGCCGCGCCTCTCGTTCGAGTTCTTCCCGCCGAAGACCCCGGAAATGGAGGAACGGCTGTGGGAAGTGGTGAAGCGGCTTGAGCCGCTGGGGCCACGGTTCGTCTCGGTGACCTACGGCGCGGGCGGCTCGACGCGCGAGCGCACCCACGCGACGGTGCGCCGCATCCGCGAACAAACGGCGCTCGAACCGGCGGCGCATCTGACCTGCGTCGCCGCCACGCGCGAGGAGATCGACGCGATCGCGCACGCGTATTGGCGAGCCGGCATCCGCCATATCGTCGCGCTGCGCGGCGATCCGCCAAATGGACCCATCGGCGGCGGCATGACAGGTGGCGAAGGCTACGTGCCGCATCCCGGCGGCTATGCCTTCGCCGCCGATCTGGTGGCGGGGTTGAAGCGGGTCGCCGATTTCGAGATCAGCGTCGCCGCCTATCCCGAGACCCACCCCGAGGCGGCCAGCGACGGCCACGACCTCGACAATTTGAAGGCGAAGCTCGATGCCGGCGCCAACCGGGCGATCACCCAATTCTTTTTTGACGTCGATGTGTTCCTCAGCTTCCGCGACCGCGCCGCCGCGGCGGGGATCGCGGTGCCGATCGTGCCGGGCATCCTGCCGGTGACCAATTTCGCCCAGCTGCGCCGGATGGCGGCGACCTGCGGCGCCTCGATCCCCGGCTGGATGGCGGCGCATTTCGACGGGCTCGACGACGACCCCGACACGCGCCGCCTGGTCGCCACCTCGCTCGCCGCCGAGCAATGCCGCCGGTTGCAGGCGAACGGGGTCGGCGAATTCCATTTCTACACGCTGAACCGCGCCGATTTGACCGTCGCGATCTGCCACCTGCTTGGCGTGCGCGCGCCGAAGCCGGTCGCGGCCTGAGGCGCGGTCATGGCTCACATCCTCGATTATCTCGCCGACCGGGTGCTGTTGTGCGACGGGGCGATGGGCACCGAGACCCAGGCGCGCAACCTCGACATCGTCCACGACTTCCACAATCACGAGAACTGCACCGAGATCCTGACCGAGAGCCGTCCCGACCTGGTGCGCGAGATTCATCGCAATTACCTCGCCGCCGGCTGCGACGCGATCCAGACCAACAGCTTTGGGGGGTCGCCGATCACGCTCAACGAGTTCGGCATCGCCGACAAGGCGTTTGCGCTCAACAAGCTGTCGGCCGAATTGGCGCGCGAGACTGTCGCTGAATTCGCGCATGACGGGCGGCCGCGTTTCGTCGTCGGCTCGGTCGGGCCGGGGACGCGGCTGCCAAGCCTCGGCCATATCGCCTACCAGCCGCTGGAAGACGCGCTGACCCGGCAATGCGACGGCCTCGTCGCCGGCGGGGTCGACGCGATCCTGATCGAGACCTGCCAGGACCCGCTGCAGATCAAGGCCGCGGTCAACGGCGCCAAGCGGGCGCGCGCGGCCGCCGGGAAGGACATTCCGATCTTTGTCCAGGTCACGGTCGAGACCACCGGCGCCCTGCTGGTCGGCGCCGACATCGCCGCCGCGGCGACGATCGTCGACGCGCTCGATGTCGCCGGGCTCGGGCTCAACTGCGCCACCGGCCCGCGCGAGATGGCCGAGCACGTCAAATGGCTCGGCGACAACTGGCCGAGGCTGATTTCGGTGCAGCCCAATGCCGGGCTGCCGGAGCTCGTCAGCGGCCGCACCCAATACCCGCTGGGGCCGCGGGAGCTGGCGCAATGGCTCGAGCGCTTCGTGCTCGAGGACGGCGCCAACATCATCGGCGGCTGCTGCGGCACCGAGCCCCAGCACATCGCCGCGCTCGACGCGATGCTGCGCCGCATCGGCGGCGCCACTGGAGATGGGCGCCCGCGGCCCGTGCCGAAAGCGCGCCATCCGGTGTGGACGCCGTCGGTCGCCTCGCTTTACGGCCAGGTGTCCTTACGCCAGGAGAACGCCTATCTGTCGATCGGCGAGCGCTGCAACGCCAACGGCTCGCGCGCCTTCCGCCGCCTGCAGGAGCAGCTCGATTGGGACGGCTGCGTCGAGATGGGGCGCGATCAGGTCAAGGAAGGCTCGCACACGCTCGACCTCTGCACCGCCTTTGTCGGGCGCGACGAAATCTCCGACATGACCGAGATGGTCACCCGCATGCGCGGCTCGGTCAACGCGCCGCTGGTGATCGACTCGACCGAATACCCGGTGCTCGAAGCGGCGATGCAGCTTTACGGCGGCAAGCCGATCATCAACTCGATCAATTTCGAGGACGGCGAGGACGCCGCCGACAAGCGGCTGAAGCTGGCGCGCCGCTTTGGCGCGGCGGTGATCGCGCTGACCATCGACGAGCGCGGCATGGCGAAGGAAGTCGACGACAAGATCGCGGTGGCGCGGCGGCTCTACGATTTCGCCTGCGTCAAGCACGGCCTGCCGCCGTCGGACCTGCTGTTCGACCCGCTGACCTTCACCATCTGCACCGGCAACGCGGACGACCGCAGGCTCGGCCTCAACACCCTCGACGCCATCGAGCGCATCGCCAAGGAGCTGCCCGAGTGCCAGATCATGCTCGGCCTGTCGAACATCTCGTTCGGCCTCAACCCGCCGGCGCGGCAAGTGCTGAATTCGGTATTCCTCGACCATGCGCTCAAGCGCGGCATGACCGGGGCGATCGTGCATTTCTCGCGCATCCTGCCGCAGCACCGCATCCCGGCGGAGGAATGGCAGGTCGCCGAGGATCTGATCTTCGACCGCCGCCGTGACAGCTACGACCCGTTGCAGGCCTTCCTCGCGCTGTTCGAGGACCGCACCATCGAGAAGGCCGAGAAGAAGGGCCGTCCGGAGGGCATCGAGGAGCGGCTTGCCTACCGCATCGTCGAAGGCGACCGGCTCGACCTCGACGCCGACCTCGACCTCGCGATGCAGTCGCATAAGCCGCTCGACATCATCAACGAGCATCTGCTCGGCGGGATGAAGACCGTCGGCGAGCTGTTCGGCGCCGGCAAGATGCAGCTTCCCTTCGTGCTGCAATCGGCCGAGACGATGAAAGCGGCGGTCAAATACCTCGAACCGCACATGGAGCGGGTCGAGGGCCAGGAGAAGGGCACGGTAGTGCTCGCCACGGTGCGCGGCGACGTGCACGACATCGGCAAGAACCTGGTCGACATCATCCTCACCAATAACGGCTACCGCGTCGTCAATCTCGGCATCAAGCAGCCGATCGGCGTGATCCTCGACGCCGCCAAGGAGCACAACGCGCACGCGATCGGCATGTCGGGGCTGCTGGTCAAATCGACCGTGGTGATGCGCGAGAACCTCGAAGAGATGAGCCGCATGGGGCTCGACCTGCCGGTGATGCTCGGCGGCGCCGCGCTCACCCGGCGCTATGTCGAGGACGATTGCGTCCAGGCCTACGATTCCGGCCGCGTCGCCTATGCCCGCGACGCGTTCGACGGGTTAGCGCTGATGGACCGCATCGTCGGCAATGATTTTGACGGCTACCTCGCCGAGGTGCAGGAACAGAACGCCGGCCGGCCGAAAAACGAGTCGCGTAAATTGGGCCGGGCCGGCGATACGCGGCCGCAGCGCCCAGTCGATTTCGAAGAAATCCGCCTGCGCCGCGCCGAGCTCAACCGCGGGGTGCCGGTCCCGGCGCCGCCGTTTTGGGGCGCGCGGGTGCTGGAGCGGGTGCCGGTAAAGTCGGTCGCGCCCTACCTCAACGAGCGCATGCTCTACCAATTCCAGTGGGGCTTCCGGAAGGACGGCCGCTCGCTCGCCGAATTCAGGAAATGGGCGAAGAGCGAACTGCGCCCAGTGCTGGCGCGGGTGCTCGACCAGGCGATCCGCGAGAAGATCCTTGAACCGCAGGCGTCCTACGGCTATTGGCCCTGCGCCGCCGAGGGCAACGGGGTCGTGCTGTTCGACGCGGGCGGTCCGGGGGGGAAAGAGCGCGAGGTCGCGCGCTTCGAGTTCCCGCGCCAGAACAAGGCGGGCGGGCTCTGCATCGCCGATTTCTTCCGCGACGTGAACGACCCGGAGCGCGACGTGATCGGCCTCCAGGTGGTGACGATGGGCCGGCGCGCGTCGGAGGCGGCGCGCGAATGGTTCGCCGCCGACCGCTACCAGGATTACCTCTACCTCCACGGCCTCTCGGTCGAGATGGCCGAGGCCTTCGCCGAATACGTCCACAAGCGCATCCGCGGCGAATTGGGCTTCGCCGCCGAGGAGGCGCGCGACCACGACGAGATGCTGGCGCAGGGCTACCGCGGCAGCCGCTATTCGTTCGGCTATCCCGCCTGCCCCAACCTTGCCGACCAGGGCCGGCTCCTCGAACTGCTCGACGCCGGCGCGATCGGCATCGCGATGAGCGAGGAAGACATGCTCGACCCCGAGCAATCGACCTCGGCCATCGTCGTCCACCACCCGCAGGCCAAGTATTTTTCGGTGTGATCATGCCCGCACCATCCCAGACAGCGGGGGCTACACTGCCTCCGGTCGCTCATACACAGCTTCCTCGAATGCGACGCGGGCGGCGGCGCGGACGGTGGCAGCCTCCGCCCGTAAGCCCTTGGCGTCGGCGCGCGCCGTTTCGAGCGCGTCTATCAGGGCGCGTTGATCGTCCGGCGTCGGGAGCGGGAACATCAGCGACAGCAGCGCCGGTTTGGAATGTTCTTCATTGTCGGCGATGTACCCGTCAACTTGGCTTCGATCTGACGGCGAACCTCGGTGATGCGCAGGACTTCCGTGATGAACTCCGGCAACACCGGCGAGGGATCGCGCCAAATCACCCGGAAAATCTTATCGCAAAGCATGAGCATCGGTCGGGTCTGCCGAATTAGCGCTGTCGCGCCGACAAGGCGCGTGATGTTTGCTCGGCTGATAAGGACTTGGCCGGCTTGTACTTCTAACGCGGCTCGCCGCGTTAGGTGGGGCGGCAGCGCCTTGTTCTGCTTCTCGTCATAGCTGCCGAAGGACACTGCGCCGAGTTTCAGCACGCCCCATTCGTCGGCTTCCGCCGGACGATCAAGGCATTTTGGGCTCCAACCGTTTTCAAGGTCTGTAATGGCTTGGCGAAGCTCGACCATCGGCCAGTTCGTCGCTGCGGTTGCTGCTCCCGTGATACGGCGAAGCACGCCTTCGTGGCTCCAACGGTCGAAATCCTTGAAGGAAGCGACGAAGCCAGGGCGATCCGGCGCCGGAACCGGCGGCGCGTAGCCAAGCGCCGCCTCGAAATCGGACATCGCCTGGGCTTCCACTTCATCGGCGGCGCGCTCCTTGGCTGCCGCCTCCGCCGTCGCCGCATCGTAGGCCGCGACAATCGCCCGCTGTTCGTCCAGCGTCGGCAGGCGGGATTTGAAGGGCCTCAAAAAACGAAGGCCGGATGCGCCGCTTGGTAGTGTTGCCGGATGCCGAGCCGGTCAGCCGCGACATGAACTCCGGTGTTCGGAGCACCATCGCCAGATAGCGCGGCAGAAGCTTCGCTGTATCAGGCGCATAAACGGGGTATTCCGGGCTTACGGCCACATGATCAAGTTCATCCCGGATAACGCAAAATGATCCCTGGCCGACCCTTATCTTGGAGATAATCAAGTCACCCGGTAGCGCCTCGAAAATCGGTCCTTTGTAACCGTCTTTTCGTTTACTGCCGCGAAGAAATAGTTCTCCACCGAATGTTACTTTGTCGATTAGGTTCAAGCTGCCTATGGGTCGCGCGATTTTGTCTATCGGGATGACCCGGCGAGTGAGCATATTCCCGAGGCAAACGGTCGGGTACGAAAAGCTCTGGTAGGAGCTTTCGTGGCTTTCGATCCAAGGCTCAAAGGCCCTCCACTGCCGGATCAGGCAGCGGAGGGCAGGCGAAAATCCGGTGTGTCCTGCGGGCTGGCTCCCGCTGCCGTCCACGCGCGGAAACTGCGGTAGGCACCGAGCAATGCCGGCAGATCGTTCGGCACATTCTCCCCGGTTTCGCCGGTTGAGGTGATGCCAGCCGCTTTTGGGGCGGCAACGAAGATCGGATAGTCGAACGCCTCGCGCACATGCGTCCACAGCGCTGCGCTGTGGCGTTCGTCCAGCGCCCGCAGGGCGGCTTGCAGTTCGCGGTTCAATGCACCGGCTGCCGCCGTCACCGTCTCCGTGAATGCCGCGTTGTACGCCTTCCGCAGCGCTGCTACGGCTTTGCGATCCGCCGCGTCGTCATGCCATGCTGGCCTCCGCAGCCGGGTTGCGCCGATGCTCTTTGGGTAGGGCGGCGGATCGGCCGAAAACCATGCGGGAGGAACCCGTGTCAGTCCGATTGCCGCCATTTCGGCGACGATGCGGGCACCCTCCTTGTCGTCACCCGAGACGATGCGCGGACCGCAAGCCGCGCACAGCTTGTCGCGCTCCTCGTCGAATGTGGCGTCGTGCTCCGCCTTCGCCGCAACCCATGCGGCATCCCATGCCGTCTGGTCTTCCTCGGTGAACCGGCGCAGGAAGACCAGCGACGCCTTCACCGTGGCGTCGGCGGAGCGGAACGTCTCTTCCGGCAGGCTGACGACGGCGAGGATTTTCGCCTTGCCCTCGCACCAGCGGCGCAGCCAGGTCAGCGAGGGGTTGTTCAGATTGCCGTCCGGCAGGACGATGCCGAGCCGGCCACCGGGCTTCAACAGCTCAAGGCAGCGCTCCACGAACACGATTTCGGTTGCGCGGTTGGCTTTGCCCTTGCCGATTTCAAACAGGTCGAGAATGTTCGTCTTCGCGGTCGCGGCCGCAATCATCCGATCATGGCTGTCGCGCCATTCGGTCCCGTAGCGCTGTTCGCAGCGGGTGCGGTAGGCCGCATCGTTGAGCACCCGCGTTTCGTCGCTGCCGCCGACTTTCTGGTCACTGCCGACATTGGAGCCGAACGGCGGGTTGGTCACCACGACATCGAAGCGGCCGGGGAAGATGCCGTTAATGTCCACAAGCCCGTCGTGGTAGTGGATGCCGCCGTGCCCGTCGCCGTGCATGATCATGTTCATCTTGGCGGTGCGCGCGGCGCGCGGCTCGGCATCGCAGCCAAAGATGCATTGCCAGGCGAGCCGGCCGACGCGGGTTTCGACGGGCTGGTTATTGTCGTCTGAGGGCAACAGCTCCTTGTTGAAGCGGGCGAACGCTTCATCGATCTGCCCCTCTTCCTCGTCCGGGTCCAGCCCCTTGGCCTCGATTTCGGCGCGAGCCTTGTCCTTCTCGGCTTGGATCGCTGCTCCGATCTGAGCGCGCACATGCTCGAATGCGCGGATGAGGAAGCCGCCCGATCCGGCGGCGGGATCGCAGATCAATTCGCCTTCATGCGGATCAAGCAGATTGACCATGAACTCGACAACCGGCCGTGGCGTGAAGAACTGCCCTAGCTCGCCGCGGAACGTGTTGCCAAGGAACCGCTCGAATGCCAGGCCCTTGATATCGTCGCCGGTCTTGGACAGATCGAATGTTTGCAGCTCCTTCACAATCCGGCGAAACGTATCTTCGGAGATTTCAAGCCGATCATTCGCGCTGAATATGTCATCGGCCTTGTAGTAGCTCTTCGTTTGATCGAAGAGGCCATCGTGTACCGGCGGATCGGTGGGAAGGCGAATAGCGGCGCGACGGTCCAGATAATCAACGGTAAATGTTCCGTGCAGCCCCGACCGCTCAATGTACATCTTGACGAACAAGATTTTTGAAATCGTATCGAAGGCGCGCCCCGGCTCCATCTTATGCACATCGCGCAAAATGGAATGACACTTGAACAGCAGGTCTTGAAACTCGCGCCGATTGAAGGCGCGCAGCTTGTTCTTGATTTCCTCTATCCGCTTCGCATCGCCCCAATCGCTCGCTTTGGGAATTTCACTGATCTGTACGAAGTCTCCCGGTACAGCCGGGACAAGCTTGAAAATCGCGGTAAAGCGCGTGTTGTGGGCAATGAAGAATTCGCAACCGACGGCGCGCGTATAGCTTTCGCCTTGGTAGTAGTCGTTCAGATTGATATCGACGCCTTCGGCCTTGCACTCGATAACGAGAACCGGTGTCTGGCTCTTGGCCTTGGCGTCGGGCGTCTCCCAAATGACGATATCGGCGCGCGGGCTTTTATGCCCGTGCATCGTCCGCCGCTCTTGGTCCATTTGAACGAGGCTGTAGCCGTAGTGATCGATAAGATGGCGAATGAAGGTCTGACGAACGATTTCCTCAGGCTTCGCCAACACGTCGCGCCACTCACCGCGCAACGGTATCCAAAGCCAATTGCCTTCCCGATGCAGGGCTTCCGGTCCCGCCGGAAACGGTGTTGCCGGGTTGGCCTTCGGCTTCTTCGCTCCCATCGCCATGTTTCTTTCCTTGGCTACCATCAGTATGTGGCGGCTACGATAATGATGGATTGACCGGTGAGAAAGTGCGCGGTGAAACCCTGAAAACCCGCACCTTGACCCATCTTTACAACGAGCGGCCGGCCTGGCTCGCCAACGCGCACCGCGACCTCGACGCCGCCGTGGCGGCGGCCTATGGCTGGCCGGCCGACATCGCCGAGGACGAGGCGCTGTCGCGCCTGCTCGCGCTCAACCTCGAACGCGCCGCGCACGGCCGCTGAGCGATACGAGATATAGCTGAATCGGTAAGTTACGCTTTCAAGCTCGCTCCCCGGCGAAAGCCGGGGTCCATTTTTCCGGCGCTCGGAGGGCTTACAAGTGGGTCCCGGCTTTCGCCGGGAAGCGGCGAAGATCCTGACACGTTCACCACCCCGGCAAGAGAGCCCCCACCCCAACCATTCCCGCTTTAGACTAGGCTCCGGACTCATAACCAGTAGCACAGGACGGCGGCGAGGCAGACGGCGGCGAGGAAGTTTTGAGCGAGACGGTCGTATCGTGTGGCAATCCGGCGGAAGTCCTTGAGGCGCCCGAACATGCG
>Ga0209483_1001375_pt1 | contig 18534 bp, 19 predicted proteins | sample NGEPerA_FD_184508 | JGI IMG/M metagenome (GOLD analysis project Ga0209483, IMG submission 184508) | Arctic peat soil microbial communities from the Barrow Environmental Observatory site, Barrow, Alaska, USA - NGEE PermafrostL2-A... | ecosystem: Environmental > Terrestrial > Soil > Wetlands >... | reverse complement strand
TCGACACTTCAATCTGGCGAAGCAGTGTCACAATCTGCTCCGCGCCAAACCTCTTCTTCGGCATGACCAGCTCCTTTCCAAGCTATTCTCTCACAACGCTTGGTTCAAAAAAGCCAGGGCAGGTCACCCGCGATTCTGTGTATTCGTATCTGACAGCGATTTACGAGGTAGTGGAATGGTGGAGCGCTGATGGCAAAGCCGAGAGTCGGGCTCGCAGAGCACTAGCGCGGCATAACATCAAAAAGCCAGAGGTGATCGAGCCCTTTGCCGCATTGATTGTCGCTAGCGCGCACCCGACAATTCTCGACAAACGAATGATCAGCAAATGGTCTCGGGTCCTACGTTATGCCGCTAAATTTAAGTCGCCGTCAGAACCACTGGCCGAGTTTTTCGAGGGCCGGGGTGGGATTAATGACTGCGCAGCTCGCTATGCTCGTCGTCTCGGGCGGCGAGCGCAATAAATGGTAAGAACTCTTTTTTAGTACGTGCTTTGACTCGATTAATTTGTCTCGTCCCCTTCCGAGTAGAGGAGCTCATGTCACCATCTGTTGGTTTCACACTCTGTATAGGACAGGGATGATGACGCATCCGACATGCGATAGGGAATTAGCAGGTCCATAACGGCACCGGTCTGTTACCGCCCATCTCTCGCGAAATATTCATGGTCGTGCTTTTGAATTTACTTCCCAACTCAACGCCTCCGCATGCGCGCGCGCTAGGGCAGGCGCCTACGATAGGCAGCAGACGGGTTTCGCTAGGGCTGGGCGCGACGACTTTGAGCAAAGTGGAACACGTCGAGTTCCATGATCAAACTTAATTTACTAAACCTCGTCTTCCTAAGATTAGGGCTTAGATGTTCTATGTTGGTTGAATGTCATCATTCAAACAACGTTTCACAAAAATATTTGGAGAAATTGCCATGACGAATTCACAACATGCGAACGAAAACCTGACTATCCACATCAAGGTCAAGGACTACGGCACCTGGCGTACGGGTTACAATGAACGCGAGAAAAGCCGCCTCTCCGCGGGTATCACAAATGGGAGGGTGTTCCGCAACGCCGAAGACCCGAATGACGTTGTGATCCTGCAGGATGTCGCCGACGTGGCAAAGGCCCGCTCCTGGTTGGGCTCGCATGACATGAAGGCGACGATGCAGAAGAGCGGCGTCGTCGGCTCACCTAACGTCCGATTCGCCGCTGCAGCCTAAGTCGTAGAATCGAGCTATCCCGGGATGGCGCGTAGCATAAGTGTTTTGTTGCGTGGCCATCCCAAAGATGGAAACCCCGAGCACGTCTCAGCGCAAGGGAACTACAATGACCAATCCCCATTACATTAATGAAGTTATATCCGACGTGCGCGGCATAAAGCCCGGCTGGTACGCGATGGACGATGTCGGCAACCTCTATTCTGGACCTTTTTCTAGCCATGAAGAATGTCTTACAGACGCTCTCGATCCAGCATACGAACCGATACGTTCACCGCTGCACTGAACCAATTATCCACCGACATCCGACCGGCATTAAGGGTGGGCAGGTCGAGAGGTCCAACCAGAAACCGCCCTTTAAAGGATAAACGTCATGACTGAAAATATTACTGCCAAGAAGTTTGGCGAAAAGAGCGCCGCACATATCAAGGATGCATCTGCAAAATTGAACGCGGCTGTCGAGCAAACGACCAAACTGATCGAAAATACCTATGCGACGACCACCAAGGGCATTAAAGACTATAATTTCAAGGCCATTGAGTTCGCCCAAGTCAATTCCGACGCTGCTTTCGACTACGCGAAGCAGCTTTTAAGCGCGAAGTCACATTCGGAGATGCTAGAGCTGTGGACTACGCACGCCCGCAAGCAGTTCGAAGTCCTGACCGAGCAAACCAAGGAACTCGCGATCCTCGGCCAAAGGGTGACGACCGAGGCTGCCGAGCCCCTCTCTAGCGGAGTCACCAAATCCTTTAGTCAAGCCGCCTGAGAGCAGCCCGCAGGCGGATGGTTGTGTACCAATTGAAGCCCGGGTGCCTTGCCCGGGTTTCTAATTTAAGACCATTCGCATTCACGAGGGCGCGATAGTCATTGCCTTCGGCTTTGAGTTGCCTTTGTACGCCAATCAGCCGTTTGCGCGTGACATGGAGACTACCTAGAGAACCGACGGCGACGGTGTGCGGAACAACGCAAATAAGGATGCCCCACGATCCGCAGAATTTAAGACGCTCGGCGCAACTGAAAGCGGTGGCGATTAAAGAGATGAGTGGCCTTATTTGCTACCAATCATCCACGCGAAAGTGCCCCTATCAGGAACGAGTGCTTACTTCCTACGTTAATGTCGTCTTAAGTGGATGGCTTGCGTAGCTGATTTCTGGGTAACGACAAATCCGAACCGAGCGGCGACCTGGGTGATCAGCCTTACGAGCACTGGGCTGCCTTCCTCAACGATGCCTCGCTCAGTGATGAAGCGTGGAGCTTTAGTGACGGACTTCGCGAGGATTCCACGGATGAAAAAATAATTGCCCTTCGCTGCATCGTCGATTGCCGTCTGACCGCCGAGGCCAAGCACCTCTTCGCATGAGAGAGTCGATTCCGGGTCGATTAAATTCTCACCCTCGCTTCGGGCGATATCAAGAATTGACCGCAGGATGATGATGGTCGAGACGGAGAGCTCTAAAGGCAGCGAAAGGATTCCAAGCGCCCCGCCAGCTGCACCCGAGGCCATGTTGTAGTGCTTTCGCCATTGCTGGACGACGATCTGTGCCTCCTTCAAGCTATAGAAGATCTCTCCATTGAGCAGCTCATCGCGTAGTTCTGCTGCGATATCCCGGCATCCCGGCAAGCCACCGGCGTAGGTTTACCCTGCGCCATCGACACTTCAATCTGACGAAGCAACGTCACAATCTGCTCCGCGCTGAACCTCTTCTTCGGCATGACCAGCTCCAAGCTATTCTCTCACAACGCTTGGTTCAAAAAAGCCAGGTCAGGTCATCAAGTGTTGACTTCCCGCGGCGCCAGAAACAGAACTCCGGATTCTCACCAAATCTTCCGCGCCGGTCGCGGCGCAGGTGGTCGTGGTAGATAGAAACGGACATTCAACCGGGTGGACACAGTATCTACACAGTAACCGGCTTTGCCGGGGCTTGCTGGATTTCGCGCATATCCCCATGGTGTACTCTGGCCACCTGACCATTGTCCCAAGCGATCGTGACTGCATCCCAGCTCATTTCGGTGATACTGCCGCGGTCATCGGCATCGCCTCGCCAATAAACGCGGCTACCCTTCTTGAGGCCTTTAGATTCGGCGGCAGTCATCAATCTCTCCTCATTTTTCCTTCTCATCGTCAGGTGAGCTTTTAATCTCAACTGTGCGTTCGGCTTTGCGTTGCGCAGATTTTTCTCTCTTTCTCCTTTTTTCCTCGCTTCGTGCCTGCGCTGCACGGTTGCGATCATTGCGTTGCAGACCTTAATTCGGCTTGAAAGCCATGGGGTTCCCTTTCGGAATTGAATACATTGCAAACTAGCGAGCTATCGGGTCGATAGCGACGCTTGCACCTCGAACGGTCACGGACTATACGCGCTAAACTGCCTTTAGAAGCCGAAGAAAGTTCTTATGCTCCAAATGGTATCGCGGCTCCTTCCGGAGGTTCCGCTCGTTCTTGTGACCGCCGTCGCTACGCATTTGGTCATGTCTTTTGCGCAGACGCTGATGCATTCCAAGCTCGGCCACCATCCAATAGGTGGCAAGTTATTCCGCAACCACATCAACTTCCATCACACTTACTATTCCAAAGATCATCTCGTCTCACGGACATGCCTCGGTCAAGAAGGCAACAACACACCCTTCTTCTTCGTCCCTGTATTTCTAATAGGAGGGTGCGCATATTTCTTGTTGCCACTTAATCTTTTTGTGGTGATGGTAATCGCATACGCGACGTCGTTTTACGCGCACGTCTTTTTCGACAATGAATACCACGTCGAGGAATCGCGCCTTCAGCGGTTTGCATGGTTCAGACGGAAACAGGAACTGCACTTCGTTCATCGCCGACACGCGAAAAGCAATTTTGCTGTGATTCACTTCTTCTGGGATAGGATTCTCGGCACCTATCGAAGACCAGAAGCTGGGGCATAAAATCAGCAGCTATTCCCCGGCCAGTCGCAAGGACGGCCGCCGTTTGCCCTCGGCGGCGAGCAGGCGCTGCTCCTCGCGCATGATGTAGTCCCGCGTCATCGGCACCACGTCCTGCCGCTTGGTGAGCTGGATCTGGAACACCATCATGTCCTGCTCGCGGAACGACATTTCCGATGCCGCGAGATAGAACTCCCACATCCGCACGAAACGCCGGTCGTAAATGCGCTCGATCTCCTCGCGGTACGTCAGGAAGCGCTGTCGCCAGTGCATCAGCGTCTCGGCGTAATGCAAGCGCAGGATCTCGATATCGGTGACCAGCAGGCCGGATTTTTCGATCCGCGGCAGCACCTCCGACAGAGAGGGAATGTAGCCGCCGGGAAAGATGTATTTCGCAATCCACGGACTTGTGAAGTTTGATCCTTCCGAACGGCCGATCGAGTGCAGCACCATCACGCCATCGTCGGCGAGCAGCTGCGCGCTCTTGCGGAAAAAAGTGTCGTAGTGATTGACCCCGACATGCTCGAACATGCCGACCGAGACGATGCGGTCGAACGGGCCGCTGACGTCTCGATAGTCCTGCAGCGCGAAGCGGGCGCGGTCGGTCAGCCCTTTCTCCGCCGCGCGCTCGTTGGCGATCGCATGCTGCTCCTGCGAGAGCGTGACGCCGGTCACATCGGCGCCGCCGAATTCGGCAAGATAGAGACCGAGGCCGCCCCAGCCACAGCCGATGTCGAGCACGCGCAAGTCTTGATCGTACTTGTCCGGCGCGAGCCGCAGCTTGGCCGCCAGATGCCGTTTCTTCGCCATCTGGGCGTCGTCGAGCGACTGGCCGGGTTTTTCGAAATAGGCGCAGCTATATTGCCGGTCGGCGTCGAGGAAGAGCGAGTAGAGCCGTCCGTCGAGGTCGTAATGATGTGCCACATTGCGGCGTGCGCGCGGGCGCGGATTGAATTGGCTCAGACGCCGGCGCAGGAAGCGCAACAGCCCGAGCGGCCGCGCCCATTGTGGCGCGTCGAAACCCTGGCCGAGCGTAATGGCGAGTACGTCGGCGATCGAGCCCTGCTCGACCACAAACGTGCCGTTCATGTAGGATTCGCCGAACTTGAGTTCAGGATTGAGGACAATTCCCCATTCGGCGGCGCGAGAGGCAAAACGTACCGAAACCGGTCGGCCGGTTCCATCGCCGCAAGTAAACTCCGTGCCGCGCGAGGTGGTAACTCTGAATATTCCCCGCCGGATGAAGGTCTTGAGCAGAAACTGAAGCAACCGATCCATCGGCCGCCTCCACAGCTAACCCGACATTTCCCAGATGACCAAGGATCAGCGTGAACGCTAGCATTCTGCTGAGGAACACGGAAGCCATAAGACAGCGTCCGCACGGCTTCGGGCGTTAGTCGCGGCCCGGACCATTCCATCGCGGCATTCAGCGTCTCGGCGCCATCACATCACAGCCTGTCCTCGGCGGCCTTCACCACCATTATTGCAGAATCTAATTTTCGGTACACACAGGTTTCCGCCCAATGAGCGGCTGAAATCACCAAGTTTGCTCGAGTGGATGAAGTTTTGAGAAGTGACAGCCGGCTCGGCACCTGTGTCGCGATCGTTCAATGCGCGGTGAGCGTCGAGGCTTCCTCCTCGACCGGGGCCTCCTCGGGCACGGCCGCTGCGGTGGTCGTGGTCTCGTCCCACTCGATCGGCTCCGGCTTGCGCGTCATCGCGCGGGCGAGCACCTCGTCCATGCGTGAGACCGGAACGATCTCGAGCCCACTCTTGATGCTGTCCGCGATTTCGACAAGATCCTTGGCGTTCTCTTCGGGAATGAGCACCGTCTTGATGCCCCCACGTAAGGCCGCGAGCAGCTTCTCCTTGAGACCGGCGATCGGCCACACGCGGCCGCGCAGCGTGATCTCGCCGGTCATGGCGACATCGCGGCGCACAGGAATTCCGGTCATCACCGAGACGATCGCGGTGACCATGGCGACGCCGGCCGAGGGTCCATCCTTCGGCGTCGCGCCTTCCGGCACGTGGACGTGGATGTCGCGCTTGTCGAACAGCGGCGGCTCGATGCCGAAGGCGACCGCACGCGAGCGCACGTAAGACGCCGCCGCCGAGATCGACTCCTTCATCACGTCGCGCAGGTTGCCGGTGACGGTCATCTTGCCCTTGCCGGGCATCATGGCGGCTTCGATGGTGAGCAGTTCGCCGCCCACATCGGTCCAGGCCAGCCCGGTGACCATGCCGACCAGGTCCTCGGCCTCAATCTCGCCGTAGCGGTACTTCGGCACGCCGAGATATTCCGCGAGGTTATCGGCTGAGGCCTTCACCGACTTCTTCTCCGACAAGATCAGTTCCTTGACCGCCTTGCGGACCAAGGTGGAGAGCTCGCGCTCAAGGTTGCGCACGCCCGCCTCGCGCGTGTAGCGGCGGATGATGGTCAGTAGCGCCTCGTCGTCGATCGCCCATTCCTTGACATCGAGGCCGTGCTTGGTGGTCACGTTCGGGATTAGGTGCTTGCGCGCGATCTCGACCTTCTCATCCTCGGTGTAGCCGGCGATGCGGATGATCTCCATGCGGTCCATCAGCGACGGCGGGATATTGAGCGTGTTCGCCGTGGTAATGAACATCACATTCGACAGATCGTAATCCACCTCGAGATAGTGGTCGTTGAAGGTATGGTTCTGTTCGGGGTCGAGCACCTCAAGCAAAGCCGACGACGGATCGCCGCGGAAATCGGCGCCCATCTTGTCCACCTCGTCGAGCAGGAACAGCGGGTTCGAGGTCTTGGCCTTGCGCATCGACTGGATGACCTTGCCGGGCATCGAGCCAATATAGGTGCGCCGGTGGCCCCGGATCTCGGCCTCATCGTGTACGCCGCCGAGCGAGACGCGCACGAAGTCGCGGCCCGAGGCGTGCGCGATCGACTTGCCGAGCGAGGTCTTGCCAACGCCCGGAGGACCGACCAGGCATAGGATCGGCCCGGTCAGCTTGTTGGCGCGCTGCTGGACGGCGAGATATTCGACGATGCGCTCTTTGACCTTCTCGAGCCCGTAATGATCGTGGTCGAGGATCTGCTGGGCGTGGACGAGATCCTTATTGGTCTTCGACTTCTTATTCCACGGGATCGACAGCAGCCAATCGAGGTAGTTGCGCACGACGGTGCCTTCCGCGGACATCGGCGATATCTGCCGGAGCTTCTTGAGCTCGTGGGTCGCCTTCTCGCGCGCCTCCTTCGAGAGCTTCGTCTTCTTGATCTTGTCATCGATCTCGGTGAACTCGTCGCGACCGTCCTCGTCGCCGAGCTCCTTCTGGATCGCCTTCATCTGCTCGTTGAGAAAATACTCGCGCTGGTTCTTCTCCATCTGCCGCTTGACGCGGGTGCGGATGCGCTTCTCGACCTGCAGCACGGAGATTTCACTCTTCATCAGGCCGAGCACCTTCTCCAGCCGCTCGGTGACCGCCGTGGTCTCCAGGATCGCCTGCCGGTCGGAAATCTTGAGGGTCAGGTGCGCGGCGATCGTGTCCGCGAGCTTAGCGTAATCCTCGATCTGCTGGACGACGCCGACGACCTCGGGCGGCAGCTTCTTGTTGAGCTTCACGTAGCTCTCGAACTCGGTGGTGGCCGAGTGCGCTAAGGCTTCCGCTTCGACACGCTCACCCATCGTGTCGCCGAGCGCGACCGCCTCGGCCTCGTAATACTCGCTGCAATCGGTGTACTTGACTATTTTCGCGCGCTGAGCGCCCTCGACCAGTACCTTGACGGTGCCGTCGGGGAGCTTGAGCAGCTGCAGCACGCTCGCAAGCGTGCCGACCTCGAAGATCGCGTCGGACGCCGGATCGTCGTCGGACGCGTTCTTCTGGGTGGCGAGCAGGATGAAGGTGTCGGACCGCATCACCTTCTCGAGCGCGCGGATCGACTTCTTGCGTCCGACGAAGAGGGGCGCGATCATGTGCGGAAATACGACGATGTCACGCAGCGGCAGCACCGGATAGGCTCGGGTTTCACCTGGCGCAAGCGATGGGCGTGGCATTGCAGTGGTCATGGCCCCAAGTCCGTATTGTTGTCCCTCTCCGCCGCGACCCGCCTGTGCGCAGCCACGACAGAGTGCCGATGGGCCAGAAAAGGAATACGGGCCGCCGCAGCGATTTCGGCGCCCAAAGGGCAGGTATGATACCCTGTCCCTTTCGAAAATCATATCCGGACATATTGATGATGCAGTCCGGATAAGATGACCAGAGCTGCGAGGACTTGTGACTTACTGCGTGCTGTTTTTCATCCATCTCAAAAGCCGCAAGGTGGACATCGCCGGTATCACGGTCATAGGCGGCCCAAGCTCGCCAACTCATGCCACGCCATCCGGCCCACGGGAGAGAGCATAAGGCTAGGCGGCGGACAGCTTAGAGTCCGCGATCGATCGTAATTCGCCGATTGCTGCTTGAAGCTGCCGCGTGAGGTCAATCGTCGTCCCCTTCCCGAACGGCAACTCTGCTGTTGGGATCGGCGACCCGAATGTCATCCGGATGAGAGGTCGGTGCAGGAGATGCGCAACTTGCATCTGCTTTGGGCCTTGAAAGAAGGCGGGCACAAGTGGAACCCGAGCATGAAGCGCGATTGTCGCGGCGCCGCGCTTGAAGGCAATATTTTCCTCGCTTCGCGTCCCGCTCGGGAAGATCAGGATGATTTCACCGTGCTGCAGCATGTTGACTGCAGTCTTGATCGAACTTGGCGATGGGTCCGCACGGTCAATCGGAACGGAACCGCCATGCGTCAAGACCCAACGCGATAGCGTTGAGCTGAACAGTTCCTCTTTTGACATATAGCGTAGTTGTCTGGGGTACACGGCATAGGCCATCCATAGGCTGTCCGCCCAGCCAACGTGATTGCAGGCGATGACCGCGCCCGCTCCACCGAACCGAAAAAAGTCAGGCCGATTGACCACCTCCGGCTTGCCGACGCGCTCGAAGAGAACCTTTAGCCCAGGCGAGATGACCCCGAGAACGTTCATGCAGCATGTCTCCTGACTGAGCGTCTCTATAACCGCAAAAATCCATGATCAAGTCCCGATCTGCCTCCAGGCATGTCCGCCGCATTGCTGCATTCGGAGTGATCGGCCCACCAGTTACCTACGTTTGTCCAGCCCCGATGGAAGTTTGGTTACGGGCGGATCGCCCAGTAATGATCAGAGTTGGCAAATTCATCCAACGTCTTTTTGCCAAGTGCGTCACGAACGCTTCGACTGCCCACTCGTATTCGCTGTGAGCATCAAGCTTGTGCTTATCCATTTCAGTTCTGGCAAAGAAATCCATTGTTGCGCGTTAAAGCGCCGATTAGAAGCGAAGACGGGAGCGGCTCTATCTCCAGAAAAACACCATCTTTCTGACCGCAAGCGGCCGTCGCAACAAAGTCTCTTACGCCCCTTCTGAGTCCGAGCGCATCAATCTGAAATAATGTTCGGCGTACTGGTAGTAGTTCTCTGCCCCGACCGTGTTACCGATTTGGGCTTCAGCACGGGCGAGCGCCAGATACCGCTCATAGTTTCTTTGCGCGTTTTGAGAGCTCTTCGGCTCGGGGCGGGCGGCACTCGATGTCCACCGCTTCGAACGTGCGGCAAATGACACCGCTGGTCTGGGTTGGCGCGCACTCATGATTGTCTTTGGGCCATTTTGCATGGCTCACTCCTTGGTAGTTGCGGGTAAAATGCTCCGTGCGAAATGATCACAATTTCTGGAGCTGATTGGTTCAGTCGTCGTGGCAGTACCTGCCGACTACACGCGACAAAGATGAACTAAACGTGTGCCATAACACAAAAGCGGGTGACTCCTATTGTTCTTTATCTCCGGCACGCCCATTATTGGTATATACAGGCAAGCACTGACTTGTCCGAAGAGCTGCCCAAAAAACGGTGACGTACCGAAGTTTCCGTTTCTTCCAATTGGCAGCCATGGTGCCTATCGGCAGGCACAATTTCAAATGTCGACGTTGGTTCGTAGCGCGGGTGCCATCGGCACCCGAATTGTGCATATCCGTGCGCCAGTGGCCCGGGCGACTTGGCCATCGGGCCCATCAACCGCTGGATCGAAGAGGAGCGCCGCGTGCAGGTTCTCGTCCGTGACAACAATGTCGACCAAGCCCTCAGGGTGCTGAAGAAGAAGATGCAGCGTGAGGGCATCTTCCGCGAGATGAAGCTCCGCGGCCATTACGAGAAACCCTCTGAGAAGAGAGTCCGAGAGAAGGCGGAAGCCATCCGCCGCGCCCGCAAGCTCGTCCGCAAAAAGATGCAGCGCGAGGGTCTGCTGCCGATGAAGCCTCGGGTGATCCCAGGGGCCCCAGGAAGAGGCGGCCCCGTGCGCGCCCCCCGCTTCTGATCTCGGAACAACCGTAACCGACACCCTCGATAAAAATCTTGGCCTAAAAACCTTCTTCAACGGCACCGTCAGCTCAGCGTCGATTGTGGAGATTCATGGCAAGCAAGATCAAGGTGACGCCGCAGAAGGAAGAGATGTTGGAGAATGAGGATCTCGAGACCCCCCTGCTCGACCTTTCCGACGCGGCGGTCAAGAAGCTGATCCGCAGCGCCAAGAAGCGCGGCTATGTCACCCACGACCAGATCACCACGTTGCTGTCTTCGGAGGAGGTTAAGTCCGAGCAGATCGAGGACATCCTGGGGATGTTCAGTGAGATGGGCGTCAACGTGGTCGAGACCGAGGAAGCCGAGCCCGAAGATGAGAGCGCGCGCGAGGAGCCCGAACACGAGGAGGAGGAGAGTGAAGGCGAGCTGGTCGAGGTCAAGCCCAAGCTCCCGACCAAGACCGAGCCGAAGGAACTCTCCGAGCGCACCAACGACCCCGTCCGCATGTACATGCGCGAAATGGGCACGGCGGAACTTCTTTCCCGCGAGGGCGAGATCGCCATCGCCAAGCGCATCGAGGCTGGCCGCGAGACCATGATCGCTGGGCTCTGCGAGAGCCCACTTACCTTCCAGGCCATCATTATCTGGCGCGATGAGCTCAACGAGGGGAAGGTATTTCTGCGCGACATCATCGACCTTGAAGCGACCTATGCCGGCCCCGACGCCAAGGCCATGCCGGTCCCGGTGATGATCGGCCCCGACGGCCAGCCAGTTGCGCCGCAGCCGGACGCGCCGATCGTCGGCATGCAGCCGCCGCAGACGCCGGCGCCCGCGACCGCACCTGCTGCCCCGACCCCGTTCAAGGCCACTGGCGAAGGCGCCGAAGGCGAGGAGGGGGTCGCCAAGGGTGCGGCCGGTGAAGGCGATTTTGACGACGACGATATGGAGAATTCGCTCTCTTTCGCCGCCATCGAAGCCGAGCTCATGCCCAAGGTGGTGGAGACCTTCGACAACGTCGCCGGCATCTATAAGCGGCTGCGCCGGCTGCAGGACCAGGACATCCAGTTCCAGCTCAAGAGCCTGTCGCTCTCGCCCGCGCAGGAGCGCAAGTACAAGAAGTTCAAGGACGAGATCATCGCCGACGTGAAGTCGCTCCGCCTCAACCCGGCGCGCATCGATTCGCTGGTCGAGCAGCTCTACGACATCAACAAGCGCCTCGTCGGCTACGAAGGTCGCCTGATGCGGCTTGCCGAGAGCCACGGCGTCGCACGCGAGGATTTCCTTAAGAACTACCGCGGCTCCGAGCTCGACCCGCGCTGGCTCAACCGCGTGTCAAAACTTTCCGCCAAGGGCTGGAAGAGCTTCGTCGCCAAGGACAAGGACAAGATCAAGGAGCGCCGTCACCAGATCCACGCGCTCGCGGGTGAGACCGGCCTCGAGATCGGCGAGTTCCACAAGATCGTGCACATGGTGCAGAGGGGCGACCGTGAGACGCGCCAGGCCAAGAGGGAGATGGTGGAGGCGAACCTGCGCCTCGTCATCTCGATCGCCAAGAAATATACCAACCGCGGCCTGCAGTTCCTCGACCTCATCCAGGAAGGCAACATCGGCCTGATGAAGGCGGTCGACAAGTTCGAGTACCGGCGCGGCTACAAGTTCGCGACCTACGCCACCTGGTGGATCCGGCAAGCGGTTACCCGCTCGATCGCCGATCAGTCGCGCACCATCCGCGTCCCCGTGCACATGATCGAGATCATCAACAAGATCGTTCGCACCTCGCATCAAATGCTCAACGAGATCGGCCGCGGGCCGACGCCGGAGGAACTGGCCGAAAAACTCCGCATGCCGCTGGAGAAGGTGCGCAAGGCTCTCAAAACCGTCAAGGAGCCGCTGTCGCTGGAGACGCCGGTTGGCGACGAGGAGGATTCCCACCTCGGCGACTTCATCGAGGACAAGAACGCGATCCTGCCGATCGACGCCGCGATCCAATTGAACCTGCGGGAGACCACGACGCGCGTGCTCGCATCACTGACGCCGCGCGAGGAGCGTATCTTACGCATGCGCTTCGGCATCGGCATGAACAGCGACCACACGCTGGAGGAAGTTGGCCTGCAATTCTCGGTGACGCGCGAACGCATCCGGCAGATCGAGGCAAAGGCATTGCGGAAGCTGAAACACCCCAGCCGATCAAGGGTGCTCAGGAGCTTCCTCGATAATTGACGGGGCGGATCTGCTCGCCGGGGGGGCACGTGATGGCGCTCTTGCCTTCCTTAACACTTCCGCATTGGAAAAAAGATACCCCTTGTGCCTGTCTTACCCACCGTCGCCATGGTGTTGTTTATTTCATCAGCAGCGTCCAGCAGGGGATAGCCCCATCATAACAAGAACCTGGACGCCCGGAGAGCCTTGGCCGTGCCCACCATCGCTCTCTCATGATGGCCCATGTGAGCACGAGGTTGATCGCCGCTTCGGCCCGCTCCGGATCGGTGAAGTACTTCTTAAACGGCGCGCCGATCAGCTCGTCACGGGTGCAGCCGGTGAGCGCGATTTGGTCGCCGGGGCCGTCGCATGGCTCGGCTTGCCTGATCCGGTCTTCGCCGAGACCCGAGCTAAGACGACGGACCCGCACCGCGAAGTGCAAGAGGACGTGGTGCGCGCATGGGCCAAGGCATTCGGCGACCAGTGGTTAGAGGTTCACAAGCTAATCGGCAATTCGGCCATCGCTGGTTTCATCGCAGGCTTTTACGGCATCGAGTCGCATCGCCTCACATACAAGACGGCGACGCCGTTCTTTCGCGACCTGATCGGAATTCCCCGCCTTGGCTTCAAGGTTGAGCATCAACCCGGCGACGGCAATCACCGTCCGGCGCGCTGGCGTCTCGCATCGGCGCGCCCCGACGATAAGGACCGCCACGCCGAATTTAAGGGGCTTGGCGAGGCTGAACGCGAATTCGGGGCTGATCCGATTTGACCGCATTGACCGCAAAGCCATCTGCGGTCAACGCGGTCAATGAGGGTCTTTTACCCTTACCTCCAAATGGATTTTTAGTCGTCGGGAGGTCCGAAATTTCTTTTTTGATTGAGGGCTTTTGACCCTCGTTGACCGCATCGACCGCACTCTATGGTGACGGGAAAGGCGATCAAGCGACCGATAATCAGCCGAGCCCAGGCGCCGATACCCTCGAAACGGGGTCGCTTGGCCTATTTGTTAGCCTTCAAATTCCTGCAAATCTCAACCATCCGCAGCGATTTTGGCCGTCTTTCCGGCGATTTCGCTTGCCACTACCCCTAGTGATTGGCCCGCGATTGGCGACAGTCGGCGACAGTCGGCGACAGTGGCCGCGAATTCGCGCGTGATCTCAATGACGACTTCCCCTGTCAGAGGCGAGGAGGCTCATAATCGACCATGGCAGCCCCCGACGCGGCCTCGCGCGGAAGGATGGTCGGAGGGGAGCTACCGGGCACCATCTGCAACCGGCCGGTTTGCGGCAGTGGCGTGTGTTTGACTAAACGAGATTTGCGTGTCGTAAAATAGCTATTGTGCGACCTATTTTTAATGACTCTGTTGAGCCTACTTTTCTCGTCCATGACGTTACTGACAATAGCGTGAGTTGAAAATTTTATTACCAAGTCCCCACTATATCGCCTCTGTTATTCATTGCATTAGGTGAGGTACTGGCACCCTTCGGGCCGATTAGAAATCTAGACGACGAGTTGGTCGTGTCAAAAATGAAACCTTGATTGAACGGTGGAACAGAAATTCCGCACAGACCTACTATCTGCCCTTGATTATTAATCGATCGTGCCTCAACCGTGGAACACTCTGGAATTGTAATGGTACTAAACTGCCCATCGCTGTACAGGAACGAATAGTGCTCATATTTTGCGGTGTAGTAATGTCCAACTATTTGGCCTTTGTCGTTGATGTCCGTCGGGAATGTGCTGGTTGCCATGGGCGGATTTATCATAGTAATCGCTCCGCTAGCCCTTAACAGAAACCCCTCTGTAAGAACCGGACCTCCGTGAGAGCACGTGCCAACAATCTCAGTCTTGTTGTTGATACTCTCGGTAGTCGTAGAAAAACAATTTGGAATATTGATCTGGGTAAACTTGCCGTTAGCGCTTGTTAGAAACCCAAGTTCGGCAAACGTCGATGATAAATACCATCCGACGATAGAACCTGCATTGTTTATATGTCGCGCCGAACACTTGGTAGCCCCAGGGATAGAAATAAAACTCACTGACTTGTTTGCATGAAGCAGAAAACAGCCCGCGCTGACAACTCCTGTCATCTCTCAGCTATCGTTTATGCCTGTCGGAAAAACAATCGGGAAGTCAGGAAGAGTCACTGGGGTAAAGGCATTATTAGAATAGAGGAAAGCAGTTCCCTTGGATGGTGAATTAACATTGTCGATCTGAGCTGCGGCTGGCAAGATGAGAGGGGTCAGAGTCGCTCCAACGGCGACCAAGAATTTTAGACTGGCAACTCTCATGAAGTCCCCCTGCCGAAAACTCGTGAACCGACGATATATTTTTCTTACCTTAAAGGATCCTGACACTCCCCCTGTGTAAAATCTCTATTGGAATATATTAGGATATTCGACTGCACGGTGAAAATCGTTGTAGTTAGACACTTAAACTGGGTAGTGAGCCAGTTTGAAATAGGAAGAAAATCAAGGCTGTGAGCGCGGACGATACACTGATAAGCTGCATCATCGCCGATCAGCCCTAGGCAGTTTTCGGTGACCGAGAGTCAGGTACTCCCGCCCAAAAGAAGGGGAGTTACCATGACCACTTACCAGCCAGCTACCCTGCATTCCGATTCGATTATGCGGCCTTATTGTTCCAAATGTGGGACACCGACGAGGCTATTTGGCATAGAGGCCGAGGCCCCTGGCCATGAACTGCAAACATTTGAATGCCCCAAGTGCCATCACATTCAAACTAGAATCGCGAAACTCGAATAGCTTGGTGGACCGAACGTCGAGATATCCAGCGATGGCGCACATGGTGCCTGAGTTGACGCCTGCAATAAGCTGGAAGGGAGTCTAATTGACCTACGTCGTCAATGATAACTGCATTCGCTGCAAAACCATGGATTGCGCGGTGGTCTGCCCAGTGGACTGCTTCTACGAGGGCGAGAACATGCTCGTTATCCATCCTGACGAATGCATCGACTGTGGCGTTTGCGAACCGGAATGTCCCGTCGATGCCATCAAGGCCGATACCGAACCAGGGCTTGATAAATGGCTATCGCTGAATGCGGAATACGCGAAAATCTGGCCAAATATTACCGTCAAAAAAATGCCCCCGCCCGACTGGAAGGAGTGGGAGGGGAAGCCGAACAAACTCCAATACTTCTCGCCAAATCCAGGCACGGGTGATTGAGGCGTCTCGCTACCGTCGACTCTTAGAACTAACCCATGAGACTGTTGGAAGGGATCGGTTAAAAGATGAAGCCCCAGCGCCCTGTTAAGGAAGTTCACCTCCCGGAGCCATCCCGTGATGCAGTAGAGATCAACTCGGAAGACAGCTTTCCTGCGAGCGATGCGCCGAGTTGGACGCCAATCAGGCGGATCGGACGTCCGAGATTGTTGACCACAGAGCCTGACGGGGTGAAGTCAGTTCACTAATGGTTGGCGTTGCCGCTTTTTGACCAGAAGAGAATCGATAATGCCAGTCAAAATATTTTACGCGCAGGGCAACAAGCTGATCGACGGACTAGAGTCGGAAATCAACAAATGGCAAAAGAGCCTCGGCGCCAAAGCCTCTGTGACACATACATCTACCGCTATGACAGAGCATAAGGACGAGGCCGAAGGCTGGCAGACACAATTAGCGGTAACGATCTGGTATGAACTGTAAGGCTGCCGAAAATCTAAATAAGGACACTACCCATTTCTCTCGACTCTATCTCGGTAAAGGCGCAGCCTAGAAACAATCGAATCGCCAACGCAAAGCGTTCGGGCTTTCAATCCAACCTTTCAACCGGGACCCTTTTGAGCGTCCCGTGCCCTCGCTCCGAAGCATGTCGGGCGAAAGGAAATTATATGCGTACCCTCGTCGAGCCGCCACCCTCGACGCACTGCGCCCTCTGCGGCGGCGAGCTACTGTTTAAGCTGGTTAAGCCAGCCAACCGCATCCTTGATTTGGACTATGAGATATTCGTCTGCGCAAACTGCGGTCGTGAGCAATCGTACATAGTGAACCATGGTCACAATATGCCACACCCAAAGGTGGCCTAGCTAGACGATCACGTTCCGCGCGCCTCCATCGTCTAGTCAGAGAGGTTAAGCTGGCCCAAGGCGCACCCGCACATGCTCAGGCACTCTTGCGGTTATGCCTTGGCCAACAAGGGCCACGACACCCGCGCCCTGCAAGCCTACCTTGGCCACCGCAACATTCAGCACACGGTCAGGTACACTGAACTATCCCAAACGCGGTTTAAGGATTTCTGGCGGGACTGAGACGCGTGCCGGTTAGCATGGTTAGCGAAGTATCACCGATTTTGCGGGCAATCATGCTCAGGAAACATTAAATATCAGAATCGTATTATGAGCTATTGCATTACAAGCGTGGGAACTCGCCCTTGACAACGAAGTTCGAACAATATTGCGAAATGATGGATGAGAAGGAGCGGCAGCAGCGGCTGCGCGCTCGCGCCGAGCGGATATATAGAAGGTTGCGCGATTGGCTCAAGGACGGAAAGCGATTGCTCACGATCGCTATTGTGTTTGCGGTTCTCCTTGCCGTCTGGATGTTCCGGTATGAAACTCTATCCATTCGGGGAACAACCATCGAGCACCGTAATCGTATAACGGGTAGCATTTGCCGCATCGAGCATGAATGTTGGATTTACTCCGAGTATCGATAGGCCACTGTGGGCTAACGCTGGACGACGGCACCGATTTTACAGCGCAACAAGAAGCCTTTAGCGCCCGTGAGCGCGGTTAGAGTAGTTTGACACTGCAAATTATTGAAATCGCTATGCTGTGGTACAACTCTCGGGACCGCCAGCAATAACGTTCGCCGACCGGACTTTTGTCGGTCCAGTGATTGAATGGATCGTTCGTGAATGACCCGACTGCGACCTCCCGGCACGTCCGCTTTGAGGTCGGTGGGAAAAATACGCAGCCCTATATTGGTACCGCCGCGGAGTTTCGGGGGAGCTCAAGCGGCGGCATCTTGCGTGGTTCGACAGCATCCCGCGGGCCGCCAAATTCGGCGGAACAATTTGGTTGCTAGGTAATTCCTTTTCAGTAATGCGAAAGCATTGCCCCCCCAACTGCCAGAAAGGGAACTGTTATGACAAATGTCGACATCCCTACATTTTCCACGTCAACCCATTCATCTCACTCGCTAATTGCGTCCGACAGAATTGACGGCACGGCGGTCTATGGCTCCGGCGGGAGCAAAATCGGAACCATCCAGCAGATGATGATCGACAAAATCACCGGCAAGGTCGCCTACGCGGTGCTGAGCTTCGGCGGCTTTCTCGGGATGGGTGACGAGTACTACCCACTGCCGTGGTCCACTTTGAAGTATGACACGAACCTTGGCGGCTTTCGCGTCAACGTGACCAAGGACCAGCTTGATCGGGCTCCGAAGTACCAACAGAATGAGGAATGGGATTACAGCCGCGACAACGACCAGCGCGTCCACGACCACTACAAGGCTCGCCATACTGGGGCAGCTAGAGACCTATGATAACCCTGCCAGCTAAGTGGCCAATCGGCATTTCAAAAACTCGCTGGGAGCAATAAATAAATCTGCCTAAGCAACTTGAGTGACGAGGTCATGCACATCCTCGAACCTGCCCTTGTCATACCCAGAAGCCGCCATGCCCCCCGCATGGCGGCCTCACTTTGCTGTTCGCTCTGGCCGGGTATACCTAAGCGCATCGCACGAAGTTAGATTGTTTAACGTGATGTCGCTTCTTGGCAGATTTTGTTGCAGAAGTCGGGGATTGAAGGGCGAGGCAATTGGCTCGATATCTTGAAGGCGGCCCCCTTGCCACCCGCTCGATTTGAGAGCGGTGGCTCTGAAGCTGTGGCGCTAACACTCGTAACG
>Ga0209483_1001374_pt1 | contig 18542 bp, 16 predicted proteins | sample NGEPerA_FD_184508 | JGI IMG/M metagenome (GOLD analysis project Ga0209483, IMG submission 184508) | Arctic peat soil microbial communities from the Barrow Environmental Observatory site, Barrow, Alaska, USA - NGEE PermafrostL2-A... | ecosystem: Environmental > Terrestrial > Soil > Wetlands >... | reverse complement strand
AGATCAAAACCATGCAACGACAAGCATACGGCTTCCGAGACCCCGACTTCTTCAAACTTAAAATCTTCGCTTTACACGAAACTACCTACGCATTAGTCGGATGAACCACTTAATTCGCATTGTGCACCACTTTTCGTCTCTGAAATTATATATCATTTGAAAGGAACGCCGACTTCCTTGGCGGCGGTAACCATATCGGCAAATACATCGGGATACCCACCGATCACAGTGTGCGCCGGGCGATATTACTTGTCCAATGACCCACCCCCCAGCTATCGGCCGATTGCTACGCGGGGAATTGGCTTATGCCACCTTTACTGCCGATTCCGTTTCCAATCCGAGTTCGTGGAGCTATGGATACTTCTTATGGTCCCGGGCCATCTGCTCCATCTCGTCGAAGGTAAGCACGACAACTTTTACTCCCTTGTCGGTGAACTTGATCCAGATAGTACCTGAGAATTTGGCGCCCTCGGGGACGAGCTTGGCGATTTCAATCTCCTGCCGGTGTTCCTTGCCGTCGGGCTTGGTTTGCCAGGTGACTATCGCCTTCTTCGGTGGGGGTGCCACGGGGAAATTATCCGGATTACTCGAGCCCGACTTAGCATCCGGGTCCAGGACGCTCCCGCCGATCATCTGCGCGCGCCCATTGGCTTTCCAACGCATCGTCTCTTTGTCGATCTTTACTTTCGTGCCGTTGTAAAACCCGAAGTCGTAATCGCGCTTGAATTCAAGTGCGCCTAACAATAATTTGCTGCCCAAGACGACCGACACGCCTATGATGCCGATGACAAGATTTCTGCGTAGATTGAGTCGCATTGAAATCACTCATTTATTTGAATTGGACCCCGACGCTCTTCGCGGCGGCAATCATGTCGGCCAACACCTTGGGATCCTTACCGATCACAGTGTGCGCGAGGGGATACTGAATGTCAGGATCCCCGCCGGTCCCGCCGCTGCGCGTGACTGTGAACTGCGGCAGGAACGCATTATTCGGGTTGTTGCCTAGCGCTTGGTATAATAACTTGACGCCCGCTGGAAGCGATATCCACCATAGGCACGCAACCGCTACTATACAGGCACGAGAGAAGCCTTCATGGGTAATGCTTGTGAGCTTTATATAGTTTGTCCATCTCGTCGAACGTAAGCGGAATGACTTTAACTCCATCAGCGCTAAATTTGACCCAAATCGTCCCATCAAAACGCGCGCCTGCCGGAACTAACCTGCCAATTTGGAGTTTTAATCTATGTTCCTTCCTGCCTTTTACCGTCCTCCAAGTTAGTACCGCGCTGTCGGGTGGGGCTGGGGGGTTTGGCGGCGCCGCACTATCCCCTTTCGCGCCAGGCGATAAGCTTCCGCCGGCAGCGGCCTCTTTGGCGCCGTTCCGCGTCCATTGCAAGAGGACATGATAAATTGTTGTGTCGGTTGCATTAAAAAAGCCGTAACTGTACCGGGTATGCTCGAGGGCCGCGGATACCCCCGATCCCAAAAATGTCAGGGCGGCGATAGCAACGAGGAAACCGGCAGCCTTTGCGATTCTCATTGAGTCTTCTCTATTACTATGTAGAGCAGTCATCGTGGGTAGTGTTTGTGAGCTTTATATAGCTTGTCCATCTCATCAAACGTAAGTGGAATGACTCTAACTCCATCAGCGCTGAATTTGATCCAGATTGTCCCATCAAAGCGTGCGCCGGCCGGAACTAATTTGGCGATATCAACTTTCAGTTTATGCTCCTTTCCGTCTTTAGGCGTTCTCCACGTCAGGACAGCGCTTTCCGGAGGGGGTGGAGCGACCGATGCCACGCCATTGTGGGCTTTGGCGCCGGGAACCATGGTACCTGCGCCGACGCCCTCATCCCGGCCATTTCGATTCCATTTCATCAACACATGTTCGAGCCTGGCCTCCGTGGCGTTGCAAAACCCGTAATCATATCGTGTGCGCTCCAACGCGCCGAAGATGAACGACGAATATAGAAACGCTATGGTAGTTACGGCTAAAATTATAACCGCTGCTTTTTCCGCCTGTCGCATCCGGGACCACCCTTTCGTATGTTTTCTCCCAAGTGAATTGAACCCCGATCTGTTTCGCCGCAGCGACCATGTCCGCGAAGACCTTTGGGTCTTTTCCGATTGCCCGATGGCCGTCTAGATAGCCAAGGTCGGGCGCGCCGGCCGTCCCGTCGCCGCGCGTCACAGTCGCCTGGGGCAGGAACTGATCATTGGGATCGTCATCGAGCGCCTGGTACATCCACTTCACTCCGGAGGGAAGCGATGTTGACCAAACGAAGGGCAATGCCAAAGCCCCCATAACTGGACTGATTAAGGCTACGAACCGAACTTGCGGATGAAGGTAGTGGCCGTCATAGGTTGTGCCGGTTGGGATTCCCAATATGCGAGTGGTGCGTTTATAATTGAGGTCTGGAATGCCAGTGCCGCCGTTAATTACGTTGTTGACAAGCCTCACCGCCTCATAGGCGCCGCGACTATATCCGACCGTGTCGAGTAAAACTCCGGTGTGTTCGGGATCTTTGTAGAAATCTTCCACGGCGCTCAGGGCCCCTGAAGCCTTGTCCAAAGCCTCGGTATCACCAAATGCAATGGTCGGATATTGCACCGGTCCAAACCATGTGTCGCGGCTGTTCCCGACACCGTCCACATAGTCGTGTTTGACGCCGTCGTAGGCATCATAGAACTGGTAGATATCGGTATTGTCGAGCGCGCTATCCCCAGTTCCATCGAACGCGACGAGATAGCCCTTGGCCCCCGGGACCGTTCCTTTCTGTGCCGCCACCACCGGCTGTGTCGCCGGCGCGGACGGCGGAGAGGCCGGGGCCCACTGGGTCTGCACGCCGAGTGTGAGGCTTAGCGTGAAAACAGCTTGATCGTAGGTGGTTGGGTTCAGGCCGACCACGTACACCTGTGAGGGGAGTACTACCAAATCGGGCCCGATGGTCCAGGTCTTGGAGCTTAGCCCGTTGTCGTAACCGAAAAGAAGGTTGGTGCCGGGCTGGCCGGGGATGCCGTCGTAAACGTCAATGTCGGCTGTCACATCGGAGTTGACCGAGAGGGTGAGGCTGGTGCCGGTGACTTGCGGGGCGAGCGTGTTGAGATAAAGCGTGGCGAACGTGGGACTGCCGTTGACCGGCGGCTGCACTTGTTCGGACGGGATGAGCTCCGAGGGATCGCCGGGCGCGAGGTTGTCGAACGAGAGGCTGGCCGTCGTCGGGTCGACCGTCACAAAATCCGTCTTGTACCCGGCGGAGCCGTTTTGACCGAGTATCTCGCATGTGAAGAAATCCTCGCCGACGAAGCCGGAGTTCGGCTGATAGACGAAGCTCCCGTCGGCGCTGTTCACGGACAGGGTGCCGTGCTGTGGGCCCGCGATCATCCCGCCGAGCGTGGGTGGATTGGAGGAATAGGGATCCTGGGCCTCATTGAGCAATCCAGGTCCGGCGACTTGCAAAGTGCCATTCTCGCCGACCCCGAACGAATCGCCCAGTCCCGGGCTGGCCAATCCGACCGAGTTTATCGTGCCGCCGGTGGGGATGTTGTAGCCGGGGAAGATGATCGTCGCCAGGTTGCTATCCAGCGCGCCGTCGTTGGCTTTCACGATGACGGTCGCGGTGCTCATCGTGGAGTTTTGAGGCGGCGTGAAGGTGAAGCTGCCGCTGTTGGAATCGAACGTGAAAGTGCCCTGCCCCGCCTGCGGGCCGCTCACCAGCGACCAGGTGAGCGGGTCCTGGTCCGGATCGTTTCCCAGGAGGGTGCCGCTCAATGACGCGGCGTAGGCGAGGTTGTTGCCGTGGGAGTCCTGTGCCTGCGCGAGGCACAGCATCTGCCAGTTGGCTTGGGGCATGAGGTCAGTGACGTTGATTGTCACCGTTGCGGTATTGGCCGGAGCGTTGATATCGTCGGTCGCCGTGTAGGTGAATGAATCCTGGCCGGTAAAATTATTATTGGCGGCGTATGTGAAGCTTCCATCGGAGTTGAGGGTGAGCGTGCCGTGGGCCGGATTCGAATGGGAGGCGACCGTGAGCGTCCACCCGTTGGGGCCCACGTCATTGGTCAGGACGCCGTCGCCGGCCGAGGCGTTCATCGTTTGGCCGTGGGCGATGGTGTAAACCATCGGCCGGCACGCCGTAAGAAATGAAGTAACATGAAATCCCTTTCCACGAATAGCGCGAGTTGAATTCCATTGCGTCCGAACGTCGGGACGCATCGAGATTTCTCGAATGGCCATTGGTAACACATACGCGGTATTCGCACATCTGGGGAACCAACAAAATTCAAATAATTTCCACGACCGGCGTTCGGATGCTCGATCAAGCATTGCCGTTTGTTGAGGAGAGTGAGCGTCGTTAACCCGACTTTCGCACTTCGCCATATCCAGCCGCGTTTTTGGGGTGGAAACGCGGTTTTGATCCCAAAGGTCTGCACTACAAAAGTTGATCGATCATCGCACGGCCAGTTCCAATTGTCCGTCGCGAATACGCGGCGGCGGTTGCGGCGGCAGTTCCAGCCTCAGTGCTTCCAGGATCATTTTCTGCTTTGCCGCCGGCTCGGTGTGGCGCGGCATCACCAGCACCCGGCCGTTGCTCCAGTAGCGATGAAGCTTTCCGTTCTTTGTGCGGGGATGACAGCGCAAAAACATGATCGCCAGGCAATAGCACATTGCCCGTCTGCGGTTCAAGAGGGTAGGTCTGCACTACACGCCGTGATGCGATCAATGCCGCGCTGGCGCTGGCGAGAACGCGGAAACCCACCGAAAAATTCGCGGGTTTCGGCGAGAAGTGCGAAAGTCAGGGTAGGGTCCGCTTCAGCGGACGCGGTTCCTCGCGCCGCAGTGGAAGAACCGCGTTCCCAAGCGAACCCTACGCATAGACATTATTGCGACCGAGCGCAGCCCTGGCGATTCCACGCCCGATAACCTGCCATTTTTGCCAAAATGCGCCTGTCATCTCCGCACCTTCACCCTTTCTTCATCGTATCAGTGCGACAGGCGAAGATAAAAGGCGGCAATAAGCGGCCGGATTAACGGTTCTAGGTGAGCCGATGGCGGATTTGGCCGACACTTAATTTGATAGCGCCCGTTTTGTCTGGCAAGATAGAGCCGACTGTTTAACCTTGGCCCACGAGGCTTCGCTGAATGCTGCTGCAAACCAACAGTTACGTCGTTCCCAATGAGAAGCGTGCGGAGCATGCGCGGGTGATCCGCCGATTCCGCCAGGCTCTGTTGCGGCTGGGCTGCGATCAATTCGAGGTTTACGAGCAGGTGGGCGCCAACTGGAGCCCTTCCGAAGGGCATGTCCGATTCGTGCAACTCATGCGTTTCCGTGATCGGCGCCAGCAGCAGGCCGTTCAGGCCGCCGAGCGCGACGATCCGATGGCGCAGCGGATCATCGCCGAGTTCTGCGACCTGGTGAACCTTCCCTATCAGCAGGAGAACGGCTTTTTCGCCGTGGGCTTCTACACCAGCGTATTGCCGATCGGCCCTCGACGCGTCGCCGAGGAGGAACATCAGGAACAGGAAGCGCCAACGGAATTCGATCAAGCCGGCCTGTCGGCGGTGCAAGACCTGGCGGCCGCGGAAACGCTCGCGCCAGCCGAAGAGTTGGCGCCGGTTGAAGACCTCGCACCGGCCGAAGATTTGGCCCCGGTTGAAGAGCTCGCTCCAGCCGAAGAGTTGACGCCCGTTGAAGAGCTCGCGCCAGCCGAAGAGGTGACGCCGGTTGAAGTCCTCGCGCCAATCGAAGAGTTAATGCCGGTTGAGCACGTATCGACGGCGGAAGAATTGGTGCCGGTTGAGGGCCTGTCGGCCGCGGAAGAATTGGAACAGATCGAGCAACTACTCGCGGCGCAAGATGCCATCGCCAATGACGATGCCACCGGCGCTTTCGGCGATGCCGGGCTTCCAGCGGAACTGCCGGCGACGGGGCTTGTTGGCATGCAAGCCGACGCGCCGATGCCTCTTGGCTCCGGCGAAGCCGCGACCCAGGAGATTCAACCCGCGCCAGCTTTTGATGAAATCGTTGAGCCGACGGGCAAGGCTCCGCAATCCGAGCCACTTCTTGAAGCGGGAGCGCCCGCGGACGCGGCGGAGGCCGATTTTCTGTCGGCGTTTGGCGGTACGGACGAACTGGCCCCGGAGGCTCCGATTCTCCACGGCGAGGTCGCGGGCGCCAAGATTGAAGACGACGAAAAACTGCTTGATCTTCCCTCGCCCGAGGAATTCGACGCGATGATCCGGGCCCAGCGCGGCGAACAAGCCACCCCGATACCCTCCCCGGCACCGGTGGCAGATGAAGCCGACGAATCGTCCGCGGGCGGCCCCGATGCGATCGACGAACTATTAAGTGCGATCGCCAGTGCGGAGGAAGGATTGAGCGCCGTCTCCGGCGACCCGCTTGGGGAATACTCTGAATTGACGCCCGATGCGGGCCGATCCGAGGATATCGCGTCCCTTGACGACGAGCCGCAAGCGCGAGAAAGCGCCGAACCTACCGGCGAGCTTGAGCCGGGGGATGATGCGGTTAAGACGCTGGTGGATGAGCAATTGAGCGAGGCCGTTGCCAGTGCCGCCGGAGCCTTCGCGGAGGTTGGGATTTCCGTGCCGTTGGCGCCGCACGACATGGACGATGTTATGACGGCCCACGAAGTGTTCCGACCCCAGGAGGTTCCGGCGATTGTAGACGCCGATTCCGCGCCGGCCGATAGCGCGCCTTCAGAAGACGATCAAGATGATGAATTGATGGAACTGCCACCGTACCTGGGGGATGGAAGCGACCTGCCCGAATCCGAACGCCATCGGTTGCTAGAGGAACATGCCGGCCGCCGCTCCGCGCCCGGCGGCAATGGCTTCCATGCATCATCCGAACACGCTGCCCAACAACACAGTGGTGAGCAAGCGAACTCCACGATGCTCGAGCCCGAGGCGGATGAGGCGCCCGATCTCATGGAACGGGCCTTGACCGACGATGCCGCCTTCGAGGAATTGCTGCGTTCGGAAAACCTGCTCGGCGACGGGCCGCTTCCGGACGCCGGGCTTGTTGAGCCCGAGGACACGCGGCGCGGATCCTTTTAGCCGCCGCCCCGCGGCATGGCCTCTCCCCTACGGGCCTGCCCGAATTTCCGGGAGGGGCATTGGCGGATAGTGGGGCAGACATTCGTGTCTGCCGGCGAATCGGTGAGTGGAGGACATTCTTGTCCTCCCGAACCGATTCGAATCCGCTCGGCGGGGCAGGAATGCCTCGCACTCGCGGATTCGGGCAGACAGAATGTCTGCCCCACCAAACTCTGTGGATATCAACGCACCTACCCGAAAATTCAGGCACGCCCCTCCCGACCCGCGGCGCTTGAAAAAAGCGGCGAGGCCGTCGCTTCTATCTGGACGCGGCGTCCTCGCCGCGTGTCTTGGGCGATGAGCCGAACAACCCGCGGTAAAGCAACTCGACGGGATGCACCACCTTTAGCGGTTCCTTGCCCGCGATCGCCTGCGATTGAATCTGCATGGCGCAGCCCACGTTCCCCGTCGCGCATATCTTGGCTCCAGTTCCCGCGATGTTCGCCAGCTTTCTCTCCGCCAGGCGGGCGGACATTCCCGGCTGCGTGAGGTTGTACGTGCCCGCCGCCCCGCAACACATGTCGCTTTCGGGCAGCGGGATCAACTTCAAGCCCCGAATTTTTTCGAGCAGCGCTCGCGGAGCGGCACTCACTTTTTGAGCGTGCGCCAAATGACAGGCATCGTGATAAGTCACGGTTTCGTCCACGCGGAACGTCAGCTCCGGCAGCCCCAGGTCCAGCAATACCTCGCTCACGTCGCGCACCCGCTGGGCAAACCGCGCCGCGCGTTGGGCATATTTCGGATCATCCCGCAGCAGCAGGTCATATTCCCGAAGCATCGCCCCGCACCCGGCAACCGTGGTTGTAATCCAATCCGCCGCCGGGCCGTCATCGGGCATAAACGCATCGATATTCCGGCGTGCCAACTCCCGCGCCGGCGAGTGGGCGCCGTTGTGATGATGAATCGCGCCGCAGCAAGCCTGCGATGCCGGCGCCAACACGTCCGCGCCGCACCCGGCAAGCAAGCGCACCGCCTGCCGATTCACCTCGTCAAACATCACCGCGCCGATGCATCCGGCGAAAAAACCCACTCGCGATAGAGGCGAATCCGTGGCGGAGGAATCGGGAATGCGCCGCGCTGGATCAGCGCCGCGACCGGAAGATTCAACGATGAACGTGGAAGGACCCGGCCTGCGCAGCGACGCTCTCGTGAACACCGGCAGACTTCGCGGCCACAGGCTGCCGGTCGGCGGCAGCATTTGTTCCATCTTGCGAAGCTGGGTCGGCAGCAACCTGAAAAGCCTGGATTTGCGCATCAGCCAATAGACGCCGAATTTCTGCAAGATGCGCGCAGGCAGAAGCGCCAACTTAAGCCGCGCGGGGCGGGCGAATACGTTGAAAAACAGCCAGCGCATCAGCCGGCCCTGGGCACCGAGCGTTTGGCCGGCGTTCATTTTGGCGCGGGTTTCCTCGATGAGTTCGTGATACACCACGCCGCTGGGGCAGGCCGTTTCGCAGGCCCGGCAATCCAGGCATAAATCCAGATGCTCGCGCACCGAGTCGCTGGCCGCGATCTTCCCATCGGCCAGCCCGAGCATGAGTTGAATCCGCCCGCGCGGCGAATCGGCTTCCAGGCCCGTGGTCACATACGTCGGGCAGGCCGGCAGACATAAGCCGCAGTGCACGCAACCCAGCCCGCGCTCGTAGGTGCGCGCGTCCAGCGTGAGCGCGGGAGGGTGGGCGCCAACGGCGGCGCGGTTCTCCAAAAAAACTGGAATGGGTTGGCTCAAGGAATGCGCCAAGGTAAGGGGTTGAGCTTGGAATCCGGATCGAACGCGAGCTTCAGCCGTTCGATTATTTGGCGCTCGATCGGGTTTGTCGATAGATCGGCGAGCGCCTGCGACGCCCCCGCCGTGTGGAAATCTTCGGATTGCGACTGTGGTTGCGATTGTGATTCCCCCGCCGCCGAATTCGCTTCGGTGCGGTCGGCACGCGCGATAAACCGCACCGACCCCCCCACAGCCGCCACCGCTTGTTTGATCACGGGAATTTGCTCCCTCTCAATGTGCGATCCCAACACCACGCCAAACGCCGCATCGGCAACCCAACTCCCATTTGCCAAACCCCTGGCAAATTCCTCCACCCGCGCCGGCGGAACCGCCGCCCGAAATCCCAGCGCCCCACGCCACTGCCAAAGCCGGGCGCGGTCGGCGACATCCTCTTCGAGGCTCCGCTCAAGAATCTCCAACGGCTCGGATTGACTGAGGGCCGTCCGATAATAATCCAGCGTCCGCCGATCCCCGATATACCCCAGGAGCAGCGCATCGCCGGTCAACATCGCCCATTGCGGCCGCAACGCCGTCGGCATCAGCCGCCTCACGAGGCCCGCATCCGGCCGGTGCCGCGCCAGCAGCGCGCCTTCGGGCCGGCGATAGGTGCGGGCCGTAAGCGTAACAAGGGTGCCGAACACTCCGGCCGAGCCGACGATGAATTTGGTGAGATCATACCCCGCGACATTCTTCACCGTCCGTCCGCCGGCCGAGATCAACTCGCCGCGTCCATTGGCAAACTGCACCCCCAGAAGTAAATCCCGCCACGCCCCATACCCGAGCCGCAATGGCCCGGTTGAATTGAAAGAAACGAGCGAACCCAGCGTCGCATTCGGATCGCCATCCATCGGCAGCCATTGCCCGATTTCCGCCAGCCGTTCCTGCGCCGCGCCCAGCATCACATCCCCGGCAAACGTCGCCGTCATATCGCGCTCATGCAGTTCCATCCCGCCGGGCGGAACGATTGGCGAGCGCGGAGGGCGGAAGGCGGTCATGGGAACCAGTTGTGTGGGATCAGACGATTGGGCGCGGAATTTAGTGCGCGGCCGTATCGGTAATTGGCACGCCGGCAAGTACGATTTCCCCGTTCCAAATTTTATGGAGGGCCAAGGTTGCCCGCGCGGCCTTTGGACTACTGCGAAGCACAACGTCAATCCTGGCCGGCGGCTTGGGGAGCGATGTATCCGGTTCCGAATCGCATCGAAACTCATGCGAAAGACCTTCCGCAGCCTTCATAAATCGCCCAATGGGGTACTCATGGCCGCCGTACCTGGCAAATACTTCAAACGCCATATTCACAGGAGCCGGGTTCACATCAATTGTGCCGTAGATATGCCCGGGGTTCCAGAGATTATATTGAAAATCTCTGGGCGACATCAGCGTGCGGAGTTTTGCAGCGATCGACGCATCGTCGATTAATTTGACGTCATGTTCGCGTGAGGGGACGATTACATCAAAGGGAGCCGCAAGCGTGACCGTCGAGCTGCGCATGACCGGCCCTCGCTCGGGATAACCACCGCTGCCGTGATGAACGTTCATTTTGACCGTGACAGCCAATACATGATGCCCCAACGCAGAACACAAAACGGTACTGTCGTCGGGGTAGTCCGCACTGAGCCAACGTTCATACGACGCGGGGGGTGGTGACAACGCAGCGGCGTGCCCGTCGATTTCGATGGAACTAAATATGAAATCCATTTGCCAGCCGACTCCCGGAGACGCCCACGAACGCCTCATCGCGAACCGAACCGGGATAGCGTCGCCCTGAAGCACGATCGGACGCGCTGTCAACACGACGTCCAAGGCAGGTTTATAAAACCGATCCTCCTGGTCATGGCTCAAATCACCGGCAATAGCCCGGTCGCCCAAGTAAGTGAGCAAATCGTACTGCACCGGCGCCATCTGGGGGCCCGGCTGTTGCACGGCAAGCCCCAATTCCACAATCTCATTGCGATACTCCTCGGATAGTCCGCCGGCTTTGTCCCGCCGGAGCAACTCTTCAAATGCGACTCGGGCCAAGTCAACCCGCTCACTTGCCCAACCATGCCCAAAATTCCTGCTCGTTAAAGGTGTGAGCACATTTGGAGCCGGCTTCCCTGTTCCGGTTCGCAGATCGTGCATGATCCACGCCGTTGGGTGAAACTGATACCAGTTGATGGTGGACGCGATGATCTTTACGTCGGCTATCATCGCGCCGAGAAAGGCAAAGGCCAATGCCCCTGCCGCGAAGCATCCCACAATCAATCGCTTGGAGTGATGTGCCTCGCCAAGAACAATCCCCGCCGGATGCGTTGGATTTCCGCATTCCGGGCACCGCTCGGCGGATATCCCGATCAGCAGATAATCGCATTTGCCACAATGCGGCTCAGTCCCGATCCGAGTACGCCGGCTTCGACGAGAAAGGTGAACCCCGAGAAAGATCAGCCCCGCGAAGGCGAAGCCGGACAGGATGAGGGAAACGTAAACGAAATCCATCACGAGGATCGATTCTACCCGAAATCGGCGGCGTGAAATCGCTTAAATGCACCATCACCACGTTTGCAAGTTTCACCGCTACAATAAGGAAGTATGCCCGACGCCAAACAGACCCTGGAACAGTATTTCTTCGAGATGCGCTGGCGCTGCCTGTCGCTGGCGGCAGACCTGGATCGCATCGAGCGCGCCTTCGGCGGCCCCGCTCTTCTCGCCGCCGACCCGCGCCTGCAAAAGCTCCGCGAGGCCCTGGCCGTCCTCCAAAACCCCGGCCCCAGCCGCGCCGAGCAGGTGCAGATGATTTTCAGCGATAAAACGAGTGCTGAGAGATGAGTGCTGAGTGCTGGGACGGGGAAAGAATGATGAGTGATGAGTGAACCGTGACGAAGACCGAAGAGGATGAGTGATAAATGAACCGTGACGAAGGCCTTTCTTGTCACGGTTCACTCATCACTCGTCATCCTCCCTTTCACTCATCATCGTCCCACCCAGCACTTCCCACCTAGGAACCACCCATGACATTCATCGACCCCCACATTCATTGCGTCAGCCGCACGACCGACGATTACCAGTACATGGCGCGTTGCGGCGTGGCGGCCGTCAGCGAGCCGGCGTTTTGGGCGGGGTTTGACCGGTCGACCGCCTCCAGCTTCGCCGACTATTTCCGGCATCTCATGGAAGTCGAGCCCAGTCGCGCCGCCCGCTACGGCATCGACCATTACTGCTGGCTGTGCATCAACGCCAAGGAAGCCGAGAACGTCGCCCTGAGCCGGGAGGTCATCAAGCTGATTCCTCCCCTGCTCCACCACCCGCGCGTGCTGGGCGTCGGCGAGATCGGGCTGAACAAAAACACCCGCAACGAAATCACCGTCTTCGAGGAGCAGGTGGACCTGGCCGCCAGGCACGATCAGCTTATTCTGATCCATACGCCGCACCTGGAGGACAAGCACAAAGGCACGTCGATCATCACCAACATCCTCAGGAACGACAAGCGCATCCGCCCCGAGCGCGTGCTGGTCGATCATTGCGAGGAACACACCCTGCGCCTCGCCCGCGAGAACGGCTTCTGGGCCGGGCTGACGATCTATCCCGTCAGCAAAGTCACCCCGCAACGTGCCGTCGACATCCTGGAAACCTTCGGCACCCAGATGCTCTGCGTCAACAGCGCCAGCGACTGGGGCGAGAGCGGCCCAAGCAATCTCACCGACACCTGCCTGGAGTTCCGCCGCCGCGGGCACACGGAGGCGCAGGCGATGGAAGTGTTTTACAATAACCCCTGCCGGTTCTTCGGGCAGAGCGGGAAGTGGAAGTTGAAGCCGATCGAAGGAATTCAAAATCTGGCGGACTGAGCAATCAAACTGCTGGGCAAGTCCGCCGAGCGTGTTTTGAGTTTGGAGGTCGCCGAGTGAGAGAACCCTAAACGTATCACGGGCGTCCCGCCCGTGCCGATGGCGTAAGATTCGCAAATTGCAATTCTCGATAGCTCCAACACAACCCGCACGGGCGAGACGCCCGTGATACGTTGTGCGTTTCGAAAAATACAAAGTGGCACGATTGAATCGCGGTATAGAGACCGAAACACGATCCCAGTGAAGCGTGAGTTTTAGCAGAGGATGGATCGCCCAATGCCCCGCTTTCCCGTCAGCCGCCAATGCCCCAACTGCGACTCGGCGGATTCCCGCCGCGCACCCGCCCGCTCGTTTCGCCTGTCACAATGCGACCGCATCTGCACCGCATGCGGCACCCGATACACGCCACAATTCCCGATGGCCCTTGCCGTGATCCTTATGGCAATTGGAGCTTTGGTGAGCGCGGCGGGTGCGTTTTTGGCCGCATGGATGATCTATGCGCTCGTTGCCTATCCCGGCCCTGGCTATGTCGTGGGCCTTACTCTTGGACTGTCGCTCTGCTGGCTGGGCTATTCCAACATCGCTCCGATCATTCGCACCCTCCGGCCCACTGCCTCGCCGCGCGGATTTGCGGTGATTCTTCAAAAGAGTCACCTGCCTGCCGCGCCAACTTCCCGCCAGCGCGAAGTGCCTGGCGGATCAAAGGACGCCGCACCATGATCCGCCTTCCCGTCAGCCGGCGATGCCCCGATTGTGGAGGAGCGAAGTATGCCGCCGCCCCGCCTCGGGGCATCCTCTTTTATCAGCACGATCGAACCTGCACGGGATGCGGCGCGCGGTATACGCCTCAAGCTTCCGTCGGTTTTGCGGTGATCGTCATTCCGTTCGCAATCGCGACAGCGGCGGCTGGCGCATTTTCGTTCGCGCTGGGACTGCTGGCTGGAGATATTCTCTATACGGCAACATTGCTTTTTCTGGGCCTGTTGCTTTTTTGGCTCGGCTATTCCCACATTTACGCGATATTTCGATCCCTGCGGCCCACCAGCTCCGCCAGGGGTTTTGCAGTCGTGCTTCCCGGCGATAGGCTGCCTGCCGCGCCCATTTCCGAACCGGGCGACGCCCTCGGCACGCTCCGTGCCCTCCGCCCTTCCAAGACCCCACGAGGGTTTGCTGTGATTCTGCCGAAGGCGACGCAGTCGTCTGGCGTAACTTCCGACGGGGATAAAGCGGCGGGCGAAACCAGGGACGGCCTCCCATGAACTTCCTGCAACGTCGCCGGCAAGCCTATCACGAAGCCGCCAAGTTCATGAGCAATCTCTGCCCGCAATGCGGCGTGCGCAACTTTCGCATTCACTACCACAGTTTCAGCACCACCCAATACCGCCGCTGCAAACGCTGCGGCTGCGAATACGCCGGCGGCTCCGGCATCGGCGACGCCATCGTCATCCTCTGCTTCGGAACATTGATCGCGGGCGTGGGCGCGGTGCTGATTGGCGACGCGCCCATTCGCGTGGTATTGGTGGCGTGGGTTGCTTCGGTGCCGTTTCTGCTGGCGGGCGTGATCGCGCTGCTCGGCCAATTCCGGGCAAGCCCCGGCTCATCGGGCGGGTTTGAGGTGATACGTCCCGATAGTGCTCTGCCTGCCGCGCCAACTTCCGATCGGACTGGCGCCGACCGCGAACCCACGGATTCCACATCATGAGCCGCTTTCCAATCAGCCGGCGTTGCCCCGAATGCGGGGCGGAGAGCTACGCCGCGATCCCGCCCGGCGGAACCCTGATTTCGCAGCCGGATCGCGTTTGCTCTTAAAGCAACGACACGGGATCCACGTCCACCGCGACACGCTCGTTGCGGGCCAGCGCGCCTTCCCGCCGCACCGCGCCCAGCACGCGCTGTAATGGCGTGGCGCTCGGGGCGGTCATGACCAACTGATTGCGGTGGTACCCCGCGATCCGGCTGATCACACAGGGCATGGGGCCCTTGATCTTGACGTGATTGCCGTCCTTGGTAATCGCGGCATTGAACGCCGCGGCCAGTTCCTCCGAACGCTTGTGCAGTTTCTGCTGATCCTGATCGCGCAGCACCACGCGCACCATCCGCGCGAACGGCGGCAAGCCGACCGCGCGGCGATGCACCAATTCGGTTTTGGCAAAGCCGACGTAATCCTGCCGGATGGCGGCCTGGATGGTGGGATCATCCGGGAGGAAGGTTTGCAGCACCACCCGCCCCGCCGAGTCGCCCCGGCCGGCGCGGCCGGCAACCTGCGTGATCAACTGAAACGTGCGCTCCGCGGCGCGAAAGTCCGGCAGGGCAAGGGCGGTGTCGCCGCTGATCACGCCGACCAGCGTCACGTTCGGATAATCCAACCCCTTGGCGATCATCTGCGTGCCCAGCAACGCCTGAATTTCGCCATTGGCGAAGCGGTTGAGCAATTTCTCGTAGTCCTTGGCGCTGCGCATGGAATCGCTATCGACGCGGGCGAACTTGAGGTCGGGAAATTTGCTCCGCAGCTCTTCCTCAACCCGCTGGGTTCCCAGGCCAAAAAGAGTCAGCAATTTATCGCAACTAGGGCATTTGCCCGGCAGCGCGTTCACGGCCAGGCAATAGTGGCAATGGAGCTGCCCGGTATGCAACCCCTCGGCGAGCGTGGCGTTGCGGGCGTCGGCGGCAGCCGAGCGGTGATACGTCATCGTCGCGTCGCAATACTTGCACTGAATCGCGCTTTGGCAGGAACTGCAATACACGAAGTTGGAATAGCCGCGCCGATTCAGCAGCAGAATGGCCTGGTGACCGGCTTCGAGCGTGGCGCCCAGCAGGTGTTCGAGGCGTTGGGAGAGCAGGTGTACGCCGCGCCGGAATCTGCCTTCCATCTTCATGTCGATCAGCTCGACATGCGGCATCTGCAGGCCGCGCACACGCCGGGGGAGATTGAGAAGGGAATAGGCGGGGCTGGTTATATTTGCGGGATGCGCGGCTTCCAGGGTGGGGCAGACATTCTTGTCTGCCATTGCATCGGGCTGCTCTGTGGTGGTGCAGACATTCTTGTCTGCCGTCGTTTCGTGCTGCTCTGATGGCGGGCGGCCCACGGGCTCGCTCGCGCCAATACGAGTCTGCTCGGGGGGCAGGAATGCCCCCGCTCGCGGACTCATGGCAGACAAGAATGTCTGCCCCACCGGATGCGGATCCATCGCTGACAGTCGCCCCTCATTCTTCGTGGCGTCCGTCTGTCCGCGGGCTCCCACCCGATAATACGTCTCCAGCGACGGCGTCGCGCTCCCCAGCAGCACCGGCACGTTTTCAATCTGAGCGCGCTTGATCGCCACATCGCGCGCGTGATAGCGCGGGGCGGTGTCCTGCTTGTAGCTGGCTTCGTGCTCTTCATCGACCACGATCATTCCCAGATCCGGGACCGGCGCGAAAACCGCCGAGCGGGCGCCGACCACCACCTGCGCCTGGCCGGTGGCAATCTGCTGCCAATAGCGATGGCGTTCGGTGGCGGTCAGCCCGCTGTGCAAAATGGCGACGCTCTGAAAGCGGGCGGTGAATCGCCGAACGGTTTGCGGCGTGAGCGCGATTTCGGGCACGAGCACGATCGCCCGCTTGCCGCGATCCACCACCTGCCGGATGCACTGGAGATAGACCTCGGTTTTGCCGCTGCCGGTGACGCCCAGGAGCAGGTTCACGGAAAACCCGCCGTCGCGCACGCGCGGCAGCAGGGCATCGTAAACTTTCTGTTGATCCTCGTTGAGCGCGATCGCCGGCTCATCCCCTGCCGAGGGCAAAATATTTTCCGTGAGGCGCGGCAGATCAACCTCTGGCGTGATCGTGATCAGCCCCAGCTTCGCCAGCTTGCGCACGGTCGGCGCCGTCGCGCCCGATTCGCCGGCGAGGCGCACCACGTCGATCGATCCGTCCGGCTCCATCTGCAAAAGCCGCGCGAGGATGGATCGGCGTTTGGGCGCGCGGCTCTTCTCCAAAACCTCCTGCACCTTCTGTCGTCCGATCGCCAGCCGCACGATCTGCGCGTAGCCGATCCCCACCTTCCGTCGCACCGCAGAGGGAAGCACCGATTCCAGCACGCTGCCCAGCGGCGCGCAATAATACCGGCTCATCCACCGCGCCAATTCCATCATCCTGGGCGCGACCAACACGCGCTCATCGTCGATCCCCGCCAGCCGCTTGATGCGCGGATAATCGGTGATCGGGCAAATGGAAATGACATACCCAAACACCGGCCGATTCCGCTTCCCGAGCGGCACCCGCACCCGCTGCCCCACCCGCAGCCCCGCCGCCAGCGACGGCGGAATCGCGTAATCCAGCGTATGATCGATCCCCTGCTCCAGCGCAACCGCCGCGAACGGGCCATCGGGCCGCGCGTCGGGCGCGGCAGCGGGCACCGGCTCTGGCAGATTGCGAAACAGCATGGGGGTGTTCAAAACGTCAGCCTCAAAAGGACCTGGGGCGACACAAGTCCATTATAGAATAATGCGGCGGCCACTGGGTTTCTGGTAGTGCCCGCACTGCCCATGTGACGCCAGGGCTGCGAGCGCAATGTTCGGGGAAATTATGGCAGCGACAAGCTACCGCCGGTTGCAACGTCCGTGAAGCGAACAGAGCTTCCGGGGCGCAATTTAGAGGGGAAAATGATTAAATTGCGCCGTGAAGGCACCCTCGCGGAGTAGGTGAGGAATCCTTCAATATTCGGAGTCGCATGCAATGCAGTGCCAAGTTTTTGTGTCGGAACATTTGTCCAATAGGGCGCGCGGCGTACGGGGGTCGGAGTGCGGAGCGAATAACCGCGCCAGTCGCCGGTAAGTTCCTGTATCGTCGTCTCGATCAGGCGCCGGCTACGAATTCCGCAAAGATCCGCAACTCGACTCAACTGCACATCGACATTAACGATGGCCCACGGATGCGCGGGATTCGGCAGAAACGCCTGCCCCGGCAGAGCGGAGCCCAGCAGCGCGCTGACCTCGAATAACGCCACCATGTGATCTTCAGCCAGGTACAACACCTGAAAGCCCGGACGGGTAACTGACCCGGCGTTAAATCGACCGGGAATAGTCGCCGTATGGCCAACAGAAAGGGCGGTTGGAAAGAAGTGAGGGCGTATTGCCCGAAACCAGGTTCCGGCGAGAGGCCGCAAGGCAAGCTGCCGGCAACGCGCACGCCTCACGATGCCATTCCCTGCTTGGCCGCACGGAGCATGTCGCGCAGAATTTGCTCACCGGAAGTATGCAGCAAGTCAATGGGTCGTTTCCCGCCAAGCAGCGGATTAGGTGTCCGCTTCCACTGAGGTGCATCTGGTACAACTTCCTCAATCAATTCCTCCAGATCAACGGTTGCATCCGGATCCGAAAGCGATTTCGGCAATTTAGTTCGCATAACATATTCCCAGGTTCAGATACCGGCAAGAATCGGAATCGCCCTTTCAAGGTAAAATGATACCCTTGAAATTGCGATGGATCAACGAATCCATTTCCGCGGCGCACGGTGCTGTCCGAGAGATTCACCCATAAGCGCTCTCCACATCGTCTCGACGCCGGGAACAGCGCAGCCTCGCTGGAACAGTCGGCCCACTTCGCCGATACTGCCCGGCTGATCGCGTGGCGATCAATTCCAGGCCGATCAACACCATGACTCAAACACCCCCGCCAGATGCCGTCGTTGTTTCCGACGCGGACGATATGTTTGTTTTTAAGCCGCATCACCTGACGCAGGTGATGGTGGCGGGAATGGCGGCGATATTCTGCGCCGGTTTTTGGTACGCCGGCATCGCGCTGGGTTGGCCGGCGGAGTTGTATTTCCGGGGAAGCCTGGCGCAGCCGCCGGTGG
>Ga0209483_1001372_pt1 | contig 18556 bp, 19 predicted proteins | sample NGEPerA_FD_184508 | JGI IMG/M metagenome (GOLD analysis project Ga0209483, IMG submission 184508) | Arctic peat soil microbial communities from the Barrow Environmental Observatory site, Barrow, Alaska, USA - NGEE PermafrostL2-A... | ecosystem: Environmental > Terrestrial > Soil > Wetlands >... | reverse complement strand
CCGAGAGGGCATTGAGCGAGCCAAGAAGGCCGGTCGTCTGTGGCCTAACGACATGGCAGAAGGTGCTGCTGTCGAGCAGACGGCAGACTGGGTGTTTTCGCTCTGGCAGTCCGAAGACATGAAGGTGGCGAACCAACTTCTCATGCAGGTGCTTGCCTCTCGACGTGAGGCCATCAAGAACTGGGACATCTACTTCGATATGGAGACTGGCGGCTTCCGCTGGCTCAACGAGACGAGTGTTTGATGAGCGTCAGAGGAGCACACGGGCCTAGTCCGTTGCAGCATCTACCGGACTCTGAGAAGAAGTCGATGGCCATCGATCTGTTGGCCGAGTTCGGATCGAACGTCAGCCGAGAGGACGGCGACGAACTCGTCCACTCGTGTGTTCTCCCATTCGGCTTCCATGCCCATGGAGATCGTAACCCATCGGCTAGTCTCAACTGGCGCAAGCTCGTTTATCACTGCCACGTATGTGGAGGTGGCAGTCTCTCCTGGCTCATCTTTAACTGCCGTGGTGATACGACCTATGCTCAAGCTCGACAGTGGGCTGACAGCAAGGCTAACTTCTCTGACTCCGATAGCGCCGCCAACTTCGCCGCATACATCGACAGCCTCCTGAACCCCGAGCCGGACCAGCCACCACCGCCGATCCCTCACTTCAATCCCGACATCCTCAAGCCATGGATGAAGGTTCATCCTTACATGACGGACCCACGCCCTGATGGTCGAGGGATACTGCTAGAGAACTGCATCAAGATGAAGGTCGGGTACGACGGAGGCAACCGGATCGTCTTCCCCCTCTTCTGGAAGGACAAGCTTGTCGGCTGGCAGACTCGGCGCATTCAGGATGATGGCAGTCCGAAGAACAAGGTCTCACCGGACTTCCCCCGTAAGCAGACTCTCTATAACGCAGAGGTCAAAGCAGACAAGCTCATCGTCGTGGAGTCACAGATCTCGGTCGTCGCCAAGACTCATCTAGAACCGGACTACGGCTTCATCGCCACCTTCGGTAAGGAGGTCACGCCGCAGCAACTACGTCTCCTAGCTCAGTACGATAGGTTGATTCTCTGGTTCGACAACGACAATGCTGGGTGGGGCGCCACTCGCAATGTTGCTGAATCTCTGATACAATATATGCCTATCTACATCGTCAACTCTCCGTGGAATGCAGACCCCGGCGATGGTCTCGATGACGACACAGTGCGGGAACTTATCGATGGTGCCGTAACGTATGGCTCATGGAACCCGCCAGATGAAGTAAAGGAGTGGAAACCGATGAAGAAGTTTGGAACCGGCAAGGTGATTCCCGAGCAGGGCGATGACCAGAAGACCGCCAAGAAGCACTGGACCGATAAGGATGCCGATGAACTAGAGGACGAGAACGAGAGTGCTGACAAGGCTCTCTAATCCCGAGGAGATCCAAGAGGCATATCATCGACTTACCGATCCGAACAGGCCAGTCCTGGTCGGTATGGGTCCTGTTGAGGCGTCTACTTCGATGGCTGTCGAACAGTGGCCTAGTATCGTCTTCGACACCAACCTCTTCTACCGAGACATGGGTGTGCACTTTCGTGCAACCCGTGCGGCAATCCGTAGGGCATACCAGGAGAATGGCGGGGCGAACAACGTCAGACTGACGATGATCGCTGGCGTGCTCCTCAACCCGGAACGCCGACTGGCCTACGATCGAGTACCTCTCGGTAGCCTCTTCTTCGATGACGAGATAGAGGAGGCGCTACGCATCGCTGCCGCTACTGCCGCTAGCGCTACCCGCATGGAGGGTGATGAGGTTGACGCCGAGTTGCTCAATCAGCAACTCGAAGCGATGCGCCAGGTGCCGGATCACATGGACGACTCACCGGCCTACACCGACCGCTACCCGTGGAGCTACTACCTCTTCCTCTCCGAGTGCACAGACACCGAGAGGCTCGACCAGTGGAGGTCGGGCATCATCAATGCACTCTGGCAGATATTTCCTCTTGACAAGCCACCAACACTTGCGATAGGGTATGCCCGCAATCAACCAGGCGAAGCCGACATTCAGGTTGCGCAGGTGGGCTATCGTGTGGTAGTATTGTTGTCCGATCTTCTGGACTTCGAGATGGCCGAAACCCTCATCGCCGCCCGGCTGATCGTTCAAGCAACAAACAAAGCAAACCAACAAACACAAGGAGCAATATCATGTCACTCAGGGGAATCAAGGCTGCACAGCAGTCCGCCGCAGGATTCGCTCGAACCACCTTCTTCAGTCTGAAGGACGGCGACAGCGCCACCATCCGCTTCCTCACCGATGCCGATCCTACCGAGGTAGAGCCGGGCGTCCTCGCCGGAGGATGGATCACCGTCCTACAACACCAGAACGTCCAGACGAAGGCCGCACCGACTGGCTTCCAAGGCAACTGGCCCGGTCACATGACGGCCATCTGCCGTGCGCAGAATCTCACCGAACTGGGGATCGATTCCCCCTTCGCAGACTGTGCTCTGTGCATGTCGGGTTCGAAGCAGACGCAGCGCACGTGGGCACTAGCTGTGCTCCGTGAGGAGGTACGTGAAGGCGGTCGTACCATTGGCTTCCGTGACGTGACCCGTGAGGTCGTTGTCAAGGAGGGTCAGCCCCCCGTCAGCGAGCCCGCCATCGTCGTCATCAACCTGGGACGCCGCAACTTCTTCGGCCCCATCTCGGGATGGTACGGACGCAATGGCACCGTGCTCGACCGTGACTTCGCCGTCACCCGCACGGGCGATGGTCTCGACACGCTCTACAACCCGATCGGTCTCGACCCGATCGCCGTAGACACAACTGGTCGTACCTTCGATCTCCGTGACCCGGAGTTCATGAGCCGGTACCTGCCGGACGTGAAAGGCGTCACTGACTATGCCAAGGCCTCCGACAAGATGCTTGTTCCGATCCTTTCGGACCGTATCTCGGACACCTACTATGGCAAGTTCTTCGACACCCGTGTGACCTGGGTCGAGGAGAGCAAGGATGACAATGGCTCCTCAGTCCGAGGCGCTCCTGATGCCTCCGCCGTGGCTGCTCCGCCGTCGAACGATGCCCCCGCTGGCGTCGACATGGCAGCCCTCAGGTCCCGCATCGTGGACTACTCCGGTGAGACCCCGGCTGAGACCCCGGCTGAGACACCGGCTGAGACACCTGCCGCCGACGCACCGGTATTGGCACTCTAGAGCCAGGTACGCTAGGGTGGGTCGGGATGAGGACCCCGGCTCACCCTGGTTGGTAAAGAGAGGCGCCATGAAGCTCATCCAGTCATTCAGTACGGATGCGTACAAGTACCCCGGCGAGTATCCCTCCCCTTGTGTGGTGGAGGACGACGACGGCTACCGTATCCTCATTCATCCCACTGCCGAGATCCCTGAGTTCATTCATAAGCAGGCCGAGATTCTCGGTTGTGTGATGGACATCATTGAGGAACCTCATATTGCACACACACTACAGGGCACCGTCACCATCGAAGGCTACCCAAGCTACAACGATGTGACAGATAGCTTCCGACCTCCTCCGACTGTGGGGACGGGAGAGTCTTTTGTTCATATCCACACGCACTCGGAGTTCTCTGCTCTTGACGGCTTTTCGAAGATCGATGAGATCGTTGCATCTGCCATCGCTGACGGTCAACCGGCCATTGCTGTCACTGACCACGGCACCTGCGCCGCCCATCCCCACCTTCAGGCTGCTTGCGAGACTGCTGGTATCAATCCCATCTTCGGACTCGAAGCCTACTTCGTGGATGACCGCTTCCGTCGACCGCTGGAACGCACCAAGCCGAAGAAGGATAACACCGAGGCGGAAGAGGAGGTCTTCAAGAAGGATCAGGCTGAGGTCAAAGACTACTGGCATCTGTGTCTCATCGCCATGAACGACACTGGTCTGCGCAATCTGTGGGCCATGTCGACCGAGGCGAACCGAGACGGCTTCTACTACAAGCCCCGGCTCGACTGGGACACGTTGGAGAAGTACAGCGAGGGCATCATCTGTACGACCGCTTGCCTCCGTGGTCCCGTCTCCCGAGCCATCCTCGCTGATGACCTTGACCTGGCCCACGTTCGCCTAGCTCGACTACAAGGCATCTTCGAGGACCGACTGTACGCCGAGATCCATACCAACCACCTTCAGGACCAGTTCAAGGTCAACGACGGCATGGTCAAGCTGGCTGAGGAACTTAACGTCCCCTGTATCGCTGTGGTCGATTCACACTACTCGTGCACCGAGCACAAGGATGCACACAAAGTCTGGATCGCAGCACAGACGAGTTCGAACATCAACGAAGATGCTGGCCTGTTTGAGGGCGACGAGGATTACCACCTCATGACGAGGGAAGAGGTCTACATGGCCCTCGTCATGAACGGCTCCGACAAGGCAGACGAGTGGATCGCTAACACCGTCAAGCTGGCCGATCGCTGTACCGCTCGATTGGCTGGTGACCCTACTCCGCCGATGTTCGGAGACAGCCATGAGGAAGACTTCGAGACACTTTTTGGGATGTGTATGCGCTCGTGGGAGATGAAGTGCACCGGAAATGAGAAGCCCGAGGCTGAGTATGCCGCCCGCTTCGAGTACGAGATGAAACTCCTCGTTGCGAAGAACCTCTGTGGCTACTTCGACATCGTTTCCGACTACTGCCTTTGGTCGAAGCGTCACGGCATCCTCGTCGGGCCGGGTCGTGGCTCGGGAGGTGCATCGCTGGTGGCCTACCTCGCAGGCATCACGGAGATGGACCCGGTAGATGCTGAGCTTCCCTTCGAGCGTTTCCTGACACCAGGTCGCACCGAGCTTCCCGACTTCGACATCGACTTCCCGAGGAACCGCATCGAAGATGTCGTCAACTACGTCACCGAGAAGTGGGGAGAGCGTTGCGTCGTCCGAGTTGGCTCTCACATCCGACTCAAGAGCAAGGGTGTTCTGAAGAATCTCGCCATGACCCTGCGAGGTACGGTTGATGTGGACTTTGGTGACCTCGAAGCGCTATCGAAGATCATCACCGTAGCCGAGAAGAACACGGCAGGCCAAGGACTCTCCTGGGAAGAGCTATGGGACCAGAATGAAGAGGAGCTAGCTCCCTACCGTCATAAGTATCCGTACCTGTTCGAACTGGCCGACATCATGGTGGGTCGACTCAAGAGCTATGGTAAGCACGCTGCTGGGTTCATCATCTCCTCGGACGCCGACCTGACAGACACGCTCCCCCTTCGTATGGCGGGCGGGCAACTCGTAGCTGAGTTCGACATGGTAGCCCTGGCTGAGATCGGGCTGGTGAAGTTTGACTTCCTGTCCATTCGCAACCTCGACACTCTTCAGCAGTGTGTGGATCTCATCAAGGAGCGCACTGGCACAGAGATCGATCTGTACTCGTGGAAGGACGAGTATGACGATCAGGACGTGTGGGAGTTCATCTCAGCGGGAAATACTCTTGGCTGCTTCCAGATCGAGACCAATGCCGGAACCATGATGACCAAGGAGGTGCAGCCGAAGAACCTGCACGATATGGCCGACGTGATTACTCTAGACCGTCCTGGTCCGATGCGCTCAAAGCTCGACAAGAAGTATCTCGACCGTCGCTTCGGACGAGAGCCAGTCTCTTACGCCGACCCCCGTTTGGAGACAGTGTTGCACCGCACCTTCGGCGTCATGCTCTACCAGGAAGACATCATGGGGATCTGCCGGGCGCTAGCTGGCTACGACGAGGAAGAGGCTGACTACGTTCGCAAGATCCTCGGCAAGAAAAAGGTGGCCGCTGCTAAGGAAGAGGGGCTCAAGTTCATCCCGGCCTGCATCGAGCGAGGTCTCTCCCCGGACGTTGCAGAGTCCATCTGGCGACAGATGGAAGAGTTCAGCCGCTACAGCTTCAACAAGGCACATGCCTACGGTTACGGTGTGCTGGCGTACTGGTGCGCCTACTTGAGCTACCACTACCCGACCGAGTTCTTCGTTGCCGCTATGTCGACGGTGGACGCCGAGCGCATCCCTGACTTCGTGATCGGTTCCGAGAACCGTGGGTGTCAGGTCTTGCCCCCGGACATCAATGACTCTGGCCAGGGTTTTGCCGCCAAGGGCGATGTGATCCGTTTCGGTCTAGATGCCATCAAGGGTGTGGGTGCTTCAGGGGTGCGATGGCTGATCGACCATCAGCCGTATGCGTCCTTCGAGGAGTTCATGGAGCACAAGCCGAACTTGGGTGTGGCCAAGCTCGTGGTGAAGGCTGGATGCTTCGACTCCCTCTCTCCGAACCGCAAGCAGCTTGAGGGTATCATCGCTCAGTACGAGTCCGGCGAGATCAATCGGTGCGTGCACTGGAACCCGGACAAGGTAGGTGCGCCAAATAACCTACCATGCGAGTTTGACTGGGACAGCCGCCCGGTCGTCATCGGTAAGAGGGGCAAGCCGCTCAAGCAGATCCCCATCGTCAGGAAGTGCACTGTCAAGTGTCCGCACTACGAGAAGCGAACGTCGCTCTCAACGGTCGAGGTTGAGCCGTACTCCCCGAAGGAGATACAGGAGATCGAGACAGAACTGTTCGGCATCTATCTGACAAGCTCTCCGTTCGATGTGCTGCCACCTGACGTGAGGGAGCAGCTATTGACGGCCAGCCAGCTAGAGGCTACAGTTGTCGGGTCGAAGGTTATCGTCGGTGCGCTTGTCAAGGCTTTGACCCTGACGAAGGATCGCAACCAGAAGTCCATGGCTTTCGTGGAACTGTTCCTTGGAGACGGCTCCGAGCGAGCGGTCTGCTTCCAAAAGCAGTGGGGTACATACAAGAAGACACTGCGGATTGGGCAACTGGTCCTTGTCAAACTAGAGAAGACAGCACGAGGGTACTCAATCCTCGATGTGCAACCGGTGTAAGGAGTCACATGGGTAAGCCAGGTCTCATTGGAACACAACGTGCCGAACAGATCGCCGCCGATAGAGCGAGCAAGTCACCGAGCAAGAGAGCGGTCACAGCATTCGAAGACATGTTCACCAAGAAGTACGGCGAGGGAACGATGTTCACGCCGGACATCAACTCGGCCTACGAGGTCATCTCGACTGGTTCTCTGGCGCTCGATGATGCTCTCGGTGTCGGCGGTGTGGTAGAGGGCAAGATTACCGAGATTTGGGGCAAGCCCGGAGTGGGTAAGACCACCCTCATGCTCATGCTTGCTGCCGAGGCTCAGTCTAAGCACTCGGACAAACTCATTGCCTGGGTCGACATGGAGCACGCCTTCGACGTGAGGTGGGCTGCTGCTCACGGCATCCGCCTCGACCAGTTCAAGCACATCATCCCGCAGTCAGCAGAGGACGTGGCTGACGTGATGAAGGATATTGCCTCCTCTGGTCTGTTCTCTCTCGTGGTGCTCGACTCCATCGGCGCCATGATTACGGAGAAGGACATCGAGCGCAATGCCGACGAAGCATCGGTCGCCGCAGTCCCGAAGGTCGTCACACGCATGGTCGAGATTCTCGCCGTCAAGGCTGCTATCACGTCGACCGCTGTGGTGCTCATCAACCAGGTGCGAGCCAACATTACTGCCTATGGTGCTGACACTCGAACCGGTGGAGGGTTCGCTCTAGAACACTCGTCCACCATGAAGCTCAACGTGTCCCGCACCGGCACTCCTCCGTTCACTGATAAGATCGACGGCGAGGAGCGAGTAGTCGGCCACGAGCTACGAGTCAAGGTCGAGCGCAACCGTGTGGCCATCCCACTGCGGGTGGCTACATTGACGCTCTTCAACCAGCCGTCGAAGTGGGGACCGGTCGGTATCGACCTGGCAGATGAGGCCTTCACGGTCGGCTTCGCCCGTGGCATCATTGGGTTGGAGAAGACCACCTACATCCTCCCAACCGGCGAGCGCTGCGTGGGTCGTCCGAAGACCATCACGGCCCTCAGGGACAATCCCGTGGCGGTCGATCAGATCCGTGAGCAAGTGCTGGCGCAAAGCCGTGAGTATGACCCGAGCACCCCGTCCCCTGTTCTCGTGAATGTCGAGGACTGATGTGGCTATCGATCGGCACGCTATGGGGAACAAACATGAGGAGTGGCTTGCCGACACCTTCGGTGGCCGTCGCACCCGTGGGTCAGGTAACCAATGGAGGGACCCTATCGATGGACGCCAGAACCACCGAGAGGTGGAGTTCGCCTTCGCCTGGGACGGTAAGTCCACCATGGCAAAGTCCATCACCATCGACCGTCCCATGCTCAAGAAGGCTGTCGAGCAAGCTGGACCTGAGCGCCCGATGATCGGTGTGCGCTTCTACGACGACGAGCGTCTGCGGAACTTCGAAGACTGGGTGCTCATCAAAGCAGAGGATCTGATCGAGATCGTGGAGCGAGCAAGTGGCAGCTAAGAACCCGTCCTTCCAGCGAGTGATCCGTGGTATCTCGGGCGGTAAGAAGCTCGAACCCCTCATCCACAATGCTCTGAGCGACCCGCAGCACAAGGCCTTCCAGATGAAGATCCGACCAGGCAAGGGATCGAACCGTAAACCGGACGGCTGGTTCCATCCGAGCACGCACCCGCTCTGGACCGAGCGCCAGTTGTACTACTACCTCGCCTTCCCTGAACTGATGGTCAAGGAGCCATTCGACTACCTGGGTACCATGGCGACGACCGGTGGTCTCTTCTGGCACGAGTTCATGCAGAACATCCTCATTGATGCCGGAGTCCTTCTCAAGACCGAGGCCTATGTCGAGGACCCGGAGTCTGGCTCACGTGGTTCGATGGATGGTATACTCGTCTTCGAAGAGGCGTGGGAGTTCAAGACGATGAACGGTATGAAGATGAAGAAGTTTACCGAGCTTGGTCCTCCCGACTCGCCGGAGCTTCTCGCAGTCTTCAAGGACAAGTGTCCCGTCTACTGGGCGCAGGCTCAGGAGTATCTCCGCATGTCGGGCTTCGGGACCATGAGGTTCACCATCATGGAGGCAGCATATCCATTCACGTTGGCGGAGATAGCCGTCCCCTACATGCCGCAGGATGCGCTTCCTATTCGGGACAAGTACATGGCCGTCCGACAGGCTGTGGCCGACCAGGTGATACCGCAGCCATGCTGTATCCCCGGTTCGAAGGAGTCCAAGGTTTGCGTAGCTCGTGATGTGTGCCCGATCGGCCAAATGTCATGAAGTCCACTCGCCTGCGCCTCTGGATCGAGTACGTTGGGTTCTGGCTAAGATGGAAACTGCTATGAATCCGAAGGACGAGACCAAGATCATGGACATGACGGACCTCGCACAGTTCAATCCGTCGTGGAGCAAGTCACATGATCCCGATTTGATCCCGGTCACGGAGCCTACGGTGGTATTTCTTCCGATACCAAACCTCTTCGTGGGTGGTCCGAAGAAGACCATCGCATTCGATCAGGCCATAGCCAACACAGGGTGGGTCGTCATGTACCACCAGGAAGGGATCTCCTCTGAGATCCTTGACGCCGGAACGATCAAGACGACAGCCAGCGAGGATCGCATCTCGTGGGACGATACGCTTCATCGCTCTACTCAGGTAATGAGCGGGGTGCTCGAACTGCTCTGGAAGCACGTGCCTGATCTCGTCCTACATGAGATGCCTCCGGTCGGCTCCGGTCCGTTCATGCGTGGGACCTACTCGTCAGTGTGTGCCGCCGTTGCCGTCCGCTGCGCTGCACTACAGGCCGCTCTCCCGATCGACCAGGTGAGTGCTCAGGAAGCCAAGAAGGTACTGACTGGTAATGGCAATGCCAAGAAGCAGGAGGTGCGCAAAGCGGTCAATCGCATCATCGAGGAGGGTGGTCTCTTCCTCAATCCAGAAGCTAAGATCAGACTCAACGAACACATCGTAGACGCAATCGCCTTGATCTTGACCTACCGTTCTACTCATTCATGATATACTGTAGTCCATGATCTGTACTGTTCCCATCTGCAAGAAGACTGTGGTGGCCAAGGGCTATTGCAATGCCCACTACCAACGCTTGCGTACAGTTGGGGATGTTCAGGCCGACAAGCCGCTGCGATCATTCCAAGGCGCAACTAGCGGATGCTCTGTGAAAGGATGTGGGCGCTCCCACTATGCTCATGGATTGTGTCAAGCTCACGATCAGCGACAGCGTACTTCACCTAACGGTCTACAGCCCGACCGTCCACTTGGCCGCAAGACTGGGGGCCACGTCAACAAGCAGGGCTATCGAGTCTTCAACACCAAGGATCGCAAGGGCGCTGAGCACCGACTTGTGATGGCCGAGTATCTCGGTCGTCCCCTCGTCAAGGGTGAGACCGTGCACCATGCGAACGGTGAGCGCCTCGATAATCGCATCCAGAACCTAGAGTTGTGGACATCCTCACACCCGTCTGGCCAACGAGTCGTAGACAAGATACAGTGGGCCATCGAACTACTGGACCAATACGAAGACACCCCCTACTACGGAACGAGGGCATAATGAGGATGTTGACCGAGGCTGAGTACGAACCGATTCGCCATGCCCTGTTTGATTGTCCACCCGGTCAGTCTGCCGAGGCAGCCAAAGTGAAGATCGCAGAGAATCTAGCCGCAGCCGGGTTTGAGATCGTTCCCCTCACTTACAGGAGCACGCACAGTGACTGACCCCGCAGACATTATCTCAGAACCGGACCATCCGCTTGACGAGAGCGACACTCAAGGCGAGCCGAAGAAGTGGCGCACGCCTGGTTTCCAACGGATGCGACTCGACTGGTCGAGCGAAGATCGTGAGGTACTGAACCGAGCTAAGTCCACCGCCGAGGGTCGACTCTATCGTGAGTTTCCCGAGGTCTACCGACTCCTCTACCGGGTGTACGACATCGTGCGCACCGTTGAAGTCGACCCGCAGAGCGGTGAGATCTTGAAAGACCAGTGGGGTCTCCCAAAGTGGCACAAGGATCAACTCGGCTCTTATGTCGAGGACTTCTCGAAACTCGGCATCAAGGAGAAGGAAGACATCCTCTTCACTATCACCACACACCTCGTAGAGTGGCAGCAGCTTGCTGCCGATGCTTGGGCTGAAGCTATGTTCTCTAAAGCTCAGTGGGAGGAGAGATTCTCCATGGGATATGCTGCTCCGATGAGTGGGACGATTGAAGCTCGCACGGCGACTGGTCGTTTGGATAGTCGAGATGAAAGGTATTTTGCGGTCTTCTGTAGCATGTACAGCCGGAAAGCTGATGCCTTGATTCGAAGTCTAGAGTTGTTGGGTCAAAGAATCAAAGACTCGATGGTGGGCTGATCTGGCTTCTACCAATGCGATCTGCTATACTGTATTGGTGAAAGTTCGAGGTCATCAATGTTAGACGTGCAGATTCTCCGAGAACTTTTTCGGCAGCTACAGCAATGGTACTCCATCTACGAGAGTGACCAAGTGGATGTCATCACTGGTCCCAATGGGGAACAGTATTGTCTGTGGGATGTTGAGTATCTGTACAAGCAACTGTGGCGTCTTCCCAAGAGGCAGCGGGAAGCCATCGAGTTGTATCTTGTGCAGAACATGCGAGAGGCAGATGCCGCTGTTGCCATGGGAGTATCAGCTACTAATCCAATCGGCATCTATGCCACGGTAGGCCTAGGAAAGATCATCGACATGATAGCGGCGGGCACCCTGCCACGGTTCGGAAGTGAGACTCGTGTCTAGAATGCACTTCGGTCGTCACGTAGCCTTGGAAGAGGCTGCTGATGCTCTAATCAAGGAGTCCCTTCGAGGTGTCTTCAGCCACCAGGCGAAGTCAGATATATTGACGCCCTGGAAAGATGCTGACCGTCACCGACGTGAGGTCTACACTGCCGTGGGTTTCCCTGATGCCTCCGTGCGTAGCGGCATGTTCCATCGAGTAGCTAACTCCGCTCGCCCCGACTTGAACAGCAGAGATGGGATCGCTCGTGCTAACCGAGGTTCTTCGAGCCTTGCTTCTCATATCGAGGAGAACACCTACTACCCGGAGTCGTAATGTCTGACATGGACTCAGTAGATCAGGCACCCCTTCCGGCAGTCATCGGCATCGAGCGTACTCCCTATGGCATCGTCTTCGCCAAGACCGTACCTCAGTGTCATGTGTGCAGAAGCGGCCCGGACGTAAGAGCGTTCATCGAAGAGCAGTACACTATCGGTCGAACAGCCAGCCAGATCATCGAGCTTCTGCGCACTGAAGATGTCGACCCCCTCGGTCTCTCCGACGATTCGATCGACCGACACCACCTTCGTGGACATTGCACCACACCGCAAGCACTGCGCCTCATGCCGAGGTGGCAGAAGGCAGCCAACGAGGGTCTAGATCCTCACGATTTCGAGCAGGCTGCGCAGGCTTCCGTCACCATTGTGAAGTTGCTCATGGAGCAGATCAGAGAAGAGGTTCTTTCCGGCACCATCACCATGGACATGAAGGACCGTCTCTCCGTCATCAAGATGATGCACGAATACGAGGCGACGACGGGCGAGATGGCGGACTTCGGCGTCAATGAGATCTACGTCGCCATCAGTGTCTTCATGGCTCACGTGCAAGCTGTCTTTGCTCGCTTCTGCCCGATGGACCAGACCGAGGCCATGGACTACTTCCGTCGCCTACTCAACGCTGACCCCATCATCAAGACTCTCATCGAACAGTCCCGACAGTACGAAGGAACTATCGACTATGACGAGTTCGATGTCGAGGACGAAGGCGAAGATGTGGTCGAGGCTGAGGTGGTAGTTACCAAGGTAGTTGACGAACACGTGGCTATCGAGTATAGTAGCGCAGCCAACACAGAGGAATACGTGGACCCCGCCGCCGAGTGGGAGCCACTCGAACCCTAGGAGAGCCACACAATGTTCATCAAGACACTTCCCGAACTGACCATCACCGACCTGATTGAGCGAGAGGCTCCGGCCACTCGTGACTTCACCGTTCCCACCGATGCCATCGAGGTCGTCATCAACAGCCAGCCGGACGACACCATCCGCATCGGGGACGAAGAGCTTCCTGCGACCGGTGAGGGTCTTGTAGCTCTCGGGAGTTGGGTGAATGTCCCGGCCAAGCTGGTCGGCTCACTCGATGCTGATCTACTGAGCCATTTGCTCAACGGTCTGTTGTCCCGTAAGGATGAGGACGTGATTGTCTCGGTCACTGATGACGGTTTGCAGGATGTCTACAACCCCGGCGCCAAGAGGATTGACCCGGCACAGGTGCTTGAGATCGCCTCCCGTGTCGTGGCTCCCGATGCTCAGGTGGTCGAGTGGCGCCAGACCAACAAGGGATACGGCTTCGAGGTCATCACCCGCCCGACCGTGGTCGAGGAGGCTGAGCTTGTCGTCCGTGACATCAGCCATGGTGGTCTACGCTTCGGTCACGACTGGAAGGCTGGCTACCTTCCGTGGGTGCAGCCCTACATCTACCGACTCGTATGCACCAACGGTATGGAGATCCCCGATCAAACCCTCGCCATTTCGTCAGATGGCAACACCATCGAAGAAGTGATTGCTTCCCTTGAAGAGAAGGCCGAGATTGCCTTCGCCCGTGTCGAGGCAGACATCGACGCCTTCTACGAGCTTCGCTCGCATCCGGTGGAGCAGCCGGAGCGTGTGCTCGTCCGCATGGGACAGGAACAGGGCATCGGTGACCGTCGCCTCCGCACCATCTTGGAGTCCTTGCCGGAGTACCTCGATGATGCCAATCGGGTTAGCCAGTTCGATCTCGTCAACCTCATCACCAACGAAGCCAATCGGGAAAGTCTCGACCAGAGTTTCAATGCACGCCGCTCACTTCAGCGGGCCGGAGGCAACATCGCCTTCGAGCACCGTACTCGCTGCGGGGTATGCCAGTCCGCATTGCTCTCATAGCCTCCACAGGAGGGTACAGAGCGCCTGAATCGCTTCCGTGGTGGGATTACCGCCATGGGGGCGATTCGGGTCTGTTATCGCTATAGAAGGAAGATTCGTCATGACACTCGAAGAAGACACTCAGTACCCCCTCATCGATCTCTACGACCATGAGATCCTTGCATTGGAGACGGTGCTAGGAAAGCTCTCTGACAAGCAACGCACCTCTCAGCACCTTGAGTCCTTTCGCAAGGAGATCGTAGAGCGGTGTGCCGAGGTTGGCATCGTGGTCTACGCCAAGGTATTCGAGACCAATCAGGAGGGCGTATTCGCCTTCGAGGTCGAGATCCGTGGGCGCACTGAAGCTGTCGACTGGGACCCGGATCAGCAGGTGCACGAGGTCGTCAATGACGTGCTCGATATCCTGCCCAACTCGGAAAAAGGTCAGACGATCAAGACGCAAAAGATACGACCAGGAGAGGCACCCGGCCACAGCCACTAATGAAAGGATACAGTCCGTTCGAGGCTGGTATGGGCAAGCCCCTAGACATCCCCGACATCATCACATTCATATGTCACCCTCAGTATCTCAATCGATCTGACCTATATCCACGTCAGGGCACGATCCTGAAGGCCATGTTTCTTCAGGATGAGTTGTTCACGCAGTATGACTATGACGTGATCGGTGAGTGGTCTGAAGGTTTCTCTATGCCAGAGCACCCTGGCTCGGATGGCAACATGCGGTACCAAGGTACATGGGGCTGTCAGCCCGATCTCCTTGAACGCATCAAGATCAACAAGGCCGATGGCCGTAAGTGGTTCCGTGAGAACGTGATGGTCATTGGTCGACGTGGTAGTAAGGGCTACCTCGGAGCACTGGCTGGTGCTTATGTCCTCTGGAACTTCCTGGCTCCTGAAGACCCACAGGAAGAGTGGGCCATTGACCGAGACAAGCGCCTCGCCGCTATCGTCTTTGCCGGTAAGCTTAGTCAGGCCAGAGACGAGCAGTGGAAGGACTTAACCCAGGTCATCCTTGGCGCCCCGTGCTTCTCCAAGTTCATCTCCCGCCCTCAGGCTCAGAAGCTCACGGTTTACTCGCAGCACGACATGATTCGCACCGCCGAGCGAGAGTCCCGAGGTATTCACTCTGATGTCGATATGGCATCCTTCGAGATCTTCCCGAAGGAGTCCACCGTCATGGGTGGTCGAGGCCCTGCCTCGTTCATGTTGTTCTTCGATGAGATGGCCTGGGTGGACAAGTCTTCAGGCGCCAGCGCTTCCGCTGAAGAAGTGTATCGGTCTTCAACGCCTTCACTTGACCAGTTCGATACGGCTGGGTTCATCTATGAAGGGTCATCTCCGTGGCAGATGTCCGGGCAGTATTATCAGAACTGGCAGAATGCTCTTGAAGTAGACCGGGAGACAAAGGTGCCGATCTACCCGGAGATGTTCATGGTGCAGTTGACATCTTGGGACCCGTATAAGGACTGGGAGAAGGCCCACAAGATCCGTATGCGTCGGACTAACCCCATGCCCTTCAAACAGAAGAAGAAGGCGATGCAGTCCTATGACGCCAACCTGCGGAAGTTGGAGCAGGCCAACCCCGAGACCTTCGCCGTCGAGCGCCGTGCTCGTTGGGCTGCCGCCATGAACGCCTACCTCAACCCGAACCGGATCGCTGACATGTTCGGAGAGTTCCAAGGTGAGCGTTTGCAGCAGCAGCAGCGTGGTCAGTTCACCACACTATACGTCGCTCACGGTGACCCCTCTAATGTGGGTGACAACTTCGGCCTCGCTATTGCTCACACTACTGACCCGGATGAGAATGGCTTCCAACACGTCATCTTTGACAGGCTCCATTTCTGGCGTCCCGGTGACTTTGTGGATAATGACATGCAGATCGACTACATCGAGATCGAGAAGTATTTCAAGGTGGAAGTGCTCGACTCCTTCGTTCCTACCCTCCTGACCTTCGACCAGTTCGGCGGTCCCATGATGATCCAGCACCTGAAGAAGTATGTAGCGGAGAAGAAGTACCATCGCCGTATTGACATCGCAGAGCAGACTTCGACCAAGCCGCTCAACTGGAAGATGGCTGAGGCTTTCAAGGCGGCACAGAATATGCACCTCCTCCACGCCCCATGGCATGAGCAGGCCGAGTTGGAGTTGACCTTCCTTCAGGACCAGGGCAACCAGCGAGTCGATCACCCGTCATCCGGTCCGGTGCAGAGCAAGGACGTTGCCGACGCCATGATAAATGTCGTCTACAACCTCATCGGTGAGCAGATGTCTGCCTTCCTCGGTGCAGAGTTCGCTGGCTTCTCCATCACGGGTGCAATGCAGGGAGGTATGCGTCCGTTCCCGGCAATGGATGGAGAGAACAGTGGTAACGATGTCTTCGATGCCTTCGGTGCCTTCAACCGAGCACAGGGTGAACGACTATCGACACAGGGTATGGTGGGGCGTGGGGTCAACCGAAACCCCTCAGGACAGACTTGGCATCCGTCTAGTCCATTTAGGCGTGGATAATAGTGGGTGAATCTGCTATGGTGCCCGCAATGAAGACATGCACCAAGTGTGGAGTTCCTCAACCAGAGGAGCAGTTCTACAAACGCCCCAGTACCAAGGACGGGTTGCGATACGACTGCAAGATGTGCGTCAGGAGGGCCGAAGCCCTCCATCGTGAGGATCATCGTGAAACCATCAATGCAGCCCGGCGAGGCAGGTATGCCAGCAACCCCGAGCGAGAGAAGACACGTAGTAATGCGTGGAAAGCCAAGCATCCTGAAGCAAGTCGTAAGGATAGTCATCGGCGCCGTACGGCTCTGTACGGTGGAGTCGTAGAGAAGTTCCTCGACACCGAGATCTTCGAGCGAGACGACTACATCTGCCAACTCTGCTGCGAGCCGATAGACCCCTTCCTCGGGTGGCCAGACCCACTATCCGCTTCACTAGATCATGTCATCCCCATCAGCAGAGGCGGTAACCATACTCGTGACAATGCGCAGACCGCTCATCTTCGGTGTAACTTGGTGAAGGGTGATCGAGTATGACCGATTCAAGAGCAGTTGTCATCAAGATCACTGATGAAGAGATGGATGATTGTGTGCGTTGCACAGTCTCGATGACCTCTGATACCGACAAGGTGTGGGTAGTCTGCAATGTCTACGAGGATTGTTGTATCATCCCCGTCTGCAAGCGGTGTCTTGGGGTAGGGCGTCGGTGGGATCGTCTGGACAGGTACCATGAATCCTGCTATGATCTTTCCGATCAACCCCATGGTCTTCCGCATGAGCCTAGGAAGAAGAAGCGGGTGCCAGTGCGTGAAACCGAGGATTGGGAGAACGAGTGACTGAGGTCGAGTACCGCACACGCTACGAGGATGGACAGGACTTCATCTTCGACAAGGCATGGGAACATGTTTGGCAGTTCAAAGAGCCGCACATCGTTAGCTTCTCTGTAGAGACACTGACTCCGTTCACGGAGATTGAGTTCCCGCACACTCTGGAATCGATCGCTGAGTACCATGACCTGAACTCGAAGTTCTCCTCTGCCCTCTATCGCTACCGCACTGCTCTTCCTCACTCCTACATCGCCTACCGCCAGAGTTTGTCTGGAACCAAGCGCATCTGGCTGCGCATCATCGCCAGTTCGAAGGAAGAGGCCGAGGAGATCCAGAAGATCGTCCTCACTACAGTCAAGCCCATCAAGGCGGAAGAGGAGACGGTCAAGGTCAAGTTCTGGCACTGGGCAGGAAGTCGCCCGGACTACAACGTGCGCCACCTTGATGCCCCCACATGGGAAGAGATCCGAGGCAACTACTCTCCTAAGATCGTGGAGAGTCTCGATGCGGTCGTCAATCTCAAGCCGGAAGACATCACGGGAGGACGGCTTGCCATCTTCCACGGTCCTCCTGGCACCGGTAAGACGACTGCCATCCGAGCGCTCTGCCGGGAATGGAAGAAGTGGTGCAACATCGACTACATCGTGGACCCTGAAGCATTCTTCGGAAATGCCATGTACATGACCGAGTGTCTCATGTCCACCGCCGACTCCATTGATCCATACGACGAGGACGATGAGGACGACGATGCCATTGAGGCGCTCCTGAAGACGGCTCATGAAGCCTCCGGGCGGTACTTCTCTCGGAGCGTTCCTTACGGGACGACGGTAAACCCGAAGGGTCCCCTGGGCTGGCGTCTGCTCATCATCGAGGATGCTGAAGAGTTCATGAACCCGGATGCCAAGGCTCACGTGGGTCAGGCACTCAGTCGTCTGCTCAATGTGGGCGATGGTTTCATCGGTCAGGGACTCAACATTCTGATTCTCCTAACGACCAATACGAAGATGAGTGACGTGCACCCTGCCATCAAGCGTGCTGGACGTACCTTCGCCAATATCGAGGTACCCACCCTCTCTAAGGAGGAGGCAGCCGAATGGCTCGGTTCGTCGGTCTCAGAGGATCTGACACTTGCTGAACTATACGAGAAGAAGAACAAGACGATGATCGGTGACGGCATCGCCCAGTTTGAACCGGGTGGATATCTCTGATGCCTTCGCACACCGTCGAGGACATCAAGGGCTACTACGACCTCGTGCTCGTGGGTCTCGTGGGGTCGAAGGCCTATGGGCTGGACCACGCAGGATCGGATGAGGACTATCTTGGTGTTTTCCAACTTGAGACCGCCACCCTCCTTGGACTAGGCAAGCCTCATGAGACCGTGACCAACACCCATCTCGATCACCCTGGCGTGCCGGACTACACGTACCAGTCCGGCACGCCAGGGT
>Ga0209483_1001371_pt1 | contig 18562 bp, 13 predicted proteins | sample NGEPerA_FD_184508 | JGI IMG/M metagenome (GOLD analysis project Ga0209483, IMG submission 184508) | Arctic peat soil microbial communities from the Barrow Environmental Observatory site, Barrow, Alaska, USA - NGEE PermafrostL2-A... | ecosystem: Environmental > Terrestrial > Soil > Wetlands >... | reverse complement strand
GATAATCACCGACATCCAGAAGCTGCCCGATCTGTGCGGCGGACGGCGATGCGCCGGGATGCACGGCGGAGAGGTTCTCGGCGGCTGCGCTCTTGCCGGCTTCGTGGCCGATGACGCGGACGGTGGGGTTGATCTCCCGCATGGTCAGGCCGGGGAAGCGGTCGAGGCCGTGCCAGTCCTGGCCGAGGATGCGCTTGCGGAGCTCGTCGATGAGCATGGGAGTGAGGAGCGCCGGGCCCTTCTTGCCGCCCTTCTCGATCCGGTCGACGAGCGTGTCGGTGAAGCCGGGCTGCGCGGAGAGTTCGCGCATCATTTGCGAGAGGAGGACGGTGTTGGCGGGCATGGGGGTTTCGGGCGGGACGTAAGTGCGATGGCAGCCAGAGGTCATAAGAAGGGCGCAGAGGAACGCGAGCTTGCGGGGGGAGCGCATAGGGGAATTAGACGCTAAGTTCCTGTCGGCGGTGCAGTTTTCTGTGACGCAAATCGTCGCGGAGCTTCACACACGCGATGCCGACGGCGACGTAGGCCATGGGGAGAAACGGGATGTAGAAAACGATCGCGTTGAAGAAGGTGTGGGTCATGTGTCCGTTGGCTGCGACGACCCAAAGATGGGAGATTACAAGCGCTGCAAGCGTAGCAATCATCCATGCGGTGCGACGGCTGGCTGGTCTTGCTTTGGAAATTTTCAGGCGCTTTCTTTGTGACCAGAAGACCAACGCGAAACCAATCACGAAGAAGCCGATAGGGATTCGCAGAGAGTGGATGGGGAACGGAACAGTGATGGCTCCCATGGTGAGATAGCGGACATATCGAAGCAACGGGCGCAACGGGATGAGGTAGGGAACAATCCTTGCGTCGCTGCTCAGAGGAACGTGCAGCTTATGAAGAACGGCGAGAACCGCGTTGTCATATCCACTGCCAATGCCCTCGCCGTTCGACATCGTTCTGCGGCGTGCTTCGGAGAAGAAATACTTTACGCCGCTGAGTGAAACCTTCTCGACGAACCGCAGTTGCATGATCTGGAGAAGAATTGCGCTAACGAAAGCAACGAAGCTCAGGGCGCCATACCGGATGATGCGTAGAGCGATTTGTGGGGGGGGAATTCCACGGCGCAGACCGTAATAAATAAATGGAACCGCTACGCCCGCGGAAATGTTTGTGATGTAGTCGAAACCACATAAGCATTTTATTAAACAGAAGAAAGTGAATAAGAAGGCGAGCAGCCGCTGCTGTTTTATAGGACGTGCGGGGTCGCCCAGCAACCAGGCGAGAATAAACGGAATAAAAAACAGTACAGAAATCCAGAACAGTTCCGGCCCGAAGACGATGAGCCAGTCGGACAAGGACAGCATGATGGCGGTGAGAAGGCCGGTGAGATATCCGAATTCTTTTCCGACGATGAAGATAAATGCGGTAAAAGCCAGTGCGAGTGCAGCCGCGATCAGGCTACGCAGGTAGGGTATTGCGCGATCGACTCCCGCTTCGCTATGCGGCGATATCCAGCTGTACATCATTCGCTGAAGGCCGGCCTGCATGATGTAAGGGTAGGTGGTGTTGTCGCCACCGTAAAGCCGCATTTCTCCAAGATTGCGTTGGAGAGTAGGGCCGTCCGCGTATAACTCCATGGCGGGAATCACATATCCGTCGACAAGAATGTCGTAGGACCGCTGAGGTTCTTCGATGTGAAAGACGTCCCATCGAAAACTGCTGAAGAGAAACACGGCGATTAGTGCGAGAAATATCCAATGCTTCGCCACCGCGCGACTCTGTGTTTTGCGAGCTGTGTCCTCTATCCGAGAAAGTTGCATTGAGATACACCATTCCCAAAGAGTGACACCGCTGGCAACGGGCCATTATGCAGCGTCAAGCTTCTTGATGACGAGTTCGTTGAGCACGGCGGGGTTTGCCTGGCCTTTGGAGAGCTTCATCACCTGGCCAACGAAGAACGCGGCGACCGATCGCTTGCCGCCTTTGAACTGCGCGACCTGCGAGGGATGGGCGGCGATGACTTCGTCGAGCAATATTTCGAGGGACGAGGAGTCGGAGATTTGCTGGGGCTTGTCGCGGGAGTAGATGAAGGCGAAGTCGCGGCCCTCGGCGAAGCAGGTGTCGAGGAGTTGCTTGAGCTGCTTGCTGGAGATTTCGCCCGCTTCGGCGAGGTCGGCGGCAAGAACGACGCCGTCGAGCGTGACCGGGGACTGCGCGTGTTCGAGGTTGCCGGCGCGGAGGCGCATGGTGATTTCCGAGAGCAGGATTGCGGCGACGCGGCGCGGCGATTTCGCGGATTTCGCTGCCGCTTCAAAGCGGTCGCCCAGCTCGCGGTCGGTGGTGAGGGTGGCGGCATCCTGCGAGGAGAGGTCGTACTCGGCGATCATGCGGGCGCGGCGGGCCTCGGGGAGTTCGGGCATGTCGGCGAGGATGTTGCGCTGCCATTCGGCGCCGACGACCAGCGGCGGAAGGTCGGGCTCGGGGAAGTAGCGGTAGTCGTGGGCCTGCTCTTTGGAGCGCATGGAGAAGGTGCGGCCCTCGGCGTTGTTCCACAGGCGCGACTCCTGGATGACGCGGCCGCCGTCTTCGATGACGCCGATCTGGCGGGCTATTTCATATTCGACCGCGGCGCGGATGTAGCGGAAGGAATTCACGTTTTTAACTTCGGCCTTGGTGCCGAAAGCTTCCTGCCCGAGCCGGGCGAAATCCTCCTTGAGCATGACGCTCACGTTGGCGTCGCAGCGCAGGGAGCCTTCTTCCATGTTGCAGTCGGAGACGCCGGTGTAGAGGAGGATTTCCTTGAGCTTTGTCAGATACTCAAACACTTCGTCGGCGGTGCGCAGGTCGGGCTCGGAGACGATTTCGACCAGCGGTGTGCCGCAGCGGTTGAGGTCGATGTAGGTGCGGGAGGCAGAGTCGGCGAAACCGTCGTGGAGGCTTTTGCCGGCGTCCTCCTCCATGTGCAGGCGGGTGACGCCGATGCGCTTTTCTACGGGATTACCTTCGTCGTCGAAGCCGGGGACGAAGATGACGCCGTGTTCGGCGATGGGCTTGTCGAACTGCGAGATCTGGTAGCCCTTGGGGCTGTCGGGATAGAAATAATTCTTGCGAGAGAAGATGCTGGTCTCGCGGATTTCGCAGCCAATCGCTTTGGCCGCGAGGACGGCGAACTCTACCGCCTGTTTGTTGAGCACGGGCAGCGCGCCGGGCAGGCCGAGGCAGGTGGGGCAGACGTGGGTGTTGGGCTCGCCGCCGTACTCGTTGCGGCAGCCGCAGAAGGCCTTGGACCGCGTGAGCAGCTGGACGTGGACCTCGAGGCCGATGACGGGCTGGTACTTGGCGAGGATTTCGGGCGAGAGCATCGTGTCGGTGGACATTCAATGATAATTTTACCGTGAGTTTCGCAATATCTCCCGATCTAACCTGTCGCGTCGGACACGGCTACGATCGCGTCTAATACTTCGATTACCTCCTGGTCGATCTTTGCCACGAACGGAGCTAGTTTGTGATAGTTAGTCTTTCGCATGATATTTTCATGGCCTAGTGCAGCAAAGAATCGGTCGAACACGATATCAAGGAGATCGTCACTAGCTTTTGTATCGCTCCAATAACGGTAGAACGGGTCTGCAAGGGCCAAGGGCGGCACGACCTCTTCGATTGTTCGCCGCATCGCCCCTATAAGCCTTCCTTTTTCTTGGTCTTCAAAGAGAGGTCCTAAATTCATGGCTCCTGCTAAACCTGCCGCATACGCAATCAGTGTGTCAGGCTGGCACAGGTAATTCTCAATTTCTCTTTTCTTCCAGGTTCTGCCCGCTAAACCGCTCCCTAGATTAAGATCTCGATCCAACCGGTCGCAGAGAACGAATCCGCGAAGGTCATGCTTGGCTTCTTGTAAGCCGTAATAGTGATCTTTGGCTTTCTGCGGCTGATTTTGCACATAATGCACAAAAACGTCGCTCAGCGCGGGATACGCGGGATGATCCAAGGTTCGAGCAAAAGACATCAGAATTGAGAGGTCTGTGGCACCTTCCAGATAAAGCACCCAGCCCTTCTGTTCAGCTTGGTAATACTGTTCAAAGCCAATCTCTTTGAGAGATTTCAACACCTGTGCGCCACGATCATCAATGCGATGCGGTTTGCCTACAAACGCAACAACCACATCTTTGTCAGCCGCCTCATTGAGAATGACCTCAGAATGGCTCGCCGCAATAATCTGACTATGTTGTTCCTCCGCGTTTTCACATAAGACGCGATAGATTTGACGCTGTCTAAGTATTTCCAAGTGAGCATCAGGCTCGTCCAGCAGCAGTACTGAATTCGGATTGACCGACATATACGAAAGCAAGAGGAGAGTCTGTTGAACACCACGACCCGAGGACGAAATATCTAATTTGGTGCCTCTCTTCGTGAGGTAGGACATAGTTAACTCGGCCCTCTCGGGTGCGAGCAGCGGAGGTTGAATTCGAATTCCGAAGAGCTTTTCCATTTGTTCGGCCAGTCGGAGCCACTTGGTATCTCCACCGCTATCGGGATCGGTTTTCACCAAATGACACAAATTGCGCAAGACTTCTGCAGTTCGACCTTGACCAATCAGCCACGAAATCTCTGCACGCTGTTTTGCAAATTCCAATTCTGAGAGGCCGGACATTGGAGGCAGAAACGCGACTTTGATGGATTCGGTCTCCGGTGGAACCGCCATACGTAGAGACTCAGAATCATCTGTTGCCTTTACCGGACGACAGTAGAAGGATTCGTCATTTGAATAGTCAAACTCGAACCCATACTCCCAATCTTTATTGTTCGTGATTCCTTTTGCGAGAATTTCGATACGAACGTTAGCGGTGTTTAACTTCCCGTTGATTCTCTGAACGTCTCTTGTATGCAAATCGCGCCAAAGCAGGTTTGCATTAGGGATTGGCGCAGCTATAAAGTCGCGCCTGTTGATCGCAACGCCGGGTCGCTTTCCGGGAACACTCACCCCGCGCTTCTCAATCCATCGCTTGAGTCCCAAGTCCCAAAGGGCGACGGCTTGAAGTGCTGTTGTCTTACCTGAATCATTTGGACCGATGAAAACTACGGGGCTTCCCAGCTCGATTTCTGCTTCTTCAAAACGCTTAAAATTTTTGAGAACAAGCTTCGTCAGCATAGTCACACCTTTCCAGACTAACGGCGATTGTACAATCGGTTAGAGCATTATGATTCTCCCCTTCGTCCGCGAGTTGATGGCGGACCTGGAGTCCTCCGCAGCATTTGAGCGTGTGCGCCGGCATTTGGCGGGTGGCACGGGGCGGAGACGTGTGTCTGGACTTACCGCTACGGCGCGGGCGCTGTACCTGCCGTACTTGGTGCGGGCGGCCAATGCGCCGGCGCTGGTGATCGTTTCCGACAACAAGGCGGCCGAGGCGCTGCATACGGCGGTGCTGGCGGCGTGCGAGCTGACGGGCGTGCTCGACCGCGAGGAAGTGCTGCGGCTGCCGGCGCACGATGTGCTGCCGTTTGAGAACCTCTCGCCTCATCCCGAAATTCAAGAGCAACGTGCAGCCGCGCTGTGGAAGCTGGCCACGGGAAGCGCGAGGCTGGTGATTGCGCCGGTTGAAGCGGCGTGCATGAAGCTGTTTGGGCGGGACTTTTATGCCGGTCTGGCGCTGCGGCTGAATAAGGGCGAGGAACATATTCCGGACATGATCGTCGAGCATTTGCTGTCGGTTGGGTATACGCGCGTCGATGTGGTGGAAATGCCGGGGCAGGTGACGGTGCGCGGCGGCATTCTGGATGTGTATTCGCCGGAGATGGACCGGCCGGTGCGCATCGATTTCTTCGGCGATGAGATTGAGTCGATACGGAAGTTCGATCCGGATACTCAACGGTCGAGCTCGCAGATGGATTCCGCGCTTCTTTTGCCGCTCACTGAAACTCCGGTTACAGAGAACTTGCTGACGGCGATCAATGCTCGGCTGACGCGAGCTGGAACGGCGGCTGGGGCGGAGCTTGAGGGTGGTGAGACTCCGAACGAGTTGCAGATTCATGCCGGGGCGCGGGATGCGACCGTGTTTCCGGGGTGGGAGTTTTATGCGGCGGTGGCCGGGGCGAACTCGTCGCTGCTGGAACTCATGGGGCAGCACGCGCGGGTGTTTGTCGAAGAACCCGCGATGGTCGAGAACCAGGGCGAGCGCTGGTGGACCAAGGTCGAGCAGCGGCATGATCGCGCGGGGATTGGATCGCTGGTGAAGCCGGGGGATCTTTACCTGTCGCCGTGGGAGTTGCAGGACAAGGTGCGCGGGTATGCGGGGTGCGAGTTGGACCAGCTTGGCGCGGTCGACATCATCGATGCCGACCGCAGCGATGCCAGCGAGATTGAGTTTGCGACGCGGCCGACGATGCGATTTCATGGGTCGATTCCCGCGTTTATCGACGAGTTGAAGGGGCTGATGAACAACGAGGCGCGCGTGCTGATTGCTGCGCCGAATCAGGGTGAAGTAGAACGGCTGGCGGGGCTGCTGCAGGAGTATGGCGTGGCCTACCGGCTGGGGTCGCGGACGCAGGCGCCGGGGTCGTCGACGGTGTATTCGGAGTCGAGTTATCTGGGCGGGGATTTGCGGACGCCGGTGATTGTGCGCACCGCGATTGCGAATGGCATGCAGGTTCTCGACCTCGACCGCGCGACCGGGCGGCAGTTGTTTGTGTTTGGGGCGAACGATCTTTCGGACGATGCGGATGTAAATGCGCGGCCGGTTGCGCGGAAGTCGAAGACTGCGGCGTTTATTTCGGATTTTCGCGATCTTGCGGTTGGCGATTATGTGGTGCATGTGGAGCATGGCATTGCGCAGTATCAAGGGCTGCGGGTTTTGGAACAGCCGGACCAGCCGCCGCTGGAGTTGATGATTCTGAACTTCGCGGACGATGCGAAGCTGTATGTTCCGCTGACGCGGTTGGATTTGATTCAGAAGTATCGGTCGACGGATACGGGACCGGCGCCGCAGTTGAACAAGCTGGGCAATCAGGCGTGGGCGAAGACCAAGGCGCGCGTGAAGAAGGCCATGCAGGACATGGCCGAGGAGTTGCTGAAGCTGTATGCGCAGCGAGCGGCGGCGGTGGGAACGGCGTTCTCTCCCGACAACAATTTGCAGCGCGAGTTTGAAGATGCCTTCGACTTCAACGAGACCGACGACCAGTTGAATGCCGTCGCCGACATCAAGCGCGATATGGAATCGACGCAGCCGATGGACCGGCTGTTATGCGGGGACGTTGGTTATGGGAAAACGGAAGTGGCGATGCGCGCGGCGTTCAAGGCGGTGCAGGATGGCAAGCAGGTGGCGGTGCTCGCGCCGACGACCGTGCTGTGCTTCCAGCACTTCGAGAGCTTCAAGAAACGGTTCGCGAATTTTCCGGTGAACATCGACATGATTTCGCGGTTCCGAACGGCGAAGGAGAAGAAGGAAGTTCTGGAACGGACGGAGCAGGGCAAGGTCGATATTTTGATCGGCACACATGCGATTTTGTCGGAGAGTTTGAAGTTTCAGGACCTGGGGTTGCTGGTCGTCGATGAAGAACAGCGCTTCGGTGTGCGGCATAAGGAGCGGCTGAAGAAGATGCGCGCGGCGATCGATGTGCTGGCGATGTCGGCGACGCCGATTCCGCGCACGCTGCATATGTCGCTGGTGGGGCTACGCGATATGAGCGTGATCGAGACGCCACCGAAGGACCGGATGGCGATCCAGACGATCGTGGCGAAGTTCGACGAGAAGCTGGTGCGGACGGCGATTGAGATGGAACTCGAGCGCAGCGGCCAGATTTATTTTGTGCATAACCGCGTGGAGACGATTTACGAACTGGCCTCTAAGATTCGTGAGCTTGTTCCGGCGGCTCGCGTGGTTGTGGCGCATGGGCAACTGCCGGAAGCGGAGCTCGAACGCGCGATGCTGGCGTTTATGGATGGTGAGTATGACGTGCTGTGCGCGACCAGCATTATCGAGAATGGGCTGGATATTTCGCGAGCGAATACGATCATCATCAATCGCGCGGACCGGCATGGGTTGAGCGAGCTGTATCAACTTCGCGGACGTGTGGGGCGGTCGAATCGGCGAGCGTATGCGTATTTGCTCATCCCGCCGGAGCAGCAGCTTACAGATATTGCGCGACGAAGGCTGGCCGCACTGAAGGAATTTTCAGACCTGGGTGCGGGGTTCAAGATTGCGGCGCTGGATTTGGAGTTGCGCGGTGCCGGCAACATGCTCGGTGGCGAGCAGTCGGGGCATATTGAGGCGATCGGGTTCGAGATGTATACGACGATGCTCGAAGAAGCGGTGAGCCGGTTGAAGGGCGAGGGTAAGGACGAGCGACCGGACGTGGTCGTGAACCTGGGGATTTCGCTGCGCATCGACGACAGCTATATCGCGGAGGAGAACCAGAGGCTGCGGATGTACAAGCGCATCGCCGGGGCGGATACCGATGCTGCGCTGGTCGATGTGCGAGCGGAGTTGGAAGACCGCTACGGCGCTCCGCCGGAGAGCGTGCTGCATCTGTTGGCAGCGGGGGAGATTCGGCTGACGTGCGAGCGGTTGGGGATTTCGCAGTTGGAGCGGAAGCGAACGGCGGTCGAGGAACCGAAGAAGGCTGCGCCTGTGCCCCCGGGCCGTGGAGCGCAGGCTCCGTATACGCGGCAATGGAACGCAGGGACTGCGCCGCGACCGTTGGCGGGGAGGCATGGGCAGGCACCGCAGACGGCAAATTTGCAGTTTTCGAGCCGTGCCGTAATCAATCGTACGGAGACGAATGCGACGCGCGCGGCGCGCGAAGTAGCGGGCGTGCGACCGGCGAATGCGCCGTTCGTGCAGGCCGGCAAGATGAAAGCGATGCGCGACATGCTGTACGTCACGTTCTCCGAGAAGCTGCACTCGACGCCGCAGGAAGAAGGCAAGGGGATCAACGCCGGGATGCTGATGAAGCTGGTCGCGAAAAATGCGAAGAACGGCGCGCAGTTTACACCGCAGGGCGTGTTGAAGTGGCCGCTGAGTTCGGCGCAGGCTGACGACGTGATTCGCGAGACGCGGGAATTACTTGCGGCGCTGGATGTAACCGCGAGCTAGTAGGTCTGGAAGTTTATGTCGATGTAGAGGTCGACTTTGACGGGTTTACCGTTTTTCATGGCGGGCTTGAATTTGTATTGCTGAACGGCTTCGACGGCCTTTTCGTCGAGGCCTCTGCCAACGCCACGGACAACCCGAACGTGGGATGGGTTGCCCTGCTCGTCTACCCAGCAATAGACCACCACATTCCCTGTAAACTTCACTTTGCGATCTTCCGGGGAGATTACGGGAGCAACCGAACGGAGTACACCCGGCGGTTTAACCGCACCGCCGATGTGCACCGGTTTGGTCTCGTCCGGAGTGGGTTCCGATGTTTGTGGCGCGGGAACCGGAGTAGCAGCGGGGGGAATGGTCTGTCCGAAAGAACTAAAGCTGAATGCGAACCAGAGAAAACAGAAGAATCGCATAGTAATCCCTTTCGAATTGCGAGCATCGCTGGACAAAAGTATAGCCCGATACATATGAGCCTCGCGACTTCGCTGAAAATGCGCGGTTCACTGTGGACTGCTGTTACCCGAAGCGGGACAACTACGGTAGACTCAGGCGCATGAGCTTTCGTTCCGGCCGACTGGCTTTTCTGTGTATGGGGATTGCGATGAGTGCTGCGTGCCTTGCGCAGTCTGTTCCCCTGCCTCCGCAGAATTTGCCTTCGCCGGTGTCGCCACCGAAAGTTTTGTCGGGCGACGACCTCGTCCCGCCGCAGTGCGTCGGCCTCGCGAGTGCCGAGGTGAAGGTGGAGTTTGTGGTAACGACGGACGGCGATGCAAAAGAGATTCATGTGCTACAGAGCCCAAGCCTGAAGCAGGGGGTTTGTGCCGTCGAGACCGTGCGGGGATATAAATTTCTGCCTGCGATGCAGGATGGGAACCCGGTGCAGATCAAGATGATCCTGACGATCGAGCTGAAGGTGAAGGCATCGTGACGGGCTGAAGCGCCCTCCAGGGGGGAGCAAATTCCTCCCCGTTCGACTTCGCTCAGGGTGCGAACCACAAAGGGCGGCGTGGTGCGATAAACTCATGCGCATATGCGTACTCTTCTTGCAGCCGCACTTGCCGGAGTTTTCATGTTTGGTTCAGCCTCAGCGCAACGTATTTCCGGCGACGGTGCGTCACAGACTTTCGCATTTCTGTCCGAGCAGTATTTCGACCAGGTTTATTTCAAGTACCAGCCCACGGCGGGTACATCGGCGGGTTTCCATCAGTACGATACGCAGCTTGAGGACTACTCCGCTGCGACGCTGGAAAAGCAGCGGACGGCGCTGCATGTGTGGGAGAAGAAGATTGCGGCGATCGATCCCGCAGCGCTGGATGCGCCGCAGGCGGCGGACCGCGATATTTTGTTGAACAGCATTCGTTCGGCGATTTTGACGATGGAAGTGGTGCGGCCGCCGGAGAAGAACCCGGACGTGTATTCGAGCGGCGCGACGAGTTCTATTTTTGTGCTGATGGAGCGGCCATTCGCCCCCGCGAATACCCGGCTGCGCGCGGTAGTGGAGCGCGAGAAGCTGATTCCGATCCAGTTGATGGAGGCGCGGCAGAACCTGAAGAACCCGCCGAAGGTTTTTACGGAGATTGCGCTGGAACAGATGGATGGGCTGGTGAGTTTCTTCCAGACCGATGTGCCGAGCGCGTTTACAGACGCGACCGATGGGCCGGTGAAGGCGGAGTTTGCGAAGTCGAATGCGGGGGTGATCGATGCGCTCAAGAGCTATGGCGCGTGGATGAAGACCGACCTGCTGCCGCGGTCGAATGGCGACTACAAACTGGGTGAGGACACGTTCCGCAAGGAGCTTGCGTATAACGAGATGGTCGACATTCCGCTGGACCGGCTGCTGAAAATCGGGATGGACGATCTGCATAAGAACCAGGCGGAGTTTGCGCGGGTGGCGAAGGAGATCGACCCAACCAAGACGCCGCAGCAGATGCTGGCGGAACTGGCCAGCATTCATCCCGCGCCGGACAAGCTGCTGCCGGCGTTTCACGATACGTTCGACTCGCTGGTGAACTTTATTCGCACCCACCACATCATTACGATTCCGAGCGAAGTGCAGCCGACCCTGGAGGAAACTCCGCCGTTTATGCGGGCAACGACGCAGGCTTCGATGGACCCGCCGGGACCGTATGAGACGCACTCGACGAAGGCGTACTTCAACGTGACGCTGCCGGAGAAGGACTGGACCGCAGAGCATGTTGCGGAGCATATGGCGAGCTTCAATGTGGGCACGATTATTTCGACCAGCGTGCATGAGGCGTATCCGGGGCACTATGTGCAATTTTTGTGGAGCCCGCAGGTGCAGTCGAAGGTGCGCAAGCTGATCGGCGCGAATACGAACATCGAGGGCTGGGCGCATTACTGCGAGCAGATGATGCTCGACCAGGGCTATGGGCAGCCGGGTTTTGGCGCGAAGACCGAGCGCGAGGCGAAGCTGGTGCGGCTGGGGCAGTTGCAGGATGCGCTGCTGCGGGATGCGCGGTTCGTGGTCAGCATTCGGTTGCATACGGGCGTTGGCGGTGCGATGAGCTTCGACGATGCGGTGAACTTTTTTGTGAGCGACGGCTACCAGTCGCGGGCGATTGGCACGATGGAGACCAAACGCGGAACGTCCGACGCGCTCTATCTGTACTACACGCTGGGCAAGCTGGAGATCATGAAGCTGCGCGCGGATGTGAAGGCGAAGCAGGGAGCGAAGTTCAATCTGCAACAGTTTCACGATGATTTTATGCGGCAGGGGTTTGCGCCGATCAAGGTGATCCGGAAGCAGATGCTGCATGATGATTCGCCGGTGCTGTAGCGGGCGCCGGATTGCTAGCATGGATTGAATCCGCATCAATGGATCAGGAGCACTGAATTTTGATGGAAGTCATGAAGGTTCGCAAAGCAGTTTTTCCGGCCGCCGGACTGGGCACGCGTTTTCTTCCCGCCACCAAGGCGATGCCGAAGGAGATGCTTCCGCTGGTCGACAAGCCGCTGATCCAATACGGCGTCGAAGAAGCTGTGGCGGCGGGCTGCGACGAGATCATTTTCGTTACGGGGCGCGGCAAGGCGGCAATGGAAGACCATTTCGACCGGTCGCCCGACCTTGAGGCGATGCTCGAAATGAAGGGCAAGACGGAGCTGCTGAAGATTGCGCGCAGCGTCTCGTCGCTGGCGAAGATTACCTATGTCCGCCAGCCGGAGGCGCTTGGACTGGGCCATGCGGTGTTGCAGGCGAAGTGGCTGGTGGGCAATGAGCCGTTTGCCGTGATCCTGGCGGACGACGTGGTCGATTCGAAGGTGTCGTGCATCAAGCAGATGGTCGAAGCGTATGAGCAGACGGGGTCGTCGATCCTGGGCTCGGAGGTTGTGGAGGGTGCGGCGATCTCGAACTACGGTTGCCTGGATTGCGCGCAGGACGGGGACAATCCGCGGCTGCTGGCGGTGCGCGATATGGTCGAGAAGCCGAAAGCCGGCACGCAGCCGAGCCAGCACGCGATCATCGGGCGGTACATTTTGACGCCGCGGATTTTCGAGATGCTCGAAAACATCACGCCGGGCGCGGGTGGAGAGTTGCAGCTTACGGACGCCATCAAGGCGCTGCTGCAACACGAGAAAGTCTACGGGTTCAGCTATGAGGGCAAGCGGCACGACGCGGGCGACAAGCTGGGCTTCCTGAAGGCGACGGTAGAGTTTGCGCTGAAGCGCGAAGACCTGGGACCGGCGTTCCGGGAGTGGTTGAAGGCACAGAAGTTTTAGATCGAATTCGACTCTGAGTGGTGGTCGCGCTTCAGCTTCGAGGCGTCAGCTTCGAGCCGCCAGTTTCGAGTTGCCGGTTGCCAGTCACGCGCGTGGCGCGGGTCAGTTCGCGCCGGGCTTTTCCGCCTTGTCGATCACCATCACAGGCGCCATTGCTTTGGTCGCCTCCATCTTCAATCCGAGCTGCTCCTGAAGGGCGGTGTAAAGTCCCGGAGGGGCGGCAGCGTCGTCGGTAGGCGGCGGGATGTGAGCACCCATGGCGGCGAATTGAGATTCGTCCGGCGTCCAGGTTAGCTGGAAGTCGTAACGGTCGGTGAGCCCGGTGTGGTCGACCACCGGCTTGTCCATCACCGCGGACTGCATGCCGTTGCAGAAGTCCTGCATGGTCGAGTTGGTGACGGTAAGCTGTCCGAGCTTTCTGAAGAAGAAACTCTTCGGGTCGCTCGGTTTGTCCGCGGTCACTTTCATCTTCGGTTCGCCTTTGCCGACGGTCAGCGCGTAGACGGAAAGTTCTTTCTCCTCATGATGGAACTTGAGTCCGAAGCGCTGGGTCAGCGCACTCTGTATCAGCTCTTTGAACTGGGTATTGCTGGGCTGGCCTTCCACATCGGGAACGCCGTCGATGTCGAACTTGTCGGTATCGAACCATTCCGGCCCGTTGACGATCTCCTTCACATGCAGACCGTAGGCCATCGTGATCAGGTCATTCGCCGATGTGTTGTGCGTAATGATGTGGCGCCCGCGCACGGTAAAGTATTTGCCGGGCTGGTCCGGATTGGTCGGCTTGACCGTCACGACGTCGAAGACGGGCTTGGCGTCCGCCGGCATGGGTTTGGGCGCCTCGGGAATGGGCCACATGGCTTCGTCGGTAACGCTTTGCAGGTCGAGCTCGAAGGATTGGCCACCCTGGGCCGACTTGCCGGCAATGGTCTTGCCGTCGGGGCTCAGAGTGCCTGTGTAGACCAGTTCCAGCGGCTTGATGGCAAATGTCACTGTTGAGCCGTCCAGCGAGATCGAAGTGATTTCAATCGGCCGCGGGGTCTGGTCGATGCTGTAGAACACCGCCTTCAGCTTGCCGTCGACTTTCGATACCCTGACGATGGTGCGGAGGCCTTTGCCGGCCTGTAAGGTGCCCTGCCAGTTGCCGACAATATCGGGCGCGTGCGCAGCGGCTGCGGCCTGTGCGGGAACCGGGTCCGCGGCTCGGGCGGGAAGAATGCTCGCGAACAAAACGACCGACGCGGCGACCAACAGCATGAACTTTTTCATTGCACCTTCCTCGTTGTGTTTCAGCTTTTTCTATTTGACCTATATTTATACGATTGGTCAGCAACAAAGTTCCGCGGTCCTCGCAGCGAGTCGATCGAGGAGCTTTCTTCTGTCGAGAGATTCGCGTCTAATTGGGGCAGGAGATCAACTGTTTGAGCCTGGAGTCCACTGCCGCTCTCAGATTTCTGAAGCCACAGAGATGGGGCGTGATGTTGCTGCTGACCGTCGTGTGTGCGGGCGGCGGGGTCGCGCGTGCGCAACGGAGGCCGATGGACCCGCCCTCGACGATCGATGCCAGCAGGCGGACGCGGCTGATTCTGAAGGACGGCACGTATCAGGTGGTGCTGACCTACAAGGTGGACGGCGGCATCGTGCGCTACCGCAGCGCCGAGAGGGCGGGCGAGGTGGAGGAGATTCCACTGGCGCTGGTCGACCTCGCCGCGACGAAGAAATGGGAGAAGGAACATACGGCGGATGCGGCGCAGGAGGGGCGTCCGGGGCCGGTGCTGAGCCCGGAGTTGCAGAAGGAAGAATCGGCGCGGGCGGCGCGGAACCCGGAAGTCGCGCCCAATCTCCAACTGCCGGATGAAGACAGCGTGCTGGTGCTGGACACGTTCCACGGCACGCCGGAACTGGTCCCGATGGAGCAGAAGGGCGGCGACCTGAATAAGGAGACCGCCCACAACATGCTTCGGGCAGCCCTGAATCCGCTGGCGAGTTCGCACCAGATCCTGACGATCAAGGACGAGCGCGCGGATGTGCAACTGCATGTTGCCGACCCGGTGATCTATGTCCGCGTCGGGCCGGAAGATGCGGACGATACGACGGGCGGGCCCGCATTCACCGTCGATACCCACGGAGCGTCTGGGAGACCGACGCCGGGTGGTGGTTCGGAGAACAGCAATTATGTGATTGTTCGGGTGGACGTGAGGCAGGGGCTACGGGTGGTGTCGAGCTTTAGCATCAATCTGCTGGGCGGAGTGAAGCAGCAGGTGGATGTGATCGAGACGGACGCGCAGTTGATGCCGGGCGGGCATTGGCTGCGGCTGAAGCCGCGCCAGCCGCTGGAGTTCGGCGAGTATGCGCTGATGGAGGTCGTGTCGGAGCGTGAGGTGAATCTCGGGGTCTGGGACTTCGGGGTGCATCCCACGGCGCCCGAAAATGCGGAGGCGATCAAGCCGGAGGAGCGCAGGCCGGCAAGGCTTAACAGCAGACCATAGAGGATAGGGGATAGAGGATAGAGGATAGTGAAAGACGGCAGCGCGACCGAGGTCGCTGGCCTTTCACTATCCTCTATCCTCTGTTGGTCTATCCGCTGTTTTTACGCTTCTGCGCGAAGGGGTGGGGCTTTTTCCGTGAAGCTGTCGCCGGGGTGGGCTTCGCCGTGGGCGATGGCGATGTCGTCGCGGGTGGAGTTCTTGACGCGGTACATCATGGTGTCCGCCGAGCGGATGATGCCGTGCAGGGTCGAGCCGTCCTGGGGGTAGGTGGCGACGCCGAAGCTGGCCGTGACCGAGACGGCGAGACCTTCCCGGGTAAGAAATTCGGCTTCGTTCAATTTCTGGCGCACCTGCTTCACCAACGCAGCGGCGTCGGGTTTGTCCAACCCGCGGAGCAGCACGACGAACTCGTCGCCGCCGTAACGGAAGGCCTTATGCTGCGGTCCGATGGCGCGCTTCAACAGGGTCCCGACTTCGCCGAGCAAACGGCTGCCGACCAGGTGGCCATGGGTGTCGTTGATCTTCTTGAAGCGGTCGAGGTCCAGGAACACCAGGCTGAAGTGCGGGTGGATGGGGATGATCTGGGGGTCGGTGATTTCGGCGATCTGCTCGGAAAGCAGGGTGTAGAGATGGCGGGAGTTGAACAGGCCGGTGCAGTCGTCGGTGATGCTGAGGCGATTGATCAACTTCATGTGGCGAGCGTTTTGCAGCGCGATGGCCGCGTAATCGCAGAGCACGCGCAGGAAGGAGATCGAGTATTCGGGCAGCAGGTCGAGCGAGCTGTTGTGCAGCTGCATCACGCCCAGCGTGTGCTCGCCGCAACGGATGGGCAGGCAGGCGATGGAGCGCAGGTGCAGGTCGGGATGCTGGCGCGCAAACCGCGCCCAATGCTTGTCCAGCCGGACATCGGGAACGACCAGCGGGTTGCCGGTTTCGGCCACCCAGCCGGCAACGCCTTCGCCCATTTTGACGCGCAGGGTTTCCAGCTTGTCGGAGTTCATGCCGGCGGAAAGCGCGTAATAAAGCTCGTTGGTCTCTTCGTCGACCATCATCAGCGACCAGCGTTCGGGGCCGAAGAAGTCGGCCATTTTGGTCATGATGGCATGGAGCAGGGGTTCAAGCTCAAGGGTCGACGTCAGCGCACGCGCTACATCGTGGAATACGCGCAGATTTTCCATCTGGCGCATGTCAATAATTTCGGCTTGGCGGCGGTCTCTCACGATGTGTGCGGCTCTCCTGCTCAGTTGCCGCAGGGGGCCCGTTACTGAGCAATCATAGATGAATCGTAACCACTGATTGATTACCCTTTTGGGGGATGGTAATCACCATTGTAGTTACTTCTGGCCTGATTTTCAAGGTTACCCGCACAGTATTTACACAAGCGGCCTATCCGCCGATGTGGACCATGCTGCGCGAGGGCTTCAGGAAGCCGGGCTCGCCGATGTGGTGGCGGGCCTCCTTGTGCATCACGACGGCGCGAATCCAGGTGGCCATGTCGTCGTCGGTGGCGCCGCGGCGCATGAGGCCGAGCAGGTCGTGGTCGCTCTGCGAGAAGAGGCAGGTGCGGACTTTGCCGTCCGACGTAAGGCGGACGCGGCTGCAATGGCCGCAGAACGGATGCGAGACGGGGGCGATGATGCCGATTTCGCCCAGACCGTCGTCGAAGGTGAAGCGGCGGGCGGTTTCGGAGGCGTGGTTCGCAGGCAGCGCGACCAGCGGACGGAATACGTTGAGCCGGGTGACGATTTCGTCCATCGGGACGACGATTTCAGGGGTCCACGAGCGATCTTCTTCAAGCGGCATGAACTCGATGAAGCGGACGATGACGTTCTCTTCGCGGGAGAAGTGGGCGAAGGCCTCGATCTGGTTGTCGTTGAAGCCGCGGAGCAGGACGGCGTTGATTTTTATTGGGCCGAGACCGGCGGCCTGGGCCGCGCGGACGCCGCGGAGGACGCGCTCGTAGCTTCCGGGGACGCGGGTGATCCGGGCAAAAATTTCGGGGTCGACCGCGTCCATGCTGACCGTGATGCGGTTGAGGCCGGCGCGGTGGAGGGGGGCGGCAAGGTCTTCGAGCAGGTGGCCGTTGGTGGTGAGGGCGATGTCGAGTTTGGGGCTGGCGATCTCCTCGATGAGGTCGACAAGGCCTTTGCGGAGCAGCGGTTCGCCGCCGGTGAGGCGGACCTTCTCGATGCCCAGCGAGACGAAGACGCGGATGATGCGGGCGTAGTCGGCGATGGGGAGCTCGCTGTACTGGGCGCCGTCGTTGCCGGTACGGCAGTAGACGCAACGGTAGTTGCAGCGATCGGTGACCGAGACGCGGAGGTCGGTGATGGCCCGGCCGTGGCTGTCGCGCAACGCCGCGGAGGACGCGGGCAGCGGTGGGGAGACGGCATCGAGTATAGGGAACGCGGTGGCCATGAGGACGACTAGCGGTTGGATGCTTCCCGCTTAACTTCGTTCCTTCATGCTACAGCGAGCCAAGTTCAGATTCCGACGCCGCATTCGTCGTGGATCTGGTCGCCGGCGTGGGCGTAGGCGTCGTAGGGGGTGCGGTGGCTGAACTTGTAGCGCTGGCGGAGCTCGCGGCCGACGACGACGCTGAGCGCCAGGACCGTGATGCCGGCCGAGACCCAGCCGATGTTGCGCAATACCTTGCGCGTTTCGTGGGAGCCCATGGACGCAGCTTCCTCCAGCTCTTCTTCGAGCCTGCGGAGTGAGTGGAACAGTTTCATGGCTTGCATCATAGCTCAGGACCTTGGCATTTGTGTAAACGTTGGTGTTACGACGATTGGGTCAGGACTCCGGTTCGCCAACAGCCTTTGAATTCCGTATAATGCAGCGGAACCAATAGAGGGCACCCCTCCCCCCTATTTTACGCAAAGTCCCTTATCGAAAGGACTTAGGTTCGTACCTCTGTTTTGAGTACTGCAAAGTGCCTTAAACAAAGGACTTATTTTGTAAAGATCCCATCCAAAGGAGTTAGCAGCCACCATCGATGGCCCGTGGTGATACAGGCATCGTTGGGTTCAGAATGAGCCTAGAGCTTAGAGCGAGAGAGCTTAGAGGAAAAGCGGGTCGTTCGAGTGACGAGGCTAGCTGCCGTGTTTTGCGGCGGCCGTGTCGCGCGTTGTTCAGTCTTGAGTTGTGAGTTTTGAGTGCTGAGTTAATTGTACAGAGTTGAGGGATATAACATGCACGGTTAATGAAATTGATTTCGCCTGTATCGATAGGGGGTTTGGGAGTTTTGCACAGGTGAGAGGGCTTGAC